>Ga0070707_100000857_pt1 | contig 30227 bp, 23 predicted proteins | sample KBSK5502metaG_FD_65468 | JGI IMG/M metagenome (GOLD analysis project Ga0070707, IMG submission 65468) | Corn, switchgrass and miscanthus rhizosphere microbial communities from Kellogg Biological Station, Michigan, USA - KBS K5-50-2 metaG | ecosystem: Host-associated > Plants > Roots >... | reverse complement strand
GGGCAGCCCCAACGCAACCTTCCTCATCCCCCTGCTCGCCCGCTATGCCCACCCTGACGATGGCAAGAGCCCCTAGAGACTCAAGAGGTCCTAAGCTCATGCCTTCAGGTTGGGCTGAACGGATGGGCTGGGAGTTCAACGGGGCCTCCAGCTACCAATCGGCGCAGAGCGATAGCGCGAGGCTGAGTCGGAACCCTCCGCGCGGCCATCTAAGCCGTCTCGGCGACGCCACCTGCCGAGGCAGTTGTAGAAACGTGCCGCTCAACAGAACACTTGCCACGCGTGCACGTGATGCCTGAGTTTGTCGCCTGGTTGGACGGGCGGGATCGCATCCTCCAAACCCAGCCGTAAGTCAAACGGAATGATTTCGTCGATCTTGGGGTCATAGACGAAGGCGTCGTGGCAGCGTGAAAGGAGCGGCGGCGCGCTGCTGCCTCCAGCGCCAACTGCGAGCGCGGTCGCCGCGACGAATACGGCCGCGGTGCTCGCGGAGATCCGATGGAAGCGAAGCATGACGAGTGTCGCTGCGATCGTACGTCTGCAGCGGTGCCGCCATTGTCGCCCCATTGCTGGATGCGCCGCGCATTCTCAACTGTTCGCCGGCGACTGGTCTCAACATTGATCTCACCGAGACGAACTGGTTAACGAGCGAGACGAGCTGACTACCGACAGCACCTGACCGGCGCAGTTAGTGTTGTCGGCGATGGAGGGGTCGATCTTGGCGCTGCTGGCGCAGCACGAGTCGCTTGGCTTCGACCAGATCGTGGCTCGCCTCGGGGAGGCACCTGACGCAGTACGAAACGCACTGCAAGATCTATGCGACGGCGGCTTTGTCAGCGTGCTCAGCTTTGGCGAGACGCAGAAGCACGCGACGGCGGGGGCTTCCTACTGGCGGTTGACCGCTCGGGGGCGAGAGGAGTTGGCTCGTCGGGGGTCGTCGTAACGCTGGGGTAAACTCTTCCGTCCGGAGTAGAGTCAGCCCATGCGTCTTTACGCGCTGGTTGAGGCTGGCGATCCCGAAGCTATCGACGTCCACCTCTGCGAGCAGGACGCACAGCGCGCGCTCGAGGATGAAACCTGAGTTCGCCACTAACGTTTTCCTGGCCGCGACCCGCGGCTAGCCCGTGAGGCCTCCTTGACTTCAAGACCCGACTTCCCAGCGCATTGGGTGGCATCAGGAGAGTAGACGGGCGTTTCCTACCCACGTCGGACGAACGTCGATGCGGGCCATCCGTGTGCCGGGCTGATCGATCTGGGCGATGTACGCAGCGGCTGCGTCGTCGCCCAGATAGCGGCGGGCGGGCCATTGCGTCCTCCGGAACGACGCCCACCACGTCGGTGATCGAGGCTCGACCGCGGACGGTCAGAGCTTCGGGCGGGAAGTCTTGCGTGTCGATCGTCACCGCGACGTCGGGATTCACACGGAGCGCACGGAGACGGTTCGCTCCGTGGCGAACGTGGGGTGCGGCGAGAAAGGTCGGCATCACCAGCAGCTCACCTGTCCAGTGGAACCAGGTCGACAGCACACGCGGCGTCCCGTCTGTCGCAAGGTAGGCAAAGCGGGCCGGGATGCTCGACGCGAGCAGCCGTTTCGCGACATCGCTTTCCAGTAGCCCAAGGTCGCCCTGCCTCAGCGCCATCGGCTCGGACTCTCGGGGGCCCGCCATGCCGGTCTCTGGATCGTCCTTCTCGGTCACCCAGCATCCCATCCCGTATCAACGCGCTCAATCGATCCCTGCACGGTTCACTCCCTCGCAGCTAGGTCGAGACAAAGACAAGGATTGCGTGCGCCTGATCAGCGCACTCGCCAGATCCGGACAGGCTCCTCCGTGGGGCGACGTTCAAAGGGGGGTGTCAGCCATCGGGGCACTCTTGCAAAGCCGACGTCCCTGGAAATCAAGTGTGCACGCGAGTCGTCGAGCCTTTCCGTCGCAACCGATCCCCCACGGTCGAGCTCCCTTAGCGACCGCGTTGGGACTCGGCTCTGCGGATCTAGTCAGTCGGTGCGGGTCGGCGTTCGCTGCGGAGTTGTTGCAAGGGTTGGGGGAAGAGTCTGGTTTCGCCGCGTGCGGCGGCGCCGGGGAAGTTGATTTGGGCGGCGTGGATGTAGCGTTCGGTTATCGCCGATTGTGAGTGGCCGGCCTTTTGTTGCAGGTAACTCATTGGGTTCCCGGCTGCGGCTTCGTGGGTGAGAGCGGTGTGGCGCAGGTCGTGGAAGGGCCGGAACGGTTTCGTGATGCCTGCCAGTTGCAGTGCTGGTTTGAGGTGTTCGCGGGCGAGTCGTGAGGGGTCGAGCGGTGTGCCCTTGTCGGGGTGGCAAAAGACGAGTTCGTCGTCTGCTTGATAGGTGCTTCGTTGCCAGTGGTCGGCGAGGAGTTGGCGTGTCTGCGGCCCGAGCTCGATCAGGCGGCGCGAGCTGTGTGATTTTGGTGTGGTGAATCTGCCCTTGACGAGCGCTTCGCGAACGTGCAGGTGTCCTTCGAGGAGTTGGATGTCGCGCCAGCGCAGCGCGAGCAGTTCGCCGCGGCGCAGGGCGGTGCCGAGCGCGACGAAGGTAAGTGTGCGTGCCAGTTGCCACCAGGCTTGCTCTTCGGGTGGGGCGTGGTGTTCGAGTTGGTTGTAGGCGTTCCAGAGGCGTGCGATCTCGGTTTCGGTGAGGACGTTGAGTTCGGGCTGGTGGAGGCGGGGGCGTTCGCTGTCGCTGACGGGGTTGCGTTTGATCAAGCGCCAGCGGACCGCTCGTTTGAGCATCACTTGCAGGAGCAGCAGGTGGTTGGTGACGGTTTTTGGGGCGAGCCCTTCCCGCATTTTCTTGGTGATGTAGCGGTCGATCAGTTCGGGTTGTTGTTCCAGCTGGTGGAGGGGGAGGTGGCCGAAGTGGGGGAGCAGGTGCTTGTTGAGGGTTTGCCGGTAGCCGTCGAGGGTGGTGAGTTTGAGGGCGCGGCCGGGGAGGTAGTCGGTGAGCCAGTTTTGGGCGAAGTCGGCGAAGAGGATGCGTTCCGGTTTTTTGTAGCCGTCGCGTTCGACGTCGACCAAGCGCCGTCGTAGCTCGGTCTGGGCGCGTTTGCGGTCCCAGGCGGGTTCTTGGCCGAGTGTCTCGAGGACGCGGCGCCCGGAGGCGTCGCGGTAGCGGATCCGCCAACTGACGCCACGTGGGCCCTCGTAGCGCCAGACACGCCCCCATTTCGCCTCCGCCCGTTGGCTCACGGCCTCCATCACAAGCTCGAATGGGGGTCTGGATGCAAGTCGGCCTTGCCTTTGCGGCCAGGAATGGGAGGTCCTGCCTGCTGTTGCTCGAGCCAGGCGGCGATTGCTGGGCGGGAGTAGCGGCGGTAGCGGCCAAGGGTGAGGTGGGGGAGCCGGCCGGCGCGGGTCGCTTCGCGGACCCAAGACTCGGGCACCGCGAGCAGATCGGCCACCTCCGTGGCTGTGAGAAGCCGCCGGCTCTCCTCGGGCGTAGGCGCGTCCGCCGGGCGACTCTGCCCGTTCGCTGGCTGGTGGCTGGCGGTGTGGTCTGGCACCGGGCGCGTCCCTTCCGTCGATCGTGGATGGAGAACGCCCGTTGCCGTCAGAGACCGGCCCCTCGGGGCTATCGCTCACGGTAGCCGATAGCTGGGTGTCTGGCAAGTGGCCCAGAACACCCGCGGCTCTTTGCAAGGGCCGCTCTTGCACGGTTCGTTTGTTCCCCGAGAGCGTCTGGTCCTGCAGGGCTTAGGGGTTCAGCCAGAAGATCTGGGGGGTTTTGTTGGTGTTGGTGTTGAGTTGGGCGCGGGCGTGGGCGAGGACGGCGGCGACGCAGGCGTCGATGTGCTGGCTGCTTTTGAGTTTGCGGACTTTCCAGCCGCGTTCTGTTTTGTCTGCTGCGGTGGCGTCGATGTGGGCGGCGAGGATCGGGTCGCCGTCGTGGGTGAGCTTGTGTTCGTTGGCGGCTTGGTAGAAGCGTTGGTAGGCGTCGGCCATCGGCGCCGAGGCTTGCAGGAACTCGACCATGGTCACCCCTGCGCGTTCGAGGATCTCCGCGGAGCGTTCAAAGAAGCGCGGGTCGTAAGCGACCTCGCGCACCTTGTAGCGGCGGTGGAGGTCTTTGATGTGGTTCTCGACGAGTTCGAGTTGCATCTTGCCGCCGGGGACGTGAACGTGCGCGAGCGCGTTCGGGTCGGCTGACCAGACGTGGGCTCGCAGGGCGGTGCGTCCGTCTTCGAGGGTGTGGGCGATGCAGACGGCGGTCGAGTCGTGGTAGAGGGCGACGTCGACGCCGAGGTAGACCGCTGCTCCTTCGGGGATTTCGTGGTCGGAGCGGAGCTCTGACCAGAGGTTGCCGGGGAGCCAGGCGTCGCGGCTGCGTGTCCATTGGTTGAGGTGGAGGCGGCGGAACTCGGGCTCGTCGAGGCCGGGGTCGTGAAGTTGTCGGCGCAGGTCGCGCACCTGAATCCAGCTGGCGGGGTTGACCGTCTTCCAGATCTGTTCGTTGTCGAGGTCGGCGTTGTCGGGGGCGCCGTACCACCAGAGCAGCTGTCCGTTCTCGGTGTCTTTGGCGATCGTCAGGCAGCCGTTCTTGCTGGTGGTGAGTTCGGGCCAGCCGAGTGCGGCTTGGTAGATGCGGCCGAGCAGGGTGTGTTTGTTGTAGCCGGCGGTGGTGATCGCGAGCAGGTAGGCGTCGTCGCGTTTGTGCAGGGCGGAGCTGAGCGCGGTGTAGGTCTGTCCTTCGCGGGCGGTTTCGAAGGCCCAGAGTTCGTCGATCAGGGCGGCGGCAGGAGCACGGCCATGTTGCAATCTGCCCTCGGAGGAGATGACGCGCATCACGCCGTTGCTGGCTGGGCAGCTGATCGCGCTTCTGACGGTCACCCAGTCGGCGAGGCCGCCCTGTTCGGCGAAGGGGCGGGCGAAACTCAAGCCGATCCCGGCCTGCTCTTTCGAACCGGCGGCGAAGTAGATTTCGGGGGCGTCGGTGCGGCTGACCAGTTCGTAGAGGCCGAGCCCGGCCACGAGCGGTGTCTTGCCGTTGCCGCGCGGCACGCCGAGGAGACCAAGCCGGTAGACGCGCCGGCCTTGTTTGTCTCGTTTGTAGAACTCGCGCAGGAACCGCTGCTGCCAGCCCTCGAGCCGGAACGGCTGCCCGATCAGCGGCCCCTTCGGGTGCACGAAGTACTCGGGGAAGAAACGCAGCAGCCGCGCGGCCGAACCGGGCTTGCCCAACGTTGCGAGCTCCGCCGCCAATGCTTGGCTGCCGCCGTCGGGGCGTTCGCCCTCGACTTGCGCCTGCACCAGTCGGACCGCTTGTTCGAACTCGAGCGCGACTGCGCGGCGTTCCGGCTCGCTCGTGGCACGCCGGTAGCGCTCCTGCAGGACAGCAAAACCGGGCCAGGGAAGCGCCGCCGCCGGAAGGAGCGAGCGGTGCGCCTCGCGGCGGGCGCGAAACGTTCCTTCGCGCACGTGCGCGGCGAGCGTCTTCGCCGGTCGGCCCGCCATCCTCAGCCACCCACTCTGCTGCCGGTGAAGTTGGCGTAACGGTCGCGGATCACGTCGCACCAGGCCGGGTCGAGCTCGAGCGCGAAACAGCGCCGGCCCGTCTTCTCGGCGGCGATCAGGCAGGTGCCGGAACCGCAGAAGGGTTCATAGACGATCGCGCCGGGAGCGGTGTGGTTCAGGATCGGCCGCTCAAACAGCTCCAGCGGCTTCTGGGTCGGGTGCTTGGTGCAGGCATCCTCACCGCCGCCGTTGCCGAAGCCCATGATCGGCGAGGCCGCCTCCCAAATGGTCGTCTGTTTGCGGCCGCCCTGCCAGCCCGCCGACGCGCCCTTGCGCACCGCGTACCAGCAGACCTCGTGCCGCCACTGATAATGCGAACGCGAAAGCGCATGCACGTCCTTCGCCCAGATGATCTGCTGGCGTACCTCAAAGCCGGCAGCGGTCAGGCCAGCCTGAGCCTCGCCGGCGTGGAGCGCGCCGTGCCACACGTAGGCGACCGGAGCGTCGGTCAGTTCGTAGGCCTGGCGCCAGTCGGAGCGGTCGTCGTTCATCAGTGTTGCGCTCCGCGCCGAGCCGCGCGGCTGGCGCACCCCATCGCGCCAACTGTGATCGACCCCCACCCCGTAAGGCGGATCGGTCGCCATCAACGACGCCTGCTCGCCAGCCAGCAGCGCGCTCACCTGCTCCGGATCGGTCGCATCACCACACAACAACCTGTGCGGGCCGAGCTCATATAGCTCCCCCGAGCGCGAACGCGGCTCGGCCGGCGGGGCAAGCACCGGCTCCGACTGATCGTCGTTCGCAGCGCCGTACTCGCGCAGCAGCCGCTCGATCGTCGCCTCCGTCTCCGGCAAAAACTCCGTCACCTCAGAAACCTCGAAGTCGGCCAGCACCCGCTCAAGCAACCGCGCATACGCCGCCGGGTCATCCGCGCCACGCGTGCGGTTCAGCGTCTGCGCCAACAGCCGCGCCCCCGCGTCATCCAAATCAACCAGCACAACCGGCGCGCTCTCATGACCGAGCTCGCGCAGCAGCCGCAAGCGGTGATTTCCCGACAAGACCTCATACCGGTCCGGCTGATCAGGATGCCTTCGCGCCACCAGGTTCTCGACCACCCCGAACCGCTCCAACGAACGCCGGATCTTCCTCAACGTTGACGCCGGCACACGGTTCGCGTTCCACTCCGCCTCGACCAACAGCTCCAACCCGATATCGATGGCACTCAACATGTCGGGCCGCCTATCGACCAAACACGCCGGCGAGCGACAGCATGGGCAGACGAGAGCGCCCAAAATCTCGAAGCCGCCTCGGGCAAGACTCGATTCGCAGCCGCTGGATGAGGTGGGATCGCGTCGCGCATATCCCAGGTAATCGGACGCAGCGACGCAACTTGGACACACAAGCAGACAAATCGACCCGCGAATACGCTCGCGAACGATCGAGCGGCGCCACTTTAGGGGGCCGCGCAGCTCCGAGTTCTATTACACGCGCGCGCGTCGGCCGCGGCGTGTCGCAAGCACCCTGAAGCAGCTAGAACGCGCGGGCAGAAAACAGCGACTGGACGATGCTGGTATGTGCCATTTTGGCCACGGCGGCCAAAATGCGCGGGAAGCTAGCGCGGGGTACGCCCGCGCCTCGATCTCTAACGAAGACCCCTATCCCCCCGAGGCCACCGTGCAATGCGGTTGAGGAAACCGCTGCTCTATCCACTGAGGTACGGGGGCTCGAGGGCAGCGTAGCGTCAGGAATTGCCAGCCCTGGACACTGGATCTAGGATCGCACTCGGGATCGGTCCGATACGCCTCGGCAGAAGGGAGGTGCGCATGGATATGTCGCTGACAAGCTTTGGCGATGCCTTCAGCTCGGATGAATTCCAGGCGAAGGCGCGCGAATTCCCGGTTGTCGCGTTCGTGCTCGCGGCAGAGGCAGACGAGAACGTCTTCCCGAAGATGTTCAAAGAAATGCTCACGTTCCTACATGACATGCATCGAATGACAGCGCGCGAAATCCTCATCGTTGGACCGAAGGTCGAGCCAGCCCGCTACAGGGGACGACGCCCGCTTTCGCCCGATGAGATCACCGCGCTCTGGTACGACGGTCGGGCGGTGCCCGAGGAAGCGGAGCCAATCTGGCTTAGCTACCAAAAACGCTACCTCAAGCGGCAAACAGAAGAGACCTACGCGTTCGCCGAGGCGCTCGGAATCAATTTGAGGGACCTGCCCGGCGTCGCCTTTTTCAGCACCCTCGAGGACCCAAAAGACTACCTCTACTGGAAGCTCGAAGGCCAGCAGAGGAGCGATGTCGTGCGCCAGTTGCGCGGTATCGTCGATGCCGTGCGGAAAGCGCGGAAAGACGGCGCGGACCCACTGCGACGCATCCAACAGCTCAACCGGCGACGTTTCGTCTTGAAAGCGCTTCGGGGAGTCGGCCGCGTCGCTCCAACGCTGATCGGGATCGCCGCGAAAGTTCCCCGCGGCGGAGCCTAGCTCCCGCTCTGCTCGCTAAGTCTTCAGGGGAGGGACAGGAAATCCCTATCCGGTTTCGAGCTCCAAACCCATCGCATTCCTTAGCTCTCCTCGTTGCTCCTCGTGGAGCAAGATGATGTCGAGTTCTTTGTCGACGTAATTTGAAGTCAGCAAGAAACCGTCTTCGCCAATGAGGTTGAGCACGCCCCTAAGCAGTCGGCGCACGACACTGCGAAGCGGAGCATCATCCTGGATGAGTTGGATATCCGCCTCCTTGAGCGCCAGCCCGTGCACGATCCGGCTTCGCGTTCTGTAGAAGCTCTTCATCGAAGTGAACAGATCAACGCGCTCGTCGTTATCGGCAGCGAGAATATTGGCTACTCGATAAGAGAGCTTGAACGTCAACTCGTCCTTAGATCCCAGCAACGCCTCAAGCGCGGTTATTGCGTCGAGGATGCGATCCTCGCGCTGTGTCAGCGCACGGCTGTAGATCGCACTGAAACGACGAAGCGCGAGAAAGACATTGCCCGGCACGGCCTCGGTGCTTTCGAGTCGGGCCAGCTCATCGAAGATGTGACGGACGTTTGGAATCTCGGATGCGTCGAGTTGATAGGGCGTACCAAAGACGTCGGGCGGAATCTCACCGACCGTCTGGGTTCCGCCCAGCCTGACGAACTTTGATGCGCGCTCCGCGAAGAGCTTTCCGATTTGAACGTCACCAGCCTTGTAGATCCAGAGTGCCTGGAGGAGGCGAGCCGCTAGTCCGTAACCTTCGCCCCCGCTACCCAAAACCAAGTTCTCAGAGCCCTTAGGAACCTTGTGCTCGACGTACAGGATGTAGTTGCTGGCGCCGAAGCCAGCCCAGTCGTCTTCGAGCTGGGAAAGCTCCCGGTTGCCCCACCCGAGCTGGGCGTGAAGCTCATCAAAATCGCGGTGGCGAATCGTCAGGCCATCACCGAAATCGAGCAGTGGCTCTTCGCTTTCGAATTGCCGAACGTTCGCCAAATGCACGAATGTCCAGTCTGGCTCCTCGAGCTCTTCACTCAAACTCGCGAATGTCTTCACGAATTGCTCAAGGTCAAAGATCGCCTCGTCGAGACCGATGAGGTACTGGTAGACGAACTGCAGAGCGATTCGCCCGCCAGCCGCTGCGCCGAAGCGATCCGCGAACAGTGGGAGCGTCACAACCTGCTCCTTGGCGGCCTCGAAGCTTTCGAGATTGCGGATGGCGTCGTCTCGCCTGGTGTCATAGAGAGGCGTCGCGCCGGCGAAATATCCCAGGCCGCGTTCATCCTCCGCGATGAACTGCACCGCCTGCCGGACGAGGAGCCTCAACGCGTCCCGTGCAGGGTCATCGGCCATTCGTTACGGCTGGGCGCCAGTCCGTGCTGCTGAAGCAGACAACCGGGTGCAGTTCGAAGCCGAACCTCGAGGCACCGCTCGCGTGAGGGCGATCGAAGAATCCGGCATCCGTGATCTTCGCCGTGCCGGTGAAATCATGGAAGTGCCGACCCGGAAGACCACCCTCACGCAGGAACGCTTCCCCCGCTTTAGCCATTCGTTCCCTCAGCGCCGTGGTCGCGTGGACGCAGAGGGGAAGCGGGAACTCGACCACCATGGTGTCCTTCTCCGTCAGGTCGTTGGCGGGCGCGATCACGAGATGAATGTCGAGGTCACCGCCGTGCTTCCCTGGTGCAGCCGGAGGGTCATCGACCCAACGAGCGCGAACGAGCCGCGCGGTGACTTTGTAGGTCTTCATCTCCTCACCCGGGTTCCGGAATGCTCGTGTCGAATCCGCCCGGCGGCGAGAACGCCCAGAGTTGCCTGACGGTCTTGCTGATCGGCGTCAGGTTCACCTGCGACGCAGCCGGATCCGCCAGCGTTTTGATCGGCCAGCGCTCGGTGCCATAACAGACGGGTGTCGTACGAGATGCCGATGGAGCAGGGGTAGCCGTGGCTGCGATGGACGCGGCTAACCCGACGACCGCGAGCACGAGGCATGGCAGCAGGACACGCCTAGCCAGGATGCTGACTCGATGATTCACTTTGACCATGATCTTCTACGGACTTGCCACTTGACAAGGGCAGACGCTCGCCAAACCACAGCCGATTGACGAACGGGTGCCCGACAATGATCAGCGGTTAGCCGATCGGTGTCCGCCGTCGTGACCGGCTCGGCGGACTGCTGTGTGCGAATACGAACTCGCCGCGTAGCCGGCATCGAACGGAGTTCTCGGCACCCACAGGTCTTTTGGGCACTTCGGGCCTGCTGCGCGGTAGGCCGCTCTGCGCCGGCCACACGCGGACAGTGGCCGTGACGGCTCAGTGACGGCGGCGTGACGGCGGCCGTGTGCAATGGTGGATGCTGAGTGGTGCAGCCCTTGGAGTTCCCAAACGGGTACGGTGGCCCACGTCTGGGGGCGGATTACGGCCAGTGTCGTGTAACGCATACGAAGTCGATCGAGCGCCAGGCGTAAAGCAGGAGATCGGCGTAACCCGTGCCGTGGAGCGATCGATGCCGACGTCGTCGAGGCAAACGCTTCCAGGCCGCCTTCGCCCGAGTTCGATCCCGCTTGTCGACCCAAAGATCAGCGCAGCCGAAGCCCGCGGCGCACCCGAGCCCGACGACGAGATCGACCGCTCCTCGAACGGCGTAGGCGGAAGCGGAAGCGGCGCGCCACCGCCGCCTCGGCCGCCCGCTGCGACGCCAAGCGCGTCGCTTGCTCTGACCGGGAACACCTACACCGACAGTGCGGCGGAATCCCACAAGAACATCAAGTTCAACGCCACTTGGTCCGGTGGCGCGAAGGAGGACTACCTAATCGTTCAGTGGTTGAAGGGGTACAGCAAGAACTCCGACGGCACCCCCCGCAAGGTCCAGATGTACGGCTCGGACGTCGATTTCGACTTCGCCGACTGGCAGATCGACTCAGTTGACGCGGATCCGGCCTACTGGAGCGATGCCAGTGGCCGCTGGAACTACACGGTCGATGGGCCGAACAAGTTCTCGGCGACAGACGACCCCGGGCCTGTAAAAGCCTCTCAGGGCGTTGGCCGAGAGGCGAAAGTCGACTTCAAGACGGCCGTTTACAAGGCCGCAGACGTGCCGACGACGACCACGGGCACGATCGCCGCGACCCCCTTGAGCTCGTTCCAGCCTTGGGCCTATCACGCGCGTGTCGAGGCCGGCGGGAAGTTCACGCATTGAGTCGCGCATGACTCTGCTCGAACAGATCGAGGACATCACCCGGCGGCTTTCCACGTGGGAGCGCGAGTACGGGACCCGCTTCTCCGACAATCCCGACCTTGAGAGCACGGGGGAATCGAACGCGGCGATCGCTGAGCTCAAGCGGAGGCTCGACGAGCTCGGCGCGCGCTACCACTGGCAGGGGTCGAGCGGCACGTACGTGCTTGACTCGATCGGAACTCCCCCCGGAGGCGAAGGAGAGCCCGGTTGACCGACGCGGCGAATGCACCGGAGCCGCAGGAGTTCGCGCTCGGATTCACGTTCGACCATATAACCTCATGAGCGAGACCGCGCCTCAGGTGCTCTCCGGTTCGACGGCCACGCTCGCCCTCGCAAAGCTGCACGTGGAGCGCGGCTTCGTCGACAGCCGCCCATAACACATCCCATACGAGCGGAGACCACCGCTGGTCGAGGCTACGAGAACGCGAGAACGCGTTCAAGCTACGACCGAAGCCTGGAATGGCTCCGAGTGATTGGCTCTCTTGTCGGACATACCCATCAAAAGCTCCCGGCCCCTCGCTGGACGGTCACCGAGGGAACGAACAGCCAAAAAACAGACCCGCTGGGAGGGGGATGGGTGAATAGCGTCACCGGAGCCGCGCCGAGGTTGGCGTACATCTCGATCCACGGGAATTGCGTGATTGTTACGACGAACGAGAAGGTTCGCGCAGCAAGATCGATGGTGATGACACCACGAAGCGCGATGTTCGGAGAGCCGAAGACACACGGATCGTTGTCGCTTGTAGTGAAGGCGATGTCGTGGCGGGACGATCCTGGCAGGAGCGGTGGCGACACCGTTACGAGAGTCGACGGTGTCGGCTTCTTCGGCCCGCACTTGACCGCACCGCTCGTGCAGTCGATCTCGAACGTGTCGTCGGCGTTGTGGCGGAATGATGCCGTCTTCGCACTTGTGTCGAAGTCGATGAGGAGATGGAGTCGTGACGATGCGGGAAGCGTGCTCGAGAACGAGCGCTCGTCGGTCTCGAAACACGAGTTGCTGTGGAATGGAACAGGGATACCGAATGGCAGCGTCGGGCCGGGGAAGACCTGCCGACCGCTGAATCGTCCTCCCGGTGCCCGACGAGCGCCGGGGAGCGAGTCGGCGATGAACGCACTTATCCAGAACTGGAGGTGAGGTGGCATTGTGGGGGTCGGTGTAGGCGTGGGAGTTGGTGTCGGCGTTGGTGTCGGCGTTGGTGTCGGCGTCGGGGTCGGTGTCGGCGTCGGGGTTGGTATCGGCGTCGGGGTTGGAGTCGGCGTTGGGGTTGGAGTCGGGGGCGGCGTGGGGCGGGCCAACGATTGGAGGACGGCGCGGCGATTCGGGGAGAGCGATGACGCGGAGAACTCTGTCGACTCACCGTGCGCGAACGTCGTGACCTTCCCGGCGGGGACACCGACGCGGATCAGCTCGGCCCGCACTTCCTCGGCTCGGTCGCACGAGAGGCGCCAATTGAGCTCCTGCGGTCCGTCGGTGCTGGCGTAACCGTCCACGAAGATTTCGTCATTCGCTCCGCGGCCACGCCACGCGGCTGCAAAGGCGCCGATCTCGGTGACCTGTTTGGCGGAGAGCGTTCCGCTCGAGATCGGAAACAGGAGATCGGTTCGATCCGGCCCGGAAGCGACACCATGCCCAGTTACGAGCACGCATGGGAGGCCTGTCGGGGCGTCGACGATGTTCGCCTGGCGTCTGAGCGCCTGGGCGCCGTCCCTTCTCTGCTGAACGACGTGTGTAAGCTCGTGAGCGAGCAATCGCCGGCCCGTCGACGTTTCGGGCGCGTATCGATGTTCCGCGAAGACGATGTCGCGGCCGACGGTGTAGGCGAGCGCGTTGACCGCTCTTGCTGAAGCTCCCGCCTGCTCATCCGTGTGGACCCGTACGTCGCTAAAGTCCGCGCCCAACCGGGCTTTCATGAGCTGCTGCGTGGCAGAGTCGAGCGGCGTACCCGCCGATCGGAGCGAGTCGTGGACGGACTGCGGGGCCGAAACCCTTGTCGGCTCAAGGCTCCGGTTTTGGCCGGGTCTGGATGGCGATCCGCCGAACTGGCCGCCGAGGACGCCGTCAGCCACGCGCTCGGCCTCGTGCTCGAGGGGATCGTCGGGTGCGCCGATGCGGAGGCTCGCCTGGAGAGGAAGGTCGACGGCTGCTTCTTGCTCGTTCCGGCCGAGGCGCTCATCGCGGCACGCGGGGCATTCGCCGTCGGGCCCCGGCGTGCCGCCGCACGCGCAGCGGCGCTGGAGAACGCCTACGACAGGCGGACGAGAGCTCGGTCGCCCCCTGTTGAGGTGCCGCTTGCTTGGCGCGGCATGTGTAGCGGACACTCGCCGGGTGGCCGGCTCGGCTTCGACTGCGATGGCGGCGGCCGTTCCCATCAGCTAATTGCGTTGAAGACGTACCACTGGTCGAGTGGAGACTGCCAGCCGCCGCTCCGGTTCGGGAGCCACCCCGGCCCGTAGAGCACGTTGGCGGTAACGGTGACCTCGTTCGTCTCGATCTGCTCGTTCCACTCGGGGATGACCACGAGGCTGTCGCCGACGCGAAGCTCGCGCTTCCCGCGTGTGAACTCGTTCTCGATCACGTTGCCGGCGACTGCGCAACGCTCCGCGAGCAGCAGCGTCACGGCCGGAAGCGGCCCCCTGGTCCGGAACCGGTTGCCGTTCAGCGTGATCGCACTCGCCGCCTCCCGCTCGATGTCCCAGGTCAGCAGGGCGAACCCCGTCTCGAGCCCGTCGACACGGAGATCGACGTCGTTCTCGGTGCAATGGACCGAGAGGCCGAGGCCGTGCGCCTGCCGGGGCTGGGCAACGGCGGCGGCCTCAAACACGGAGTGCAGGACTGTGGCGCGAGAGATCTTTTGGAGCTCGGTTTTCGGCCGGTCGACGCTGGTCTGCGTTCTAGCCGTGACGACGTGGGCCGCCGCGTCCTGGCCGGCGAAGCTCTTCGCGGCCGAGCCGGCCACTGCCGTCACCGGCTGTGTGAGGTCGGGCTGGCTGGCGGCGACGTCGGCCATCTCGACCGGGCGGCTGACGAACTGAGCAGGAAGCGGATACGTCCGTGCGTATAACCCGGTGACGGCGAGCACCGGGTCTTCGGAGATCGCCTCGAACACGCTGAGCACGTGTTCCGCTGCGCCGATGTCCTCTGCTCGGGGAACGTCCTTGGCCAGCGCCGCGTAGGCCCAGGCGCGGAGCGACATGAAGACGAAGCCGAACTCGCACAGTCGCACCGTGTTGTCCTCTAGCTCGACGAGGCCGCAGTCGGCGTGCACGAGTGCGGCGATCGAGAGGCCGTGGAACTGGTTGTCGCGGAACGACGCGTCGGTGAGGAGCGACGGTGCGAACCAACCGCTGAGGTTCGTAGTCGCGTTGACCGGCTTCGTCCGACGGCTGGTCGGCGCGAGGAGATAGCCGATCAGTACTCGCGTGACTCTCGACTCGTGCATGTAGTCCTCGTCGCGGATGAACCAGTTTCGGTGCACAGTCAGGCCCCAGCACTCGCTCCCCGCGAAGATGCCCGCGCCGAAGACGTCCTGGTCGGGGCTGAGCCTGAAGCGGAAGACGCATTCTTCGACGACGAGCCTCGCGCAGTGGACGGGCCGGACGCCGATCGAGACGAACACGCTGGCCCGCTGGCCCCTGAACGACCGGATCACTCGCACGAAGCTCGCTGCGTCCTGTTCGCCTCGCACCGGCACGACAGGGGAGTGGGGGAGCTCGAAGTGGAGCCCGCGAAGCGTCACCTCGTCGGCGTGGACGAGCGTGATGATGCCGTTCTTGAACGCCGCCTCGGTTCCCGGCTCGACGGCAAGGTGCGCGCCGCCGTGGCAGGCCTCGATCGTCAGGCCCGAGTGTTCGGGGCCGAGCACGAGCGGCTCCGTCAGGACATAGCGTCCGGGCGCCAGGCAGATCGTCGCTTGCTTGCCCTTGAACTTGTCGACGACGACCTGGAGCGTGCCGTGCACGTCCTCCGGGCGGACGACGATGTCGCAGCAGCCGCTGCCTTTCCGCTTCGAGAGCTCGACGAGGTTGTCGAACTGGTTGCGGCAATCCTCCAGCGTTGCGAGGGTGCCGCCGTTCCACTGGATCACGGCCAACGGGCAGATCCAGCGGCGGGGACCGTCCGGCGGCTCGCCGGGGTCGTTCGCGTCCGCCTCCAGGTAGCGAACGGGATAGACCTCGGTCGGCGTCTTCGGACGAACCGCGACCTGCCAGTACTCGCCGAGGTGGAAGGGCGATCCTCCGGCGTCGAGGACGACGCTGACGCCGGTGTCGCCGAGCGCGACCGGCTGGCCGGGCGTGAAGGTCAGCCGCTCTTGCCAGACCCGCATGAAGACGACGGGCGTCTCGTTCGCGTCGGTGTATGCGGCATCGAGCGGCTGCCCGCCCTGGTCGAGATCCAGGACGACCTGCTTGGTGGTTGAGTCGTACCCGGTCTGCAGGGTGCGGAGCGAGCCGGTCGCCGCCGCGACGAAGTCGTCCGGGCTGGTCTCGACCGTCGTATCGGTCCCGGTCTCGAGGCCGGCGGCGGTCCGGAGGATCTCGACCGCTTGCCCCTGCGCCGGCTTGTGGTAGTCGTCGACCGGGGAGGAGGCGAGCGTCAGCGTCAGCCGGTCGGCGCCCACCTGCACCCTGTAGAGGAACGAGGAGTCGTCGAAGCCCCAGACGAGAGTCGAGTTGCCGTCGGCGTCGGGACCGGGAGTCTGGATCCGGATCAGCTGGTTCTCCGCTCCCAGATAGCCGCCTTGTGTCTCGGGCTCGCAGAGAGTGGCCGCCGCGCCCTGATCTTCGTAGACGACCTTGAGCGCTGCCGGCGAGGTGAGCTGCTGGGTGCTCGGATCACGGTTGAGGCCGTCGGTGGCCAGCGCGTCGACGAGTTCCGCCATCGCCTCTTCGCATGTCGCCTTGGTCGTGAATCGGCGATGGATGCGCTGGAGGAGCCGGAGTCGCTGGGCCGTATCCGGGCCGCCTAGCGCGACCTCCAACAGCGCCGTGTCCTCGACCGCGCTCACCTCGTGCTCCTCGAGGTAGAGGTAGACCAGTTCGTTCTGCGCGCCGGCCTGGTCCGGCTGCACCCAGTCCGGGTCGCCGACGTGGTCGAGCCATTCGCTCTGCTGGCTGTAGAGGAGGTTGCTCGCCAGCTCGATCCGCTCGCCGCCGACGTACATCGTTCCGGCTCCGATGGTGATGTCGAACGGATCCGCAGCCGGGGTGACGGCGAAGCCGTTGTCGGGCGTCCCACCGCGGCCGACGATGTCGATCGTCTCCTCGCGGAGGAGTTCGGCGTCGATCAGGCGGTCCTCGTTCTGGTCGGCCTCGAGCGTCACCCGTCCCTGTTGGCTGACGACGCCGCGATAGCGCCTGCGCTTGTCGTAGGAGATGCGTGCTCTGTCGCTACCCATGGGTCCCTCCTTCAGGTGACGTAGACGACCACCGGGCTGAGCCCGATCGGCATGAACTCGTCGTACTTGATCCGCAGGCTGCGCTCCTTGATCGGCGCCAGTTCGCCGGCGTAGGCGCCGAGCTCCGAGCCTTGGGGGCCGCCGGCCGAGATCGTGTTCGTGCCCGACACGATCGCCTGGTCGACGGTCGAGACGGGCCGGGCGTAGTCGGGCTGGCCGAAGTCGCGCGACTCGAAGAGTGGCGCGCGCGGCGTGACGGCGACCGACTCGTACTTGCGTGGCAAGGAGCTGTCGGAGGTGTAGGCGGTGAACCGTACGCACCCGTGCTGCAGGTCCTCGACGACGTCGGTGTCGGCGAGGATGCACTCGCTGGCCTCGAGCCGATGGACGTACGCCGGGCCGAGGAGCGTGCACCGTTCCAGCACGACCTTGCCGTCGCCGAGCGCGAGCGCGAGGTCAGCGAGCTCGATCGGATATGCCTGCTCGAGCAGGAGGCGGTTCAGCCGGACGAGCTCCCCGGTCACGGGCGGGCCGAGCAGCTTCGTGACCTCGGCGTCCAGATGGACGTCGGCGAACAGCGCCGGATCGTAGAGAGACGGGCCTGCGACCACGTTGTGAAGGTCGGTAGCGAGCGCCTGCTGGTCGGCGGGGGAGGGGAGCGCGCCCGCGTAGGCATCCACTGCGGCGAGGCTCTGCACGAGTCGCCCGTACAGGCCCTTGGAGAGCGGATCGCCCCTGAGATGCAGTCGCCTGAACAGACGCGATGGATCGAAAGGAAGAGGGACGGCGTCGGAGACGTCGCTTGTCCTGATCGCCTGCAGCACGCTGTCGCGGACGGTCAGTTGCTCGATCTCGCCGCCCGCCCGCGAGCGGATCCCGCCGAGGACGCACCGGTCGACTTCGAGCTGTTCGACGTGGGCTTCGACGATCAGCCGCGACGGACGCAGCGGTCGCCCGTCGACGGAGCTCGCGAATACCTGCGGCGGCTGCTCTGCGGTCCCGGAAGTGCCGGGGTCGAACGTGCAGCACTTGAGCCGCACGACCCGGAAGCTTCCTTGCAGGACGAGGTCGGCTCCGCTCAGGAAGATGCCGTCGAGGACGAGCTCCTGGTCGTCGCCGGTGTTCGCGTCGCCTTTGACGACCCAGTCCGCTGTGCCGTCCAGCCTGATCAGCGGCCTGGTGCCGTTGAGCGCGCGGATGGTCACGCGGTGGACGGGTGCGGCGCCGGTTCCCAGGTCGGCGACCGGGTCGTATGTGAGGTTGTCGGCGATCGTCACCGTCCCGTCGGCCGCGAGCGCGCCGAGATCGGCGGCGAGCGCGCCCGCGCCGCCGGTCACGCGCGGCCGCACCGCGGGTGTGGCGACCTTTGGCTCGAACTGGCGGCGGTCGAATGGCCCTGCGCCGATCGGCGAAGGGAAGCCGTAGTGGTAGTTGACCCTGAGGTCTCGCGCGGGCGCCGCGACGTTGACGCGGAAGGTTCCGATCTCCGGATGTACGGTGACGCCCGCGAGCCCGACCGGATGCACGTCGACGAGCTGCGCCGCGTTCTCGTTCGGCATCGCCTCGATGGCCTCGAGCAGCGGTGTGGTGAGCGGCCCCGGCAGCTGCCACTCCTTCGGCGACACCCAGGCGTCGCCGTAGCTCGAGCGGGTGCGGACTGCGGGCACGAACAGCGGCGCCGGCCGGCCGGTGGGATCGAACGTGAACTGCCCGGCGGTCGGGCATGGCACCGGCGTGCCGTCCACGATCGAGAAGCTGTAGAGCCGCCAGAGGAAGACGCCAAGCTTCGGGATCCCGTACCAGCCTTTCGCCCCCCGTCCGATCCGGACGTCGGCCGTGTAGAAGAACTCGTCGAAGCTCGTCCCGGCACGGCTGGCGCCGTAGACGTTTCGGAGATCGGCGAAGCCGCCCATCGGCGTCCGGGTGAACAGGCCGGTCAGGAGCTCTGCCTGCTGCAGCTCGCGGTTGCCCGCCGGATCATCCGTCTCTGCGGGCATGCCGATCTCCGGATCGAGACAGTGCCGCGTCCGCGACAGCCGGCGGAAGAATTCGACCAGGTGCGCGTTCCACCTGGTCACGTCGGCGGCCAGCTCCTCGAGCAGCGCAGGCGTCCCTTTGCGACGGCGGTAGTAGATCGTCTTGGCGACGTCGAGCCGCTGGCCGGGTGCGTCGAGGCTCGCGACCAGATTGGTGGCGAGCAGATCGCCGATGTAGGGGATCAGCCAGTCGTCGCAGGTCTCGATCGACTGGTCGTCCCACAGCCGGTCGAGGCCGCGGCGGACGATCGCCGCCTGGCCGCCGATCCGCTTGACGAGCTCCTGCAGCGGCCCCGTGACTTCCGGATCGGCCGAGTCCTCGGCCCGGTAGACCTCGGGCAGTAGGCGCCAGAGCTTGTCGGCGTAGTAGAGCACGTAGTGGTCGGCGTCATGGGGCACCGGCCGTCACCTCCTCCGCGACCGCGGCGCCGCCCGACGTGAGCCGGAAGTAGCGGCCCTCGCCCGGCGTGTAGCGGGGGCCGGGATCCGGCAGTTGCCACCGCCACCACCCTGGGAACGTGTGTGTGGAGATGGTCAGCCCGTGGACGGCGATCGCCCCTGGGACCGCGAGGCAGGCCTCGTAGACCTCGCTTCGGTAGAAGCCCGCGCCGATACGTACGCGACCCGTTCCGAACAGGCCGCTGTCGGGGTTTTCGAGCGCGTCCTTGACCGCGGCCAGCACGGTGTCCGTGACACGCGCCGGATCGACCTCGACCCGCAGCGACAGCTGGAGCGGCACGGCGGTCGCGGTCTGGACCAGTAGGGGGCGATTGGGATCGTCGGCTCCGGCGAGCGCTGTTCGCGCCGCGGTCACGGCGGCTCCGCTGTCGCCGACGTAGACGGTCACGAGGGCCCGCTGTTCGGCCGGGTCCCACGACCAGTAGGCCCGGGCGCGGTCGACGCCGGGCGCCTGCGCGGCCACCGTCTCGTAGTCGTCAGCCGAGATCGCTCGCCCGAACGTCAGCACCGAGCGGGGTGCGTAACGGCGGATCTGGCTGGGCGGATCGGGGTCGGCGCCGCCGCCGACCGCAACGGGGTTGCGGATCGCCTTCAGACCGGGAAGCGGCTTGGCGATCGTGGTCAGCGACCCCGCGTCGGGCGCGTCCTTGCCGCTGCCGTAGCGGTAGCTCGCGACGACGTTGCCGACGCCCGATGGCAGCCGAGCACCCTCTTCGCCGTCGCCGAACGTCACGTGCGTGACTCCTTTTTCGTCCTCGCGCGTCACGAACACGCGGGCAGCGGCGGGCTGTTCGAAGAAGCTCGGCACCTCCGTCCACGCGACCCCGTCGACCCAGACGACCAGCGTGCTGGCGTAGCCGCTGCCGCTCTGGAGGTAGGTCAGCGGCGACTTCTGCAGCGCGAACTCCTGGCCCGGCTGCGCGGCGTCGCCGCTGCCGAGCACCTCGTTCGCCACGCTCTGTCCGCGAGAGACCGGAAGCACATCGAACAGCGCCCGCAGCGGCGCGGTGAGGGTCGGAACGAACCCGGCGCCGTCCGCGAGAGCGTCGACCCCGAGCTGTGTGGCCGTCCCGCCTTCCTCCGCGACTCCCGAGGCACCTCCTCCCGAGCCGTCCTCGACCAGCACCTGCCGGCCGCCGACGCCGACTGGAAGCGACTTGCCGGCGACGGGCGTGAGCGTCACCTCGGTCTCGCCGCTCAGCGTTGTCCGCGGTCTTGCCAGCAGCGGCCCGAGCTCGCGCCAGCCGTACCGCACCTGCACGAACTCTTTTTTGGCGTCCCAGGTGGAGGAGTCGATCAGGGACCGCACCCTCATGACCGCACGTCGGCCTCCGCGTGGGCTTCGCACCACGATTCCGAGCGAGGCTGAGAAGCCGACCCGCGTGTGCGGGATCGGGATCAGCGGCACGTTCGCCCCCGGGTTTCCAGGCTGCGACGGGTCGCTCTTGACGCCGTTCGCGTACCAGATCGGCTCGGTCACGCTCTCCACACGCTGGAGGAGCCGCGCCGTCGGGTCGTCCGACTGCTCGAACACGATCGGCTTACCGGTTGCGATCCCGCGCACGACGGCGTCCAGGTCGACGGAGTCGGCGCCGAACACGACCCCCGGGTCGGCGGGATGAGGCCAGAGGTGCGCGGTCGATGGGGCGGCGAGGAGCTGGCAGTCGCCGACGCGCGGATCAGTGAGGCTGGGCAGGCCGTCGGCGAAGGCGATCAGCGTTTGCGGCTTGCCGCGCGGGTCCTTGATGTGGCGGACCTCCTTCGCCGTCGTGAGCGCCCAGCCGCTGGAAGCCGACCAGGACCCGGTCAGGACCAGCAGCTCGTCGCCGGGCTTGACGCTCGTGATCGAGCCCGCGAGCAGCGCGCCGGGATCGCCGCCGGCGGGCACCAGCGAGTCGTTGTGGGGCAGGTCGATGTCGACCGCGGCCGGAACGGCGATCGCCGTCTTCGAGTCGACCTCGAAGATCTGCGGCTGCTTGCCCGGGCCCGGCTTGCTCTGCACCTGGAAGCCGGCAGGCACCGTCAGCCCTTTCGTTCCGGAGGTCAGGGCCGCGACCGTCCCGTGCGCGGCGATTCCCGGGCGCGGCCGGTAGCCGAGCGTCCGAATCAGGCGGTCGACGCTCTCCGGCAGGTGGGCGGTGCGGAGGTAGGACTCGTTCGCGGCCCGCTCGCTGTAGAGCGCGAGGATGTCGGCCAGGTAGGCCCACCATTCGACCAGCTGCACGGCGAGGTCGGTGGTCGCGCTCGGCCGCCACTCTGCTAGTCCCACCTCGTCGGGAAGCGAGGCGAGCAACGCCCGGCGGAAGCCGCCGAAGTCGCCGATCAGGTAGTCGATCTCACTCAGACCGGGAGGGTTGATGAGCCTGCGTGGATGGACGAACACGTCGCAGGGGCAGACGGGACTCGTCGTAGTCGGGCTGTTGCTCACTTCCCGCCCTCCGCGACGACTCGCAGGCTCCCCTTCCAGGTCGCGCTGGGATCGTTGTCGACCTGCACGATCTGGTCGGAGCCGACAGCGAGGACGTCGCCCAGTTCCGCCGCCCGCGCCATGACCCCCCGCACCTTGTAGAGGACCGAGACGACGCCGTCGACGCCGGGCACCTCTTGGACCGCGGCCTCGAGCCGGCTCCGCTCGAGTGGCGTGCCGAACTGGAAGTTGTCCGGGTTGAAGAAACCGCGCCTGCCCTCGGTCGCGACGCTGCCGTCGAGCGCCGCCGTGACGCCCTCCTGCACGTCGCTTCTGAATGCCGCGGGGCAGACGCAGACTGTGATCGTCAGGTCGATTGCGACGTAGCGCGGCGCCAGGACGTACGACTCGTAACCGGCCATGCGGCGACGGTTCAGGAGGTCGATCAGCTGCGCCCGGAGCTCGGGCGGCAGCTCGTCGGTGCCTTTGGGGTCGGCGGTCGTGAACACCGTCAGCCAGCTGCCGGTCCAGCGGAAGACCGTGCCGGCCGCCTCGACCCAGGGCAGAGTCTTGGCGGCGGCCACGTAGTCCTCCGGACGGACGGCGCGGTACTGGACGGCGCGAAACTTCTGCGGTGCGCGGCGCCGGACGCGCCCGGCGGTCTCCTCGTCTGCGCCGCCGGTCGCGGGGAACGGATTGGTGACGGTTGCGATCGAGATCGGCGAGGACGGCTCGACGGTCTTGATCGAGTCACGCGCGACGTTGCCGGCCGCGCCCTGCCCGACCCGGTAGCGGAGGCGGAAGAGCGCACCGTTCTCCGGTACGGCTCCGAAGACGCCGTCCCCGAACCGGAGGGTGGTCGCGGCCGAGCCGTCGTAGTCGGCGTAGTCGTCGCCCTCGGGGCTCTGGCCGAGCAGCCGGTAGGCGGCCGGGTCGAGGGTGAAGGCGCGTTCCGCGAGCGCCGCCTCGAGCAGGCTCCGCCGCCACGTCCAGCCGTCGCCGGCGCTCGCGGGCGGCATTGGCTCCAGGGCGATCTCCGGCGCCGCGCTCGCCTCGGGATCAGTCCGAGAGGAGAGCCAGCTCAGCGGTCCGTTCCGAAGCGGATAGAGATACTCGGATGTCTGGTTCGGCCCTGTGCGGTGGAGTGCGATCGGCGCTTTGGGCTGGGGAGCGGCCGGGTCGTCGATCGGAATCGCGAACGCCTCCTCGACACGTCGCCCCTGAGTGGCGGGGACGATGTTCCCTGCTACCTTCGTGCGCGTCAGGTCGTGATCCTTGAGCAGCGCCTCCGCCGCGCTCCAGCGGATGTGCGTGACAGGCGTCGGGCCTCCGTTCTCGAGGAACAGCGGATCGACCTCTTCGGTCGCGAAATTCTGGAGCCCCTCCTTCGTCGGCGTCAGGTGGACGATCTGCCGGATCGGGAGATCGGCTGGGGTCGCGCCAGCTGTGTCGATCAGGAGCGCCATGCCGATCGCGAGCTGGTGGTCGTGTCCGTGCACCCACATCTCAGTCGCGCCCCTGCGGAGGCAGCGCTGCGAGTCGTCCCACCAGTAGGGCGCCAGCGGATTTGGCCCGTTCCGGTTCCACTTCGGGTCGACCGCGTAGCTCGTGGTGTCCGCGAGCCCGGTCCCGGTCTCGAACGGGATCTTCGTCCCGTCCGGCCCTTGCGCGCTCACGAGGACCCCTGGCGGCATCGGGCCGACATCGTTGACGTCGAACTGAAGGTCTAGGCGCGCAGACGTGGCGGGACGAGGCTCATAGTCGACGAGCCGCGCGTGCCGGATGAGCGAGCGCCGCTGCGTCGCGGTCATCAGCGTTGACTCGGCGGCGATCCGATCTTGGGTGTAGCTCAGGTCGTCCGCCAGACCCGAGAGTGCCTCCATGAACATGACGCCCACATCGGCCTCCGACCGCTCGCGCCAGTCCGGGTAGCGCAGGGCCGAGAAGTCGGACAGGGCCTTGCGGAAGCTTGTGAAGTCCTTGGCGAGGTAGTCGATCGGGGGCCCGCCGTCCGGCGGCGGGCACAGCTCCGGCTTCGTCCGGCAATCGAGCGTTGACGGGCATCCAGCCTTGAAGCTGAACCTTGAACGCGCGAAGTAGGAGTCAAGCAGCGCGCTCTCGAGCGTGAGCACGTAGGTCGAGAAGTCGCCCGGCGCCCGTGTGTGCAGCGTCAGCAGGGGACGGTCCTCGGCGTCGAGCGACCAGTCGTGCACGTCGTCGATCGGGTCGACGCCGACGGTCTTCACCTGCTCGCCGCCCGTGATCGCCGCGGCCGTGATCGTGCCCGTCAGGTCGACGTCGGTGAAGAAGTGCACCTGCAGCGTCTGTTCGTCGTCGCTCGCGATCTCGACGAAGTCGATCCCGTTCAGGGTCGTTGGAGGCGCGAGCAGCTCCGCGAGCCGGTCCCGTTCCTCGGTCATACGACCGTCACCCGCGTCGTTCGCGCCTGGAGGGCGTCGATCAGGAGGTAGTCGATCTCGAGTTCAAGCCGGGCCTCGTCGCCCGTCTCCTCGGGCGTCGCCACGGTCACCTTGCGCACCTCGATCTGGTCGCCGAGCCAACGGTCGAGCGACTGCCGGACGAGGATCTCGGTCGTCGAGTCGAGGCCGGTCGAGTGCGGTGCGAATAGCACCCTCCGCAGGCCGCACCCGAATTCGGGCAGGTCGATGCGCTCGCCCGGAGCCGTGAGCAGGGTCTGCCGGATCATCTCGTCGACGTGCTGGGGGTAGGCGCTTTGGCCGGCCTGCCGGGAGGAGCCATCGATGCGGAAGGGGAAGGCGTAATCGTGCCGGGCCACGGCTACTGCCCCTCCACGCGCGGCTGGGTGAAGTTGACCAGCACGGTGCCCTGGACCGCCTGGTCGCCTGCTTGGCAGAACCCCACGCTGTCCTCGGTCAGTGTCTCGTCGCCCATCGCCTTGCTGCGCAGCGCGGGCACGACCCAGGTCACCGTCGTGCACGGGTGGTAGACCGTCCCGATCGTCAGCGGGCAGCCGACCACGATGAACGTGTCGGATGAGCGGAGGACGAACTCGCCGGTAGCCTGCACGCGCGTGTCTGTCGTGACGATCTGCACGGTGCCGCCGTGCGGGCACATCAGCACGCTTGAGGCCGTGAGCAGCCCTCCCATCACATGACCTCCAGCGCGCCGTCGTTGACGTTCACCTCGGAGTCGCTGACGACGACCTTGTTGGAGCCCCGCTCGACCGTGATCCCGTCGCTCGCCAGCTCGACGGTGTTGTCGTACTGGTCGCTGATCGTGATCGTCTCGGCGTCGTCGTCGAGAAGGATCTTGTGCCCGGCCTTCGTGACGACCGTCTTCACGGTCGGTGTCGCGTCGCTGGGCGGTTCGCCGCTTCGCCAGTAGCAGCCCGTCCAGATCGGGTACGAGACGTCGCCGCCCTCGAACTCGATCCAGACGCCGGCCCCGATCTCGGGCAGGAAGGCGAATCCGACGTCGGGCCCGGCGTACGGGACGCAAGGCACGCACCAGCCGCTGTCGGTGTCGCGGAGGACGGCCGGCACCTTTGCCTTGATCCGCAGCGTCGAATCGTCGACGTCCGTGACGGTGCCGCGGTACTTGCCGTAGAAGCGGTTGCGGAACCGCTCGAGGAGCTCGAGGGCCTGCTCGTCGAGGCCGCTCACAGTAGCCCTCCAAGCGGGCCGTCGGCACCGCCCGACGAGGCAGCAGGCCCGACGGCGTTTCGGACGAGCCGGAAGCGCATCCGGTGCGCGCTGCCGGTGATCGTGTGGCGGACGCTCCAGACCAGGTACTTGCCGGAATGGAGCGTCCCGATCCCGTCGATCTCGACGATCTGCCCGACGCGCAGGACGGCGTGTAGCCGCGAGACATCCGCCTCGCCCTCGCAGCGGACGAACCATTCGGACTCGCGGAGCATCGCCCGCGCGCGCATGCCGAGCTCGCCCGCGTCGGCGACGGGCGTGGTCAACAGGACGGTCATCGTCTTGCCGGTGAAGTCGGCGAGCCCGCGGGCGTCTAGCGGGCTCAGGCCCGAGTCGTCTGCGTCACCGCTGACGCCGGCCGGGTCGTCGTCGTCGAAGGTAGCCTGGCTGGCCCCCACCGAGGTCGGGCGTGTGACGTCCCAGTCGATGTCGAGAGCGCCGAGCGCCGGCGCCTGCGGGTCGTTCGGCTGCAGGGTCACGACCGGGTCGGCGGACAGATCGGGCTTGGCGAAGTAGCCGACGCGGTTGCCCGGCGTGTCCGTGCAGGCGACGCGGCAGAGCTTCCCGTCCCGCCTCGCCAGCATCTGCAGGAAGCCGATGTCGGTGGCGCGCTGCATCAGCGAGTTGCGGTCCTCTGTGTGCGAGGCGGAGTCGTCGTCGCTGTTTGCGCCGGCCGGGGTGATCCCATAGTCGCCGAAGATGGAGCTCGCGACGTCGGCGTCGGTCACGTCGACCCACTCGCGGACCTTCTCCTCCATGTTCATGAGCCAGGAAGCGTCCTGGCCCCAGACCTCGAGCGCCGACGACGTGATGCCGGTCTCGACGTGCAGGCGCTGCGAGAGGATGAACCCGTCGAAGATGCACTGGTCCGACTCGCCTTCGGGGGTCGCGACCACAGCGACATTCACGAACGGGGCGAGGCGGCTGTCGCCGGGCCAGTCGAGGTCGCCGTCCGACGTGCGGCTGACGGCGAGCTTGAGCAGCACGGCGCCCGGAAGGTCGGCGTTTTCCTCGACTTCGATCGAGGAGATCGCCGTCGAGATCGCGTCGTCCGCCGGCGAGCCGTCGAGCAGGAGGCTGTAGGTGCTGGCCACTACTTTCCTCCTCCGAGTGGGATGCCGATCAAGGGCGCAGCCGCCAGCGAGTCCGGAACGACGGCGTTGTTCGCGTCCGCAAGGCGCCAGAACGCGGTCGCATCCTTCAGGTGGCGCGCGGCGACGAGGTCGAGCCGTTCGCCCTCGCTCCGCTCGTGGTAGCCGGCGAGCGGCGGGCTGCTCGGCAGCGGCAGGCGGATGACGCTGACGCTCGTTCCGTCGCGACGCGTCGCCGTGTAGCTCGCGAGCTTTTCGTACCGGCTGCCCGGAAAGAACATCCGTCCTCCTCTAGAGCGGGAGCATTCCGACGATCGACTCGCCGGCGTTGCCGAGATTGGCTGTGGCGAGCACTTGCCGCAGTCCCTGCGAGTACTTGTAGGCGACCTTGGCGATGTCTTTGAGCGGCCCGGTGACGTACTCGAGCTCGTCCGGCGTCAGGACGCGCAGTGTGATGCTGGCGTCCGCGTGCGTCGGGTTGAGCAGCGAGTCGTAGAGCTTCTCCGTAACCGATAGCGCCGCCACCCGCACGGGCACAATGCGGCCCGGACCCCAGACGAACAGGACGGTCGGCACCTGCGACTGCGGCACGGGCCGCTTCGCCGCGGCACCGCCCGCGGCTGCTCCGATCGAGACGCCGCCGGGGCCGATCGACGCCGAAACCGAGCCGAGCAGCCCGCCGCCGGTGGGGGCAGCGACGGGATACTGGAGCATCTCGAGCGCCGCGAGCCGCGAGTAAACGCCGGAGAGCTCCGCCAGGCCGGCGGAGACCGGGCCACCGTCGGCGATCATGTCCGCGGCGTCAAGCGCGAGCGAGAAGCTGAACGTTTCGCCCGGGACGCCACGTACGGCCAGCGGGTTCGACTTCCCTCCCGGCGCGGTGCCCGCGCCGTCGGCCGACTGCGGCTCGGTCCACGCGTGGGTCATCGTCTCCGGGTTGAACTGGAAGACGACGACGTTCGGGAGCGGCACGAGGAACGTGTCCATGAACTCGACGAGCGCACCCTTGAGCAGCGGCATCAGGAGCTCCCCTCCAGCTCCCGGATCAGCGCTGCCACGATCCGGTCGCCCAGCTCGTCGAGGGAATCGGACCCTTCGCGCATGACCGGCACGCGCACTCGGTCGGCGCTGCGCGCCAGCTCGGGAGGCGGTCGCCACACGGCCAGGCCGTCCGCCACCCTGCGCGCCAGTCGGGCGCCATCGTCGGCGCGGGACGCCACCAGGCGCAATGCGATGCGGTCGATTTCGACCGGACTCACCGGACTTGCTCCCAGTCACCGGGGCGCATCTCGGCTCCTTGCTTGGCAAGCTCGCGCCTCGCGGCCGCAAGCACGTCGTCCATCCGGATCCGCCGCGACTCCGCGCGGGCGAGGAACGCCGCCGCGAGAGCGGCCGCCTTGATCCCGGCGCCGGTCAGCGACAACCGCTCTGCGAGCTGGCCAAAGTCGATCCCCTCCAACAGCGGCTCGCCGCTCGGACTTTGCTCGGGCAGCGCCAGCCGCCAGATCGTCAGCCGCTCCGCCGGCCCCGGCCGCAGGAAGTCGACCACGAAGCGAAGCCGGCGCAGGAAGGCTCGGTCGAGATCCTCCTTCCGGTTGGTGGCGAGGACCGCAATGCCCTCGAACCGCTCCATGCGCTGGAGCAGGTAGTCGATCTCGATGTTGGCGTAGCGGTCGTGGGCGTCCTTCACCTGCGCCCGGCGGCCGAAGAGGGCGTCGGCCTCGTCGAAGAGCACGACCGCGGCAGCGCGCTCGAACGAGTCGAAGACCTGCTTGAGGCGTTTCTCCGTCTCCCCGATGTACTTGTTGACGACCCCGGCCAAGTCGATCCGGTAGAGATCCAGCCCGAGCGAGCGCGCCAGCACCTGCGCGGCCATCGTCTTACCGGTCCCGCTCGGACCGGCGAACAGCGCGCTCAGCCCCCGGCCGAGCGGCACGAGCCGCTCGAAGCCCCAGTCCTCGTAGACCTCCCAGCGCCAGCGGGCCTGCCGCTCGAACTCCTGCAGATGACGCCGGAGCGCGTTGGGGAGGACGATGTCGTCCCACGAGTACGGGCACGGCAGGGGCGCCAGCAGTTCGCCGGGTCGCACCTCGATCTGTCTCCGGCACGCCTCCTCGGCGGCGGCCGGGCTAACCGCGGCGGCGCGGGCGGTCGCGGCGATCTCACCCGGCGTAAGCAGGAGACCTGCGATCGACTCGGGCGGCGAGTCGTCGGTCAGCTCGTGCCAGAGTGTGAGCCGGGCCGCCCGGGCAAGCAGCGGCAGCCGGAACGAGGCCGAGCGCGCCGTGCTCCCCGGTGCCGTAGGCGACGGCGCGGCGACGCCGGCGACTGTGATCTCGGCCCGGTCGCGGACGACGTTCCAGACCGCGGGGTCGATGCGGTCAGCGTTTCGCCAGTACAGCAAGGCGCCGGCGAGCCTGGCGGATCGCGCCACGCCGATGGCGCGCTCGTTCTGCTCGGCCGCCTGGCCTCCGGGGTCGAGGTCGCGCGGCTCCGCGATCAGGGCCGGCCGGCCCATCGTCGCCGCCAGCTGCGCTGCGAGCACCCCCCGGCCGCTGCCCGGCACCCCAACGAGCTCCAGCACCACCGGTGCGTGCGGAGCCTCGCGGACCGCGGTCTCGACGAAGCGGTCCATCGCGGCCAGCTCGGCCGGATAGAGGCAGCGTCCCGGAACCACCCGCGCGTCGAGCAGCGTCGTGCCGACCGGCAGGCCCTCGTCCGAACCGATGAGCCAGGCCACGACCGCCGGGTCGGCCGTCCATCCAGCATCGGTCTGCGCCGATGCGTCCTCCTTGACCGGACGCGCCAACACCCAGTCGACGAGGGCGGTTCCGGCCGCGACCGCGGCGCCCGAAGGCCAGTCGAACAGCGTGGCCGCAAGCGAGGCGCTGGGCAGAAGCGCGGAGACGTCGTCCTGGAGGTAGCCGAAGAGCCGCGTCAGCTCGGGCCGTAGCTCACAGGCGACAGCCAGCGAGAGCAGATCGACGTCGCGCTCCCCGAGGCCCAGCCGCAGGCGAAGCGTCTCCCACGCCGGATCGTTCCGGAAGGCCACGTCGGCCTCGTGCACCAGCTCTGCGAACTCGACGGCATGCGGATCGGACGCTCGGAAGGCAGCCTCTGCCGCCGTCATCGACGCCGGATCGGCGAGCAGCCGGTCGATCTCCGCGTGGCTGATCGCAAGGCTCTGGTCGGCCTGGACGTGACCGGTCGCCCACAGATGTCTGAGCCAGAGGACTCGCCGTCGGGCGCGTAGGCGGACGCGCGCGAGGAACGCGGGCTCGCTGGTCACGACCTCGAGTGCCGGGGCCGCGATCACAGGTTCACCCACCAGACCGGCCTCGACTCGACGCCGTTGACGCGCACGCGGACGGCGTAGCGGCCGGCCGGGATCCCCGCCGGCGCGACGAAGTCGATCCCGCCGCCTCCGCCGCCGATCGTGAACTGACCCGCGCCCGGCGCGCCGCCCACCTCCGTCAGAGCCACCGTTCCGAGCAGCACCTCGGTCCGGCCGACGACGAAGCCTGCGCCGGTGAGGCTGAAAACGCCGGCGGCCGGCGCCAGGATCGGCGGCGGCCCGCCGGCGTTGACGCGGGCGGCGACCGAGAAGGGCGTCGTGTTCGAGACGTAGACGCCGTCGCCGACTTGGAGCTGGTAGACGCCCGGGGCGGGCGACGCGCCCGGAGCGGCGCCTACGGCGTTCGGCAGCCGGATCCGCGCGCTCTCGTCCGAGCGTGGAGCGTCCGTCCGCCATACCGTCACGTCGACCGGCGGCTGTCCGGGCGCCACCAGGAACAGCCTCGCTGCGGTTCCCTGCTTGAGCCCGCCTCCGTGGAGCTCGAACAGATCACCGGGTGCCGCAACCGCGGGTGCGAGCTCGAACGCGCTCACCGTCCCGCCCGGGAGCTCTACGCTCTCGGAGATCGACGTGCCCGTGAGCTGACCGAGTTCCTGCAGCGGTAGCTCCGCGGGCGGGG
>Ga0070707_100000856_pt1 | contig 30247 bp, 26 predicted proteins | sample KBSK5502metaG_FD_65468 | JGI IMG/M metagenome (GOLD analysis project Ga0070707, IMG submission 65468) | Corn, switchgrass and miscanthus rhizosphere microbial communities from Kellogg Biological Station, Michigan, USA - KBS K5-50-2 metaG | ecosystem: Host-associated > Plants > Roots >... | reverse complement strand
CTGCAGTTGAGGAGACCGCTCTTATACCGACTGATGGTTTCTTCCAGCTGTTTTTGCCGGTCGGACAAGTCCTGTGGATTTTGGAATGCTGGTTGAAGACGATCCGTCAGCTTCTGTTGCAGGGTGCGGAGTTTACCGCGATCCGATTCCATCTGCACGGTTAAGGCGGCTTGTTTCTCGCGCAGCGTTCCGTTCCGGTCTTGCAATTGGTGCAAATCAGTCGCGGCCTTGGCGATGCCCGCGCCAAGATCTGCTTGCGCGCTTTGCTGGCGAGCTAGATCGGCTTGCAAGAGTTTCAGTTTGTCGGCTGGCGGCACATCCTGATGCCGTAGCTCTGCAATTGTCCGCTGTAGCGCCGCGATATTCTTCGCCGTAGAGGCCTGGCTTTCTCGCAAGTGCTTTACCAGATTTTCCTGGTCGGACAATTCGGAAAGAGACTCGGCTGCCTGGCGGCTCTGCTCGCGCAAGGATGACAGGCGCGAGGTGACGTTAGCTACCTGGGCACGTAAGGCAGCGATTTCGCGGTCACGATCAGACTGGGGAACCGTTTGGCTTTGCTGCGCGCGGAGCAGGTCTTGCTTAATCTTTTGCAGCGAAACACGCGCGCGGTAGAGAGATTCATCTCCTTGCCTGCACTTTTCCCGCGTGTCCGCGATGGCTCGAAGTTGTTCCGTAAAGTCAGGCATGGGATTAAGCCCTATCCCTCTCGGCGAGTTTCAACATCTCGCTGGCATGAACCGCAACCATCACGGGCGACTGAAAAAGTTCATAGGCCAGATTTGCCGAATTGGCGGCCCAGATGTGAGTCTTAAGGTCCGAACCTCCCAGTTTGCGGAATACCGGGGCCGGGGAGCGCTTGATAAAAGTCGGATCTGTTGCGCCGAAGAGGTTCCATGCGAGGTTGTCCCAGGTATCGCTCGGGTCGTTGGTCGGATCAGTATCGGTGTCGCGATTGGGCTCATAACTGATGTCCATGCCGAAGCGCGGCTCTCCGGGAACCTCTTGAATCACAAAAAACCAACCGAGTTTGTCATTGGGGAATGCATTGCTATCGACGGCGCCCTTCGCTTTTTCGATAGTCAAATCAAAACCGAAGAAGCGGAGGTCGGGATCTATTTCGGCGCGGAATAGAGGGAACTTCCATTCAGTAGCAAATTGGTCGGGGGTGGGGTCACTTTGACGGATGACCTTTCCGCGCCCGAGATCTATCGCTTTTTGAGCGTAAATCACAGTATTGGGGTAACGCTTGAGCAGCTCTCCGCGAATGACAAGCACGACTTGCTTGTCGCCCGGCTGTACATCGCTTCTCGAATCAGGGACAGGCTTGTGTCCTCCCAACGGGCTTGCCGATTGCCAGGTGTGAATCTTGGTAATGTCCTTCAACGCTTCCGCATCGGTGGGCGTCTGCGGGTTATTGATGCCCTTCACTTCCCAAAACTGGCGGAAATAGCTTCCGCGCAGGTCCGTTGGATATTCGCGCCAAAGAAGCTCACGCGCCATTTCGTGGTTGAGTCCTACCATGTAGGACTCAATAAACTTCGGATTTGTTTCCAGGAGCGAAATTGTGTTCGGTGGAATCAAATCCAGATTGGGTATCAGTAACTCCTTATTGATATCGCGCAAATAAGCGTACATGGCCTCTTCAAAATCCGGATGAGCCATGGCGTCGACGATTTCTTCGGGTCGATCCAAGCTGAGATTCGGGAGCTTGACGAAAGCGGATAGTCGCAACGGGAACGACAGGTGCGGATCGATGGCGCGCAAGGTTTTGGTATATCCATTCGTGATGGGAAACGCCGCTAACGGTGGCTTGGTAGGGGGGCGAATGATGAGACGGTCTTGAAGAGTCATGGCAGCGCGGCGAAAAGTACTCGCTTCAACGCTGTCCGCTTCGGGACTGGAGCCAGGTGTGGGTGGGGGAGGAATCGACTCTCCGTTCAGCACAATATTGAAGGAGGGCTGAGGAGGAACACTTGCAATCGCCGTTTTCGCTGCTGGGGGATCAAGGAGCAATCGGGCTTGTTCCGTACGAATGCTCTGGTCACGCAGCCAGACGAAGCCGGCGACGCCAGCGGCGGCAACTATCCCGCAAACGGCCCACGCGCCCGTGAGAATTCCAACGACGGCCAACATTATGAGCAGAACAGCTAAAACCCAAACACGATTGCGCATGAGCCATTGCACCCATGACGGGAATGTTTGCGGTTGAATGGCTTTTGCAAAGTCATCGACCGAAGGGATTTCCTTCGGAACTGCTCGTGGCGGAGCCGGTGAAAGTTTCCCCTCATTCACCGCCGTGACGAGGTCGGCATACTTCAATGGCGTCCCTTTGGCGCTAAGGCGACGCGCGAGTTTGCCCGTGGGGCGCGTCAAGCGGCGGAAGGGAGCACTTAGGACCGGGACTGACAAACGGCTTTCGGACAACTGCTGCCGGATGGTGGTAGGGCTGCCAAGAATCTTTGCGTGCAGCGGAAGGGTCATGGCGAGCAAGCGATCGGGAGTGATTTGCGAGAATACTTTCGCGGTATAGCGCAGGCTCACTCGCATGGTGAATTGCGTGTGCCGGATTATCCGGTTGCCTTCGAACACCTTCTGTACCTGTTGCCAGGCTCTCTGCATAAACTTGTCCTGGTTTTTCTGAATCACAGAAGTGCCAAAACCGGCCGGCACGCGAGTGCGGGGGGCGCGGTTCAGGTCGTCATACCAGCCCGACTTGGTTACATCGAGAAGGATTTTGTCGGTTTTGTGCTGGCGTGCGTGGTTTTGCCCATAAAACGGTATGGTCACGACGGGGTCATTCAAAATATCTTCATCGGAGCCCGGCGGGGCATTGATATTTGTTTGAATGGTCTCGGGTAGATTTACCAGAATTTGCAATTCGTCCTGAAACTGATTCGCCGTAAATGCAACTGGCAGTGACTCGGTCTGGTCAGTTTTGAGCGCTCCTTCCAATCCCTGTACTGGAGGAAGTGGCGCGGGCAAGCCTGGATCCTCTCCGGCCAGCAGCGGTCTTTGTCGTCCCTCGCCATCGACGCGAACAAATCCCGGTTTAGAACAGTCCATAGATCGAATACCGATTTTCGGATCCAGGACACGAGGTTCAAGAATCTCAACCAGAGATTCGAAATCGACTTTGTCACCAGTGCGAAATTCCCAGTCGTAGTAGATGGGCATCTCCAAACCAGTGGTTGAGCTGTCCCAAGCCGGTTTCTGCCCCGAAACACCTGCGGTGGAACGGCCGAGTCCGGCCAATCGGCCGACTTCAAATGTGGGAACAAGAAATGCGGTGTATGCCTGATTGGGCTCGAGATGGCGTGGAGAAAGAAGGCGGCTGTAAATTTTGTCGGGATCTGTCGTGATCTCCTGCTCAAGGGAGACTAGATACTTCTCCAACTGCGAAAGCTGATCAGGCGCGATGTTCTGCTCGGTATGAACGTGGGCGAAAAGCCAGGTTTCGTCGGAAGGAGGGAACGCCTCTTTGGCGTTGATCTGTACCACCGGCAAAGGTACGCGGTGGTCGTCACGCTTGAACTCACTTTCCTTAAGGACAAAAAGAAAAAACCAGGGACGCAAGCGATCGCCGTCCGGCTTTGCCGGAGTGTAACGCCAGGGGAAATCTTCGTCGTAAAACTCGATAAAGGGCAAATAGTTGGGCTCGAAATTTACAATGCGATTCCGAGGTTCGGTCCGTACCACCATGTCACGGTGAATGCCGATGATGTCACCGGGGCCGACGAGGGCGAAATTCTTCGGAGTTTCTGGTGAATCATTGATATAGACGCCGAGTGAAATCGAAGCGCGTTCGTTTGGCGGCAAAGGTGCTGCGGGATTGCCCAACGTGTCTTGCTCATTGATTTGTGCGGAGATTCCGCGGCGCGCCCATGACTGAAATTGATAGTTAGCAACTTCGATCGCCATAAGGTCCACTCAGTTCATATTCAATTCAAACTGCGAAACTACCTGAATTTGGCCGGCCAAAGCGGGATTCTGACGGATCAATTCCTTTTGCTGCTGATAGGCCTCGGACTGAGTCGCAAACAGCACCGGTGCTCCACTGGACTCTAGATGCGATTTGAGATCAGCCACGCCGGCAATCGCGAAAGTTTCTTCGGGTAATACGACAGGAGGAGGAGCATTCATTGAGACCCGATTTTCCTGCATGGAGAGTGCCGAGCGCCGCACGGCACTGCCCTTCACCATCCGGTTGTAAGACTGAAGTCCTAGCCTTATTTTTCCCGCGTTTTCCATCTGATGTTCATCGCGGCGAAGGTAGTTCAGTTCGTAGTCGACTGGGCGCGGCACCGGAGTTGCCACAAGAAGATCCGTAGTCGGGGCTAATTTGAAACCGCTCGGCAACCGATCGAACGAGTTTCGGGATAGTTTTTCGCTATCATTCAGTTCGGTGAAATTCGCCGGAGCAAACTGCTCGCGCACGTTCTGGTAGTCAGCTGGGATGACTTTGCCGTTGGAATTGGCATTGCTAAGCTTGAACTTGTTTTCATTCAGCGGTTTCTTGGTGCCGAACTTTTCGATGACGTAGTTTTCGAGCGGCAACGACCGTTCGCTGAACGTAAGCACTCCCGCCGGATGCACGACCAAGAGTTCCTCACCTGTGGGGGGCACGATTGTACGCAAGCTGACGTACAAATGGTTGCTGGGTGGAAGCTCGGCGCGCCAATTGCGGGTGTCGGCAAGTTCGCCCTGCAAAAGCTTCAACAGGTCTTCAGTATTCGAGGCAATCGACGGTGGCGGATCCCCCCACGTAACGTGAAAATCCACGTCGACATCGAAAAACAAAATAGTGAGGCTCGCTGTCCCGTGAGCGTCCCAAGGTGTTGGCCCGGATAATTGCGCGGTGATATTGATCCCCGCAATGACCGAAGTATCTTCCCGGAGTGCGATGCCACCATAGAGATCAGCGATGAACCGAAATGGATCAAATTGGAATAAGACGTCATAACCCAGGAAGCCGTAGACGTTGAAGTCGCCCGCGGCCGCGTACAATTCGACCCGGGCTCCAAACTGCACGGTATTGGAAGTCACAGCGAAATACGATTCGACCTTCAGACGAGGATTGTCATCAGAGAGCAGGCTTATTCCGATTCTCGCCATGCCTCGAAACGCATCGGGTAGCGCGGGAATGCTTGGGATATCGCGATAATCCGGATGGAATCCCCCTACACTCAATGCGAAAGTCTGTTGTTCACCCCAAGAGACAAGCAAAGCCATGCTGCCGGTGATAGTGAAAACTAATAGACGGGAATCGTAGAGGTCGGCCCGGAAGAACATATAGCCGCGCTCAAAATCCATCACGCCGATGAAATTAACCTGTAGGCGGAGTATGGGGGCATCTTCCTCCGGCAACACCGCCTCGAGGATGCCAACAATGGCGAACATCGGCTTGGGCAGGTCCAACAATAAGCCCAGTTCAGCCGTGATGATTGAAGGGGTACCCCATCCCAGCTTGGCCATTGGGCCGACAACGAAGTGACCATCTTGGGGCGGGAAGAACTGCTTGATATCGCTGATAATCCGAGAAATGTTGGCGACGATGTCTTGCGGAAAAAGTATGCTCGAGATCGCGTTGGTACGAATTCCATCCGCCAGCGCATTTACAAAGATCATTCGGTTCAGACCGAAGATCCCACCGACCCCGTTCAAAGTGAAACCAAAGCTCAGCTGGATCGGCGTGAACTCGGCGGAGATGACGATAAGTAGCGAAAATCCTTTAGCGCCATCGGGCATCTTCGTGTTGATAATTCCGATGGCCTTGACCGAGAACAGTCCTTGAAAGTCCAGTTCTAGGGCGCCCGCGTATTCGCCTTTCGGCTCGTCGAACCTCAGGAAGCCGCCACCTTTGAAACCGCCGACATCAAGGGACAGCCCCGCACCGTTGGGCGGCATGAAGGAAACATCCAGATCCGCTGGTCCGAGGTTACCGGGGTGGAAACGGAGTACGGCCCGCAGCCCGATGTTCTCGACCACGGCTTTCATTGGACCGAGGTCGAACTTGAGAATGGCGCCGGCCTCGAGGCCAAGCTGATCATTGGCGGGCGAAAGCGCGAACCTCAGTCCGTCGATCTTTACCGGGCCCGCCTCCAAATGCGTCCCGAGCTCCAACGCCAGTTTGCCTCCGCCGCGGAGTGTGAAACCTGATTGCAGACCCAAGGCAAAGCCGACCGAAGTCTCAGCCCGGACGTTCAGGCCGGACAAAACTCTTTGCATGAACCCGTCGCCGTCGCTCGCATCGATCGAAAGCCGCAGTGCCGCAATTTCGCCTTCGACGCCGATATCCATACGGTCAGGCGTGCCGCTTAGAAACCAATTGATGCCTAGGCCCTGCACGGACATGTGTGTGCCACCGGCGACGCCGAGCAGAAATAACTCTTCGCTCTTTTGCGGTTTTTCGTGAATCTTGATCGTCGCGTGGAAGGGCGCGGTCAGATTCAACATCCCGGTCGCATTGAGCGGCGGGCGAATAACAATTCCAACCCCCCGAATGTCAGCGGTCGACTCGAATAACAGTTCGCCGCGTTCGCAGACTTCAAACTTGAACTCCGTAGCACCATTAAGGTACGGCATCAACGCCAGACCCCGCCCCGCGATACCGTTCGGCTCGACGGGTGAGAAAGTAACTCCAAATTGCGCGTAGGTTTCAGGAGTGAGGCCCTTTTGGAAAATCGGGAAGCGAATCTCTTCGAGATCAACAGTCGTGTTGCCGAGCACCTCCCCTATCGCAGATGACTGGCGATAGCGACCACCTGGAAGACGCGCCGCTCGCATGATGTGTTCGAGACGGAATAGAAACTCTTCCCAGTTGAAGTCTGTGCTCCAGCTGTAAACGTCTTCGACAATGCTGCTTGGCGCGCTCAGAAAGCGGCCCAAGCGATCCCAATGAATGCTACGTCCGGGGACTCCGACATCGGGTACCGCTTCGTTTTCGATCAAACCGAATAGATGCAGGTTCGCGTGCATCTCCGGGAAGCGTCGCTGGACGTAGTCGAGTAGCAGATGATCGGTGAGTCGGCGTGGTAGCTCGTCGATCCCCGCCAAACCTGGCACCGCGATCTTGATCTGGTCACGCAGCTGGCCGAGCGCATTGATGGCACCAGTGATCGCTTCGGCGGCTTTTCCTAGTGACAACGTCGTGCCTGCATCGTCGGTCGAGATGGCAAGCGGACCAATCGATGTCATCAGATCTCCGCATTTGGCGGAGAAGGTTGTTAGCGCGCTGCCAAACGCACCCGGCGGGATTTCGTATCCCAGTTGCCGGAAGAATGTGACCGCTTGAGCAGGAGTCGCTACGAAGCGAAAGGGTACTAATGCCATCCCAACAGCAGTCATGATCGGTTGCAATGCGTTCTGTGTCGCCATGCTGAAATCTCAGACTTTCGATAAAGCGGAGATCTGGTAACGATGCCGCCGCTGATGAGTCGCATGATCGCCCCCACTGAGCGTCGACAAATCGACAAAGTCGACGCCTGTCGACAGTGTGGGTTTCGCCGGGTCTGATTGGTCGTAGTACAGCAGGCCAATGTTGATGCCGAGTCTGTTGCCGAACTCGGTGATGTCGGTTGAGGTGGCATCCGGATCCCAGAACAAGAGCGTATTGTTGTACGCGGCGAAAATAAGTATGAAATGCTCGGGGAACGGGTGCTCGTCGTATTCCCACTTGAATCCACTTAGGCAACCGGCTGAGAGGTAGCCAGCCGAGGACAGCGTGGGCGCGAGCAATGTGCGTGCCTCCTGCATGGCACTGGCCAACTGCGCCGGGTTGTATCGCAGCATAAGATTGTTGCTAGTCGACCGGTCGTCCACATCCTGAGGTCGCAGGCTCTTTTTGCTGGCTGCCATGGCGAACGTCCGCGCGGTGAAGGCAGGCGCGGAGGCCGGTGTCGTGCCGCGCGTGCGATAGAGTTTCATCGCCGTGGCCCCCGCAATAGGTGCACATTGCACCGTGGAGTTCAGGGCCAGTGCCAACACGCGGGGCAAGGACATCTTGTCGAAGACCACTGGTCCAAGTGTCGGTCTGGACATCCAGTTGGCGAGCGTGTTGAATGACCAGTTTCCGCTCGCAGACTTGTCATCGAGAATATCCACCGCAAGTGTCCGATCGGCTGCGGAAACGGACGGATCGGCCATTAATCGTCGAGCGGTCGCCGTGGTCTCGCGGTAAGTTCGCGTCGTGTTCACGATGGAGTTGGATTTGAGAACGCCTGCCAGCTTCGACGCGTCGGGGTGGCTCGGGTCGTCTATCTTGAGCCTCTCGACCTCGGCCTGGCTCAACCGCACTTCCGAATGGAACAGCGACCTACGCATAGCGCTCTGGCCACTGCCCTGCAGCAGATCGACGAGTTCGTTCTTCAGCGAATCGGCGCCCATGCTCCAAACCTTGTCTACGAGCAGTCTGCGCATCTCCCTTGTTAGCGCGCCCTGGCCACCTTCGAGGTGGTACTTTGCATTGTTGTCGATGAACAACTTCTTGAACGCTGCGGCCGCACTTTCGAGTTCCGGCGGTAGCGGCAGCGTGGGGACAGCGACGGGTGGTGAAGCGGGCGGCGTGGCGTTGCCCGCCCCTGGAGCTGGCGTCGAACTACCGACCGGATTGCGATTGATCAGTGACGGCATGGTGCGGTGCTACGCTCCTGTGCGCTTCAGTGGACCTTCGCGGTAGTGCCGGGTGATCCAGTGCGCTCGTGTGCCTGACATACCTGTCAGGACGTCCTCGAAACTTGCGCCGGGAAAATAACGATCGCGCAGCTCCTCTAGCACGCGCGCGCACTGATCGATATTGCTCTTGGGGAATCGCGCTACGTTGAACAGATCTATGCGGGCCGGCTCGCCGAGAGCGCTTACCGCCATGCGCAATTGCTCGTCGGCGAAGGCGCGGGGCGAGATCGGTTCCGGCAGTTCCGTCCATGGAAGATGCGGTGCGCCGCCGGCGCTGGCCGGCAGAGTCATGGCGATCAGGCCGAGGCGCAAATCGCTGACGCCAACGCCGTCGGCGGCGAGACTTGCGAAGTCGGCTGGTTGTTCATTGAGCGCGGTCGCGAGCATCTCGATTTGCCAAGAGCGTGCCTGCTGTGTGCGCCGCTGTGCGCCATCCCAGACGAAGCCGAAGGTCAAACGCCGGAATGCATCTGGAGCCTCCGGTGCGCGCGGCGCCACGGCCTGATAGTAGCGAGCGTGCTCATTCACGATCTCGCGCAACACCTCCGGATTACCCGCGCCAGCGCCTGGGGCATTGCTTGCGCTGTCGATCAATGCCTCTGCGTCAGCGCTCGGATTGACGACATCCTGAGCCAGCGATAGCGTCGCCTGCGCGCTGCCGCCGCCATCGAGCAGAGCCACATCAATACTTAGCCTTCCGACGAACTCAGGAAAGTACGTGAGGGTGCCGCGCCGCGTCTTGATGACAACGGGATCGCGCACATTCTCAATGACCGTCCATTCGAACGATTCCACTGCCCCGGCCAACGCGCTGTCGGTCACGAACAGCACGTAGGTGTTATTTCGCTCGACGGCGATTGGTGCGGTGGTGAACGAGACCAGGGCGCAGCGCCCGTCCGACGCGACGACGGCTTCTCCCAAATCCGATGGCTGATAGTTTGCCGGTATCCGGCTCTCCGTCTTACGGACGCCCATAATCTCTTCCTGGCCGGAGATTAGTTCCTGGCACGCCAATTGGACCGAGATTTAACCACTGTAATTTGAAGGAAACAAGAAGATAACGGGCCGCTGACCTGCGTCCCCATGGCTCTATGCCAAACGGAATACGCTATTCCTCCAGTTCAGTCGAACACTACACCTCGAAAAAGCGTTTCTACCTCGTGTAACGGCTGAACCCCCTGCGGCTGGTTAGGCCAGGTATTAGTTAGTTGATTGATTGTTGTTGAAATCGATGTGGCGCCGTCATTTGAAACAAACGAGATCAAGAGTAACGGGAGCGATGGCACCCGAACCCGCATCCGAAAATGGCGGCGGTTTTCCAAACCGCTGCCTAGGTGTGAATACCTATGAAATGACGCCTCACAAGGATAGGCCCGTCCTCGGCTCCCAACCTCATGGTGGTATTCGGCGGTACCGAACGACGCGATTCGTCTATTGACCGAATGCTCTAATCGTGTCGGGATTCTAGGAGCAACTTTGGAGCAACACTAAGGATGGCTCGAACATGACTTAGATTGAATTTGCGTCCACTTAGAAGGCAGACGCTCCTTCGGGGAGGCATGGGAACCACGGGTTCATCTCAGAGGATTTGTGTACAACTTGTGTACAAGATGGCGGTTTTGAAGGGCCTGAAATTGGACCTAAGCAACGCAGAATCAACAACAGACTCTTGAGCTACAGGCCCTAAAACTACGGGTGAACCGCTCAAAACCATCTCATTGTACGGGGGTTTAGCGTATTTCGCAAATTGTGGAGAAATCTCCGTTTGATACAAGATAGCAACTTCTTCGACCGCTCACCGCGCACGAGACCGAATGATCCTTCCGTCGATCGTCGAAAGCATACTATCCATGAGCACCAAGAGGTAATAGTTAAGCTGGAAAACAAATAGATGATCAGAGTGTCCTATTGGTGAGGCGTCTTGGAGCACCCTAATTTGCTTTCCGTGAATATAATCCGTTTCCGGCGATGACCAGCCATTTTAATTGTCTCGGGACGCAGTCCTTTTGAAGTCAAAAAAGAGAAATCCCCGATCAGAGGTTCGGCCGTATCCAAGATCTGAACTGCTTATGTCCGAGTGGCCGTGATCCGGACACAATCGCCGAGGTAACAAAGCGGGGCGCATCTCCGGTTTAGGCGACTTCTCAAGTTCGGACCGAGGCTCACTCGTTGGACGCAATTGGTCTTGCCTCTGCCGAAGGGCATTTGTCACCATCAACTCGGTTTCATCAATTGCCTAGCGAATCGAGGTGAACATCTGAAAGGAGGCGACTGATGCATGCCGCCGTGCTGCATGCTCTCGGCAAACCGCCGCGCTTTGAGGAATTTCCCGATCCAACTCCGGGCGAAGGTGAGGTGCTCATAAATGTCTCCGCGGCTGCGCTGAAGCCTGTGGACAAACAGATGGCGGCCGGAACGCACTACGCCAGCCCGCGCGAATTTCCTGTCGTTTGCGGCATGGATGGCGTGGGGCGGCTCGAAGACGGCACGCGAGTGTTCTTCGGCGGAGCGCGGCGGCCGTACGGCGCGATGGCCGAGCGCACTGTGCTTCGGCGAGTTCAATGTTTTTCGATCCCTGAAGAACTGGACGATGTCACAGCCGCGGCCATTCCCAATCCCGGTGTGTCGGCCTGGCTGTCTCTCAAGCACAGTGCGAAGCTGGCCGCTGGCGAAACCGTGCTGATCCTCGGCGCCACCGGAGTCACGGGCAAGCTGGCGGTACAGATCGCCAAAATCTTGGGCGCGGGGCGCGTCGTTGCGGCAGGACGCAACGAACACGTGTTGAGCACGCTCCACGAGCTTGGCGCCGACTCGACGATTCGCCTCGACAAACCCGATGAAGAATTGATCGCAGCCTTCCGCCGCGAGGCGGGCGAAAAGCGTTTCGACGTGATCATCGACTATCTATGGGGCCGCCCGACCGAAGCTCTGCTGAAAGCCATCACAGGAAAAGAATTTGCGCTTGGGGAGTCGGAGACTCGACTGGTGGAGGTGGGCGAGAGCGCTGGATCTACAATCACTCTGCCCGCGGCAGTCCTGCGAAGCACGGCGCTAACGATTCTAGGAACCGGAGGCATGCCGTCTTGGGACATACTCACCGACGCGTTCCAACAAGTGATGAACAGCGTAGCCCGCGGCACATTGCGCATCGAGACCGAGCGTGTTCCGCTCACCGAGATCGAGGATGCCTGGGAACGCGACGCACACGCCCACAGGCTAGTCGTGATCCCGTAGCCTAACAAAAAGTGCCGTTCGCGGCGGCTATGATCCTGGGCGTATGGTCGGCAGCCCTTAGCTTACCCGGATTGTGGAAGGGATGCCCGTCATTCGCCCGCGAGTGGAGCAACGGACACACGACCCATGATTTCTGGCTAAATTTACACGGCGGTGACTTTTGCCTGCCACTGGCGATTTAGTGGCCGGGTCACGTAGGAGATGGCGAGGAGCAGCAGCAATATCAGCGGCACGAATGCTATCGGGCCATCTTTCGCAAGATAGTGCGCAACAAATGCCGAGATCCACGCGAATGTGAATCCCGCATAGGCCCACTCTTTGAGTTTGGCCAAGCCAGGAACGACGAGGGTTATCGCGCCAAGGAGTTTGGCGATCCCTAGAATAATGCGCAGTTGCTGCGGATATCCCACGTGCGCAAATCCCTGAATTGCCCGCGGACTGCCCGATAAGTAGGTGAATGCTGCAAAGGACGACAGTACGGCCAGCAGACCGGTGCTGACCCAATAAGTTATTTTGCGTGTCATGCGCTGTTGTTCTCCTCGGTTCTGTGGGTCATGGCGAGCCGGCTCTGCCAATGGAAATGGTCCACGATCCCGCTGTGGCGACCGTTGCTGCCATATGTCCTGGCCTTATAGCATATTAGGCGATCCCTCTGCTTGGTCGGCAACCCTTCCACAATCGGCGCAGCCACATCAAGTCTCCGGCTCGATGCCAATGCGATCATTGACGGCTGATCGAATCCGCTGCTTGCAGCCAAGATAGCGTTCGGTAGTTTGCACCGAAACGTGCCCCAAAAGAAATTGGATCTGCTCCAGCTCGCCTCCCGATGCGTGGCAGAGCCGAGCACAGGTCCGTCGCAGATCGTGCGGCGCCAACTTGGCGATACCAATGGTCTTCGCGGACTCCTTCACGATGTGCCAAACCGCCTTTACCGTCATCCCATCTCCCCATGCCCTTCCTACTTTGTTGACCCGGCGGAATAGCTTTCCTCGATCAATTGCCGCTGCGGCGAGCCAATCGTCCAGTTCAGTTCTCACCCAATCGGGAACCGGAACAGTTCGAACGTGGCCTCCTTTGCCGACCAGATCAACAATGACCCAATGTTCTTCGCGCTGTTGGAGATGATCCAATGTCAAAGTCACAGCTTTTTGCCTCCTCAACCCACACGCGAGTAGCAATGCGAGCAAGGCTCGGTCGCGTTTTCCTTTCAATCGCTGACGATCGGGGGCTTGCCACAGCGCATGGCCTTGCTCTGCCGTCAACCAGTTTCCGAGGCGAATGCCCAGTTTCTTCACACCTTTGACGCGACGAACACCGGCAGCCAAGTCGCTGCTGAGAAGACCGCAGTCGGCCGCTTCATATGCGAGCCGGCGCACAGCGCCAAGGCGCAGATTGATCGTGCCGGGAGCGAGTTGACGGGTTTCGAGATGAGAGCGATAACGCAAGACCACGATCCTGTTGAAGGCTAAGCGCGGTTCGGAGCAATACCAATCAACGAACTCATCGATGGCGTGACGATAACCACGCTTTGCGTCCGCTGAGTTGAGGCTGTTCAACACCGCGGTCTTGGCGTGTTCCAAATCTGGCAAACGTAGGACGGTTTTCGTGCTATTTCGTCTTTTTCTGGAACTTTGCTTCTGCTTCATGACCGGTGGCCTCCGTGCCACCGATCAATGTCTGAGAGCGCAGCGACTATAAGGTCAGAGTTGCGCGTGATACGGGAGCAACCGCGAACTTGCCATGAACGATCCCGCCAAGAACCCCTCTCGGCTTCCGTCTACTTCAAGCCAAGCTTTTTTCCCGCCGCCAGCAGTGCGATCGATTCGCGAATGCGCCTTTCGCGCGTTTCCGATCGTTTGGCTGTGTGAATCCAAACGACGAAGTCACGTCGGTAGGTGGGCGCCAGCTCCCGAAAGAATTCCCACGCTTTGGAATTTGCCTTCAGCGCCTTGGCGATGTAGACCGGTAGGTCGGGGATTACCGGTCGCGGCGCGTAGGTGTTGTCCGTTGGTGCCGCTGCGAGACCGGCCGACGTGAGCAGGCCCGCTGCCTTGAGTTCCACCCACCGTTTCCGATTGATGTCCGACCACCTGCTCGTGGGCTGACGTGGCGTGACCTTGAGGGCGTATCGGTCGTCATCGAGGCGTTTGATAAGACTGTCGATCCATCCGAAACAAAGAGCCTCTCGAACGGTGTCTTCGTAGCGGATTGACTTTACCCCTGTGTGGGCCTTGTAGAACACGAGCCAAACACCCGGACTCGACGTGTGATGCTTTGCCAGCCACGCCCGCCATTGTCGGCGACTCCGAACTTGCAGCGTCATGGGTTCTGCCGTCATGCCGACTGGCCTCCGCTGCGCCTTTCAATGGACAATAGTGCTCCGTCCGCAACTGACGTTAAGAACCCGGCTGCTTTAGTTCCGGCTGTATGTACGACCAATGGCTGTGGCTGATCTTCCATGTCCGGCTACTCCGACTGTAGACCTCAGTGGAATTCCAGCGAGCCAGGACACGTTCCGGAGGACCAGGCAGTTTTCCGTAGTTGATAAGGTTGAACGTCAGGAGCGCCACATCTCCATGGCGCTGAACCTTGGGATAGATCATCTCGTATCGTGAATCCGTGAACGGGGACTTCATTTTCTTCATTGGTGCCAGCCGCACTTGCATCGCATCAAGCCCATCGACGCGCCTTTCCGTAAACGGGTCGAAATACGTTACCTCTGGGGCTTGGAGGTCGAGGTAGCCCTGAGGGTCAAACTTAATCCAGCGGACAAGCGCAGAACGCTCCAGGGCGGCGAGTTCTTCGAGCAAGCAATCCACGGAACCTCCTTTCAAAAACCTCCCGCTTGATGTCTTGAGTCAAGCTAGACATCGGTGAGCGTCAGAGCACGGGGAGTTTTGCCGTCGATATCCGTGAAGCTGTATTCCTTCGCCAGAGCCGCTGCCACTAAGACCTTTCCAGTGTGGCGAAGCACATCAGGATCGGCCGCGAGGGCCGCCACGGCCCGTCCGATGAACTCCGGGGATTCGGAATTGCTCAGGTCGAGCCACTTTGCTGCTTCCATGACCTTCTCGGTCCGGACCAGTCCCGGGTAGAGTGAAACAACCGCGACGCCATACGGCTTCAGCTCGGTCGCCATGTCGGCCGTCATCTTGTCCGTCGCCGCCTTCGACACGCCATAGGCGACATTGCCGATGTGCTTTTGTGCCGCCCAAAAGGAGATGTTCACGATCAGTCCCCGCCGCCGGGCAATCATCGTCGGAGCGGCAAGCTGACTCGCCTGGTAGTGCGCGCGAACGCCCGCGCTGAACATCGCGTCCCAACGCCAGAGTGGCTGTTTCCCAGAATGGCTTGGGCCAAGTGAAATTGCCATCCTCGATCATGCGCTCGTAGCCACCCCACACGTTGTTCACCAAGATGTCGATCGCGTTGGCCTCGCCGATGATCAGTTTGAACGCCGCTTCCACCTGGGTGTCGACTCGATGGTCGCAGCGGATGCCTGTGATCCGCTCATGGAGACGCTCATGGTCCGGCGCTGAACGGCCCGTGACGAAGACGCACGCGCCGTGTTGAGCGAGGTCGTGCCCGATGCCTCGGCCAACGCCTTTGGTAGCTCCAGTCACGACTGCGACTCGACCAAGAAGGTCTAATTTTTTGTTGCGACGGCTTTGAGCACTCATCGGCAATCTACCATGTGCGTTCGACCTGTTACCATCGCGACCTTGCCTCTAATATCCGATTTTGGCTGATCATTCTCCAAATCTTCGGCAAACTCGTCGATGCAATCAGACCGTTCTCTACTTGGATCGTGCCATGGGGTTCGGCTTCCAGAACTCCGGGTCAGCGGCAATCCAGTCCTTCGCCGGCATTCCCCAATAGGGACGCACGGCGAAGACTCTTGTTCCTGGTCCGGCCGTGGCAGCTAAGGCGTCGGCTTGAGGACGCGTAGCCGCTGGCCGCAGAATAAAGAGCGTGCCGTCCGGAGCTTCAAAGACCGTGCCCGGCGCCCGAGGATCTCCCTTCGTCACAGTCACGACCAGGAAGCGCGTGCCGCGTACCTTCCAGGCAGCCTTTCCGCTGAGATCGCGACGGTAGTTCGCCAGGATGTCGATCGGCGCTCCAACCAGACCCTGCTTGCGCTTGGGAACTTCCAACAGGGCTGCCATCAGTGCAGGATTGCTGGCGTATCCGTCCGCCACTCGTTGCCTGTCGGATTCCGATTGGTACGAAGTCAGTCACCACACCTCTTTCGGTCCAGTGAGTGACTCCACGGCCAGATGCGAATTCGGGCACTTCAGGTCGGCACAGATGCGCGCTGCGTCTTGTTCAATTTTCTTGTAAGCCGCCTCGCCGCCCTTCTTTAAGGATTCACGAACAATCTGCAAGCTCTGCGGTGGACGTTCTTGCGCCATCAGCGGCACTCCCAAAAGAATTCCGACAGCCACGATCGTTCGCACTATCGCCTGACGATCCTTACCATGAGAGGAGGCTGCGACATCAGTTATCCCTTGCCAACAGTCGGCCTCAACTCTGCCAGTTGGGTGGACCAGCGGGCCTTCCTCTCTGTTTCAGCAGGCTCTTCGATGCGCGTGGCGATGGTCCAGACGTGTCCCGATGGATCTATGATCCACCCTATGCGGTCACCCCAGAACTGGTTCTTCACCGGGACCAAGATTTTCGCGCCGCCTGCCACGGCGCGCTCCACGGTTTTGTCCACGTCCTCGACATAGACGTAGATCACCACGGGCGAACTGCCGTCTGGTACGGGAGCACGACTCGCGAGCCCCGCCCACTCCGCCTCAATCATGATCATCGCCGGCCCGATCGTCAGTAACGCATGTGCAGCGGTCCCGTCCGGGCCGGGCCTGCGCCCCAGCTCTACAGCGTCAAACGTGTTCTTGCAGAAATCAATCTCAGCCGCGACGTCACGGCAAAACAGCCTGGGCATAACAACGGAGCTGTTGTCGGGAATTCCTTTAACTCGATCTGCCATGTGACCTCCGCAAATCCACGCATTGGAATAGGCTTCCCTGGTTCTTGCTGGCCTCATGTGACGCAAGTGATTTGGGCCGCGATTGGCGGCGTCGCTCGCGCCAGCCATCCACCGACCACCTACCGGGGCCCGTGCACATCAGCACGGGGTTGAACTCGTACCCGTGATCAACGCCCGGCCGCAGTGCCAGTTCGGGAAAAAGCCATGCACGAAATGCACTTTCCATCAGTTCTGTTTTCTTCTGGCCTCCTGGAGGTGTTCGACAAACGTAGCGATCGCGTCATCTGCCAGTTTGGGCTGGTCATCCAGAATCAGCACCCGAGCGTTTAGAATCGTCATCAGCTGTATCCGCGGATTCTTGGAAAACGCATCCCAGGACTGCTGAAAACTGGCCTTGTACCAGCTGCTTGCAGGGTCGGCAAGAAGCTGCTCGTTGAAGCCTGGCCTGAGCGCCAGCAATGGGACACTGAGGTTGACAAGCGCACTACTGTGATCTGAAGCCATGAACTCCGAAAGGTAACGGATCTTTACTGGCAACGGAGCGGCTTCGACTTGTTGCCGTACCTGCTCTGCTCGACCAGGATCGTTCGCAAACATCTCGGCTGGGTAGTTATTGCTTTCCCAGGTTTCGGGCGTGACGTACTTAAACCACTTCTCCGCCCAGCCCTCATTCAGGGTTTCAACACGCTCATCAGGAGTCGCCGGCGTTTTCCTGCTCGGATCCTTGGGCGATGGAAAGAACTGCACCGGCATACTGGCGATCTCAATAATTCCGCCGAGGGCGTCTGGGTGCTGGGCCCCTAGTTCCTCGGCGGCCAGGGACCCGGGAAAACCGTGCGCAACGAGTATGGGCCTGTGGAGTTTTTCTCTGTCGATCAAGTCAAGAATGTCGCGCTCCAGCCGCCGCGTCCAGCTGAATTCGCCATAACTCGTCGTTTCCGAAGGCAGGGGGCGTGCAGCAGTCCCATTCAGACCAGCGGGAGTAACGACGTAAAACGTGTGTAGCGATTCGTTTCGGGTGATGAATGCATCAAAAACCCCTTTGCCGGAATAGACACCCGGAACCAGAATCAGTGTCTCGCGGCCGTGTCCCTTCTTGACGATCAGCGGTGGCTGATTGCCTGCCAAAGTCCTGTAATCTGAAGGGAACCGGAAATTGTTGCGGCTCACATCGATTTCGCGAAGTCCGCGCACTGGCCGGGGCGCGGAGAGGTCAAGAGTGACAGATCGGGTGTTAGGAATGTCATCATTCCACTGCTGATCGGAACCGACAGCCGCAATCAAATTCATCTTCATTTTGTCAGTGAGATCTGTGCGCTTCATGCCGATCAGGATGGAATCGCCCTCCACACAAATTTGCAGGTTATTCTGTAGCAGGTTGTTAAACTGCTTGATTTTTGCTCCGGCGGCATCCCCCACACCGATGGTTCCCTGATAACCGGCATTACCTCGTGTCACCCACGCGGTTACCAGCTTGTCGAATTTGAAATCCTTGTTTGCACCCCACCAGCTCATCTTGGCCGCAACCTCGGCCCCAGTATCGACCACAATGTTCACGCCGAAGGACTCCTCATTGGGCTTGGCATAAAGGCTCACTCGGAACCACAAGAAGTCCTGCTGTTTGTCATAGCGATAGGAAAGCTGCGCGGCGTCCGCGAGCGATGGATCGCGGCCATCACCTTTGGGGTCAAAAGCAATAACCGTCCACACCTGTGCCGTCGCGCCAACAGGCACGACAATAATGAATGCCAGGAACAGCAGGATCCTTGAAGTCCGGAGTAACAATCTTTGGATCATCGTGCCTTCCATCTTTCCTCCCAAATTGGACCGCCAAGTACCTTGAGGCCAGACACTTTCGGTGAACCAGCTAATTCTCTCGGTGAATGGCGACCTGGCAATTAGAACTTGAGATAATCTGTGCGAAATGGTCCGCAAGCTAATCAGGCGATGCGTAATCGCTTCGGCCGTATGGCTGCCGTTCTTCGCGATCTGGCTCTTAGTTGCAATGTCGTTCGCGCGCGATCGTTTTTCCGCGGTTCTGGTCGGAAGCTTGATCTCGATGGGGAGCGCGGGCCTGCTCGGAATCGCGGTCTGGTACGTTTGCCAGCGTTGGCCTTGGCCTCTTGGGTTCAACCTGAACTTCTATTTACTTCAAATCTCTTTTGCAGTGGCGTATGGAGGCGCTTGGACTGCCGCGGTCTATGGACTTGACTTCCTGCGGCGGGGCAGCGGCGTACAGGGTTTCTGGTCGTGGTCCGCTCTTGGTCGGCAGATGTTGATGGGAATTTGGTTTTACGCAGTGTTCGCGGGCATTTCTCATGCCGTGCAGACGCGAAATCGGTTGCACGAAAAGGAGACGCTTGCTGCGCGCGCAGAAGCGCTGGCCGCAGCGGCGCGCTTGGATGCGATTCGCGCCCGGCTGAATCCCCACTTCCTGTTCAACGCTCTACACACGCTGGCCGCATTGGTGAAATTTCGTCCAAACATGGCGGAAGGTGCGATCGAGCGACTCGGGGACATGCTGCGCTACATACTGAAAGAAGAGGGCCGCGAGCTGGTGGAATTTTCTGAGGAGTACGACTTCACACTTCAATATCTAGCGTTCGAGCAGCTTCGCTATGAGGACCGGCTCAAAGTGGGCCTGCAGATCGATCAGGAATCCTTCAACTTTGACCTTCCTCCGTTCTCGATACAGACGCTGGCAGAAAACGCGGTGCAACATGCAATCGCCGTTCGCCCTGAAGGCGGGTCGATATGGATCAAATGCTCCTGTGGTGACGGACGGCTTCAAATTACCGTTCGAGATGATGGACCGGGCCACGGCTCGGATGCCGGAGTTTCCCACCAATTCGGTCTGCGCTCGCTACGCGAGCGCCTCCAGGCAGCATATGGATCCTTAGCCGAGCTGCGCGTTCAGGGCAGTGTGGATGGGTTCGAAGCGAGCTTCATCATTCCTTCTCGCGGGGGAATTGCGTTTGATGAAATGACACGCAATATATGACTCCGATGAAAGGAACCATCTTGATCGCCGATGACGAGCCTCTGGCTAGACGTACGCTGGGAGAGCATCTGCGCGATCTCGGCTGCGGAGGACACATTCACGAGGCTCGCGACGGCAAAACCGCCATCGTGCTCGCAAATAAAGAACGGCCTGAGCTGATTTTTCTCGACATCGTAATGCCCGGCGCGACTGGGCTGGAAGTGCTTGAACAGCTCGATTATGAGCCCAAGGTCATCTTCACTACCGCTCACGATCAATACGCCGTCACCGCTTTCGAACTTGGCGCTCTCGATTATCTGCTTAAACCATTCGGAAGAGACCGACTTGAGCGAGTGTTGCAACGCGCACAAGCCGCACTGGAAGGATCCGCCGGCTCCCTGCTGTCCCGCGCAAGAGACGCCCTTAAACCGACAAGGACGCTCTCCCGGGTCTTCGTGCGCGATGGCAACCGGATCGTTCCGATCGCTCTCGCCAGCATCGAACGGGCACAAGGCGCAGACGATTACACAACAATTCTTACTTCGCTAAAAGAATATCTCGTCAGCATCCGGTTGTCCGATCTCGAAACTCATCTGGCGCAGGCAAATTTCCTGCGCATTCATAGGTCGCATCTCATCAACTTGGAATACGTGACGAGTATTGAGCCTTACGACGCAACCCGCGTCGAAGTCGTCATGAAAAGTGGCGCCCGCATCGTCGCCAGCCGCACTGGTTCGAAACTGTTACGCGATCTGCCTCTCTGATAACGCGCAAGCAGCCCCTTCTGGAACATTTGGGGTGTATCGTCGGCAACACTTACCTAATCTGTCCTTTTAGGGTCTGCGGCCCGCGAAACCTGATGAAAATTGTTCAATAATAAGATCGCCATGGTCTGGAGCGGCGAGGTCGAGCTTATCAGTGGAGATGCATTTCCCCACAAAGCGACCAGAATCTGGTCGAATAGCAGGCGCCTGTCACGGATGCGTGGCCTCGAAAGATCGCAAACGCAGCACCTTGCGGGTCTGCCATCACAGCCATACGTCCGATATCTTCAATTTTCATGGGCGGCATGTAGAGTTTCGCGCCAAGATTTTTGGCTCTTGCGGCTGCCTCGTCGCAATCGGACACCAGCAGATAAATCTGCCAGTGTGACGGCGTTCCGGGATTGCGAAACGCTGGCGGAAGAATCCCTCCAATGAACTCATCGTGATTAAACAGATGATAGTAGTTGTGAGCAGAGACTTCGTCTTCCTTTCCAATGCGCCACCCAAAAAGCTGCTCGTAAAACCGGCTCGCGCCATCCTGATCGGCCGTGCTCAGGTCAGCGACACAGAATGTACCGGGAAAGCCTTTAATGCCGAAGCCACTGTGGGTCCCCTCCTGCCACAGGGAGAAGACGGCTCCGGTCGGGTCTTGCAATACCACCATGCGTCCGAGGTTGTACACATCAAGGGGCTCGGCGATCACCTTCGCGCCGAGTCCAGTCGCACGGCTGGCAGCGGCGTCGGCGTTCTCGACCGCAACGTAAAGATTCCAGTGCGCGGGAATGCTCCGCGCCCGCTGCTCCGAACGGAGCGTGTACGCAGCTGCTACATCGCGCCCATCGATCTTAAACGTGGTATAGAAGTCGTTCGTTGCCATCTCAAATTCGCCGATCGTCCAGCTGAAGAGTTCTGAGTAGAATTTCTTTGCGGCGGACTGGTCCGTGGTGGCCAGCTCGATCCAGCAGAAGTCGCCGGGCGTATGTTTTTGGACGCAGCTTCCACGGCGGGATTAGTAATGGGAAGTGATCATCGCGCCTGGCGCCAATTCTGTGGGGATTACGGGCAACTCTCCAGAAACGGGCACCTGCGGGCGCCATATATGCCCCGGCCTTAGCTGCCGAGCCACGTCCACGTCAGCATCTCACTGTGCAACAGTTCCTCGCACCACTGACAGCGCCCGCTGTCCCCTGCTCAGAAGTAATGAGGCGCGTTCGTCTCGGCGATTTTGTGTACAAATTACGTACAAGAAGGCGGGTTTGAAGGGCCTGAAAATGGACCTAAGCAACGCAGAGTCAACAACAGTCTCTAGAGCTACAGGCCCGCTCCAAATCAATGTCAAAATCTTATCACGAAAATTCGCCCGGCCGCCAACGCCCGCTATGGCAAATTTCCGCACTTCTATTTCATTTTCTACTGGTCACTACTGAACAAAACCCATTGTGGGTGGCGGTCCGCCGGGCTCGGGAGCTTCTTTGATGGTGCCAAACTGCGCCTCATATCTCGAAATATTTTCCCCGAGGGCACGCCAGATTCGCTTCGCGTGGCCCGGACTCACAATCATACTGCTCAGCAGTTTGCCCTGGGTCCCATTCGGAAAAATGTAGACAAAATTCAGCGTGAACTCTTCGACGTTGTGATGAATCATCATCAAATTACTGTAGAGCCCCTGCAGTTCTTTTTCTTCCGCTTTGATCTGCATCTGTCCCGGCTGTGGCTGCTGTTGCTTTTCGTCCATGCTGGTCTCCCTGAAATCCGGTTTCCAAAGTATCACAGCAGGGGTACTTCTCTGGTCCTATTCGCGTCGCGATTCGCGCAACACCCAGAAAATCCCTATTGACAGCTGCTGATATTAAGGCTAGTTTAGAGCTGACATTTACTATAGTTAACTCTTCATGGCTCGATCGATCGGACCACTCGTAGACACGGAACCATCTGTTCCAGCGGAACCCGCAACGGCCGCCGCGTCCAAGGCCGGCATGTCACGCGCGGCGACGTATCCTTCGCTTCCTGAATCGCACCGCACAATTCCAATCGCTCCCGGTCTAAGTTGGTTCAAGAAAATTCTGGCCTTCGCGGGGCCTGGCTATCTCGTCGCGGTTGGATATATGGACCCGGGCAACTGGGCCACGGACCTTGGCGGCGGGGCAAAATTTGGTTATGCGCTGCTAAGCGTGATTCTTCTGAGCAATCTGATGGCGATGCTACTTCAGGCGCTCTCCGCCAAATTAGGGATTGTCACGGGACGCGACCTGGCGCAGGCCTGCCGCGAATCCTATTCTCGCCCTGTTGCGATCGGTCTATGGATTGTTTGCGAAATTGCGATCGCCGCTTGCGACCTCGCTGAAGTTCTTGGCTCCGCCGTCGCGCTCAAGCTGCTGTTCGGGCTTCCGCTGATCGCCGGCGTACTGATCACCGCGCTCGACGTGTTGATCGTTCTCGCGCTGCAGGGGCGCGGCTTTCGGCTGATCGAGGCTTTCGTCGTGACGCTGATCGTTACCATTGCAGCGTGCTTTGCCTATGAAATTTTTTTCGCACAGCCAATCTGGCGCGAAGCCGCAGTCGGCTTTATTCCGCGGTTTGAAATCCTTCGCAATCGCGAGATGCTGTACATCGCCATCGGCATCCTCGGCGCTACGGTGATGCCGCACAATCTCTATCTCCATTCGAGCATTGTGCAAACGCGGGCGTTCGAAACCGACGCAGGCGGGAAGCGGGAGGCTCTTCGCTACGCGACGCTTGATTCCACGCTCGCACTTGGCTTCGCACTTTTTATTAACGCCGCCATCCTGATTCTTGGCGCCGCCGCTTTTCATACGCGCGGCATGCACGACGTTGCGGAAATCGCCGACGCCTACAAACTTCTCACCCCAGTCCTCGGCGCGAGCTTTGCCAGCACGCTTTTTGCCTGCGCTCTGCTGGCTTCGGGACAGAACTCGACGCTTACGGGCACGCTCGCCGGCCAAATCGTGATGGAAGGGTTCCTGAATCTTCGCCTCAAGCCGTGGCTGAGGCGGCTGATCACTCGCGTGCTTGCCATTCTTCCCGCGGTGTTTGTGATCGGGATCTACGGTGAAGGCAAAGTGACTTCGCTGCTCATTCTTAGCCAGGTTGTTCTCAGCTTTCAGCTTCCGTTTGCAGTGATACCGCTTGTTCAGTTCACGAGCGATCGCCGCAGGATGGGCGCATTTGCCAATTCGCGCTTTACGACCATTCTCGCATGGACCGTCGCGGCGGCGATTCTCGTCTTCAATGCTGAGCTTCTTTACTTAACGCTTCGCCCCTCCTGATTTGCTCTTCACATGGCATCGGATTGATTTCGCCAGCTTGAGGCCCGCGGCTCGCTTTCTCCTCGCCGCACGTTATGCGAAACTTTTCTTTCACCTATGACCATCGTAGCCCGCAAGAAATCACCTGTCGTCCCGGTACTTTTTGTCGCGCTGCTATTGGTTGCGGCGGTGTCGGCGGTGTATGCGTTTTTTCATCCGGGGCCGTGGATTGTTCCTGAAGAAGCGAAGCGCCGCGTTAATCCGCTTACGCCGTCACAGGTGAATCTTCCTGCGGCGCAGCAGATGTATCTCGACAAATGTGCCGAATGCCACGGGGATAGCGGCAAGGGTGATGGATCGCAAGCGAAAATGTACGATCCGCTTCCGAGCAATCTTGCCGATGCTCAGCACATGAGCACCGTCAGCGACGGCGAGCTCTTTTACAAAATCAGCCAAGGCCACCGCCCCATGCCGGCCTTCAAAAAACGTTTCACCGAAGAACAGCGGTGGCAACTTGTTTTCTTTATCCGCTCTTTCTCAGCCTCGCCGACGCCAGGCCAAGCTCCACCAAAGTAGCTGCAGCAAGCTAAAGTGTGTGCTTAGGTTGGTTTCGTGGCGCAAGCAATGCTGGGTGCGGTATTCTCTTCCTGCTTAATCCAATCCACATTCACAAAGGACGCTGCTTTCATGCGCAAATTGTTCTTCGGTTTCGTTCTTTTGCTCGCCGCGACAGTCGCCGCTTCCGCCGCTCCGGTAGGCGCGGTGCGTTGTGGCAAGCTGCTCGACGTCCGCACGGGCCAGTTGTTGTCCGATCAAGTCGTCACGTTCGATGCGGACGGCATCATCGTGTCCGTTCTACCAGCATCGCCTGCTGTCGTGTCTACGATCGATCTCACCAAAGCCACTTGCCTTCCGGGCCTGATCGACGTGCACACGCACGTGACTGGCGATCCGGGGGACACTGGCTTTCGCGGACTCGGAATCTCGATCCCGCGCCAGGTGGTCACAGGCGTCAAGAACGCTCGCCTAACGCTGCATGCCGGGTTCACGACGATTCGCAACGTTGGAGCAGAAAATTTTACTGACGTCGCGGTCCGCGATGGCGTCAACACGGGCGAAATCGAAGGACCGCGTATGCTTGTTTCAGGCCCGGCGCTTGGCATCACGGGCGGCCACTGTGACAACAATCTTTTGCCTTACGAATATCACTACAAATCCGAAGGTGTTGCAGATGGCCCGTGGGCGGCGCGCGCAAAGGTTCGCGAGGTCATCAAGTATGGTGCTGACGTGATCAAGATCTGCGCGTCGGGTGGCGTGCTGAGCAAGGGCGACCAGCCCGGCACGCCGCAATACTCTTTTGAAGAAATGCAAGCCATCGCCGAAGAGGCGCACAAACTTGGCCGCAAAGTTGCCGCGCACGCGCATGGCACGCAATCCATCAAGGACGCGATTCGCGCCGGAATCGATTCCGTCGAGCATTCGAGTCTTATTGACGATGCGGGAATTGCCCTAGCCAAGCAGCATGGCACGTACCTTGTCTTTGACATTTACAATGACGATTTCATTCTGCAGGAAGGCGCAAAAGCGGGCATGCTTCCTGAATCTATCGAAAAGGAAAAGAAACTTGGACGGCTGCAGCGCGAGAATTTCCGCAAGGCTTTTCAAGCCGCTGCAAAAATGGCCTTTGGTACGGATTCGGGCGTTTATCCACACGGAGACAACGCAAAGCAATTCGCCAAAATGGTGGAATGGGGAATGAAACCGATTGACGCGATTCAGGCTTCTACGATCAATGCCGCCGACCTGATTGGCTGGAGTGAAAAAGTCGGCTCCCTCGAAAAAGGGCGCTACGCTGATCTTGTTGCCGTGGAAGGGGATCCGCTGTCAGACGTAAGAATTCTCGAAAGCGTAAAATTCGTCATGAAGGGTGGTGTCGTCTCGCGCAATGACTTCGCCAAATAATTTCGGGTGACTCTCTTCTATAAGGAAGCATTCTGATTGTGATTTTATGTTCATTGCTACTGCGATCGTCGCTGTCCTGGAACCGCGCCTGGCGCTCCTGCTGTTTCTCTTGCTCTTGCTAGCTGCGGCGGCGCCGATTGTTGTTGGCTGGCTTTCGCTCCTCCCGGCCGAGCGCGAGCCGTTTGCCGTTCCGGGTGCGGATCGAGTGCGAAAGAGCCACGACGCGTTCGCAGTATTTCTTCTTGCGAACATTTCCTTCAGCGTGATTCTCCGTGCTCCGGGATTCCACGCCGCTCCCCTTTCCTGGCACATCACAAAGCTTCTGCCGCCGGAGTGGGGCGATCACCTCGTAATGATTGGTTTTATCTGGTTCGGGTTTGTGCCGGGACTCGCGGCAGCCTATGCCGCAGTGCGCGCAAATCCCATGCGTCTGCCGCTTCTGTTTGGCGGCGCGCTTACGCTGATACTGTGGCTGGTGGGGCCATGGCTTCTCGAGTTTGTCGCCGCAGCCAGTTGAGGATTCGAAAAAAAAGCCAGAGCGGCAATGCTCTGGCCTTTTTTGCAACGCCTTTCGCAGGCGGGGCTAAGGCCCGGCGCTATGGGGCTTAGGCGCCCGCTGCTTTCACCTGTTGCAGCGCGGAAGCGACTTCCGCGACATCCGGCACTACGGGAATATCGTAATTTTTGACCCACGCAATTTTGCCATCTTTGTTGACGATCACGATGGCGCGACCGGTGATGCCCTTGTCCGGCAGAAAAACGCCGTACTTGTCCGCCATCGCCCCGCGCGGCTGGAAATCAGCGAGCAGGGAATACTTGATGCCCATCTTTTCCGCATAAGCTTTGTGCGACCAGGCACTGTCAACGCTGATGCCGAGGACTTCCGCGTCCAGCGTGTCAAACTTTTTCATGTCGTTCACAAAGCACACATGTTCCTGAGTGCAGGTCGGGCTCCAGTCAAGCGGGTAGAACATGAGAACCACGTTTTTCTTACCCTTAAAATCCGAGAGTTTCACTTCCTTGTCGCACTGATTTTTCAGCGTAAAATCCGGGGCTGTCTGTCCGACTGCGATGGCCATTTGATGCCTCCCTTTGCGAATGATTCCACAGGCTCACGGGCTGATTTGTTTTCCGCCTAAAAATGATAGTGGATTCGAATGCGCTTGACAAAGGACTGGAGACGCCGGCCGGTGTAGAATCATGCTGTAGTTTTGGCGAAGAGGGTTGTTGAAAAAAGATCGTCGAAAAAATAGGGCAAGAGAGGTCGCGCCATGAGTGCCGAATCTGCGCGCCGCGCTCCCATGATGTCATTGCAGGAACTCTATCGCGTCTACGCCACGATTGCCGCGAAGCCCGGAGAGCCGGTGCCGCTTTCCGCATTCAAACTCCCAGTGGCGGAGGCAGAGAAACTATTTTCAATTTTCGACGAGGATTACCATATCAGCCGATTTTTTCACTTCAGTGAAACGAACGGCGATAAATATTCCATTAATGGAGAGATTGCCACGCACGTCGCCATTGATCCGGAGATCGCGTCAATTTTGTGATATTTTTGAGTCCTGACCTCTTGGATGCGTCGAGCGCGCAACGGAAGCGCCAAATGCTCCTATTCCATGATTCGGAAGAAATCCCTCCAAACCGTCTCACCGCCCAGTAGCAGATCTACCCGATAAATTCCAACTGCCATGACTCCGACAGGCAATTCCCAAGTAGTGGCCATAAACTTGCTGGGACTCATATTGAGTTCTCGCTCCTTGGATTCGCTTAACATTTTATTGTCGAGATTAAATAGGCGAATTTCGCACTTAACCTTGCGCTTTTCGCGCGGCGACCAGCTCACGAATACCGAGGCTTTGTTGTCCTTTCGCGCAAAAACTTGCCGGTAGTCCTTCGCGAAGGGCAGGCGATCTGGGTCCTTCTCAACGTAGCTGGAAAGTGTGGCGAGTGCGATGGAATCTGATTTTACCAAGGAAGGCAAAAAATCGCCCTTTGCCGCGATCTCACTAAGGCTTGTAGGCTTCGCGCTGGGGTCAGGGGTCGGCAGGAGGGCGAGCGGAACGGCCAGCGCTGTCGTTTCCATGTCGATAAATTCGGTGCGCGAAGATGTTGCGTTCATCAATCCCAGGATTTTCATCGTTCCACCACCTGGGGCCGTGTCGCCTACAATCATGCCGACGTAGTCTCCAAATTCGTTCAAGAGGGCACCTCCCACGGATTGCGGTGTCGCTCCCGAGGCGACGAGCAATCGTTCTCCGGCGGTTGGGAACGAGTTGATCCCAGTGATTGAACCATCGGCCAACTTCGCTCCAGCCGCTCCCCATTCGAGAAACACGGAATGGTCGCCGACGCTCACTGGATCCGACGGTCCACGTTTCAATTTTGCAGGAGTATTTGCCGCCACATGAAGAATCGCCCAGTCCTGCCAACGATTCCACGCCAGGACCTGATCCGTCGTGACCGACGATCCTGCTCGATTGCTGATCCTCAATGATTTAGCACTGTCGATCGCCGAAAATGTCGTGAGCACCACGCCATCATCAATCCAAAATCCGCTCGACTTTCCAAACGCGGACCCGTCGGCCGACAGCCTTTCGATCATTACAGCAGCATCCATCGCGGTCTTGTACATTTCCGAATTTGAGAGCGGTCGCGGCACTGCGGAACGTGGCGCGGCCACAATTGGGGAGCCTGTGACAATAAAGCTATGCGTTCCGGCAGCCTCGCCATCGATGCGCGCTTCGATGTTCCATTCGCCGGACGGACTGGAATCCGCGAGCAACATGGTCCAATAGCCGGAATAGCGTGGAGTCTTGGACTCATAGCTGAAGTCGGAAAGCAGGACGATTTTCCCTTCCGGACTTTTCCATAGGCCTTCGAAATGGTGATGTCCGAGCGGTCCTTCCCACTCGAAATAGACAATAACCTTTGGATCTTTCCCGGTCGTGAAGACGCTGCGAGCATCATCCATCACGAAGCGTCCCTTGTCTTCATGTCCAGCGGCGCCAGAAACTGAACGCAATTTGTGATAAGGCGATCCGTCCGTCGCGCTGAGATTACTACGGGCAGCGGTATTGCTCGCTTGAGCTTCGGTAACGGGCGATAGGAGTAACAGGCCGAGGCACACCGCAGCGCCACTTATTTTGGGAAGAAGAGACAAATGATTCACCTCGATTGATTACCTAGGAACGAAAGTGTACCGAAGGTGAACAGCTGACGCCAGTGGACGCCTGTGGCTTGTTCCGTGAGGGGAACCTCAACGGTTAGCGGCGGGCTTCCATTTGTTTACAAAGGCCAACACGTCTTCTGGAGCGAGGGAGCGCGCCTTTTCGAATTCCTGATTTTTCTGAGTGAAGAGGAGTTTGCCGTCGCTTTCGAGGACGGCGGCCGCGGGAACGCCGCGCTCGAGTGGCACTTCATATTTCTTCGCCAAATCCAGGTTCTTGTCGTACTCGCCGATGTCGATGTGCGCGACCACAAAATTACGGTTCAGGGTCGGAGCGATCTCCGGCGTATGAAATGCTTCGTCCAATACGTGGCAGTCATAGCACCAATTACCGCCAAAAATCAGCAACACTCGCTTATGTGATTTTGCGGCCGTTTCGAGTGCTTCAGCAATTTCCTTTTCGGCATTTACGCCGGCAGGGTACAGGTCTTTTTTCTCGGCAGGAGCTTTAAGCCGAGTCTCTGCTTCGCGCTGCTCGGCAGCGATTTTCCAGGTCGCGCCCTGTTCGATGTAGCCCTGCCCGATCTTTACGTAGTATTTCTTGAGGGTGCCGTTCTCGGCGACGCCGAGCGTCAATTGAATCATCAGCACGTGGAAGCCGGGTTGAGGTTCCTGCCGCGCCCCAACCTCGGCCGAGAGGCTTTTCAAGCCCTTGTGCTTCCATGAAGCCCAATAATCCAGCTCAGTCTTGAGGTTCGATGGAGCCTGGCCAGGTCCAAGAATTCGTGGAGCGTTCGTGTACAGCGGCGCGAGCGTGGCAACGTCGCCCGCGAGTACCGCCCTGCGCCAGACGTCCAGCTGCAGCACGGGTGAATTCGCGGCTTGCGCGCGACATTCCGGCGAAAGGGTGATCGCTATGGCGCTGATCCCCAATAAGGCAGACAAGTTTCGAATTTTCACGACGGAAACTCCCGTACAATCTAAAGTCTAGCGTATGAGACGTGTTTGCGCATATCAGCTGTAGGCGCTGGTCGCGAAGCATCGGAAGCTGGCCGCGATGCTAGACTGATGCAATGTACGCGCAAAGGTTTCTGGTCGATGTTGTGATTCGTGGCGAGCGCCGCGCCTGCCCGCTGGAGTGGCTGGACCAATTCTGCATGCGCAACTTCACCAATGCGGCTGAATTTGACGACACTTTGCCCGTTGCCGATGGGC
>Ga0070707_100000851_pt1 | contig 30307 bp, 29 predicted proteins | sample KBSK5502metaG_FD_65468 | JGI IMG/M metagenome (GOLD analysis project Ga0070707, IMG submission 65468) | Corn, switchgrass and miscanthus rhizosphere microbial communities from Kellogg Biological Station, Michigan, USA - KBS K5-50-2 metaG | ecosystem: Host-associated > Plants > Roots >... | reverse complement strand
CCATACTGTCAACTGAATTAATTGCAACGATTAAATTAATCTATGATGATGTAATTGCTATGACCGTGTAAGATTAGGGTATGAAGCTATTGGTGGTCGAAGATGATGCCAATGTGGCCGCCATCTTGGCCGAGACGTTCAGGGCCGATGGCCACGACACGATGGTCGAGTACACGGGTGAGGCGGCCTTGGCCGTGATTGGACGTGATCGTCCGGACGCCGTGATTCTCGATATCGCTCTGCCACAGATCGATGGGATCGAGGTCCTGCGAAAGATTCGCTCGAGCGACACGGCTCTTCCTGTGATCATCGTTTCGGGCGCGGGCACCGGCCGGCAATTTGACGAAGCCCGCCGTCTCGGTGTTACGGACATCATTACCAAACCGGCAATTTTGAACCACTTTACCGAGGCGCTCACGCAAATCGCGACGACGCTGCGGCATCGCGCTCGCCACTGATTTCTGTCAGGCGAGATATAGAGGCTCGCCAGGCTCGCCGGGCTCGCTCAGCGCTCGCTCCATGAGGCGCGCCGCTTGGCGTAACATCTCGTCGACCCCCCAATTCCTCCGAGGATACGAGACGGCTCCGGCGCGCCACGATCCCTCGGCCAGTTGGGTAGTGATGCGACGCATCACCGCGGGAATGTCGCCTGAATCGGCATCGACCAGGAGAAGTGCGAGCGAAGCCGGTGGCCAAAGGGCGATGGCGTCCGTCGTCCGCAATTGCCGACGAAAGTGGTCTAAGAGCAGGCCTTCAGCGGAGAGCTCCGTTGAGAGGAGCTTCGCACAGACGCAGATGACGGAGATGCAGTAGCGGAGCCGCTGCGCCTTGCGGAGCTCGATGTCTACGAGCAGCCGGAACAGCGCAGCATCGACGTTCTGTGCGCCGTTGTCCGGTGGGAAGGATCCGGGGGGAGGAGTGGTCATCGAGTTGAATTTTCGGTGCGCGCGGAGGTGCAAACATCACGCCACACGCACGGAGTAGTGAAAACGACGGCGCCGTGCTCGGTTTCCCGGAATGGATGGCGCACACGTTGAAGGACTCCTGCGCAATGTGTGCACGACTTCGGGAGTTATGACTCTTCGGCGCCATACAGCCTCCAACCGCCATCATTCTTTGCCCGCGCCATCATCTCCCACGCCTGAGCGACCAGGTCTTCCGCCGATCGGGCGGTCTGTGGATAACATGCCGCACCGGCGCTCCACGCGACGCTCTGCAACCACGTCGACCGCAGGCGGCGGACGATCCCGAGCAGGTCCGAGGCACCCGCGTCCACGAGGAGCAGCGCGACGGCGGATTCTTCTGAAACGGCGACCGCGTCGACGGCGCGGAGCCCACCCGCGAGCATGTTGGCGGCCTTGAGCGCGCTCGCGTGGCTCTCGACATCGATATACATCACCGATACGACGTATCGAAGCCGCTCCGCCTTTTGAACTTCGATGCCTAAGAGGAAGCGGAAGAGATCCTCATCCACGAGCTGTGCGTAGACGCCGTCGGAGGGTCGTGTTGCCGCCGTGAGCTCCACCATCGTGCCGTCTCCACGTTTCGCAGGGTGTGGGCGTTTTCGAGGGTTTCGGCACGCCGCGGTGCAAGATGATAGCCACGGCCGCTGATCTTTGGAATCCTCTATTTCGGTCATCGCCCCCGCGTGCGGTGCGAACACCTGACGTCGAGAATGTCAATGGATCACCGGTCGCGCGGCCTCATGACGAACGGCCGTCGGTTCCGCAAGAACGGTTAGACCATCGATGTCGAAGTGCCGATACAAGTCGAGACAGAACAACTCAGGCGCCGTCCGAAGGCCACGCGCTCCACGAGGCGATCGTTCAGGCTGGGGATTGCTCGATGACTGACGACCTCGCTCACCCGGCCTGGCTCGAGCGCGAAAGCAGTCAGGGCAACCATCGGAGTCGGCGGTCCGCTGGTCTCGACGCGCAGCGGGCGGCGGCCGGTCAATCTTTCAGCCCATCGCAGCACGCCGAGCAACTGCGCCACCCGGAGGCCGAACGGCCGTTCGCCGAGCGTGGTGACCAGCATCTGATAGTTCGTCGCGGTCTTCTAGAGCGTATGGTAGGGTCCACCCCGAGATCGACGCCGGGTGAGACCGGCTGTTCCGGCACCAGGTCGGCGAAAAACAGCACGTCGACGGCAAGCACAGACTCGTCGCGCGCGAGACGCTCGACGACGAGACTGGCGGCGGCGCGTCGGCCATCGTCGTGCAACACGACCGTCAGCGGGCGATCGGCTGACGCCTGGCCCGGCGTGAGCGACACGGCGGTGGTGCCGGAGATCGTCGTCGAAATCGAAGCGGTAGGAGTCGTGGTGATCACTCCATAGCGCGAGGAACGCACCACGGCGCTCGGGCGGTAGCGAACAACGCCGGCGAGCTTGGTACGTTCGGCCGGCGCGCTCTTCCGTGGTGCCAAGCAACGGCCGCGTTAGCCTGCGCACAGCGAGCGTCTGCGCGAGTCCCAGCTAGGCAATGTGCCTGTCGTCGCGTTTGTCGTTGTGCGTGCCCCGCTCCACGTTCTCGTGCCAGGCGAGGTTCTCGCCCTTGCTGTAGAGCGTAAAGAACGGCCACACCGCATCGTAGATGAACCGGCACAGAAGCAGCGGCCGTTCTTGCGGGTCTGACCCCGTGCCACCGGCCGAAAAGTGCTTAGAGCGGCGCCGGATCTCCGGCTAGAATCACTGGGTGGCGCACGCCAATCAGCGTCGAGCTCTGATCACTGGCGTCACCGGCCAGGACGGTTCGTACCTCGCAGAATTCCTCCTCACAAAGGGCTACCACGTCGTCGGCATGGTGCGCCGCGCGTCGACGGAGTCGTTCGAGCGCATCGCGCATCTGCGCGATCGGATCGAGATCCGCGAAGGCGATCTGCTCGACCAGCTCTCGCTCATCACGCTGCTGCATCACGTCGACCCGCACGAGGTCTACAACCTCGCGGCGATGTCGTTCGTGCCGACGTCCTGGGAGCAGCCGATCCTCACGAGCGAGGTGACCGCGCTCGGGGCCACGCGGCTGCTCGAGGCGATCCGCGTGGTCGATCGCAGCGTCCGCTTCTATCAGGCGTCGTCGTCGGAGATGTTCGGGAAGGTCCGCGAGACACCGCAGAATGAGCTGACGCCCTTCCATCCGCGCAGCCCGTACGGGGTCGCCAAGACCTACGCCCACTACATCACCGTCAACTATCGCGAGTCCTACGGAATTTTTGCGTGCTCCGGGATCCTCTTCAATCACGAGTCGCCCCGTCGAGGCAAGCAGTTCGTGACCCGCAAGGTGACGGACGGCGTCGCGCGCATCAAGGCCGGCCGCCAGAAGGAGCTGCGGCTGGGCAATCTGGACGCCAAGCGCGACTGGGGCTTCGCCGGCGATTACGTCCAGGCGATGTGGCTGATGCTCCAGCAGCCGAAGCCCGACGACTATGTGGTCGCCTCCGGCGAGACGCATTCCGTCCGCGAATTGTGCGAGATCGCGTTCGACCACGCGGATCTCGACTGGGAAAAGTACGTCGTGGTGGATCCGGCGTACGTGCGTCCGGCGGAGGTCGATCTGCTCATCGGTGACGCCGCGAAAGCCGGGCGCGTCCTCGGCTGGGCGCCCAAGCATTCGTTCCGCCTGCTCATCGAGATGATGGTGGACGCCGATCTGGCGGCCAGCGTCGGCGTCTGAGCGTCGCGCCCTTCCGCGGCCTACGGCCGCGCCCGCGTGTCCTTCGCCGCCGCCTTCGCCCGCTCCTGCGCGCGTCGCCACACTTCGGCGAGCAGGCTGATCGCGAAACCGACGCCGACGAACACCGCCACCCCGGCGGCGTCCCGGATGTCGTTGATGCGCAGCGAATACAGGGGAGGCATCCAGAAGTACGCCAGCGCCACGGCGGCCAGCAGCGTGGCCAGGACACCCGGACCGAACCCGCCGTACCACGCCGCAAGAATGATCACCGGGTAGAAGAGCAAGTACGGATGCGACAGGCTCCAATCCGGCAGCAGGAGCCATCGCACGGCGATCACGGCGAGCGGCAGCGCGACGCTGGCGGCGTACCCGGTGAGCCGGGCCCCGAGGAGCACCCCTAACCCGCCGGCGAGGTGCCCTGCTCGCTGGACGGTTCCAGCGTAGGCTCGGCGGCTATCTTCGTCGGGCGCCGATCTTCGCTCAAGTCGAATCCGCTGGCCTCGAGTCCCCAGCGCGTCACTTCGCTGACGAGATCGTCGGTAGCGCTCAGCCGCTGACTGAACTCGCGCACGAGCGCGGTGAAGAACGCCAGCCCCGCCTGCGGGTTGTGCTCCACCACGGCCGTGAGCGTGTTGCGGTCGAGCACGAGCAGCTCGGTGTCCGTCTCCGCCTGCACGCTGGCGGAGCGCTGCAGGCCGCCAAAGAGGTTCATCTCGCCGAAGAAGTCGCCCGGGCCCATACGCGTCAGCACCTTGTCGACGTTGCGCGCCACCGTCTTGGAGATGAGGAGCCGGCCCGACAGCACGAAGTACATTTCGTTGCCGACCTCGCCCTCGCGGAACAGCATCTGTCCGCTCTGGAGCGCGCGCCATGTCATGCGCGAGGCCAGCGCCTCGATCTCGGCGGCGCTGAATGCGCGGAAGACCTCGAGCATGCGCAGCACGGCGATGGTGGCGGGCGCCGCACTTCCCGCCCGCGGAACCGCCGGCCGGCCCGCCGGCACGATCGCGAAGCCGAGCGCTTCGAGGTCGAGGGTGATGGAGCGCAGCCGGCGCTCGGGGGTCGGGCTCGGGGCGGACATGGATTCGCGGCGGTCCATGACCACCCGCACGCCCTCGAGCTCCGCACACTGCCGCGACAACGACTCGAAGACGTCGGGGCGATTGCGGGCCACGACGAGGACCAGCTCCATCGGTTCGATACTATCGCAGACGAGCGCCGCCCTGCGTGACGGCGTCGAGGAACTTGGCGACCTCCCGGTCGATCTGCTCGACGTCGGCCGGGCGAAAGCCGCCGGCGGCCATGTGGCCCGTGACCGAGTCGGGATTGATCGACACCGTACGGACGTCGCGGATGTGCCGGGCGGCCTCGAGCGCCTCCCATTCCGGGTTCAGGAGATCCTTCACGCCCGTCATGATGAGGGTCTTGGCCTTGATCGAGCCGAGCGCCTTCGCATAATCGCCGCCGATGCCGGGCGTGGCGCCGACGTCGTGCGTCTCGTAGGCCCACGACTGATAGATGTAGTCGTTCGCGTCGAAGGCATTGAGGGCCGCGTCCTCCTGCGTCTTGAGCCACGGCAGTACGTCCAGCGGACGCGGAAACTGCTCGCGGTACCACTCAGGGCTGCGCGCCGCCGCGAAGCCGACGATGTCGCGGAACACCCGCACGCCGGCGGCGGGAACGCTCGTGTAGTTGCCGTTGTTCCATGCGGGATCGAGCATGATGGCCTTGCGGCTGGCGTCCATGATCAGCACGCTCCACGCAGGCGTCCGCGCGAGCGGAACGAGCGCGACCAGGCCGTCCATGAAATCCGGATGGGAGACGCCCCACTGCAGCGCCTGCATCCCGCCCATGGAAGGGCCGACGACCGCCACCACGTGGTCGATGCCGAGCTTGTCCTTCAGCAGGCGGCGCTGGGATTCCACCATGTCGCGGATGCCGAAGCGGGGAAACTGCATGCGCGGCTGCGCCGTGCTGTTACTCGGGGAGGTCGTCAGCCCGTTCCCGATGGCGTCGGTGGCGACGACGAAGTACTTCGTCGTGTCGAGCGCCTTGCCGGGACCGATGAGGAAGTCCAGGCGGTGATGGTTGCCGGTGAGCGCCGTCACCATGAGGATCGCGTTCGACTTAGAGGCGTTGAGCGTGCCGTGGGTCACGTAGGAGATCGCGAAGTTCTTGATGACCTCTCCGCTCTCGAGCTTGAGGTCGCCCATGACGTAGCTTTGGTGCGGCGGCTCGCCCGGCTTGTGCGCGAGGGCAGGGGACGCGGCCACGAGCACGAGCGCAAGGGCGAGAAGCCGGGTCATGGTGGACCTCCCATATATAGGTGTGTGCCGCCGCAGTGGCGCGGATTGTAACAGACCGCGTATAGTAAATGGGTTATGCCGGACCGCGAGGTGCCGCGCGTTCTGGTCGTCGACGACGATGCGCGCGTGCGACGCTTCCTCACGACCGCACTCGGCGCCGCAGGCCTCGCCGTGACAGCGGCGGGCACCGCCGCGGAGGGCTTGCGCCTCGCCGACGCGCGGCCTGACCTCATCGTGCTCGACGTCGAGCTTCCCGACCTGTCCGGACGCGAGGTCTGTCGCCGCCTCAAGGCGGGCGAGGACACCGCGACCATTCCCGTGCTGATGCTGTCGGGCGTCTTCACGGACGTCGCCGACCGCACGCAGGCACTGGAAGACGGGTCCGACGCCTATCTCACCAAGCCCGTCACCGCGCGTGAGCTGGTGGCGATGGCCCGCGCGCTGCTCCGCACGGCGCGGGCCGAGCGGCGCAGTGACGAGTACGCGCGCGCCGCCGAGTCGCTACGGCGGCGCATCGCGCAGAGCAAGGCGATGGTCGACGTCGCGCGCTCGATCACGGGCTCGCTCGATCTGCAGGGCGTGCTCGACCGGATCGTCGACGAGGCGTGCCTGCTGCTCGGCGCCCGGCGCGTCGGCATCGCGGTGGTGGAAGGCACGGAGCCGGGCCCGGCCATCCGATTCCGCGCCGTCCGCGGCCTGTCGCCGGCATTCGCGGAGCGATTGCGGCCTCTCTCGTGGCGCGACGGCACCACGCCGATGGCGATCATGGAGCGGCGCCCGGTGTGGACGGCCGACATCCTGACCGATCCGGCGCTCGAGCTCACGCCGCCGACGCGGGCCGTCATCGAGGCGGAGGGGTACCGCGCCGTGCTGTCGGTGCCGCTGCTCGCGGGCGAGCGTGCGCTCGGCGCTCTCGTCGTGTATCGCGACCTCGCCGGGCCGTTTTCCGAGGACGACATCGACATCACGCAGGTGTTCGCCGCCCAGGCGGCGGTGGCGCTGGAGAACGCCGACCTCTATCGCCGGGCCTCCGAGCGCGCGGAGAAGCTGACCACGCTCAGTGCGCTCACACGCCTCATCACGGGCGCGGCCTCGAGCCACGAGGTGTTCAGCGCCGTCGCGCAGGCGGCGGTGCGGCTGCTCGCGGCCCGGGCCAGTCAGGTATGGGTCGACGACGTCGGCAACGGAATGCTGCGCATCGGGAGCACCGTCTCGGTGGATCCGGCCCTCGCGGAGAAGCTTGGCAAGTTCAAGATCATCCCGCACGGCGAGGGTCTCACGGGCGCGGTGCACGCGACGCGGCGGCCGATGTTCGTGCGCGATCTTCGAGCCGAGCCACGGTTCCTGAACCAGCGCATCGTCGAGGACGGTGACGTCCGCGCCTACGCAGGGATCCCGCTGGTGGCGGGCGAGGGCGCGGTGACGGGGGTGCTCTCGCTGCTCTTCGGCGAGCGCGGCGAGTTCACCGAGGAGGAAAAAGAGCTGGTGCGGCTGCTCGCCGACCAGGCCGCCATCGTCATCGTGCAGTCGCAGCTCTACGGCGAGGCGGAGGGCCGCCGACGCCAGGCCGAGGAGATGGCGGAGAACCTCGAGCGCAGCCAGGCCCAACTGGTGAAAACCGAGCGCTTGCGCGCGCTCGGCGAGATGGCGGCCGGTGTCGCCCACGACTTCAACAACCTCCTGTCCGTCATCCTCGGACGCGCCGAGCTGATGCTGCGTCGGGTGCGGGAGCCGGCGATGGTACGCGACCTCGAGGCCGTGCGCCGCGCCGCGCAGGACGGCGCCGACACCGTGCGGCGCATCCAGGAGTTCACGCGAACCCGTCGCACGCGCTCGTTCGAGCGCGTGGACCTCGGCGAGGTGGCGCGCGAGGTCGTCGAGCTGACGCGCCCCCGCTGGGAAGTCGAGGCGCAGAGTCGTGGAGTGCGCTACGAATTCACCGTCGAAGGCGTGGCGCCGCCGGTGGCGGGCCGGCCGGAGGAGCTGCGCGAGGTCCTCACGAATCTCATCACGAACGCCGTGGACGCGATGCCGGACGGCGGTCACTGCATCGTGCGCCTCGGCGCCGAGGCGCAGTGGGCGACCGTCGCCGTGCGCGACACCGGCGTCGGCATGGTGGAGGACATGCGCCGCCGTGTCTTCGAGCCGTTCTTCACGTCGAAAGGTCCCCGCGGCACCGGCCTGGGGCTCGCGGTCTCCTGGGGCATCGTGACTCGACACGGCGGAACGATCGAGGTCGAGAGCACGCCCGGCGCGGGGAGCACGTTCGTCGTGCGCCTCCCGGTGCCCGTCACGCTGCCAGACTCTGTGACGGGTGTGACGGTGCCATCGCCGACACGCGCCGCCCACGTGCTGATCATCGAGGACGAGCCCGAGGTGCAGGCCGTCCTCGCCGACATGCTTCGCGAGGCCGGCTATGTCGTCACCGTGGCTCGCGATGGCAGCAACGGCCTGGAGCGCTGCGAGCAGGAGTCGATGGACATCGTGCTGAGCGACATCTCGATGCCCGGCCTCTCGGGCTGGGACGTCGCCGCGCGCCTGCGGACGCGCTTCCCGTCGATTCCCATCGGGTTCGTCACCGGCTGGGGCGATCAGCTCGATCCCGAGCGTCTTGCGCGCACCGGCGTGAGCTTCGTCATCGCCAAGCCGTTCCAGACGCTCGACGTCCTGCGCCACGTCGCGCAGGCGCTGGGCCAGCCGGGCGCCGCCGCCGGCTGAGCCGCGTCGGGCGTGTGCGTCAGCGCCGCTGGCGCTTGCGCTCGCGCAGATCGATGACGCCCGGACGGCGCCGCGGGTCCTCGCCTTTCGGGAAGATCAGGGTCTTTTGCACCTTCTGCGTGCCGGTGGTGGGCAACGAGGCCACGAACAGGACGAAGCCCGGAGCCTTGAAGTAGGCGAGGCGCTGCATGCACCACTCGAAGAGGCGCTCGGCGAGCTCCGCATCGGCGGCCACGCCGGGCATGGGCACGATGCAGGCCATGACCTCCTCTTCGCGCACCTCGTCGGGCACGGCGAGGACGGCGACCTGCGCGATCGCATCGTGCGCCTGGAGGACGGCCTCGATCTCCGCGGCCGCGATGTTTTCACCGGAGCGCCGGATGATGTTCTTCTTGCGATCGACGAAGTAGAGCATGCCGCCGTCGTCCTGACGCACGACGTCGCCGGTGTGGAACCAGCCGCCGCGCCACGCGTCTTCGGTCGCGCGGTCGTCTTTCAGGTAGCCGGAGAAGAACGCGTGGCGGGGGCCCTCCGGCCCGGACCAGCGCACCACGAGCTCGCCCTCCGTGCCCCGCGACACCTCGCGGTCCGCGTCGTCCACGACCCTGGCCTCGAGGCCGCCGAATGGCCGGCCGAAGGCGCGTGTGTGAATCATGCGCGGTTCGCGATTGACCATCGTGACGCGTCCGGTCTCGGTCATGCCCCACGCCTCGATCAGCGGAAAGCCGAAGCGCTTCTCGAACGCCTCGTGCAGCTCGGGCTCGACGCCGGCGCCGATGCCGAACTTCACCGCGTGCGCGCGCTCCTCGGGCGCGATCGGCTGGTTGAGGAGCATCGGCGGCACCACCCCGAGGTAATGCACGATCGTCGCGCGGGTCGCGACGACATCCTTCCACCAGCGCGTCGGGCTGAACCGTTCGGGCAGGATGAGACAGTTGGCCGTGAGCATCACGCACGTCGCGGTGAGCGCCTGGCAGTTCATGTGATAGAGCGGTAGCGGATTGAGGATGCGGTCGCGGCCGCGCTCGATCACGACGAAGCCGCTCATGTCGCGATACCAGGCGCCCGAGGTCAGATAGTAGCGGTTCGTCAGCACGCAGCCTTTGGGCCGGCCGGTCGTGCCCGACGTGTAGAGCAGGCTGCACTCGGTGTCGAGGTCCGGGGCGCCGCCGCGCGGCGCCACGCGCGGCATGGGCAGCGCGGATGGCCAGTCCTCCGCGTTCACCACCGGAAGCGTTTGCTGGCGAGCGCGGGCCACGGCTTCGAGGTCCCCGACGCGCGCGGCGATGACGACGGCGAGATCCGCTTCCGAGTGCTCCATCTGATAGAGCATCTCGTCGTGGCGGTAGTCGGGATTGATCGGCACGATGCCGCAGCCCAGCGCATTGAGCGCCAGGTAGTGGAAGAAGAACTCCGGACGGTTCTCGAGCAGCAGCGCCACGCGGTGGCCGTGACCGAAGCCGGCGGCCGCATACTGCGGGCGCAGCCGCGCCACCTCGTCGCGCACCTGCCCATACGTGTACTCGACGCCGTGCGGGTGATAGGAGCGACTCGGCGCGGGCGGCGCGCAGAGAAAGACGTGCTCCGGCGCGGCGGAGGCCGTCGCGGCGAAGGCGTCGTAGACCGTCTTCATCGCCGCGGCGATTCTAGCGCGGATGCGTCGTCGACTCGATCGGGTTTGCTAGGATCATCCGCCGAGGAGGTGCGCATGGCTGCGTACGTCATCGCCAACGTGAACGCGCACGACACCGCGAGCTTCGAGGAGTATCGCCGACAGGTGCCGGCGACCATCGTCAAACACGGCGGGCGCTACCTCGTGCGCGGAGGCCGCGTCGAGCGTCTCGAGGGCACGTGGACGCCCGCGCGTCTGGTCGTGCTCGAGTTTCCGTCCATGGAGCAGGCGCGCCGGTGGTACGAGTCCGATGACTATCGGGGACCCAAGGCGCTGCGGATGAAGTGCGCGGTGACCGACGTGATCTTCGTCGAAGGAGCCTGACGTCTACTACGAGCGCCGTGGCGGGGGCGCCGCCGACGCCGCGGCCATCGTGTTTCTGCACGGTCTTGGCTCGTGCGCCGACGACTGGACGTGGCAGATCCCCGCGTTCGAGCGAGAGCACCGGCTCCTGCTCGTCGACCTTCCCGGTCACTATCGCTCGCCCCTGCCGGCCGGCGCACTCTCCATCGACGCGATGGCCGACGCCGTCGCCGCCTTGCTGGCTCGGCTCGGCGAGCCGCCGGCGCACGTGGTGGGCCTCTCGCTCGGAGGTTGCGTGGGGCTGGCACTCGCGCTGCGCGCGCCGGAGCGCGTTCGCTCGCTGACCGTGGTCAACGCGTTCGCGCGTCTGCGTCCGGCCACGCCGGTCGGTGTCCTCCGTTTCGCCGTACGCGTGGCCCTCCTCGCCACGGCGCCGATGTCGTCGGTGGCGGCGTCGGTCGCGCGTGGGTTGTTTCCCCGACCGGAGCACGCGGCGCTCTACGCGGCCGCGGCGCGCAGCCTCGGCCGCACCTCACGGCGCGCCTACGTCGCCGGCCTTCGCGCGCTACTCGGCTTCGATGTGCGCGCCGCGCTCGCGCGTGTGCGCTGCGCGACGCTGGTCGTGGCCGGCGCCGACGACGCGACCGTTGGCCTCGAGCTGAAGGAGACGCTCGCGCGCGGCATTCCCGGCTCGCGCTGGGTGATCGTGCCGGGCTCCGGCCACGCGACGAACGCTGACCAGCCCGCGGCGTTCAATGCGACGCTGCGCGAGTTTCTCGCCGAGCGACGCGTGTCCTCGTGATGGCGACGGAGCGGGCGGTATCGGTATCGTCCTTGCGTCCCTCGACACGACCGGGGATCGATTCGTCGCGCAATCGGTCCCAGCCTCGCCGCTGAGCGTACCGGCTCGGTGGCAAGTCCCTTGCTTTTTGCCCCCTGGGCAGGAGGGGAAGCGATGCGTTCAATCGGAACAATGACAGCCGTTCTGTTGCTGGTCGGCGTGGCGGGATGCTCCGCCACGATGGATCCGGAACGTACGATGCGCGGCAGCTCGCCATCGAACACGCTCGATCCGCCTCGGGCGGTGGCCCAGGGTGATGTCGTTCGTGTCGATCCGAATCAGCGAGTGATCGTCTTGAGTAATGGCCAGATGTATCAGGTGCCTGCGGATTCGCTGGTGTACGTGAATGGGCAGCCCGTGGGATGGACCACCGTGCAGCCCGGCACGCGCGTGGTGATACCGCAGGGCCAGCTCGTCGAGCTGCGCGACGGGCGCTACATGGTCGTGCAGTCGCCCGGCACCGTCGTGACGCCCGTACCGGGCGCCGTGGTCACGAACCCCGGCGCCGTCGTGACTCCCGTCACGCCCGGCACCGTCGTCACTCCGGGCGCCGTGGTCACGAACCCAGGCGTTCGCCAGACGCTCTTCGGGCGCGTGACGGACGTGGATCGCGACGAGATTCGCGTGAAGACCACCGACAAGTCGTTCGAGATCAAGATGGCCGACCCGAAAGCTGCAGGCATCCGCAAGGGTGACACCGTGCAGATCGACCTGACGTTCTCGCCGACGGCGCCGTCGGCCCTGCCGCGATAGCAACCGACGTCCGCGTGGGGGGCGTCCACCGCCCCCCACGCGGATATCACCTGAGCGCCTGCTCGGCTTGTCGTAGCCGCCGTGAGAGCGTCACGAGAATGCTCTGCGTGAGCTCGGGCGCTTCGCGCAGCAGGGTGGCGAAGTCGCGCCGCTTGATCACCAGCAGACGCATCGGCGTATCCGCCACCACGGTCGCCGAGCGCGGCTCGCCGTCGAGGAGGCTCATCTCGCCGAAGTAGTCCCCGGGCTTGAGGCGCGCCCGCCGTCGCGCCGACAGCTCCACGCGGGCCGAACCATCCATGATCAGGTAGAACTCGTTGCCGGGGTCGCCTTGACGGGCGAGGACGGTATCTGCGGGTACTTCGACGACGTCCGTGATCTTGGCGACAGCCTTGAGCTGCTTGCGCGAACACTCCTCGAGGAGGGCGACCTCTTCGAGACGGGCGATCTTGTCGTCCTGGGTGACGCGCGGACCGAACATCCCCGAGGGCGGCAGCGACGCGCGCAGGCTTTCCGGAATCGAGCCGTCGAGGATGCGGCTGATGAGCTCCATGGGCACGACCTCCCGAGGACAAGCGTACCGCGGGAGGTCGTGCAACGGCTAGGGCTGCAGTGCGTCCACGCGCTCGCGCAGGCGGCGGATCACGGTGTCATAGGATTCGGTCTGCAGAAGGCGGGCGAACTGCGCCCGGTAGCCGCCGACCATGCTCGTGCCCTGCATACGGATGTCCCACACGCGCCAGCGCTCGCCGTCGCGCACCATCGCGAAATCGAGCGGCAGACCGCCGTGGCCGTCGCGGCCGACGACGCGCGCCTGCACGAGGGCGCGGTCGCCCTCGAGGGAATCGCCGATCACGACGATCTTCTCGCCGTCGTAGCGGTCGAGATTCTTGAGGTAGGCGCGGTTCAAGAGCTCGCTGAAGAGCGTGACGAACGCGCTGCGATCGCCATCGGGCAATGTCTGCCAGTGCGTGCCAAGCGTGCGGCGGCCCATCTCGTTCCAGTCGATCAGCTCGTCCGTCACGCGGCGGACTGCCTGGCGGCGTGGCGTGACGCGGTCATCACCTTTGAAGGCGGGGTCTCCAAGTACGGCCAGCACGCGGTCGATCTGGGACGCCAGCTGCTCGGCCGGCTGGCCGGCGAGCGCGGGCGGAGCGGACAGAAGACCGAGCGAGAACCCGACGACGAGGGCGAAGGCTGGGACGCGCGCCATATCGTTTCCTCCCGACGCCGGGAAAGTGCAAGGCCAGTGCCGCACTTGAATTTCAATGACTTGGCCGCGGAACGTTGAAAACGCTTGTCCGAGGTGGCCCTTGTTACGCCGAGGCGAGCCGGGAGATTTTCAAGGTCGCAACACCGCGGGAATCCTGGTTTGGGGAACTCCCGTGCCGCTTTGCCGTCGCCGATTGCGTTTTTGACAATTCCGATTGACGGAGTGTCTCGGTTTAGCAATGATGGGGTCTGTTATTCGCTGTGCTGGGCAATTCACGCTGTACCGGTCCCCGGACCGGATTCCTATGTCGGAGCGCATCATGCTGAGAGTCGTTCGTCCCGCCGTCTTCCTCTCTGTTTCGCTGGTCGCGATCCTCCCCTCGCTCGCTTCGGCCCAGGCCACGAAGGCGGGTGTAGTCACGACCCTCGAAGGCAACGTCACGGTCACGCGGGTCACGCTCGCGCCACAGCCATTGAAGTTCAAGGACGACGTGTTCGTGAACGACAAGGTCGTGACCGGCGAACAGTCGATTGCACGCATGCTGCTCGGCGGCAAGGCGGTGGTGACGGTGCGCGAGCGCTCCGCCCTGACGATCACCGAGGTGCCCGGTAAGGCGACCATCGATCTCGAGGCCGGCAAGATCGCCGTCGCGGTGGCGAAGGACAAAATGCGGCCCGGAGAGTCCCTCGAGATCCGCGCCGCGAACGCGGTGGCCGGTGTGCGCGGCACCGTCGTCGTGGCCGAGGTCTCGAGCGCCTCAGCGCAGCTCGGAGGCCTCGTCGGGCCCGTCGGAATCTTCTGGGTGCTGAAGGGCCAGATCGAAGCGTATCTCGCGAATCAGCCGGGGAATCCGCTGCTCGTGGGTACGCTCCAGCAATTCCGCGGCGGGAACGTGAGCAATATCGTGCCGAGCCAGATGCCGCAAATCCTCCAGGGCCTCTCCACCGGTAAGGTGACCCCAACCACGGATCAGGCGCCCGAGAACGGCGCCCACGCCGGCCTGGCACTCGCGGGCGCTTTCACCGGCGCCGCTGCGGGCGGTGGCGTCACCGTGCCGCGCGTGCCGCTGAACTTCAACGTGCCGATCCTGCCCGCCAACCATCCGATCGAGCCGCCGACGCAAACTCCGCCGATCCCGCCGGCGACACCGCCGTGCGTGAACCCGAGTGATCCATTGGCGGGCGGGCACCGCTACGGTCGCGGCGGCGCTGGTGTCAGTACCGGCGGCTTCAGTAGCGCCGGATTCGTTTCGAATACGGGCCGCTAGTACGACCAGGTGAGCGTGAGTGAGTAGACGTTGCGGGTGTAGTTGAAGACCGCAAGGTTGGAGTTCGCGACGGTGTTCTGATACGTGAAGGCGAGCGACATCCTCGTCGCCTCGCCGAAGATCGTGGGGCCGTCGAACGGCGCCTCCACGCGCACGGTGTTGTTGTACTCCTCGTCCTGCCGCCACTTGCTGCCGGGATCCGGGCTGGGCAGCAGCACGTTTTTGTTGCCGTAGTCGCGCAGGTGGACGTCGACGTCGTACGACAGGCGAAGCACCGGTGACGGATTCCAGCTCGTGCGCAGCGCCGCCGGCAGGTCGAGGGTGTACTGCACGCCGGCAAGCAGTCGGTGGCCGAAATAGCTGTAGTCGCGTCCCTTGGCGTCCTCCCAGTCGACCTGGTAGCCGAGCTTCAGCAGATGCTTGTCGCCGGCGAAGCGCAACAGGTGCAGAACACCCATCGTGTAGTTGTTCGCGTCACGGAACTCTTCGGGGATCGGCAGTGGATTGGACTCGAAGAACTCCTTGTTCTGGTACCGGAAGAACGACTGGGTGAGGTGACCCATGTTGCGGATGGCGTCCGTGAAGCTCTCCGCTGGGCCGGGCTCCTTCTCGACGAGCACGCCGGAGATCGTGGCGGTGTGCCGCCGAAGGAAATCCTCCTCGCGCAGGAACAGCATGTCCCAGGCGTAGGAGAGGGTCCACTGCGCCGGCATGTTGAACACCGCCGTCTTGTAGGTGAAGGTCCCGTTGACCATGTGGTCGGTCACGTTGAACGACGTGAGGTCGTTGTAGTACGTCCCGAAGAACGAGTAGCCGAAGGAGGACTCGAAGCTGTCGCCCTCCCTCGGCACCCAGCCGAAGATCGGTCCGCGCAGCCACGTGTAGTCGAATCGCGCGTTGGCCGTCTCGCCCGTCGAATCGTGCCGGGGCAACCGCAGCGTCGGCACCAGCGGCTCGTGCGAGTTCGGACCGGGCCGCACGATGACGTTGTCGTCGTAGAGGACCCCGAGGCTGACGGACGCGCTCAGCCGGCGGTCAGCCTGGGCGGCGGTCCGGATCGTGTCGCGCAGGCGCTCAGCGGGGCCGGTCAGCGGCGACCCCGGCGCCAGCCGCATCGCCTGCTCGACTTCGGCCGACGCCTGCGCGGGCAGGCCGAGCACCGCCAGCGAAAGACCCGTGTAGAACCGCGTGAGCTGCTGCAATTGCGGGTCGCTCGTGCGGCCGCGGCGGAACGCCTCGAGCGCGCCGCGATAATTCTTCTTGCGATAACGGATGAAGCCGACGTAGTACCCCAGGCCGTCGATCGTCGGATCGGATTTGTAGACCCGCTCGAACAGCGGCTCTGCCAGGTCGTAGCGCTGCTCCGCGAAATAGGCCAGCGCCAGCTGGAAGGCGATCGAGTTGTCCTGGCGCGACCTGGCGTGCGCGCGGGTCAGATAACGAACGGCGTCTTCGGGGCGCCGCAGCGCCATGTAGACGACGCCCATGTAATAGAGCGCCTCCACGTGATCGGGCTCGCGCTTGAGTGCCTCCTCGAGGTTCCCAATCGCGTCCTGATATTTCTTTTCGTCGAAGTCGAGGATGGCCTGGGCGACGTACACGTCGGCCTCGGTGGTCTGCGCGAGCACCGGCGGAACGGAGCCCATGACCAGCAGGCCGACGAGCAGCCACACGAGGGCCGAGCGCACGCGAGCGTTATAGCACGGTTCAGCCGATTTCCGGCCGCTTGCCGTGGGCGGCGCGCACGTCGGTCTTGATGCCGCCGCGCACGTTGAAGTCGCCGGTCACCTCGGCCCATCGCGGACGGATCGCCGTCACGAGATCGTTCAGGATCCGATTCGTGACGTCCTCGTGAAATGCCCCCTGGTCGCGATAGGACCACAGGTAGAGCTTCACGGATTTCAGTTCGACGAGCGACTGGTCGGGGACGTAACGGATCCGGATCGTGGCGAAGTCGGGCTGGCCGGTCATCGGACACAGGCACGTGAACTCCGGCACCGCCATCGTGACCTCGTAGTCGCGGTCGGGATGCGGATTCGGCACCGCCTCGAGCATCCGCGAGGGCTTCGTGGGCATGACCGATTGTACCGTCAACGCGCGGTGAGGCCGATGCCGACGGCAACGGCGAGGCAGGCGAGCAGGATATCGCCGGTCAGTCGATCGCCGGCGATGAGCGCGGCGATGGCGACGCCGAAGATCGGCTGCGTGAGGAAAAACCCGGCGAGCCCCGAGGGGCGATAGCGGCCCAGGAGCCACAGGTTGGCGATGAAGTTGAAGCCGGCGATGAGCGCGCCCTGGTAGAGGAGCGTCAGCCCGAGTCGGAGCGTCCACGCGGTGGGCCTCGATTCGGTAACGGCGGAGGCGACGATGAAGACCGCCGAGCCCAGCGTCGCCTGGGCCAGCAACAGCTTCACGGGATCGAGGTGACGGACGACGCGCGCGAGGTAGACCGTCCGCTCGGCCAGCACGACGCCGCTCACGAACATGATGCCGTCGCCGAGCAGGCTCGAGGCTCCGTGGTCGGCATGGCGCATGAAGAGCAGGACGATGCCGCCGTATGCGACGAGGACGCCGAGCAGTCGCCGCGCCGTCAGGCGATCGCCCGGAATGAGGAAGTGCGAGAGCAGGACGGTGTGGACGGCGTAGAGGTTGAGCACGACCGCCGCGTGGGCGGCGCTCGTGAGCGCGGTGCCCACGTTCATGCTGGCGATCTGGGCGACGAAGAGCACCGTGACGATCAGGAGGGGCGTGACCTCGGCACGTTTCACGCGAAGGCCGGCGAGACGCCCGGTGAGCCACGCCCACAGCGCGATCACCACACCGCCGACGACGAAGCGCATCCACGCCAGCCGCAACGGCGGCGCGTCCTCGAGGCCGAGCTTGATCGCCACGGGGTTGCCGCCCCAGAAGAGCGACAGGAGGAGCGCGAGCAACGCGCCACGAAGGTCGACGTCCCGGCGGTCGGTCACGGACAGTCAACTATAATCGAACGCATGAAGATCGGTCTCGTTGGTCTGCCGAAGAGCGGGAAGACGACGTTGTTCAACCTCCTCACCGGGTCGTCCGTGGCCACCGCGCGCTACGACACCGGCCGCGCCGAGCTCCACACCGGTGTGGCGCGGGTCCCCGATCCACGGGTGGACGTGCTGCGCGGGCTGTTCAATCCGAAGAAGACGACCTACGCGACGTTCGAGGTGGTGGACCTCGCCGGCATTGCGAAAGGCGAGCGCGCGGGTCTCGAGACGAAGGAGTTTCGCAACGCGGACGCGCTGCTGCACGTCGTTCGCGCCTTTCCCGACGCGGCGCTCGGCGCGCCCGACCCCAAGCGCGACATCGAGGATCTCGAGACCGAGCTGTTGCTGGCCGACCTCGAGGTCGTGGAGCGGCGGCTCGAGCGGCTGGAGGCCTCGATCAAGAAGCAGCGCAAGGACGACGAGGTCAAGGAGCGCGAGCTGCTCGTACGGCTGAAAGCTGCGCTGGAGACCGAACGGCCGATGCGGGGCGAGCCGCTCACGGCCGACGAGGACAAGGTGCTGCGCGGCTTCACGTTCCTGTCCGCCAAGCCGATCTTCCACATCGTGAACCTCGACGAGAAAGACATCGCGAGCGGCGAGCGGGTGACGGAGACGTTCGGCCTGGGCGACATCGCCGCGCGGCCACGCACACGCGTGGGGTGGGTGTCGGCGGTGATCGAGACCGAGATCGCGCGGCTCGAGGGTGACGAGCAGCAAGCGTTTCTGGCCGACCTCGGCCTCGCCGAGCCCGCCATTCGACGCGTGTTGCGCGAATGCTATGGCCTGCTCGGGCTCGTCTCGTTCTTCACCGTCGGCGAAGACGAGGTGCGGGCCTGGCCGATCCCCGAGGGCACACGCGCCCAGGACGCCGCCGGAGTCGTGCACTCGGACATCGCGCGCGGCTTCATTCGGGCCGAGGTCAATGGCTACGACGAGCTCGTGGCGGTCGGCGGGGAGTTTGCCGAGCTACGCGCGCGCGGCCAGCTGAGGCTGGAGGGCAAGGACTATATCGTTCGCGACGGAGAGGTGTGCCACTTTCGGTTCAACGTCGCCCGGTAGCCTCCACCCTATCCTTGGCGAAACGCTCTCGTGTCCTGGTATTCGGTTACCCACCGCGCTGCTGTCTTTCCAAGGCCGTTCCGCTGGCACGAAACATGCGATACCGACGCGGCATGAGTGTCGGGTTCATGATTGCGGCGTGCGCGTTCGCCCTCGTGCTGGGCGGCGCCGTCGCGTGCGTGGATTGGTGGAGAGACGCGCGGTTGCTGGCGCCGCGGTCGAGGGCAACGATGGCGGTCAAGACGGACGTCAAGCCGATCGGAACGGCGCAGCATCGGCGCGCGGCTTAGTCGGTCTTGAGTCCGGGAATTGGCTTCAGGGGACCGCCGAGCGCTTTGACCACGGCTGCGATATTCGCGTCGGGCGTGTTGGCCATGAGCACGCAGCCCGGCGCCACGATCAGTCCTCGCCCGCCCGTCTGCGCCATCGCGTCCTCCGCTTCAGCCGTCGCCTCGCTGGCCGTCGCCTCGCGGAGCGTCCGCCACTGGTTCAGCCCGCCACACACCGCGCCGGGAATCTGACCGGCCGCAGCGGCCAGCGTCGGGCCGGCCGCCCGATCGTCCCAGTTCCAGACCTGACCCGGCAGCCGGGCGAGCCGGTCGAACATGAGACGGTCGCCGTGACAGTGGACGACCGTCAGGGAGGATTTGGGCCGCAGCGCCTCGAGGACTCGCCGGTCCCACGGCTCCCCGAAGTGGAGATACGTTTCCTCGTCCAGGACGCTGGCGCTCGCGGTCTGGATCGAATAGAAGATCCCGCCGATCCCTTCGGCCAACGCCAGCTCGTTGAAGCGCAGCACCGTCTCCCCGATGGCGTCGACGGCGGCGGCCACGATGTCGGGCCGTTCCCGTAGGTCGGTGACGAGACGGTCGCCGCAGAGTTTGCGAGCGATCGACAACGGAGAGAAGACCGTCGCGAGGACGGGCGCATCGCCGATCCGCCGGTCGAAGCCGAGTCGCACGATCGTCTCCAGCTGCTCGACCCAGCCCTCCGCGCTCGCCGGATCGAGCTTCCGGATCCGCCTCCAGTCGTCGGCGCTCTTCACGGCGCACGAAGCGCATGGCCGGTTCCCCGTGGGCAGCACCTGCTCGGACTCCACGCAGCCCCACGCCTCGACGCAGTAGCCGCCGCGCGGCGTGATCTTGAGGAAGTCGGAGCCGTAATGATCGTGGAAGCGCAACGTCGCCTGTGCGAGGCCGGCCGGCGAGCGATCCACCGCGGGGAAGTGTCGCCACACCGCGTACGGCACGCGGTCCACGGGCTCGCGATTGATCGCCGCGGTGAGGCGCTCGCGTCGCGTCATCTGCTTCATCGGGTCACGCGGCCATCGCTCACCACGGCCGCGCCATCGGGCCCCACGACGTCGAAGCCCACCGCGCCGTCGGGCAGGGCCCCGCCCCGAACAGTGAGACGTGAGGGAGCCCTCACCATACCGCTGAACCGCGCAGCCACGCCGCGTACGCGGCCGGGATCGCCGCCGAGATCGTGAGCCACCACGCGCGAGACGGCGAGCGCCAGCGTTGCCGTGCCGTGCAGGATGATCGCGGGCAGGCCCGCGGCCCGCGCCACCGCGACGTCCGTGTGAATGGGGTTGTAGATGCGCGCGCACTCCGTGTAGACGTGCGGCATCTGCAGCGAGACCTCGATCGGCTCCTGCCAGCCGGCACTGCCCGCGCGCGTCGCGGTGGCCGCCGGCTCCGTCGCGCTCGGCGCAATCTCGTCCCCTTTGAGCTCGACGCCGCGGTAGATCGAACCGTGGTCGGTCGTGGTCACGGCGACGCCCGTGCGGTCCGTCGTGGAGAAGCGGATGACGACGAGCGTGCCGGCGCGGACGCGTTGCACGCCGACGACGCGTGCGCTCGCGCGCAGGCCTTCACCCGAACGCGGGGGGCGATGGACGACCAGGTTGTGAAAGGCGTGGACGCCGCGTCGCGCGATGGCGTCGTCCATGGTCTTCGCGCGCAGCGCCAGCGCAAGCGGCCACTCGTAGCAGACCGAGAACAACGGATGCACCGCCGGCGCGGCGGCCGACGTCGTGTCGTAATAGCGAGGGTCGGTTTCGCCGAGCGCGGCGGCGTACGCCATCAGCCAGCGCGCGTCGACGCTGACCGCCGTGGGACCGGCCCTGACGCCGGTGAGCCGGGCGCCGTCGAGGATGAGGGGGGTCATCAGCCGCGCGGAAAGTTCATGGCGTCCACGAAGATCTGCTCGAAGTCGGGATGCGCGGCCAGCGACACGTGGTCGATGCCCGCGGCGATCGTGTCGGCCCGCGCACGCTCGGCTTCCGAGAGCAGACACAGCTGAGCCCCGAGCGACGCGGCATTGCCGACGTAGCGCACGCGGGCCAGCGGCAACGCGGGAATCAGCCCGATCCGGATGGCGCTCGGGATCGACACGTAATTGCCGAAGCCGCCCGCGAGCATCAGCTCCTCGACGCGCTCCAGGGGGATCGCGGCGACGTGCAGCAGCATCGTGATGCCGGAGGCGATCGCGCCCTTGGCGAGCTGCACCTGCCGCACGTCGTCCTGGGTGAGGACGATCTCGCCGCGCGCGCCCGCTTCGCCCGGCCGCAGCACGATGAAGACGCGCTCTTCGCCGCGCATCGCCACCCGCTCACGGAGTGCCGGCGGTAGGCTCTCGCGGGCTTCCACCCGGATCAGGCCGGTCCAGTCGATGACGCCGGCGTCGAGCAGCCCGGCGAGCAGGTCGATGAGGCCGGAGCCGCAGATGCCGAGCGCGGGCGCCTCGCCGATGGTATGCACGTGCACGTCGTGATCGATGCTGACCCTGTCGATCGCCCCCTGCGCGCCGCGCATGCCGTGGCGGATCTGGGCGCCCTCGAGCGCTGGCCCGGCTGGCGCGGAGCAGGCGAGCACCCGCTCGCGTGAGCCGAGCAGGACCTCACCGTTGGTGCCGATGTCGACGGCCACGCGCAGCGCGGTGGAGTCGGCCAGCCGCGTGGCGAGCGCGACGGCCACGGCGTCGGCGCCGACGAATCCGGCCACGAGCGGCAGCATGCAGACGCGCCCCTCGGAGGCGATCTTCAGGGGCACCTCGCGCGCGGGCAGCACGGTGGCGTGCCGCATCACCGGGGCATAGGGCGCGAGTCCCACGTGCGACGGATCGATGCCGAGCAGGAGGTGATGCATGCACGTGTTGCCCACCACGACGGCCTTGTAGATCCACTTCGGCAGCACGCCCGACGTGCGACAGACCTCGGCCACGTGTTGGTTCAGCAATCCGACGATCCGCGTGTGGAGCTTGCGGAGGTTGGCCGGGTTGAACTGAGCGAATGCGATGCGCGACATGAGATCGCCGCCGAAGACCGCCTGGGGATTCAGGCTGGAGACGGAGGCGAGCTGCTCGCCCGATGCCAGCTCGATGAGCGTGGTGACCACGGTCGTGGTGCCCACGTCGATCGCAAGTCCGAACTTCATCGCCGTCGTGTCGCCGCGCTCGACGGCGATGACGATGCGCCGCGTGCTGGTGCCGCTGCCGGCGGTGAACGTAGTCACCGTCACACCGCTCGGATCGTCGCGCAGCGCCTGCGGCAGGCCGGCGAGCACGCTCGGCCCGACGTCTTCGGGCGCGACGCCGACCGCCGCCGCGAGCTGCTCGAGGTCCGACGTCTGATGATGCTCCTCGCGAGGCAGCGACACCTTCACCAGGTCCTTGGCGATCCCGGCATCGATCCGCAGGCCGAGCCCGCCGACGCCCGGGCCCGCGCCGAGGATCTGAAACGCGTGCTCCTCGAGCGGCGGCGCGAGCCGCACGGTGATGGGCTCCGTCACCGTGCACTGGCAGGAGAGGCGGTAGCCCTCGCGCACGAGGTCGTCGCCGAGCTGGATCTCATCCATGATGGTCGGCGGCGGAATGGTGCCGTCGACGAACTTCACGCGGCAGGAGGTGCAGCGTCCGCGGCCGCCGCAGGTGGCGGTGACGTCCACGCCGCCGTCGTGCGCCGCCTTGAGGAGGCTGGTGCCGGCCGCGACGCTCAGCTCGCGGCGTGGCCCGGCTTCATCCGGGTTCGTCAAGATCACGAGCGAGACGGCCATTCGCCGTTATTGTAGCGCGCGCTCGCGCCGCCGCTATGGCGTGATCTCGAATTCGACGCGACCGGTGCCTTCGCCCTCGACGGCGGCCGGCGCCGTCTGGGCGGCGAGGCGTGCGGCCTCGACTCCGCGGCCCGCCAGCGCATCGCGCACGGCGGTTACACGGCGCTCGCCGAGCGCCGTCTCGGCGGCGGCGGGCGCGCGTGTCCCGGCCGCCAGCGCCGCGAGCAGCTCGTCGAGTGACGCCGGCGGCTCGCGCTTGGGGAAGCGCCGGGTGAACTGGCGGAGGGCCTGCTCACGCAACGCCGCTTCGCTGCCATCCTTGGCGCGCTCCGTGAGGCGATCGCGCAGCGCTTGCAGCTTGAGCGGCTCGGCATCGGCGACGGTGAGCAGGGGACGCAGTCGTAGCCGGATCGCCGGCTTGTCGCGCAGGAATCCCGCGAGCCGGTCCAGGTGCTCGCCCATCTCGGGCCGCGGTGTGGCGGTGCCGGGCAGGAACGTCACGGGATTCACCGACAGCGATTCGATCCGCGAATCCTCGGTGACGAACAGCTTGCCGATCAGCGCGAACGGCAGCCCGACGGTCTTGAAGGCAAGCCCGCGCAGCGCGCTCCAGATCGCGTCCCCGAGGTCGAACTCCGGCGACGACAGGCGGCCGTGCACCGGCACCGAGAGCTCGACGTGACCGCGACGGTCCTTCAGCAAGGAGACGAACGTGTCGAGCGGGAGTCCGATCGGCCACTTCGGCGGCGTGGCGCGCGTGGGTGAGCGCACGACGTCGAGCCCTTCGAGCCCCGCGTCATTGGTGGCCTCCAGCTCGTCGCCCTCGATGCGGTAGCGCGCCGCGAGCGTGAGGGTGCCCTGGCGTGCGGTCCAGCCGAACAGCGTGTCGAGATACGCATTCGCGCGGGGCGCCGCATACCCGCCGAGCGTGAACAGGACGTCCACGCCGTTCGGGGCGCCGACGGTGCCGAGCTCGCCGCTGATCGACAGCGCCGCGCTGGGCCCGATGGTGGCGCGAACGGCGGTGTGGGCTTTGTCGCTCGGCGTCGTGCCGAGTCCGAGCAGCGTGATGTTGACGGCCGACAACTCCTCGGCGAAATCCGGTTCGGTGGTGCGGTCCACGAAGCGTCCGAAGCCGTCGGTCAGCGTGAGCCGCCCGAGTGACACGCGCAGCCCCTCCATCGGCGGTCGGGGGCCCGGGGCACGTGCCGCCGCCGGTGTACGCGTGCCCGCGGCCGCGCCGCGGGGCGTCAGCAGGTCGACGAGCGGGAAGCGTCCCGAGGTCTCGCGCTCGAACAGCACCCAGGGCTTGTCGATGTCGAGGCTCGTGACGCGGACGCCGCCCGGCCATTGAACGTCGACGCCCTCGGCGCGCGCGTGCCCCGCCGTCAGGAGGTGACGGTTGACGTCGCCGATCGCGAGCTGCTTGACGGCGGCGCTCCCACGCACCGAGAGCGTGAAGGGATCGAGCCGCATGCTGATCTGCGCCTCTCCGTCCACGTCGCCGGTCACACGTGCGCCCACCGGCAGATAGGGTTGCGCGGGCGAGAGCGCGACATCGCTGAGCGTGACGCGCACGTCCATGCGCGAGGGATCGACCTGGAAGGTGCCGCGTCCCTCGAGCCGACCTCCGCGCGGCATCGGCGTGGTCACCAGCGCTTCGGCGGGTCGCTTCACCGGCCAGGTGAAGTTGTGCACCTCGAGCCGCGTGCCGCGGATCTGGAACCGCGCCGCCGGCTCGACGGAATCGTCCACGATATTGGTGCCGCCGTCCTCCATGAGTGCGTGACGCACCGTCACCTCGGGCTTGAGCGCCGGGTCGGTGGGCGGCGACGTGGCGGGACCGGACGTCGTCCCGCGCGGCGTTGCCGAGAGCGCCGCCCGAAGCGACAGCTCGCCGCGTTGGTCGCGGTCCACGAGCGCCCAGGGGCGCAGCACGCGCACATCGTCCAGCGCGAGCTTCGCGGGCGCGCGGTAGTCGACACCGCTCGCGTCGATGCGCGCAACCGTCATGAGCTGGCGGTCGCCGTCGAGGAGGACCAGATCGCTCGCGCCCACCGTGCCGCGCACGCGCATGCGCGGCGGATCGAGCCGACCGCGCACGTCGAGCTGCGCTTCGGCACGGCCCTGGACCCGGCCGCGGAACGGCAGATAGGGCTGGGCCTGCGCGATGTCGACGTTGCGTGCGTTGACGTTGACCCGCACGACCCGCTGGTCCAGCTCGCCGCTGCCTGCGACGGTCACGGTGCCGCCGCCCGGCAGCGTCGCGTCGAGGGCGATTTGCGCGGGCCCGTGCGCCGGCCAGCCCGCATTCTTGATCGTCATGCCGATCGGGCTCACTTCGAGGCGCGCCGCCGGCGAGACGGTGCCGTCGACGAGCGTGAGCCGCCCCTCCTGGACACGCAGCTCGCCGATCGTCACGTCCACCGCCGGAGGCGCGGCGGCCCCCTGCGTGGACGATTCGCCGGCGCCGGGCTGCCGCACGAAGAGACTGCGCAGCGCGATCGCGCCCGTGGCGTCGCGATCGACCGCGGCCCATGGCTTGCGCAGATTCAGAAAGCCCACGACGAGGCGCGACGGCCATTCGTAGTCGAGGCCGCTCACGTCGAGGCGCTCGACGCCGAGCGGCGGCTGGTCGGGACGGCTCGGGTCGGCCACGACGAGGCGCGTGGCGCCCGCGGCTCCGGTGATGCGCAGCCGCAACGTCTTGTTGTCGTGCGACGCGACCACCCGCGCGTCCACGTCGGCCATGCCGCCGAGCGTGCCGGCGAGCCGGGCGTAACGATTCGCCAGATCGACGGGCAGCCGCGTGGCTCGGACGCTCAGATCGCTCCCCAGGGGTTGGCTGGCCAGCGTGCCGCGCACGTCGAGACGGCCGCCGCCGGGCAGGCTGCCGGTGAACTGCACGCGACCCGGACGTCGGGAGGGCCACGCGAGGCCTTCCGCCACGAGCCGCGTATCGGTGAAGGCGTACGGAATCGGCGGGTCGTAGAGAGCCTCCATGACGGTGACGTCACCCTCGACCTCCGCGCGGCCGACGGAGACGTTGGCGCCTTTGACGAGAAGGTCGTTGAGCGTGATCGTCATCTGCGGCGAGGTCGCGAAGGCGCCGTCCTGACCGTGGCGGTGAAGGACGATCTCGCGCACGCGCGCCCCCGCGCTGACGCGCGTGCCCTCGGTGGCATCGTGCACGACGGTCGCGCCGGCGCTCAGAATGCCGCGCTCCGGGAGCACCGCCGCGTCGCCGGGCAGATAGAGCCGCAACAGACCGAGATCCACATTGGCGGCGGTCACGTGCGCCTGCAGGTGAATCGGCGCCAGCCGAAAATCCTCGACGCCCACGTACAGCGGCGCGCCGGCGGCCACGCTGCGCAGCTCCAGGCTGCCGCCCGCGTTGGTCGTGGAGAGCGCGCGCCCCTCGACGTCGATGCGTTCGACCTTCCACCTGCGCGCCGGCGTGAGCGTGCGATCGTCGAAGATGAGCGTGCTGTCGGTGATGCGCAGTCGGGCGATCGTCAGAGGCAGGGGCGAGCGCGGCTGGGCAGGGCGTTCCAGCAGGTCGGAGATGTTGAAGCGGGTCGGTGACAACCGGACGACGTGGATCTCGGTGCCTGCGATGGTGAAGTCCTCGAGCCAGACGTGCAGGCGCCAGAGCGAGCGCCGCCGCACGCGCCCCTCCAGCCGATCGATCGTCGCCAGCATGCCGGGCGCATCCCGCTCGGCGACGTGCAGCCCGTGCACCGCGACGTGGCCGGTGAAGATGTTGAGCTCGAGGCGGTCGATCGAGACACGTCGGTGCAGCAGGCTTTCCAGGCGGATGACGGCGACGTGACGGACGATGTCCGGCGCGAAGTGGAGGATCGCCACGCCCACGGACACGAGCGCGGCGAAAACGATGAGGGCAATCAGCCAGACGGAGCGGCGTCGAATCACGAGCGCGGCCTTTCGGTCCCCAGCATACCGCGTTAGACTGCGCGCCATGAATGAGGTATTCGACATCGAGACCCTGCGTGGCGCGGCGCGCGTCTCCGGCTTCGGGTGGACGGCCGAGGAGCTGCAGACGCTGCGCCCTGCCATCGAGGCGGCGCTGCGCCTGCTCGCCACGCTCGACGCGCTGCCGCTCGGTGCCGTCGAGCCGACGACGCAGTACCGGATCCTGTGAGCACAGATCTCCCGTTCGCGTCGGTGACCGATCTCGCGCGGATGATCGCGCGCAAGGAAGTCTCGCCGGTCGAGGTGGTGCGCCTGCACCTGGAGCGGATCGCAGCCCATGACGGGACCCTCCGCGCCTACATCACGGTGTGCGCGGACGCCGCGCTGGACGCCGCGCGCACCGCCGAGGCGGCGCTGGTGGCGGGGCGGCCGGCGGGGCCGCTGCACGGCGTGCCGATTGCGTTGAAGGATCTCTACGACACGGCCGGCGTGGCGACGACGGCTGGCTCGAAGATCCTGGCCGACCGCGTGCCTGAAGCCGACGCGACCGTCGTGCGCCGGCTACGTGAGGCGGGCGCCATCGTCCTCGGCAAGCTCCACATGGTGGAGTTCGCCTATGGGCCCGAGGGGCTCAATGCCCATTACGGCGCGCCTCGCAATCCGTGGGACGCCGCCGTCGAGCGGATGCCGGGCGGCTCGTCGTCGGGCTCGGGCGTCGCCGTCGCGGCCGGACTGGCGCCGGCGGCGCTCGGCTCCGATACCGGCGGCTCCATCCGCATTCCGGCCTCACTGTGTGGGATCACGGGCCTCAAGCCCACGTACGGGCGGGTGAGTCGCGCCGGGGTCCTGCCGCTGGCGTGGTCGATGGACCACGTCGGCCCGATGACGCGGACGGCCGCCGACTCGGCGCTTCTGCTGCGGGTGATGGCCGGCTACGATCCGGCCGACGCGTCGAGCAGCGTGCTGCCGGTGCCCGACTACCTCGCAGCGCTCAGCGGCGACGTGAAGGGGTTGCGGGTAGGACTCCTGCGCGGATTCTTCCTCGAGTCGGCGACGCCGGAGGTGCGGGCGGCGGTCGAGCACGCGGCGAAGGCGCTGGAGAGCGCCGGCGCCATCGTCGACGAGGTCGCGTTGCCGGCCGTCGCGCACGTCGCCGCCGCCTCGTATGCTGTCGTTGCCTCCGAAGCGCTGGCGTATCACACGGGCTGGCTGAAGACACGGCCCGACGACTACGATCCTGAAGTCCGCAAGCGGCTTCAGCTGGGCGCGTTCGTCACCGGCGCGCACTACGTGCGCGGCCAACAGGTGCGGGCGCTCGTTCGCGACGAGATCGATGCGGCCCTCGCGCGTCGCGACGTGCTGCTGGCGCCGGCGACGCCGATGACGGCGCCGCGGCTCGACGAGCGGCAGACGACGCTGGGCGACGGCCCGAGCGACGTGCGCGCCGCGCTCATTCGCCTGACCCGCCCGTTCAACTGCTCGGGCCATCCCGCGTGCGCGGTACCGTGCGGATTGTCGGCGCAGGGACTGCCGATCGGCATGCAGCTGGTGGGCCGCCCGTTCGACGAGGCGACCGTGCTGCGTGCGGCCGACGCCTATCAGCGCGTCACCGATTGGCACACCCGACGCCCTGTGCTAGCGTGACCGCGCGGGAGGCGTGGATGACGGATTCGAATCTCGATCGGCGGTTGGCAGCACTCGAGTCACGCCTGGGACAGCTCGAGCAGGTGCTCGCAACGCTCAACGATCGGCTCGCGGCGTCGCCGGCGCCCGGCGACACGAAGGTCGCGATCCAGGCCTGGGTCACCGACTACGTGTCGATGCGGCTGCAGCAGCTCGTGCCCGAGACGTGCGAGCACCCGGAGGCTGAGGCACCGGCCGCCGTCGCGGCGGGGCCCGTGCTGCCGGGCACTCGCGTGCGTTGCACCGAGGAGGTGCTGCACCGCCTGGGCCGCATTCCCATCCCGTTCGTCCGCCAGATGGTGACGCAGAAGGTGGCCGAGAGCGCGCGCGCCGAGAGTGTCGTGCTCGTCGACGTGACGTTCTTCGAGCGCGCCGCCACCTTCTGACAGTGCAAGCTTGCAGGAGAGGATCTCCTGAGTTACCAGCACTGGCAGCAGCACGTGATGGCCGGACCCACGCTCTGAGCGGGCGCAGCACTGGGATCTGACGATCCCGTCGAGCTTCCGATCGAGGACTCGCTGGACCTGCATTCTTTCCTGCCGCGCGATGTGCCGTCGGTCGTCAACGAGTATCTCGAGGCGGCGCATGCGCGCGGCTTTCGCGAGGTGCGGCTGATCCACGGGCGCGGGATCGGCGTGCAGCGCGCGATCGTGCAGTCTCTGCTCGGCGATCACCCGTTGGTGGCGGGCTTCGCCGACGCACCGGAAGAGCGAGGCGGCAAGGGCGCGACCGTCGTTCGGCTACGCTGACGATCGGCCGTCGACGCTACGTCTTCTTGGACGCCAGGTGACGGAAGAGAAAGTCTCCGTCCACCGGCGAGAGATCGAAACGGCGAGACGCCTCGTCCACGAGCTTCAGACGATCGGCCTTGGGGTTGTCGTGCAGCTGATCGTCGATCCAACGGATTGCCTGCTTGATCGGGGCCTCGCCTGCGCTCATGCGCGCCTCCTCTGGCTATCGCGTCGTCACGGGTCGACGTACCGCCATTATATGGACGCTGCGGCGACAGCTCGTGCCTCGACGCGTACGGCCGGCTGCTGAAACGGACCCGCCGCCGGTGATCTCACGCCCGCCGAGCCCCACGAGCCCCGCCGCCGCGGGTCCTGAGGCTCGCTTCCGGCCGGCGAATTGGCCGGGTCAGGGCCCAGCCAATTGGAGCTTGACGGGGCGTTCCTCCCGGCGAAAATGGCCGGGTAAGGAGGCCGCGTGCAGATTCCGCTGGACCGCGACAAGTCCGTCCCGCTGGCCCGCCAGATCCAAGCCCATCTCGAGCGGCTGATCGCCGGCCGCCTGCTGGCGCCGGGCGTGAAGCTGCCGGCGACGCGCGAGCTGGCGCAATCGCTCGGCGTGAATCGCGCGACGGTGGCGCTCGCGTACGACGAGCTGGTGGCGGCGGGCTGGGTGCGTGCCCACGTCGGCCAGGGCACGTTCGTGGCAGGGCCCCCTGACGGAGCCGCGGTGACCGCGGAGCCCACCACGCAGCCACTCAACTGGTCGGCGCTCCTGTCGCGCAGCGCGCGCATCGTGGAGAGCGAGGGCGAGCGGGCGCGCGCCAGCGCGCCGGGCGCCACGCGCGACGGCGTCATCTCCTTTGCCGGCGGCATGCCGGACAGCGGGCTCTTCCCGACCGACGCGTTTCGCCGCGCGCTGAACGAGGTCGTGCGCGAGGAAGGCGAATCGTTGCTGCAATACTATCCGGTCGGCGGCTATCCGCCGCTCCGACAATATCTGGCCACGTATCTGCTGCGGTTCGGGCTCGAGGCGCGCGCCGAGGACATCCTGATCGTGAACGGCTCGCAGCAGGGCTTCGATCTCAT
>Ga0070707_100000850_pt1 | contig 30312 bp, 25 predicted proteins | sample KBSK5502metaG_FD_65468 | JGI IMG/M metagenome (GOLD analysis project Ga0070707, IMG submission 65468) | Corn, switchgrass and miscanthus rhizosphere microbial communities from Kellogg Biological Station, Michigan, USA - KBS K5-50-2 metaG | ecosystem: Host-associated > Plants > Roots >... | reverse complement strand
ACTGAATCACTTCGTCGTCGGTCATTCGCACCAGTAGCTCGAGTTGCAGCTCGCCACTGCGGACGCGGCCGGCGAGATCCATCAGGTAGGTTGTTTTCTGCGGCGATACGCCAAGCTTTCGGAATTGTCGCGGCGTGAGCCGGCTGAGACTTTCGGGCGAGATCTTCTCGGGCGCCACGTACTGTTCTACCCGGGCCTTGATCGCTGCCGCCGCCTTGCCCGAAATCTGTTGGGACAGGATGGATGAAACCAGCGAATAAAAACGGTCTCGACGCGGTTTCAGTTGAAATGGACCGGCGCGGCGGATAACTTCGCGCATCACGGGATCGGCTCGACGGAGATGGCGGAGAGCCTGGCTGATTTTTTCTCGATTCATCGCTGTCTCACCACAAAGACACAAGGCCACAAAGTATAATCAGCCTTTTATGCCTACTCAATCGGATCAATTCCGTCGCCTGCTCGTTTTGATCGCTGTCGCCACCATCGACATGGTCGGCGGAGCCATGGTTTTTCCCCTGATTCCTTTTTACGCGCTGAAGCTTCACGCGTCACCGACGAGGATCGGGATGATCATCGCATCATTCTTCGTTGCCCAACTGATATCGGCTCCTATTTGGGGCCGCGTCTCCGATCATTACGGCCGCCGGCCCGCACTGCTTATCGGACTGAGCGCCTCGACCGCGGCGTTCTTTGTTTTTGGCTTTGCCAATGCTGTCTGGCTGCTGTTCCTGTGCCGGATCGTGCAGGGACTCGGCGGCGGAACCACGGGCGTCCTTCAGGCTTATGTCAGCGATACCGTTCCGCCGGAAGATCGCGCCCGCTCGCTCGGCTGGCTTTCGGCCGGGACCAATGTCGGCACAATGCTCGGGCCTGTGATCGGATCGTTCGCCACATACTGGGGACAGCAATGGCCAGGAGTTTTTGCTGCATCGCTCTGCCTGGCCAATGCGTTCTTTGCCTGGAAGTGGCTGCCGGAATCGAAGAAGGCGCACGCCAACGCGCCGGCGCGCAAACCGGTATGGCATGGCGTTTGGGCCGTGCTGCGGAATCCGACCGGCGACGTGCAGCGGCTGACCCTCATTTACGCGGTCGCGATGCTGGCGTTTTCCTCGTTGTCATCCGTGCTGGCGCTTTATCTCAGCGCAGAGTTTGGGATCACGGAAAAGACGATCGGATATGTCTTCCTGTATGTCGGCATTTTCTCGGTGCTGATGCGTTCGGCATTGATCGGTCCTATCGTTGACCGGATCGGTGAACCCTGGTCCATTCGTGCGGGCGCAGCCACACTGATCGTCGGTTTACTCGCCTATCCCTGGGCGCCGAATCTCTGGTCGCTGGCTTTAATAGTGCCGCTGGTTCCGATCGGCACATCCCTGCTTTTCCCGGCAACAACCGCCCTGATGTCTCATCATTCGCCCAAGTCCGAGCTGGGAACCACAATGGGAATTGCCCAGACGTTCGCCGGCATTTCCCGAGTCGTGGCGCCGTTGCTCTCGACCACGTTGTTTCAGAGAGTCAGCCACGGCACGCCGTTTTATTTTGCCGCCACGTTCGTGGGACTGGTCAGCCTGCTGGCCTTGCAAGTGGGGCGCCAGACGGCTCCTGAGCCCGTCCGTGTGGTAGACTGACCGCTGAGGTGAAACCGTGTCATTGCCAAATTTCGTGTTCTATAACGGCCGCGTCGTTCCCTATTCCGATGTAAAGTTCGGCGTGCTGACGCACGCTCTGAACTATGGAACCGCAGTATTTGGTGGTCTGCGAGCCTACTGGAATGAGGACGAAAAGCAGCTCTTCGTTTTCAGACCTTACGATCATTTCCGGCGCTTCCTGCAGTCCGCTCAACTGCTATGCATGAACCTGGGGACTTCGCGCGAGGATCTGACGAACGGTCTGGTCGAGCTGATCCGGACCGAAGGACACGAAGAAGATCTGTATATTCGACCTCTGGCTTTTTATTCGGATGAGATCATCGGCGTTCGCCTTCATGACCTGACAGCGGAAGTCTCGATCGTGGCCTTGCCGTTCGGCACGTACAACAAGAACGAAGAAAACATGCACGTCACGGTTTCATCGTGGCGGCGTGTCGATGACAACAGCATCCCGGCGCGCGGCAAGATCGCGGGCGCATACGTGAATTCGGCTTTCGTCAAAACGGATGCGGTTCGCGCAGGCTTCGACGAAGCGATCGTTTTGAATGCCGACGGCCACATTTCCGAAGGTTCGGCCGCGAATTTCGTCATGTATCGTAATGGCATCCTGTCGACGCCGCCGATCACGGCCAACGTTCTGGAAGGCATCACGCGGCGTACCGTCATCCAGCTCGTTCGCGAAGAACTGAAGATGGAAGTTCAGGAAAGGGAGATCGACCGAACCGAGCTGTATCTTGCCGACGAAGCGTTCTACTGCGGCACGGGCGCGCAGATCAGCGCGATTACAGCCGTCGATCATCGTCCGATCGGAACAGGCAAATTGGGAGAAGTCACGGCTCGTCTGCGGAAACTTTACTTCGATGTGGTTCGCGGGAAGGTGGCCAAATATCGCGAATGGTGCCATCCCGTGTATGAGCCGAATCAGAAGCGCACATCGAGTGAACGAACCCACGCCACTGTAAAGTGAGCCTTCAGATCCGAAAAGCGACTGAGGCCGACGTTCCGGTCATTGTCTGGTTCATCCGGCAACTGGCCGAGTACGAGCGGCTGCTTCAGGAAGCAGTCATGACCGAAGAGACTCTTCGCGAGAGTCTCTTCGGCTCGCGTCCGTCCGGAGAAGTCTTGCTTGGTTACTACGAGGACAAGCCCGTCGCGTTCGCCGTCTTCTTTCACAACTTCTCCACGTTCCTCGGCCGGCGTGGCCTTTACCTGGAAGACTTATTCGTCATTCCTGAAATGCGCGGCAAAGGTTTCGGCCGCGCGCTTCTCGTTCATCTGGCACAGATCGCGCGCGAGCGCAACTGCGGGCGATTCGAATGGGCCGTTCTCGACTGGAATGAGCCGGCGATCGAGTTCTACAAACGGCTCGGCGCTGTTCCGATGAGCGAATGGACCATATTCCGCGTCACAGGCAAGGCACTCGATCGTCTGGCCGACGGGCGGAGCGAGCCGTGAGGCGCACTGCGCTCGGACTCGCGCTGGTTCTTACAATCGCATTTCTGACGAAGATGGTCGGCCAGACGCGGCCGTCGTCCTTACCGCCGCCGAATCCGCCCAAACTGGTCATTGTCCTCGCGCTCGACCAGATGCGCTATGACTATCTGCCCCGTTACAAAGATCTCTATAAAGGTGGTCTTCGAAGGCTTATCGACCGCGGAGCGGTTTTCACGAACGCCAATTACCGGCATGGCATCACAGAGACCGGTCCGGGACATTCGGTGATCCTTTCGGGACGGCATCCCAGTCATTCCGGAATCGTCGCGAATGTCTGGTGGGATCCGCTGCATCGGATGCTCATGAACGTTGTGGACGATCCCGTTCAGCGGACGCTGGGCGGCATGGGCCGCGCCGCTTCGCCTGCGAATTTCGTCGGATACACCGTCGGTGACGTGCTCAAACAGAGAAATCCGGACTCGCACGTTGTTGCTGCGTCATTCAAGGATCGCTCCGCCGTGTTGCTTGCCGGGCATCGCGGTGATGCGGCGTACTGGTTCGAGAATGACGGGAGTTTCGTGACCAGCACGTACTACATGGCGAAAGCTCCGGAGTGGTTGATCAAGTGGAACACGGAACGCGTGGCCGATACGTACGCCGGCAGGAAGTGGACGCGGCTGCTTTCCGACGAAAAGATCTACGAGAAATATGCCGGCCGTGATGACCAGGTCGGCGAAGTTGATCGGGACCTCGTGTTCCCACACACGCTGCAAGGTACGCCGCCGTCGACGGAATACTATGCGTCCTTGCGCAACATGCCCTTCGCGGACGAGGTTCTGCTGGCCTTCGCCATTGAAGCCATGAAACAGCATCACCTCGGCCAGCACCAATCGACCGATATCTTCAGCGTTGGCTTTTCCGCGACGGACACCATTGGGCATCGGTACGGGCCGGACAGTCAGGAAATCCTGGATCAACTCCTGCGCCTTGATCAGGTGCTGAATCAACTCTTCCAGTACATCGACAGGAGCGTCGGTCTCGCGAACACTGTTGTCATTGCCACAGCGGATCACGGCGCAACACCGCTGATCGAGGCTCTGGAGGCGAAAGGTATCGAAGCGCGCCGCGGCAAGAGAGTTGATGTGGAGGCCGCTTTGCGTCAGGCATTCGCGCAAAAATATCCGGGAGTACAGGGGCTGGTCGCGGACCTCACGCTCAGCAGCCAGTTCACGCTGTATCTGGACGAGGACGTCGTCCAAAAGAACAACCTGGCGTTGCGCGAAGTCGAAGAAACGGCAGCGAAGGCCGTCATGTCGACAGGACTATTCGAGGTGGCGTACACGAAGTCCGACCTGCTCGAGCGCAAACCGACAAACGATCCTTACATTCAGTTCTTCTGGAATTCGTTTTTTGCCCCGAGAAGCCCGAACGTGACCATGATGACAAAGCGCAATGTGAGCTTCGCTGTAACAGGCACCACTCACGGCACGACGTACGATTATGACCGGCACGTTCCGATTATTTTCATGGGCACCGGCATCAAGAACGGCTCGTACTCCGAGGACTGCGGCCCCGAAGACATCGCTCCCACTCTCGCCAAAATTCTGGGTTTCGATTATCCGAAGGAATTGGATTCGAGATTACTGCTGGAAATGCTGAACTGAAGCGCGCGACAAGGTCCTAAAAATAATAATGGCCGCTGTGGCTCTGTTCGTTTGACCCGACCCTTTCGGAAGGCCTCGAATCGATGCCCGACTCGAGGCAGCAGCCAGAAGGAGCGACCAACTCCTGAGGTTCTCTCCCAGGAGCGCCGACCGGCGATTGGTTTCGACCGATCAGCTCCGGCCTCCTAGCCCACGAACAAAGCTTTTAACCCCGTCCGTGTTCATCTGCCGGTGTTCAAACTCACATGAACCACAACGACCGAGGCACACTCTGTCAGAACACATTCGTCACGTCAATGAGATTTTTTTTGTTTTTAAAAATAAATTTTCACGTGTTTGGTTAAAAGTTCTTGTGAGTTTTTTCCGCGCGTGCGCTGCCACGGCTGACGTGGTTTTCCTAATAGGTGCTGTCTGTGGAAAACACAAATGTTATTCTTTGCGCCCATGACGCACATCGCTGTTTTTTTGATCACACTCTCCGGACTCATCTTCGAAATCGCACTGACGCGAATTTATTCGGCCACCATCTGGTATCACTACGCGTTCATCGCGGTTTCCGTCGCGCTGCTCGGCTGGGGATTGGGCGGCGTTGCGCTGCATCTGCTGCGGCGATTTGTGATTCCAACCATGGAAAAGGCCGCATTTCTCGCGATGTGCTATGCCGTCACGATTGTCGCTTGCCTCTGGCTCATCGCGCAGTTTCCATTCCGGCTGGAACGGCTTCCACTTTATTTCATCGCGCCACTCGTTCCCTTTTTTCTCGGGGGAATGGCGCTGTCGATGATCTTCGTGCTACACCGCGAGATCGCTTCATCGTTGTATTTTGCCGACTTGATTGGCGCGTCACTCGGCGCGCTGGCCGTTACGTTTCTTCTTGAACGATTCGGATCCGAATCCACACTTCTCTTCGTCGCGGCCGCGCCGCTGGTGGCCGCTGCTTTTCTTTCGCGTCGATTTCGCGCTATGGCTGTTGTCTCCGCTGCAGTCGTTCTCGGGATCGCTGTCTTCAATCAGCAGATGCTTTTCTTTCGCGTCACTCCCGGGGCGTTGAAGGCGATGCAACGCCATATGCAGGAGAACGCCGCCGCGCGTGTGACGCAGACAGGATGGAATTCGTATTCTCGCATCGACGCTGTCGAAGGTTTCCCGCCGCCGAATCTGGCACGCCTGTACATCGACTCGGACGCATGGACAGACGCTCAACAATGGGATGGCAACATCGAAAGCATTCGCAGCGTGCGCGACTGGTATCGCGCGCTGCCATTTCGATTGGTATCCGCTCCGCAAACGCTCGTTATCGGTCCCGGCGGTGGTTCGGATGTCCTCGTGGCTCTCGGATCGGGAAGCCAAAAAGTGACTGCCGTCGAACTGAACCCGTTGATGCTTCGCTTCGTGCGTCACTATGGCGAGCGCGCCGGCAATATCTACGATCGGCCCGAGGTCGAAGTCATCCAGAGCGAAGGACGGAACTTCATCAGCCGCACGGATCGCAAGTTCGACGTCATTTTTCTGGGTTTCGTGGACACGTGGGCCTCGGTGGCTTCGGGGGGGCTTTCACTTTCGGAGAATTATCTCTATACCACGCAGGCTTTCGACGCTTATTACGATCACCTGACCAACGATGGCCTTTTGACCATCATGCGATGGCGCACGGATATTCCGAGGCTTGTCTCGAACGCTGTTGCGCTGCTTGGCGCGGAAGAGGCATCAAAACGCCTGGTGGTTCTTCTCGAAAGGAGAGACACGCCCGAAGATCCCGCTCAAATGATTTTCATGCTGCGCAAGCGTCCTTTCACTGATGCAGAAACGGCTGCGATCATGAGTTGGGATCTGGCCGATCCGCTCATCGTACCGGGACGGCGGGCCGATCCGCCGTACGACGACTTGTTTTCGGGCCGGAAGACGCTCGCGCAGGTGAATGCCCGTTCGTCTCAGCGTATGGATCCCGTCTTCGACGACAGTCCTTTTTATTTCGCCACCGACAAGCCATGGGGAATACCGTATCGAATGCGCTTGACGCTCAGTGCGCTCGTCGGTCCTGTGGTTGGACTTGTTGCATTGTTCGTCCTGCTGGGTAAGCCGAGAGGCAAGCGCGGCCGGCCGTATGCGGCGTCGATCATTTATTTCGGATGTCTGGGCGCAGGTTTCATCGCCGTCGAGCTTACGCTTCTTCAACATCTGACGCTGCTGCTCGGCCACCCGGTATTCACGCTGTCGATTCTGCTATTCAGTATTCTCGCCGCGGGCGGGCTGGGCAGCGCACTTAGCGCCCACGTACCGGTGCGCTGGGCCTGCGTCGCTGTCGCCGTACTCGGCGCGATTTCCGCGTTTGTTTTACCGAGACTCATTCCCGTTCTTCTTCCGCTGGAACTCAGTATGCGGGTCGCCATTGCGGTTGCGCTGATCGTCCCGTTCGGTTTGATGATGGGTATGCCGTTCCCGCAGGGCCTGCGTAAGACCGGGCAAGGCTCATTGCCCGCTGCGCCGTTTTACTGGGGATTGAATGGTGTTATGTCCGTGATCGGTTCAGTGGGGACTGTATTCATTGCGCTGGTATTTGGATTCCATATCGCGATGCTCGCCGGCAGTGCCTGCTATTTATTCGCTGCCGTCGCATCCGGCATCATGACGTCGTAGCTCCGACGATCTCCTTGACTCGTCCGACGATTCCGTTGTCCAGCATGACCTTAATGCCGTGAGGGTGATGCGGAGAGTTCGTGAGGATGCGCTGGACGATGCCTTCCGTCAGCTTACCCGATCGCTGATTTTGCTTCTCAACGACACGTACTTTCATTCCCGGCTTGATATCGGATCGATTCTGACCGTTCACTTCGACATTTGAATAACGTCGTAGTACGACTTCACGTCGCCGTTCCCGAAAGCCTTCAGGAGATCCGGAATCGACGAAAGCACGGAGGCCGATCGCATGAAGCTATTCGACTGGTAGTTGGTGACGATTCCGTTGAACACAGATCGAATGAATGTTCCCGTCGAGTCCACCGGAAGCGTATCGACATTGCGATAGAACTTGCTCCAGTCATCGTCCTGTTGAAACAAATATTGTTCCACGTTCGACACGTAAAAAGCCGTGACGAATGCGTCATGCCGCTTCAAATATGCTCCAACAGCGCGGATCGCCTTGTTACCTGCGAAGTCGCCGACAATGGGCACGATCAGATTCTTCTTCTCGAGCGCCTGCAGGATTTTGAAATTCTCCTCGCTGCCCATGTAGCTGCGGTTCGCGCCTTCACCATCGGTCATCTGCATCAGTTCCCCATACGAGGGCATGCGGCCGCGGCCGAAACCGGCTCCGCCGCCGACGCCGTTGTAGGTGAGGTCGGGTCCTCCCGCAAAGAACGCGCGCAGGATGTACTCGATGCTCTGTTCATCCTCGGCGGACAGTTTGAAACCATGCCGCTCTTCGAGCTGGTTCTTGATGGACTGCAGGTTTTCCTGGAAGAGACTGCGGTCGGCCTGAACATCGTCGAATGCGGAGAACAGATCTTCAGCGGTTGATTTCGCATCCAGACCCGCAGGGCGTTTTCGCGAGAACAACCGCGAAACGAAATCGCCGCGATCCGATGACATTTCCAGCAGCGCCTTGTAGATCAGGTGCTGGATCATGTTTTGCCGGCGAATGTCGAAAATGATCGCCATCTTCGGTTGCATGGCAACGATGTACGTGAAGTTCTGGTCGGGGCCGACGCCGAGATAAACACCGCCTGATCTGGTTTTCTTGAGGTCCTTGATCACGTACTGGAAGGTCGTCTCATTCGAAACGAAGTTATCCGACCGGAAATACCCGCCGGGTTCCGAGAATTCATTCACCATGTTCCAGAACGCTTCGTCGCTCAGCTGCGAGGGCAAAGTTTCCGCAGCAAGCGGACTCGATGTGAGACTCAGGGGCCCGAGAAACGCAATGAGTGCGGTTGCAGTCGCAAGAATGATGCGTCGTCGAATCGTCAGCATTATTTGTAGACCTCCGGAACTGAATTCCATTCTACCGTGCGTGTTCGCTCTTCCCAAAAGACCAACTGTCATGGTTCACTCCCGCGCATGCAGGAAAAGTATGGCCCTCCGCGTGACATGCCTGTATGGTGGGCCTGCCGGCGCCGTTTGCACCGGCACTCGATGAGGGGCATCAAATAGCCATGCTGCGCCGATTGCTGCTATTCGTCTTTCTTGGCGCCGCATTTGTTGCGGCCATTCAATTTATTCCTGCGTACTTTTACGCTTCGGAATTTGATGACTTTGTGAAGGACGAAGTGAAATTCGCGCCCACGCGTGAGAGCACCGAGCGAGAGCATCTGATGGATCACATTTACGATGCGGCCATGCACTACGGTGTTGAAGTCAACCGCGAAGACATCGTCGTGAAAAAGACGAAGAATCCAGACTCAGGTTATGACAAGCTCACGGTCTCTGTGGCCTACAGCATACCCGTCGATCTCTTCTACTTCACCCGCCGGCTGCACTTTCACGTCAACGCGTCGACTGCGTATTTAGACTAAACCTCCAGACAAACCAACCAATGACCCCGGCGACCGCGACGCCAATCAACAGGATCTTCGTTTCGTGAAGACTTTCCAGCACGCGATTCCATTCTTCGCCGAGGAAATAACCCAGCGTAATGAATACCGCTGCCCAGCAGAACGCCCCCGCATAAGCGAACAATGCGAAATTCGAGAAGCTCAACTCCGATGCGCCCGCCACGTATCCCGTGAGATGCCGCACACCGGGAATAAAGTAGCCGATCAGAAGTGTCCATCGTCCGCGGCGTTCGAACCAGGAATGAACGCGGGCGAGACGTTCGGGCGTGATGTGAACATAAGATCCGTACTTCACCAGCACGTACGTATCGAAGATGCGGCCGAGCGCATAACTGACGGTGATCCCGCAAGAACTTCCGCAAAATGCCGCAGCCAAAGTCGGAATGAAACGTAATGTCTGCTTGAAGACGAGGTAACCCGAAAATGTCAGCAACCATTCGTCGGGCACCGGCAATCCAACGATACCGAATACCAGCAACGAAAAAATTCCGGCATATCCGTGTTGAGCGATCCACTGAAAAGCGGCTTCTCTCATCTCTTCTAGAAGGGTGGGCAACGCGGCCTATTTTTGCAAGGCCATTTGATTCTTGTAGGCATCGGCAGCCTTTTGGGGCGGCCGCAGCAGGCGGAGCGTGTTCGGAATTTGATTCGCGGCGTATGTCGCCATGGTCGGTGCAAGCTGAAGGCGGGCAATCTCGCGTGGAGACAATTCGGGCGGGCGGCTCGCAGCGAAGCCATTGATATTGTCGCTGAAACTGTCGAGTGCCTTGGCGATCTCTTCATGTGTCTGGTCAAGGCTCGACGCCAGTTTCGTACGGTCGACGCCGAGACGAATATCCGTCCCCTTGCCCTGAAGGCTGAAGCCCTCAGCACCCGCGCCGCTCAACGACTTGATGGCGTCGCGCACGGCGTTTTCAACTTCCGAGCGCAATTGCGGAGTTTCAGCGGCGAGTTCGCCCATCGAGGCGATAGCGCCGTTCAGCCCATCCGCTGCAGTCGAAACGTCTGCCGCGACTGTGTCCGCATTTGAAGTTGTCGTCGTGCCGGTTTGAGTTTCGACAACTTTAACCGTGGCTGGAGATCCGTTGTAAGTCCTGGAAAGTATTCCCAGAGTTGAGAGAACGCCGGATGTATCGGAGAAAGAAATCGCGCCTCCGGCCCTCGTGGACTGAATGTCGATTTTGCCTGTCGTTTCGTCGAGCGTCGCCGTCAGATCCGCAACGTTATTGAGAGCCGTCACCAGGCTCCGAATTGTCGTGGCAGCCGGATCAACGGCTATGACCTGGCCATTCACCGTCAGTGTGCCGTCATGCACGGCCGAGTATTCCGACATCTGATCCAGCGACCCATCGAAGGCGGACAGAAATAATGCTCCAGGCGTGCTCTGCGCCGTGCCGTTGAGTTTCACTGCCGCGAGGAAACCCGACGTGCCGTCGGTAACGGTGATCGGATCTGCTGATGGGTTCTTCGAAGTAAGTTTTACGGTTTGTGCTGATGAATTGTATGTAGCCGTAACGCCTGCAGCCGAGGCCGTGATGTTCGCGAGCACGCTGTTGACCGTATCCGCCGCACCGACATTGATCGTGACTCCATTGACCCGGAAACTGCCGGCGGTGACGGCAAGTCCCGGATCGAAGAGCGGCCCGTTCAAGCCCGACGCATTGAAAGCGGCGTCGGCGTTGACGTGAGTGCCAGCGGTTCCCGAAGCAACTTTCGCCGCAGCCAGAAATCCGCTCGTGTCGTTCTCGATCGAAAGTGTTGCGCCCGCCGTGTTTGGAGTGAAGGTGAGTTTGTCTGTGGCGCTGCTGTAACTCGCGGTCACTCCGGCGCCTGCGTTATTGATCTTGCTGATCAACGTTTGGAGCGTGTCCTGGCCCGCGTCGACGGCAATCGAGACGCCATTGAGCTGGAACGATCCGTTGGTGACTGCGGAGAATCTGGACGTGTTTGACAGAATTTCCTGATCGTCGGCCAGCTTGCCGCGGATTGTATTGCCTGTCGAGAGTCCTGCCGCAGCGAGAAAACCCGTCGTGTCGTTCGCAACCGCGATCTGATCGCGTCCGTTGGCGGCGGCAGTGAGAATGACCGTATCGAGTGTTGAATCGTAGGATGCGCTCACGCCGGCATTCGCATTGTTGATGGCCGAAACGATGCTGCTCAGCGAGTCGGTGGAGGCGTTCACGGAGATCGTTTTGCCGTTCACCGTAAACGAACCGGTGCTGGCCGACGAAAACTGCGACGTTTTCGAGAGAACCTGCTGATCGTCCTGGATATTACCGCGAACCGTGTTGTTGGTGCTGAGCTTCGCCCCCGCCAGAAAACCGGTTGTGTCGTTGTTGACCGTGATCAGGTCTTCGCTGCTGGAAGTTCCAATAAGCTGAATCTTATTCGTCGACGCGTTGTAGCTGGCCGTGACGCCCGATCCGGCCGCATTGATCTTATTGACGATCGTCGAAAGCGAATCCTGTGCGGCGTCGATGGTGACGGTTTTGCCATTGATCGCAAAAGTACCGCTGCTCACGCTGCCGAACTGCGACGTCTTCGACAAAACCTGCTGATCGTCGCGAATGTTGCCCTTGACCGTGTTAGGGGCGTCGAGATGGGCCGCAGCCAGGAATCCTGATGTATCGCTCCCGAGCGGAACGTTGTCTTCGCTGTTGTAGGTTGCCTGCAGCAGGATCTTGTCGGTTGATGAATCGTAGCTCGCCGTGGCTCTCGCGCCGGAATTGTTGATCTTTGCAACGAGTGATTGAATGGTATCGCTCGCCGCGCTGACGCTGATGGTTTTCCCATCGATGACGAAAGATCCATCCGTCACCGGCTGGAAGTTACTCAGGTCCGCAAGGACAACGCCATCTTCACGCAAATGGCCGCGAACCGTGTTCCCCGTCGCCAGGTGCGCCGCGGAGAGGAATCCGGTGTTGTCGCCGGACACTGTGATCAGATCTTCACTGTTGTTCGTACCGACCAGCTTGATTTTATCGAGCGTCGAGTCATATGACGCTGTCACTCCGGCGCCGGCGTTGTTGATTTTCGTGATGAGTGATGACAGCGTGTCGCTCGAGGCGGCGACGGAAATGCTTTTGCCGTTGATGCTGAATGAGCCGGATGTAACAGAGGCAAATTGCGAGGTTTTGGACAACACCTGCTGATCGTCGCGGATATTCCCCCGCACCGTATTGTTCGTCGAAAGCTTTGCCGCGGTCAGAAAGCCAGTGGTGTCGTTAGCGACAGTAATCAAGTCCTCGCTGTTCGAGTTCGTCGTCAGCGTGACGTTGTTCTGGGCGGAATTGTACGCTGCCGTAACGCCGGCCGCAGAACTGTTGATCCGGTTGATAACGGTGGTCAGCGTATCCGTGTCCTTGTTTACCGATATCGAAACACCGTTGATCGTGAATGCGCCCGTACTCACGCTGCCGAACTGAGTTGTTTGCGACAACGCCTGCTGATCGTCGCGAATGTTTCCGCGAACCGTCGTGGCGGCGGCAAGCTTTGTCGCGCTCAAGAATCCGGAGGTGTCGTTCGCCAGCGTTATGTTGCTTTCCGAAGCGGAATTCGAGGTCAGTGTGATTTTGTCATTCGCCAGCGATGCCGTCACACCCGCCGCTGAAGCATTGATCCGTCCGATGACGGCATTGATCGTGTCGTTCGCGTTGACGGTAATCGATGTTCCATCAATCGTGAATGACCCGGCCGTGATCTGCGCGTTGTTGTCGAATTTCGGCCGCAAGTTTGTGTTGGCGTTGTTGAATGTGGCGTTCGCATCCACATCGGTCGGCGTGTGGCTGACTGTTGTTGAAGCAGTATGATTCTGTGTCAGCGAACCCAACTTCCGAAACGCGTCCGCCAGCGCCGCCGAGGCATTGCGAAGCTGCTGCTTTGCTTCATCGATACTCATGCGTTGGTTTGGCTGAAACGCGGTAGTCGGGTCGGACGAAGAGGATCGCAGGTTCACCTGGATCCCGGTCGCCCAGTTCGTGCTCATTCCGAATAGTGCCGAAACGTTCAAGCAGAGATCCCCTCTATCTGTGTTTATCGGCGGCCCGAGGAGAAAACTTTATGTTCGGTATGGAACACGGTTACCACCTTCGAGAGAGGAAATTCGCGTGCAGGTATTTTTGTAGCGCGCATGAGAGTTAAAGATCCCAAACACGTCCACCCCACCCGGATCTGGTCCTTCATTTACCACCAGCTTGAATTGAAAATCGAAGAACAGAGGCATCTGAACCTCTGCGTTTACTGCGCAGACGTTTTCAAGCTCTGTGTCACCGCGGATAGCATCGAGCACGTGCTGAACGAACTCCGCATGGACGAACGGGGTTCGGTCGCCGCATAGCCGAAAAACCTCGGTTTTCCCTTTCCCAGCAACGGATAAGGTTGTCGATCGTTCGACAGTACGGTACAAGGATGTTGGGGTAGGTCGAGCGACTACCGGAACACAAACCGTAAGAATCAAGACCGAGCAACAAGCGAAATATGACTCTGATCCATAACAAAAATCTGAATCGACGCAATTTTCTGGGCGGCCTTGCCACGGGGACTGCGGCTCTTGCAGCGCACCGATTGCCAGCTGCGTTTGCCGGTCCGCAAGACAGCGCATCATTAATCCTGGGAACCGGCAAACATCGTTACGAATGGGTACGAGGATGGGGCACACTGCCCGCGGGCAAGAACTACGGCAGCATGCATGGTGACGTCGTCGTTGACGCCCAGAACTACATTTATTTCAGTACTGATGGTAAGTATCCGATCATCGTGTTCGATCCTGACGGGAAATTTGTCCGGGCATTTGGCGAGGACTGGAAGCCAGACCGCGACGGGAACGGTACTCACGGCATGCAGATTTATCAGGAGGGACGCGAGGAATTCATCTATCTGACCAGCCTCTTCCGCGCGCAGTGCGCGAAGATCACTCTTAAAGGAGAGATCGTCTGGACCAGGGGCGTTCCCGAACAATCCGGTCTGTACAAAGAGAAGAAGGAGTATCGTCCGACCTGTGTCACGGTTGCGCCAACGGGTGATTTCTATGTCACCGATGGGTATGGCGCGAACTGCGTTCACCACTACAATGCCAAAGCCGACTACGTGAGCTCGTGGGGCGGCAAAGGAAAATCTGAGGATGGAAAGTTCGCGACGCCGCACAAGGCCATCATCGACAAACGCGGACCGGAACCCCTGGTTCTTGTCACCGATCGCGCGAATCACCGCCTGCAGTGGTTCACCCTCGAAGGCAAACACGTCAAGACGCTTGATGGTACGGAAAACGATTTCCTGCGCCTGCCTTCAGCCCTGAATTTCCGGGGTGAGGAACTCGTGATCGCGGATCTGCGCGGACGTTTGACAATTCTCGACAAAGATAACAAACTCATTACCCATCTTGGCGACAGCGGCGACCCCAAGAAACAGGGAAGCAACAGAATTACTCGCGATCAATGGGTCGACGGGCAGTTCATCGCCCCACATGGCGTGACCTGGGACAAACAGGGCAACCTCTATGTGGCCGAGTGGAGTCTTGACGGTCGTTTGGAAAAGCTGAAACGCCTGGCATAAAAAGGAAATTCATTGCAGATTGGAGACTGGAGATTTCTGGATTTCTAAATTTAGAACTTCAGAAACCTCCAGTCTCCAATTTCCAATGAATTTCTCTTCTTCAGGAGGCAGGGCTATGATGCACCTCATTCTTGCCGGATTCGCGGTGGCAATGACTCTTCAAGCCACCGAACAGTCCTCTCCGGCCACCTTCAACAAAGACGTCCTTCCCATTCTTCAGAAAAACTGTCAGACCTGCCATCGCCCGGGACAGGTTGCGCCGATGTCGCTGCTTACTTACAAAGACGCGCGGCCGTGGGCGAAGGCGATCAAGACTGCGGTGTCCATGAGAAAGATGCCGCCGTGGTTCGCGGATCCGAAGTATGGGCATTTCACCAACGATCGTTCGCTGGAACAGAGCGAGATCGACACGCTCGTGAAATGGGTGGACGGCGGAGCGGCCGAAGGCAATCCCAAGGATGCGCCCCCTCCAGTGGACTGGCCGACAGGTGGCTGGAGTATCCAGCCGGAAGTCGTGATGGACTTACCGCCTCATGAAGTGCCCGCGAAGGGTGTCCTCGAGTGGGAATTGATCGCACTGCCGTCGCCTTTCAAAGCCGACACGTGGGTCACGTCGATGGAAATTCTGCCGGGCGATCCTTCGGTGGTGCATCACATCTGTTTCAGCTTCGAGAAACACAAACCGACGACGGTGTACAACCAGTATGAATGGGTGCAGGTACCCCGGGATGAAACGGGCAATCCTACGCCCGGCAACAGCGGCTTTGGTGAGCTGCCGAATATGATCATCGCCACTCGCGATGTGGGCAGCACCGAAGTGAAGTTGCGGCCCGGCAAGCCGACGCTGAGACAGAATCTCGATTTCTGTTACCTGCCCGGCGCCAGCTACGACGACTATCGCCCCTGGAAAGCGGGAAAGTTAGTGCCTGCGGGATCGGACATCATCATCAGTCTGCACTACACGGTGAATGGTACGAATGTCGTGGACCGCACCAGGATCGGCTTCACCGTAGCGAAGACGCCGCCGCAGAAAAAGTTCATGGTTCAGGGCGCCGGCGAGGATGCGCCGATCATCCAGCCGACGGCTGCGAGCGAGAGGGCCGTGTTTGCTTCCTCGTACACTCCGGCATTTGCGATTCCGCCGAATACCGACAACTACGAAGCGCCTCCCATGCAGATCACGTTCCTCAAGGACGCCGAAATCGTGCGGCTGCGGCCGCACGCGCACGTGCGTGGAAAGAGCGCTCAATATACGATTACCTATCCCGACGGACGTCAGGAAGTCGTGCTCAGTGTTCCGCATTACGACTTCAACTGGCAGCTTTCCTACGGAATGACGCTGAAAGTGCCGAAAGGCACTCGCATGCAGTTTCAATTTCTGTACGACAACTCGGCCAACAACAAGTTCAATCCCGATCCGAGCCGATGGGTCTATCAGGGATTTCAGAGCTGGGAAGAAATGATGGCGCCCAATCTCGGATTCCTTTTGGATCGCGATGCCGATGTCGGCGGGTTGATGCAGGTTCAGTGAGGTGCCAATGAGATATTGGTCACTTGTGGCGCTCCTGTCGATCGCTGCGTTTGTTGCGCTTGCGGGTTCCACGCGGGCACAACAAACGCGATACCCCAAACCAACGGAACTTCCCAATCCGTATCGCCTGGTCGACGGCTGGCCGACGCTTCCGAAGAACATGAACGGAGGCCAGTGGGGAGAAGTCATTCGCGTGCATGTCGACCCGAAGGGTAACATCTGGGTCTTCCACCGATGCTTCAACGTTGTGCCTCCGGGTTCGGCCACGTGTATCGGCCGCGGCTCTGCGAATCCTCCGATTCTGCAATTTGATCCGTCGGGCAAGCTTCTCAAGAGCTTTGGTGCGGGACTGTTTGCTTATCCTCACGGATTCACTGTCGACGGCGACGGAAACCTGTGGGTCAGCGACGTCAACGACGCCGAGACTATCCTCGGTATGTCCGCGAAAAATGCGGCCGGCGTCGTCATGGGTCAGGAAGTCCTCAAGCTGAGTCCCGAAGGAAAAATATTAATGACCCTCGGCAAGGAAGGCGTGGGCGGAAGCGGCCCGGACGGTTTCGATCGGCCGACCGGTGTTGCAGTCGCAGCTAATGGCGACGTCTTCGTTTCGGACGGACATGCTCCAAATAAACACAACGCAGCTCGCGTCGTAAAGTTTTCGAAGGACGGCCGTTTTATCAAGGAATGGGGACGCAAGGGATCCGCGCCGGGAGAGTTCGACGAACCGCACGACATCTTCGTCGGTGGTTCGCGTGGCTGGGTGTATGTCACCGACAGAAGAAACCAGCGCGTTCAGGTCTTCGATCAGAACGGCAACTTCATCGCTGCGTGGAAGCAATTCGGCGAGCCAAGTTCCGTGTTTGTCGGGAAGGACGACACCATTTATATCGGCGGTTCCTTTTCCGATCCATCTGCCAAGAAAGGCGAACTGAGAGGCATCGTCGTTGGGAACGCGATCGACGGCTCGCTCAAAGCCTTCATTCCTGACCCTGCGGATCTCGACAAGGTCATTCGCGGAACATCGGCGTCCGGCATCGCTGCAGACAGCATGGGCTCGGTCTTCGCCGCCGATGTCGGCGCACACAATCTGCGAAAGTATGTCAAGATCAGGTAGGACGCCGTTCGATGGCAGCACCTCCACAAGTGGTCGTGTCGAGTGAAGCTGGACTGGCTCAGGAGATTGTCGCGGGTGATCATCGATGGCGCTCTGATGAACCCGCTCCGTTCGGAACCGACACCGGACCATCTCCATACGACCTCCTGCTTGCGAGCCTTGGCGCCTGCACATCAATGACGCTGCGGTTGTATGCAAAACGGAAGGGATGGGATCTGCAGCGCGTGACCGTACGTCTTCGGCACTCCCGGATTCACGCCGAGGATTGCAATGACTGTGAAACCAAAGAAGGTTTTCTGGACCGCATTGATCGTGAAATCGAACTGACCGGCAGGCTGGATGATGATCAAAAGCACCGTCTGGTCGAGATTGCTGAACGCTGCCCGGTTCATCGAACATTGAAATCGGAAATCAATATCCGGACTTCCCTCGCAGCCTGAAGGAAATTCGTTATGGCAGGACAAATATCAACAGAGCTCGGGAATCGTGATTTCTTCATCCGGCGATGGCAACAGGAATATCCGGCGTTTCTGGAAGTGTTCCAGGCCCTGCCGCCCAACGAGCTGGATTATCGGCCCCATCCGGCGTCGCGTTCGGCAGGTGAGCTCGTGGCTTTACTCGTTTCAACGGAAAGAGGCTGCATCGAACTATGTGAGACCGGGAGCAGTTCATATAACAGCGGCATTCGCTTTCACCCACTGCGTGGCTTGACTAACCTGGAAGACATGATTAGGGAGTATGAAAAATACCATCGCGTGCTTGGGGAGGAACTGAACGGTCTTACCGACGCTACATGGAATCGGCCCGCCTGGCTGACACGAGGAGAACAGGAAATTATTCTCAAAGACACCGTCGGCGGATTGCTGTGGATCGCCTTATTTGATGCCGTTCATCACCGCGGACAACTGAGCACGTATATTCGTCCTATGGGCGGCAAAGTCCCCAGCATCTACGGCCCTTCGGCCGATGCTCCTGCGCGGCAATAGCTACATTCTGGTTCGAAGAATGGGGTAGACGTCCGCCCCCTTCAAGGCTTCATCCAGAAAATTCCAGGTGGTCAATCCATCATTCGATCGTGGTTCGATCAGATAGAACGCCAGCCTCGCGAGCGGCTGATTCATCGGAACTCGCCAGGTTCCCGCAGGTAGGTTTCGCTCGACGGATTCATACCGTCCCGTCAACGTGCGCTCTTGATGCTTTTCGAACGCTTGCGGCGTAGTCTGTGTGGACTCGATGCGGAATTCCTCCAGCTGCAAGGTCACGGCCTCGGTGAGCTGCTCGAGACGAACGCCGTGCGCCTGCAGCCGCTCGATCACGGAAGTCAGCGCGGCGGGAACGTAATACGCGGAGGGAACGCGCTCGGACTCTGTGGAGTCAAATGTCGCCTCCAGCCACATCTGTTCCGGTTTCCGTACATCGAGACGCCTGAGCATGACCTGGCCTGAATAGGGATTGATCTCTCTGCCCGTATCGCCCATCAGGATCTCGACCTTTCGATCCGATCTTCTGGCCTTTGAACGCAACGACACGCGCTGGCCGATAATCGATCGGTTATCCGCATCTTCGGCCGCCTTGCGGATGCGCGCCGCATTCGTGTGAGCGAAGTTCAGCGTCTCCTCGAGGAACCGTGTCGTGGTCGTGATGCGCTCCTCGAACGTCAGGTACGAATAGGTTTCGCTGAGAATACCGAAGCGGTTGCGCAGTCCCCAATAGTTGTGCGTATATCGGGGAAGGTCTTCAACCGTGGTCCACACGCGCTCCGGCGACGTGCCGCTAACCTCACCGTACGAATGGAGATCCCAACCGTATTTCCTTTTGATTGCCTGTGAGACGAACGGCATCCATGCATCGCGGGCAAGTTGCATGATGCCCGCATCTTCCGCGGGGTTATTGGGGACTTCCCAGGTCAGGTGATACGCATGATGTGAGCCGTTGGTCGTGTGAAGATCGATCATCACGTGCGGATCGTAGTCGTTCAGAAGCTTGACCATGGACCGCGCTTCCGGTGTCTCCAGCTTGATGTCGTCGCGATTGATGTTCAAACCCTGCGCGTTTGCGCGCGTACCCATTCCGCCAATCGGGCCATGCTGTGGACCGCGGTTCGTCAGCGAAACGCGCTCGTTTCCATCGGCGTTGTAGATCGGCGCGATGAGCAGGACCATCGACTCCAGCCACTCCGCGTGCCATCCCCCCGCGATGTCCCGCGCGAGCGCCAGAGCGGATTCTTTGCCCTCGACTTCACCGGCATGGATGTTGGCCTGGATGTAAACGCGCAGCTTCCCCGGCGCGCGAATCGTTGCCGGCTTCGCGTCCGGAACTTTTCCAACAGCGGCAAGCGGCAGCGGCCGTCCCTCGAACGAATAACCGAACGTCGTGGTGTGGACCAGCGGTGATGCTTGTGCCACGGCATTCAGAAATGCCACGACGTCCTCGTAGCGGCTCGTCTCAATGTAGTCCGTCCGCTCCGCCCGGGTTTTCACTTGGGCAAATAGTGACACGGTCAACAATAGAGATAATAAAACGGTGCGCATGCCGCGTAGCTTACAGCAAGTTTAATGAACGAGCACTAACCGCCGAGGCCGCCGAGACCGCCGGTTAATCCGCCCAACAGTCCGGTGACCAGGCTGAGGATCTGATTAAGTACCCCTACGAGGCCTGCAACATTGTTGAGAAGTCCCAGTGCCTGGCAAACGAGGTTCCCCAATGGTCCCGCCGAATTACCGGACAGGTCTATTGTCACCGGAGTCGTGCTGACATTGAATCCCAACAGGTTGAGGGTGTTCCCGCCGAGATCGAGATGAAGTACTCCGCATGTCTGCGCTTGAGCGAAAGTGAGCCGGCCGACTCCCGGATCGGTTAAGACTGCCGGCGTCATGCGCGGCTGAGCTGTTCGGGGTGTGATCATGTTTGCGGCAGAAAGGCTACTGATGTTTGTGACCGGCAAAGTCACCGTTTGCACGCCGGACGTCATGACCTGACCAGCCAGATTAACAACAGTGCCACGAACAATTCCGACAGCGACGATGTGATTGTTGTCTCTTGCAAACCGATTGATCGTCACGGTGCCGGCGAATTGGCCGATCGGCTGGTTTGTCAAATTCAGGGCTGTCCCTGAAATCGGAAGACTTAAGGCTCCACCGGCCGCAGCCGGCCGGTTATCGTTCCGGTCATCATCACCGTGTCTTTGTGCCATCGCTTCATTGAGCGGGACGAGGAGCAATACTGCGAGCAGCAGACCCAATAGTCTGCCCTGAAATATCTTCATTGCCAGTTTCCTTTGATGGATTGTGAAACGGACTCACATGTTAAAAGAGAGGCATCCTGCATGAGTTTGGAGAGCGATCACCTCGTGCGACGTTCTCTGACGGAAACGCATCCTCCGGCAAACGGAAGACCACAACGTGAACACGTATATCGGCTGTAACGACTTGAGATCACGCCGTGCGCTTGTTGGCTCGCGAACCGCTGCATGGTTGGCTCCTTCCACTTACTGGCAATAATCTACCAAGCTGTGGTCTATTGAATCTGTTCGGGAGGGATAGCCATCATGGCTGAAGCCAAAATTTTCATCGGCCCGGCACGCTTCGGCGCACCTGTGAATATCGTCGCGCCCAACCCGACGATCTCAAAACCATGGAGGCCGGAACCCTCGAACAGCGCCAGAAATTGATCCAGTTCCGTCTCGACGAGCGCAACAATATCGATATTTGAGGTTGCCCCTTATCAGAACAAATACTTAACCCCGAATTGCATCTGCCGTGGCGGTGCATTCCCCGTACTCGAAATACTGCCGAAGGTGGTCGAGCCGAAGTTTCCGTCCGGCGGCTGAAAGCTTGGCGTATTCGTGACGTTATAGCTCTCGACGCGAATCTGCACACTCTGCTTCTCGGTCACGCGCAGAGATTTGCTAAGCGCAATATCCAAACGCCTTTGCGGAGGTCCGTGCATCGTCCCAGTGCCCACGTTACCGGGCGTGTATTGGGGCTGGAGTGCAAATGCCGACGTATTGAACCAACGCTGGACCGTCTGCGGACCCGAATTGGGATCGCCAACCAGATTCGGCCTGTCGCTGCCGCCGACATTGGTTTGCGGGGAGGCATTGACGATGGAGTAAGCCAGGCCCGTTGACCAGAAGGCCACGAAATTCGTTTGCCATCCTGCCAGGAAGCCATGGGCGATACCGTGCAGGTTAGTTCCCCAGGGCAAGTCATAGCTGGCGATTCCGACCCATCTGAGTCGAATGTCGTACGTCGGAGTATTACCCCACTCCAATATATGGTTGTCCCAGGGCGCCAAAGTGGATTGTTGCGCATGCGCCCAGGTCAGGGATGACGACATGGTAAAGCCGCGAGAATAACGTCGTTCCACCTTGAACTGCCCCGCATCGTACGTCTTCTCGCCCAGATTGACGATCATGATGATGTTCGTCAACAACGGGTATTGGGAATAGTAAGGCCGCCGCGACTGCACGGGTCCGGGTCCTACTGGGGGGCAAATTGATGTTCAGGTTTGCAGCTCCTCCGCCGAAAGGCATGCGATCGGCCCGATACCCGACGTATCCCGCCGATATGACAAACCCGCCCAACTGTTTCTCGAGAACGGCGTTGAACTGTCTGGACCGGGGAGTCTTGTAGTTCGTAACCGGTTGTTGCAGTACCCCGGCGGGATTCACCGCATCATTAAATACCAGTGGTGGAGGAACGTCAGAAAGGAACAGACTCGGCACACCACCCGAGGATCCCGTGCTGGTGAACGGCCCGAAGTTCTGCGTGAAAGGAGGATTCTTGAGGAACGAACCTGCGCCGCGCAGTATGGGATCGTAAACGATGCCGAACCCGCCACGAAAGACGAAGCGGTGCGCCAGGCTCGCCGCAAATCCAGCCCGCGGCCCAAAGTCCGAGTAATCCGTCTTAACTCCAGCCGTTGGATTCGAGTCCGACGCCACCACAATTTTCCCGAGAGCGGGATCGAATGCCGATATGCGGTTTTTCGCCTCGGTGACTGGCGTGAAGACTTCGTATCTGAGGCCGAGGTTGAGTGTCAGCCATGAAGTGGCGCGCCAATCGTCCTGGATGTGGACACTTGGCTCCTTGGATCGGTTGAGCGGATGAATCGGAAAATGAGTTCGTTGTTCCGTCGTCGGATAGCCGAGAAGGAAGGACGCGAACGTGTTCCCGCCGGAGCCACTCCCGTTGCTCGTAAGAGAAGAATCGAACTGATACGTGCTTCTCGGATATTGCGACTGCTGAACGCCAAACATCCGGAAGACCGCTCCGCCGCCAATTTTAATGCTGTGCGCTCCCCTGGTTTTCGTCAGTGATCCCTCGATCTGATGATTGTGATCCTCGGTCTGCATCGGGATAAACGTCGGATCGCCAAGTGCCGCGTACGTGGTCGGATTCATCTGGAACCAGGGCAACCCTCCTGTAATCGGATCGCTCTCGTAATTCACATTCTGAAAACCGAACAGTCTGGCGGCATCGAAAGGATTCGCGGATGGCCGGCTTGCCGACGTGAGCGGCCGATTGAAGTTATAGGTCAGCGACGAGATCAAGCTGGGACTCCATACACGCAGCCAGTTCACCACGACGTTGTGGGCATACGTGTGGTAGGGACCGGAATAGATTCCGTTCACTCCTCCCGTGTTACAGGTGCCATCGAATGTGCGACCCAGGACTTGAGCCGGCGGACACTGGCTTGGCGTGACGCCATTCGTCAGGTTGTACGAGTACCTCCCGAAGATCGTATCTCTCTCGCTGAAGCGGTGATCGATACGCGCGTCAGTGGTCTGGTTCGTCTGCCATCCGGGTCCGTTGTAGGCGAAATTGTTCGCAAGGCCGGGCAGATTGGGCAGCGGGTACAGCGCCATTAAGTTCACAGCCCTCGAGTCCCAACGATCACGTGGAATGATGTTGGCGGGAAATAGCGTTCGGGGACGGCTCATCGGATCGTAAATGGGAGCGCTCAGCTCTGAAAAATCGCCATTGTGCATTTTCGCGGTCGGCACGGTCACCACGGACGCCATCGCGTTGTTGATGCGATCCTGATCGTAATCGACAAAAAAAAACGTCTTGTCCTTCTTGATTGGTCCGCCCAGGCTGCCGCCGAATTGATTCTGGTGATTCAGAGGCCTCGTCGCTGCGAAGAAGTTTCTGGCGTCGAAATTCTGGTTACGCAAAAACTCGTATGCGGAGCCATGAAAGTCATTGCTGCCTGATTTCGTGACGATGTTGATCACCGCCGACAACGTCCGGCCGTTCTCAGCAGAATAGCTGTTGGTCCTGACGTTCACTTCCTGGATCGCTTCAAGCGACGGCTTGATTCCCATCCCGCCCATGACGCGTTCTTCGTTATCCACCCCGTCGATCATCTGCCGATTCTCGTTTTCGGGCATGCCGTTCACAGCGACGGCAGATGTCTGGCGGCGGTCATCGGGACGATTGCCGCTGATCGTTGCCGTTGCGGCGCCTTCTGCTGCGCCTGGCGTGAGTTGAATAATATTGATGATGTTCCGGCCGACAATCGGAACGTTCTGCACAATCTCCACGTTGAGCTGCGACGCGATGTGTGATTCATCGGTCTGCAACTGCTGCACGTCACTGGTGACCACCACGTTCTCGTTGACAGCCCCGACATCGAGTCTGAAGTCCAAGCGGGCGCGGTCTCCGGTGGCGAGCGTGACACGCGAAGTCCCCGTTCTGAAGCCGGAGAGAGCTCCGTTTTGACCTCGTAGTCGCCGATGGGCAGCGCAGTAAACGCGTAGTCGCCGGTTTCGCTCGTCACTGTCGTGCGAGTCCGGTTAGTCGCTGTATGGCGAGCTGTCACGGTAACTCCAGGCAAAATCCCGCCGCTGGAATCGGCGACACGGCCGACCATGTCGGCCGTTCCCTGCGCGGCTGCCGGCGTGGCCAGGACGGACATCGAGATCGCGGCACCCAGAACGAGGCAAATGCCCTTCATCATGGAACACCTCTCTTTCAGTCTTTGGGGCGAAGGTGGTCCCTCTTGTATTAGAGTCGCGGGCGAAAAGTTGTTGCAAATTGTGCGGGCCGTGAGATGCGTATAGAATCGCTCCCCAATCATGTGGCGAACGACAGCAGCAGCGCTTGTGCTCAGCACAGCGATCCCGATCGCGGGCTGTGAAGCCAGGCCTGCCGCGAATCCCGGCACGCCGCGAACAATCGTGCGCATGTCGTCGGCGGAGACAACCGTCCTTTCCACCTTTCTCAATCTTCCGCAGTTCTCAGTACAGTTGACCGACATCGGCGACTCCGAGAAGCGTCTCGCTGCTCTTCAACAGGGCTCTATCGACCTTGCGGTCGCGACGGCCGACGCGACTTATCTGGCGTTTAACGGCCTGCTGGCAGGCCGCTCCCAGCCCATGGACAAGATTCGCGGCATTGCGCTGCTTCATTCCGCAGCGGTTCACTTTCTGGCCGGGCCGACGGCGAATCCGGGACGTGGATTCCGAGGCATGCGAGTCGTGCTGGGTAACCCTATTGGCGCGAATGCCGCGCTTGGAGAACGGTTGATCAACAGCATGGGTATCGCCCGATCCGAGATACGAGGCGAATTCCTGCCCCGAAACCTGGCAATGGAAAGACTCCTGAAAGGAGACGTGGACGCAGCAATCGTCATCGGACGCCCGCCACAGGAACCCGTGGTCCGCGCTTTACACGGAGGCGCGCGCCTGCTGGACATTGACGGCCCGGAAATCGAACATCTTCGCTTGTACTATCCCCTTCTAGGAAGAATGCTGATTCCGCGCGGGACATACCCGGGCCAGGACGTTCCCGTGCATACGATCGGCGTCGATCTGCTTCTGGTCTGCCGCGCCGATCTCGACAACAACCTCGTGTACGAACTCACGCGCGCCTACTTCGAGCAAAGTCCGGAGAGCGTGCGCAATCAGACAGATCCTCAACGCGCTCCGGCGGTCGTCATTCCATTGCATCCGGGAGCGGCCCGATACCACCGCGAGCGTGAGCTGAGCCGATGAAATCCGAACGGATAACGCGCCTGGCGCGGCGGGCTTCGAGCTTCCTGACCATTTCCATCTTTCTGGGAATCGCCACGCTGCTGGCATTCGGTTACCGTGTCGCGCGCGAATGGCAGCAGGGAGTGGCAGTTCGCATCGCCCATCAGAACGAAGAAAGCGCCGATCTGATCATCAAGGCAATCACCCGGGATATGCGAGGCGCCCAGGCGCGCATCCTTGCGAATCGCGATTGGGACGCTCCTCTGCCGGCCGACTTTACGCGCGATATGACCGAGCAGGTGGCCACGACGTTCGCGCGATACCCCTACCCCGAATCGTTCTTTATCTGGCGCGGGGGCCAGCAAAGCATGCTGTTCTTCAGCCGCACCACTCGCCTTCCACGATGGATGCCCGCGCCGACTCCCGCTCTCAACTCTCCGATTACGCTGGCAGTCGATCCTCCCCTGGGCGACGAGGTGCGACGGCACGTACTGGCGAGCGTTGCCGCGCAGCGGCGATATGCCGTTTTCAATACCCAACTCGCCGGGGTCCCGTATCAGATCATTGCGAGGATCACCTACGCCGATTCCCTGCGAGAGCATCTGGAATCGGTCAGCGGGTTCACGGTCAATCTCGACTGGGTCAGAAAGTGGTATTTCGCAGACATGCTCTCCGAGGTCTGGCCCAGCGTGAGTGGCGGCCTTACGCAGGACATCGCGCTTCTCGATGAGAACAACCGCACGGTACTGGGATCGAATAATGAAGACCAGCCGGTGGCGCAGCGGACATTCCCGCTTCTTTTCATGGATTCCTCGGATACCGCGTCGGACGTTCCTCCGGACTTGAACCATGCGCAGTGGAGAATCCGCATCAGCGCGTCTCGCGACCCGATTTTGCTCTCGGCCCGGCGGCGAGTGGATATCACGTTGCTCGCCACCGGCTTTGCCATTATTCTCTGCGCACTCAGTCTGATGGTGACGCACAAGGCGGTTCTCAGCAGGGCGAAAGTTTCGGAAATGCGATCGCGTTTCGTGTCGTCGGTCACTCACGAGCTGAAAACGCCGCTTGCCAACATCCATGCGCTGGCCGCCACGCTGGCGCGTCAGTCACAGATTCCGTCTGAACGCTATCGAGAATATCCGAATCTGCTGATTCGGGAGACGAATCACCTCGGCCGCCTTGTCGATAACCTGCTGGCGTATGCGCGGATCACCGACGTGAGTGAGGCGTACGCATTCGAACCCATGGCCGCTGCCGAACTCGTCGACGAAGCGCTGAAGAGCTTTCAGCCGCGGCTTTCTGAAAATGGAATCACAGTGCAGTCCGAGATGTCCCCGGATCTGCCTTTCGTGTGCGTCGATCAAAGGGCGATGACGCTGGCTCTTACCAATCTGATCGAGAATGCGGTGCGCCACGTCCGGAACAATGGACATATCCGCATTTCCACGAGACGCCTCGATTCAGTGGTGTTTATTGAAGTGCAGGATGACGGATGCGGCATTTCGACCGTAAAGCTCGCAGCCCTGCGAGAAAGCATCGCCAGCCGCGAATTTTCTCCTTCGGACGGGGGTGGGCTGGGTCTTGCCATCGCCGGCAAGGTCGTCGCGGACCACAAAGGAACGTTCACTGTCGATAGTGAGCTGGGAGCGGGAACCCGGTGCGTCATCGGGCTTCCGGCTTGTTAAGATGCCTCACCGAGTTCTCGTTGTTGAAGACGATCCGACACTCAAACTTGTGATCCAGGACAATCTCAGATCCGAAGGCTACGACGTCGATGTAGCCGCCGAGGGTGCCTGTGCAATCCGGCAGAGTCGCGCGGCCATGCCCGACCTCATCATTCTCGACCTCACCCTTCCGGATTGCGACGGCCTGGATCTCCTCCCGATTCTGCGGCTGGGCGGACAGATTCCGATAATCGTCCTGACCGCCCGCAATCAGCATGCAGAAAAACTCAGCGGGCTCCGCCTCGGGGCGGATGACTACATCGTCAAACCGTTTGATATGGAGGAATTGCTGGCGCGCATTCGCGCCGTGCTTCGGCGCGCACGGCCCAGCGTCAGCCGCATACGCCTGGGCACCGTCACCATCGATTTTCTGAACAAGCGCGCCTCTCGTGGGAAGCGCACCATTCCTTTTACCTATCGCGAGTTCGAGCTCCTGCGATACCTGGCCGAACGGCGCGACACGATCGTGCACCGCGATGAATTGCTCCGCGCGGTCTGGGGATATCTGGACACGGATGTGATCACGCGAACCGTCGACTTCGCCATCGCCCGGCTACGCAGGAAAATCGAAGTGGACCACCATCATCCAACATTCATCCTCACGGCGCATGGTGACGGATACTGCCTCAGCGGCGTGTCGGACGACGAGTGACCAAACCCAACGCGAATGTTAGAGTTCGGGATGCATGCCTGAACTGCCCGAGGTCGAGATCTACGCCCGGTACTTCGCGCGGCACGCGCTCGGGCAACCGATCAGCGGCATCGATGTCCGCGACGAGCGAATCCTCGGCAAAGTGCGGAAGCGGAAGTTCGTCGAGTCGCTGGTGGGGAAGGCCTTCAAGAGCGTGCGCCGGCATGGCAAGAACTTCTTCGCCGACGCGGGGCCGGCCTGGCTCTACCTTCACTTCGGGATGACCGGCGACCTCGTCTACTACCGCAAAGCGATCGAGCGTCCGCAGTTCGCGCGCGTGGTCTTCGACTTCGAGAACGGCGCGCATCTCGCGTACGACGACATGCGTCTCTTCGGCGTAGTCGACCTCGTCGACGATCCTGATGCCTTCATCGCCGAGCGCCGCCTCGGTCCCGATCCGCTCACCGACTCGTTCCGCCTGCGTGACTTTCAGCGCATCGTCGAGCGGCGGCGCGGGGCCGTGAAATCACTCCTGATGTCGCAGGACATCATCGCCGGGATCGGGAACCTCTACGCCGACGAGGCGCTCTACCAGACCTCGATCCATCCGCAGCGAGGCGTCGATCGCCTCTCGTCAGCCGAAGTGAAGGCGCTCTTTACCGCCGTCCGCCGCATCCTCCGGGAAACCATCCTTCGCGCGGAGCGCGGCCTCGACCGGCCGCCCCGCTACCTCATCCACCGCCGCGAGGAAGGAGAGCGCTGTCCGCTGTGCGGCGGCACGATCCGCCGCACGGTAGTCTTCGGACGAACGACCTATTACTGTGGCAAACATCAGCGGTAGAATCCGCTTTCCCCTCCTTTTCAAGGAGGGGAAAAGAGTCTACTTAATATTGAATTTCTTATCGTAGATCCGCGTTGCGTTTGCCTGCTTTACCGTCAGCGTCTTGCCATCCCTGGAGACCTGTTCCGTATCTACAGAGATTCTTCCGTTTCGATTGTGCGTTCTTTCGATCGTGTACGGATCGATGAGTTTATATGTAATCTCCCGCACATCGCCTCCCGTGGTCAGGTGAGGCTTTCCATCGAAAGCGACCGGATGGACTTCGGCACTGGATGTCTTGTTTTCCTTGCCGATCGTAGCGCGAGTGCTGATGAAACCGCCTCCGGGAGCGGGCACGTTGATGATCATCTGGCTTTGTTGGGGATAGTTGACGGTCTTCTCCAGGTTGATTTCCCAGATTCCGAGGAATGGTTCGCTTTGTTTATCCTGCGCCATCAGGCTCGCGCAAAACGCGAGCATTGCAACCAGCACGCCTAAAGATTTCCAGGACATTTGACGCTCCTTGAAGTTGTTCTGAAGCTCGACCCTCTCCCTTTGGGAGCTTTAGGAGAGAGTCCTCAATGATACTCAGAACGTAAAACGAAGTCCGAGCTGCATTGAACGCGCTTCGTCGGCAACGATCGACTTGAGGAAATCGGCGCTGCGGCGGTCGCCGATGGGATTGTCGAAGTTGGTGCGATTGGTGGCGTTGTAGATTTCCCAGAAGAATCCCATCGTCTTTTCACCCTCGAAGCGGTGAATGTATTGAAGACGCAGGTCCAACTGCAGCTTGTCCGTGCCTTGGATGCCGTTCCGGATGGCCGTGCCTCTGGCGTCCACCGGCGATACGATCGGCAGGACGGTATCGTCGCGGCCTTTCACGGGACGATCAAAGTTGACACCGTCCCGGTCGCGGTTCGCATCCACTCCCAGGGTTTCGTTAACAGGGTTGCCGGAATAATATCGAAACGTCGCGCCGATCCCTAAGCTTCGCCAGGCATCCCAATTACCGCCGGCCGTGACCGCATGCCTGTTATCGAAGTTCGTCAGCCCATAGTCCAGCCGCGGGTTGAGATCATCGTTGACTCGTTTGTCGATGAACTGGCCGCCATTGCTTTGGCTCCCGTTGACATCATGCGCCTTCGAGAGCGTGTAGCTGGTGCGTCCCGACCATCGTCTGGAGAACCGTTTGTCCACACTGATTTCCAGCGCATTGTAATCGCTGTTGAAGAGGTCACTCGTCGTGTACTCCAACACCCTCTGGAAATTCGCGCCTCTTGCCGAGACGGGAATTCGCGTTCCGTCGGGATCGAAGACAGCGGGCCCGGGCCGGCCGATCTGCCCATTGGGAAGCAAACGCGGCTCGTTGAGGTCGAGCAGGAGCGTCTGGTCGCGCCCGCGAGAACCGACGTAATCGACCGTGAGGGCCAAACCCGAGACGAGTTCGCGCTCGAAACCTGCGTTGATCTGGTAAAGGTAACCCAGCTTGCGGTTGCCGGGAAGGCGCGGTTCGGTGTTCACAAAACTGCCGGCCGCGAGCTGGTTCTGAGCGGCAACCAACTGCATGCGGCATGCCGTGCTCATCACGGCGAATCCGGCACGACCGGTCGGCTGCAAGCAAGGATGGGTTGGGCGTACGCCACGCGTTGCCGACGTGTCCTCTCCCG
>Ga0070707_100000849_pt1 | contig 30319 bp, 27 predicted proteins | sample KBSK5502metaG_FD_65468 | JGI IMG/M metagenome (GOLD analysis project Ga0070707, IMG submission 65468) | Corn, switchgrass and miscanthus rhizosphere microbial communities from Kellogg Biological Station, Michigan, USA - KBS K5-50-2 metaG | ecosystem: Host-associated > Plants > Roots >... | reverse complement strand
CTTTGGTGAAAAGGTGAGATGAGAGGAGCAAGCGGTAATTCGCAAGCCGCTCGTGAAGTCGGCGGCGCTTCACTGCCATCTTGCTTTTCTATCCCGATTCACCAAAATCGGCCATGAGCCGAGATATGCGTCAATAAGAGAAAATGGCGAAGATATGGGGCAAATTTTGATCATATTTTCAAAGAGGCCTCCCCTTAGTTTTTTGCCAACACGATCTAACAGCAATATCATCCCAGTCGTAGAGCGATTTGATGCTGGTCGCCTTCTTCCTACTCATTAGCAGAAAACATTGGCGAGGGCCGCGCGAATGGGATCAGCGAAGCCTGAATTGGAGCGACATTACTCATAGATCGCTCGCTAGTTATCGGGTACATTAGATTTCGTTGGCAGAAAGCTAAAGGGAGGCCAGACGGTGCATTATCCTTCTGGCTTTGAGCGTGGCTTGGCTGTCTGAAAAATCGGCCAAGCAAGTTCGGTGCGCCATTGGGTCGCATCACTGGTGGCACGCGCATCGACGAGATAGTACTCCCGAACAGGACCAACCACGCCCAACGCATGCTTGGAAACGTAGACGCCAAGTGCGCCATACGTGTCATTCAGGTTGGCGAGTGAACCGTCGTGCACCGTGACGGCTACCTCAGCGGCTGGCACGATCAGCGGCGACACCCGACCAACGGTCTGCATCTTGCCAGAGATGGGAACAAACATGGTGACTTCACCACGTTCATAGTGAAACAAGTCGCTCGCAAAGAGACCACCGCTCGGACCAGACGGCTGCAATCCTTGCACGGCAATGGTCGCATACAATTCGCCAAGCGCCCCGTGAAACCAGACCACTAGATCGCTCCGATCAACGACTTCCTGGATGCCTACGGCCTGAGTGGCTGGAAGTGTTCGGTATTCAACTGAGATCGGGGTGTGAGCGGGTTCCAGGAGGTTGCGCAGCGACTGCACCGCCTGACGCGTCTGCTCAAGTTCCCCCTCTAACCGACCCAGGTGGGTAGCTATCAGCGCATTGCGTGTGTCGAGATCTGGTGCTGCCAGCACGGCTTTCACCTCATCAATGGGCATACCCAGATCCCGGAACCGCTGAATAATTTGAGCGGTCGGGAGTTGTTCCACGCCATAATAGCGATATCCCGTGTCTGGGTCAACTTCAGCCGGTTCAAGCAGTCCAACCTGATGGTAGTAGCGCAGGGTTTTGATGCTCAGGTGTGTCATGAGGGAAAAGTCCCCAATGCTCAGTGTCGTGCTCATAGCCAGAGATCCTCCTGTAGGCTCGCTCAGGTATTGTTCCTAGAGAGGAGTATAGACTCTCCACCGACGGGAGAGTCAATGCTCCTATGGCCTCTTGACTCTTCCCTCACAGGATACACGATACTTTCTTCAGTGCCTTCCACTTGGAGGAAGGCAAGAGCAGAGAAGAAAGAGGAAGAAATCATGACCACCACTGTCAGTCTGAGTGTCGCAGCCCTGACCATCGACTGCGCCGATCCCGCCGCCCTGGCGGACTTCTGGGGAAAGGCCCTCGGCCGCCCGGTCAGCCCGGGCGCGGTCGCCGGGGACACGGCAGTCGACGCCACCGGCCCCGAAAGCGGCCCCCGGATGATTCTCCACAATCCCCCCGAGCCCAGGACGGCCAAGAACAGCGTCCATCTTGTCCTGATCACCGACCACTACGACAAGGAGATCGAGCGGCTGACCGGCCTGGGCGCCAGGCCGCTCAACGAGATCAAGCTCCCGGCGGTCCGCACGGGCGGTGTGACGTTTAGTGTGTCGCAGACCACGTTCGCCGACCCGGAGGGCAACGAGTTCGAGCTGGTGATGTGGCAGCAGCAGCCCGAGTAGGTGCCGAGTCCGAGCACTAACTGAGGCCCTATCGATGATCTTGGATCGGCGACTACCTTCGGCGGTGACCCTCGATCCAAGATCATGAAAACTGGATGGCTCCGACCGCATGGAGGGCGAGACATCTCTGCTGAGAGCATACCTGGTTCTTGATCCAAAAACAAGGTGTTGACGCAATTGCTCGCCACATTGACGCAATTGCTCGCCCAATTGAGGGGTGGAACAGAGATTCATGGAGAAATATTTCGAGAGGGTTGGTGCGCAGCTTTTTCAGGCAGGCTTATGGGTCAATATGGAATTCGGACAAAGATATGCGTCAGAAAAGAGAAGAACAAACCTTCTCAACAAGCACAAAGAGCTGGCGATATTATGCGTCAAAAATGGCGGTATTATGGTCTTTCTGACACCCACAAACCTCATTGGAACTCCCCTAGTTTTCGGATGAAGTAGCAGTTGCTATCGAATGAGCTGAAGCGCGCATGCGTACCGCTTGCTGGGGCAGGTGTAGTTCAATCCAGAGGATCGTCATGCTCGCAAACAGGATGAGACCTGCCATCACCAGCCACGGGAATGCCCGTGAAAAGCAGCGTGACTTGTCGCATCCCCTTTCTCGTGCTATAGTGGCAGCGGTAAAGCCGAAAAGTCTTCTACACCCAAAGGAGTATCGTTCATGACCTTTCCGAACTTTGCCGGCAAGCACGCGCATGATGCTTTTTTCCATCCCCAGGATTACATCGAGTATCTGCGACGACAGCGGTTTCTCCCCGATCTGCAGATGCCGCAAAGCATCATTTTTTGCTACCAAAGCCAACTGTTGCAGCGCATTGCGGCCCAGGAAGAAACCGAACGCATCGAAGCCGTTCCCAATAAATTCTACCTGCTAAAGAGCACGAAGGGAAAGGTTGGCATCTACGGTGGTTTCGGGATTGGCGCTCCCGCAGTCACCACTTTTCTGGAAGAGTTCATTGCTCTGGGAGTACGCACGTTTGTCAGCATTGGCACCGCTGGAACTCTCCAGCCGGCGGTACGCGTTGGCGATATCATTGTCTGTAACCGCGCCATTCGTGATGAAGGCGTTTCCTATCACTACCTAGAGGCCGCGAAATATGCCTCTCCTTCGCAGCGGTTGACGGCACTACTCGTACAAGCTCTTGAACAGGCAGGACATATTCCCATCCAGGGTACCACCTGGACGATGGACACTCCCTACCGGGAAACGATCGCTGAAGTCCGCCAGTACCAGCAGGAGGGAGTCATGACGGTTGAGATGGAAGCGGCAGCCTTGTTTGCCGTGGCACAGTATCGCGGGGTGGATATGGCGGCAGCTTTTGTCATTAGCGACTCCCTGGCTGAGCTAGTATGGAATCCTCAATTTGAGGTGGAGGTTGTGGAGAACAGCCTGGTCCAGCTCTACCAGACAGTGCGTACGATGCTCGCGGACACCTCACCATATGATGCTTGAAAAGGGTGGTCAGTCCAAAGTGAGCAAAAATGTACCGCGGTTGAGAAAAGCATGGAAAGCTGCTATGATTGAAAGGCAAGTCATAGACAACTCACAGGGGAACAAAGATGAACGCTCACCACCTATCACATTCACACCAGCATCCACGGGTTGCTTCCGACAAGATCGGACCGGATGACCTGCGGTACGCCGACCTTGTGCGCAGGGGGGTCAACAAGCGCTTCGCAGGCAAGCCCGACTACGTGCGCCTCGTCGGCTCCACTTCGCAGGTAGTGGACGCCGTACAGGAGGCGGTGCGCGATCAGCTGCGGGTGGCGGTACGCAGCGGAGGGCACTGCCTGGAGGGCTTTGTGGCGGACCCAGCGGTGCGAGTCGTCATCGACACCTCGTTGATGACGAGCGTCTATTACGACCCGGACATGGACGCTTTCGCTGTCGAGTCCGGTGCCATGCTCGGCGAGGTGTATCGGAAGCTGTTCCTGGGCTGGGGAGTGACCATCCCGGCTGGCATCAGCCCCAACATCGGAGTCGGTGGGCATGTGCTCGGCGGCGCCTTCGGCTACTTGTGTCGGCAGCACGGACTGGCAGCCGATCACCTCTACGGCGTCGAGGTGGTCGTGGTGGATGAGACCGGGACGGCCAGGAGCGTGGTGGCGACCCGGGAGCCGACAGACCCGAACCGGGACCTGTGGTGGGCACATACCGGCGGAGGCGGAGGCAACTTCGGCATTGTCACTCGTTATTGGTTCAGGTCACCGGGGGTCAGTGGGACCGATCCCGCCAGGCTGTTGCCCAAGGCCCCTGCCTCGGTGCTCAGGTTCAAAACGCAGTGGAACTGGGAAGATCTCGACGAGAGGGCCTTTATCCGGCTGGTGCTGACCGCCGGGGCAGAGGCCGAGCAGCTGCTCGACGAGCACCTGGTCGCCATCAACGAGGGTGTCGGCGTGGCTTACACCCGTGAAATCGACAGGACCTCCTGGCTGGCCTTTGCCCTCTATCCCTTCCCTGATCTAGTCGATAACGCGTCACAGGGTGGCATCTTCAAGCTCAAGGATGCGTTCCTCCGCAAGCGCCTCACGGATCACCAGATCGCCGTCGCGTATCACTACCTGACCCGGACCGATCACGCTGTAGCGGGTGGGCTGGGCATGGCAACCTACGGAGGTAAAGTGAACAAGGTGGCACCGGAGGCGACAGCCTCAGCCCAACGGGAATCGATTCTCACCATGTCTTGCTCGACCGGCTGGGCAGACCCACAGGACGAAGCGCGGAGCTTGGCCTGGGTTCGCCAGTTCTACCGGGACCTCTTCTCTGACACCGGCGGCGTGCCCGTGCCCGGCGAGGTCAGCAACGGTGCCTTGATCAACCACCCCGATGTGGACCTCGCCGATCCGCAGTGGAACACCTCCGGAGTCCCCTGGCACACGCTGTACTACAAAGACAATTACCCAAGGCTCCAGCAGATCAAGGCGAGCTTTGATCCCCGCAACGTTTTCTACCATGCCTTGTCCATCCGCCCCACCGAAGCATAGGGGAAGTGCGATTTCGCGCAAGGACATCGTGGGGAGTTCCACGCGCAGGTCAACGATCAACTGGCGCATATCTGGCGGCGGACTCCGCGCCGTTTCCTGTGGCTGTTTGCGGGGTTCGGATGCAAACAGACTAACCATGCCCTGCTTGTCAAAAGCATCGGCTTTGCGCTCCAGGGTAGGGCGTGGCTCGTCTGTTTCTTTGGCGCGCCCAGTGGCATGGTCCCCAAACAGGACGATAGGGCGCAATAACTCGTAGGCCGTTTGTTCCGGCCACAGCGTGTATTGTCGAATGGTTTGCCAATCTTCAGTATGCTCTCGCTGAATACGCTTGCGCTTCGGCACCGTATACCCCAACACAATGAGATAGGCTGATGCATCAATCGTACTCAGATTTTTCCCCCCGAAAAAACCTATTTACTTCTTCCACCACCTGTGTTATCATTGTAGTAACCAATACAAATGGCACACGTGAGAACATGTCCTTTCCCAGCGGATTTCAGAGAGGAAGCGCCAGCGGCTGCGAGCGCTCCACCCGGCAAGAAGTGGATACCCCTCGCCAGCCTGTACCGAGACTGCAAGGTACACGTCACGACCTCGTTACCGGTCGCTAGAGCGCGTTTTTCCTACCTGCACATTGGAAACGCGGAAGCCGGGTGGAACCACGGAGAGTGTTATAACCTTTTCGTCCCATAGAGGGATGAAAAGGTTTTTTATTGTCATCATGAGGAGGATTTAAGCATGTCGGTAGAAGCAGAACTGGAAGAATCGGTCGGCTATACGCCCCTGCAGCGCATGCGGCACTCGGCAGCCCATGTCATGGCCGAGGCCGTCCTGGAGATTTTTCCCGATGCCAAATTAGCCATTGGGCCGGCTATCGAAGACGGCTTTTACTATGATTTCGATTTGCCACGTACCCTGACGCCCGATGATTTGCCCGATATCGAACAGCGCATGGCCCGTATTGTCGCGGGCAAGTACCCTTTCAAACGTGATCGCTGGCCTCGCGAGAAGGCCCTGGAGTACTTCCGCGACAAGGGGCAGACCTACAAGGTTGAGCTTATCGAAAACCTGCCGGATCAAGAAGTCGGCATCTACACGCAAGATACCTTTCTGGACCTGTGTCGCGGCCCGCATGTCGAAAATACCGGCCAGATCGGCCCTTTCAAGCTGATGCGCGTAGCTGGAGCATACTGGCGCGGCGACGAGCATCGCCCCATGTTGCAGCGCATCTACGGCACTGCGTGGTTCACGCAGCAGGAACTCGATCAATACCTGTGGCGCTTGGAAGAGGCCCAGAAGCGCGACCATCGCAAACTGGGCAAGGAGCTCAAGCTCTTCGTAATCAGCGACGAGCTACCAGCTGGCGTACCTATGTTCTTGCCCAATGGCGAGATGCTGCGCCACTTGATGGAGAGCTACGTCCGCGAGACCCAGGAAAAATATGGTTACCAGCACGTCTGGACCTCGCACCTCGGTAAAGTAAAACTGTACAAGACCTCCAGGCACTGGTACAACTATCGCGAGAACATGTTTCCCATCATGCAGGGCGAGCAGGAACAATCGGAAGACGATGCTTTTGTGCTCAAACCGATGAACTGCCCGCACCACATCACGCTCTACAAAACGCAGATGCATAGCTATCGCGAGTTGCCTGTGCGCTATGCCGAGTTTGCCACCCTCTACCGTTATGAGAAAGCAGGCGTCTTAACAGGCCTGGCGCGTGTACGCAGCCTCACCCAGGACGATGCGCACGTCTTCCTGCGTCCTGACCAGATTCAGGAAGAGTTTAACCGCGCCATCGACCTGACGCTCGAAGTCTTCAATACCTATGGCCTGACGGATTACTGGATTGCTCTTTCGCTGCGCGATCCCAACAAGAAAGAGGATTATACGGGCAGCGACGAGGTCTGGGAAAGGGCCGAAAGCGCCCTGCGCCAGGCGGTCAATAACAAGGGCATTCAGTATCGTGAGATGATCGGTGAAGCCGCCTTTTATGGCCCGAAAACCGACTTCATGGTGCGCGATGCGCTTGGCCGCGACTGGCAGTGCTCAACGGTACAGCTCGACTTCGTGCAGCCTGAGAACTTTGAGCTTGAGTACATCGGCGAAGACGGCCAGCCTCATCGCCCGGTCATCATTCACCGTGCCGTAACCGGCTCGACGGAACGCTTCATGGCGCTGATTATCGAGCACTTCGCGGGAGCCTTCCCTGTCTGGCTGTCACCTGTGCAGGCCATGGTCATTCCCATCGCCGACCGCCACCTGGAATACGCTGACAAGGTCTTGCAGACGCTCAAAGCAGCAGGTGTGCGTGCCGAAGTAGATTCGCGCAGCGAGCGCATGAACGCCAAAGTTCGTGACGCGCAGTTGCAGAAGATACCCTACATGCTCGTGGTCGGTGACAAAGAAGCGGCAGACAACGCCGTTTCCGTACGCCTGCGCACCAACGAAAACCTTGGAGCGACCCCACTTGAAAGTTTCATAGTGCGTATCACAGAGATCATCAAAACCAAAAGCATGGAGTTGTAATCTCAATACACACGGCTAACACGCGAGACATGCCTCTCCCCAGAGGTAGACAGAGAGGAAGCGCCAGCGGCTGCAAGCGCTCCAACCAGCAAGGAGATCGTACCCCTCGCCAGCCTGCACAGAGTCAGTAATGTGCACGTCCTGGCCACGTTACCGGTCCATGAGAGCGCGTCCTTTCTCTTGCACATCTTGCAGTGCGAAAGGCGCGGAACCCGGGTGGAACCACGAAAGCATCAAGCCTTTTCGTCCCTTTGAAGGATGGAAAGGCTTTTTTCTTATCACCGGTTGCCTGATCGTATGTTTTCGTACGGATTTGCGAAGCGTGTGCTAAGCCGCGTAGGGGCGGGGGCGGTGTGGAGTGGAGTGGAGATGCTTGCATCGCCCCTTGCCGGTAAAAAGGTTGTAGCTTTGGCTGCATCTTCGTATCAGATAAGGAGAAAATTCTATGCCACTCGAAGTAGAACTGCAAGCATCGGAAGCATATTCGCCGCTTCAGCGTATGCGCTATTCCGCAGCGCTTGTCATGGCCGCAGCAGTGCAAGAGATGTTCCCCGGTGCCAGATTTGGCAGCGGGGGAGCTATTGAAGACGGCTTTTATTATGATTTTGAATTGCAACGTCCGCTCACGCCCGGCGATTTTCCTGAGATTGAGCGGCGCGTGCAGCGCATCATTGCCGGCAAGTATCCCTTTGTGCGCGATCACTGGTCGCGTCTCAGAGCCTTAGAGCACTTCCGCAGTAAAGGACAGCTTTATAAAGTCGAGCTTATCGAAAACCTGCCGGAAGAGCAGGTGAGCGCCTACCAGCAGCAAAACGACTTTCCTGAACTTTGCCGTGCGCAAGAGGGTGGAAACTGGCCGGGTGAAGTCATGATCTGCCAGCAGCAGCATTTTCTCGACCTGTGTAGCGGCCAGCTTGTAGAGCACACGGGTCAGATCGGCCCCTTTAAGCTGATGAGCGTCGGGGGAGCCTACTGGCGTGGCGACGAGAAGCGTCCTATGTTGCAGCGCTTGTATGGCACGGCATGGTTTACGCAAGAGGAACTCGATCAATACCTGTGGCGCTTGGAAGAGGCCCAGAAGCGTGACCACCGCAAACTGGGGCGCGAACTTGAACTGCTGCATTTTGATGCCACGGCTCCTGGCATGCCCTACTGGCTGCCAAAGGGATTTAAGTTGCTCTCGGAACTCATCGCTTTCTGGCGGGTTGAACACGAAAAGCGTGGCTATCAAGAGATATCGACTCCGTTGCTGAACGACAAACAAATCTGGGAGATTTCGGGCCACTGGGAGCATTTCTGTGAGGATATGTTTCTTCTGCCCGTGGGAGAAAACCAGGTCTACGGTCTCAAGCCGATGAACTGCCCCAATGCCATGATACTCTTCAATAGTAAGATCCGCAGCTATCGAGACCTGCCATTACGCCTGGCCGATTTCAGCATCCTGCATCGCCACGAGCGAGCGGGAACGTTACATGGGTTGCTGCGAGCGCAAAAATTCCAGCAGGATGATGCCCACATTTTCCTGATGGAAGATCAGATCGAGGATGAATACCAGCGCATCTTCGAGATTGCTGACCTCTTCTACAAGATTTTCGACATGAAGTATACGCTGCGCCTGGGTACGCGGCCAGAGGGATATATCGGCGATCTGGAGACGTGGAATAAAGCCGAGGCAGTGCTCCGCGGCATCCTGGATAAGTACGCGGGCCAGGGAAATTATATCGTCAAGGAGGGAGATGGCGCATTTTATGGGCCAAAGGCTGACATTTTGATAGAAGACGCCCTCGGCAGATCGTGGCAGTTGGGCACGATTCAGCTTGACTTCCAGTTGCCACGCCGCTTCAACTGCTCTTACATCGATAAGGACGGTCAGGAGAAGATGCCCGTTGTCATTCATCGCGCGATTTGTGGCTCGCTGGAACGCTTCATCGGCATTCTCATTGAGCATACGGCGGGAGCGTTTCCCGTCTGGATAGCGCCGGTGCAGGCTCGCCTCATCCCTGTTGCTGACCGGCACGTAGCCTACGCGCAACAGGTAATGGAGCAGTTGCGCAGCCAGGGCATACGTGTAGAGATGGATGACTCGCGAGAACGCATGAACGCCAAAATTCGCGAAGCGCAGCTTCAGAAAATACCCTATATGCTCGTAGTCGGCGACAAAGAAGCGGCAGATAATGCTGTCTCCGTACGCCTGCGCACGAACCAGAACCTGGGACGCATGCCCCTTGCAGCTTTCGTCGAGCGCATCGTGGAGCTTATCAAAGCGAGGAGTAATGACTTGTAAGGGCTTTTATGACTGTTAGAGGGCATTTCCTCACTCGTGCCAGGAAATGCCCTCAATATCAACTACTTAAGTTTCAAGCTATATACTACGATTCGTGGGTTTTAAACGATGCCTGGTACGGCGTCTTCTGGCACGGCGTTTATACTTCGACTCATTCGTGAGAGAATCATTAACCGTTTGTTCCTTCGGATATTTCTCAGGAATCATCAGAGGGTCCATAATCAACGGATTTTTGAGGCGTTCTACATAGTAAAAACCAGCGGCATCTAATAGCAACTCGAAAAAACCACTCATCTCTTGTGCCTTTCATACCATTGCTCACCTATAAAATCCACAAAATCCTCAAGTAGTATATGCTCTTGACTTTTTAAATGATACCCGTCTCTCATTATATAACATTTTGCTATTAAATTGTCAAGAGATACATCTTGTATCACTTTCTCCATTAGGGCTTTCATCAACTGAATGCTATTCAACCTGCTTGCGAACTCAGCGTTTGCAGTAAATGCGTTCCCGGCGCCTCACCGATCCTCTGGGCTAACTGCTGAAACTGCTCGTATGTCATACCTGCCGTTGTTCCGCTCCACATTTTATCGCCCAGCGTCTGCATAGCAGGCTTGACCCTCGCATAAACATCGGCATCGCTGACCACGCTTCCAAGTTTGTCGTTCCATTCCGCAAACATCCCACCTGACAGGTTCGGGTCGCCTGGCTTCAGATTCAGGCGCTGGTTAGAAAAGTCAAAGATATTCGGCTCCCATTTCTCGTACAGCAGCCTGGTATCTAAATAGTCATGAAAGTATCCAGCCTTGGGAACGATGTAGAGGAGCTGGTCATTTGTATTGATGATATGATATCCCTGGTTCACCAAATCCACAGCGTTGGCCCACCTGTTATCCCATACATCCATCACAATATCGCTATTTACCTTCACGGCGCTTTTCATCTCCGACAGGCTCCCCCACACCCTTATGCTCTTCCCCCTCTGCCCCAGGTAATCGTCGTACCTGTTAATAAACTGCCTGTAATTGTTCGCGTCATCCTGCGAGTATTCATCCGCTCCTATATGCACCTGCGTAGTATCAAACCAGGAAAGAAACTCATTCCAGATGGCATTCAGAAAAGTGTAGGTGTTGGGATTCTCCAGGTCAAGAAACTCCTTCGAGTATTTCTGATTTGCGAGGTCTGGCCGGTATTGCGTGAACGCCAGTGCATGCGCCGGCGCATCGATTTCTGGCGTAATCGTCACAGCATATGCTTGCGCAATCGACTGCAGTTCGCGCATATCCTGTCTGGTGTAGGACCCATCTTTGGCGGCCAGCCCCGGGAAGCGGCTGCTATTGAGACGGAACGCCGCGTATTTCTGCATCCAATCCTGACTCATTCCAGCATCGATTTCATTGTCGTTGAAATGAAGCTGGAAGTCATTCATCTTGTACCATGACATAAATTTCACATAGTCTTCCAGGAGCTGGAGGGAGAAAAACTTGCGTCCAACGTCAAGCAGGAAGCCGCGCTCTTTGTATGCTGGATAATCCCTCGCAGTTCCTTTGACAATGTGCATATGTGCAGGGTCCTGGACCAGGATTTGCAAAGCTGTTCGCGTACCATAAAAGACGCCGTTGCTTGTATTCGCACTGATCACCACCGCGTCTCCCACTTTGAAGAGATACCCCTCGTCTCCAATACCACGGTCCGAGTTACTAAGTGTCAAGAAAAAATCCCCCGGCGCCGGAGGACTGGTGTTAATAACCGGCAGCGTACGCCCGGTAACCTCGAATAGATCTGCTTGAAAAACCCTCGCCGTGTCATCCAGCTGCGCAGCATAGGATGGATCTACAATAATGCTAGAAGTTGAAACCATTGTGAATGATCCCGTGCTCCCCTGCCACTCCCGCAGAGCGGGGATGACCTCCGGTGCCGCGTTAGCGAGTATGCTGGCGGAATTAACCAGTTGCAAGGAGACGAAAGACGCAAGGCTCGCAACCAGGACAAGCAGCACAATCGTACAAATAACGGTGATACGTTTCCTCAAGAACAGCGCTCCTTCTCCTTTCGTCTGACCTGAGTCCGCAGGACTAGCCGCGTAGCGGCGTTGGTCAGACGGATAAGTGCCGAAAAGTAGGATTTCGCAATAGCACTTCCGGCGCGTAGCTTTGTACATTTTATCTCAAGAACGCGCTTCACTGGAACAGCAAGTCTAGTTGCTCTCTCAAAAAAGCCTTCTCTTCCTGGTAAGGAAGTAAGTTGATTACATCCCCAGGCGCAAACCAGCCTACTTCGATGAATCTCTCGTCAGAAGGGGCTGGCAGTTGCTGATTACCTGCTGCATAAGCCAGGTAGAAGTGGATCGTTTTCTGTTCTATAGAACCGTTGCTCTTCACCGATTCCCGCGTGATAGTACCAAGATGCATGATTAATTGGACATTGTCCAATCCGGTCTCCTCGTAAATCTCCCTCAAAGCGGCTTGCTCGAGCGACTCACCCTGCTCGACATGGCCTTTCGGCAGTACCCAGGTTTTTGTTGCTCTTTGATGCTGTGCAAGTGCGATCTTGAGCTTGCCTTCGACTTCCCGCAAGATGATAGCGCCTGCCGAAGTTGCTGTCCTCATTACCATCTGTTCTTTCGTCTCCATCAAAAAATAGAGTCCTCAGACTCTGAGAACTCTATTTTCGCACATAAGGTTGGAGTTTGCCGCTAATTCAAGTACTGGTAGGCTGGCAGTGTCAGGAATTCGACGAACTGGTCATCAGTAATGATCTTGTCGAGAATCTCAGATGCGGTCTGAAATTTCCGCCTGGCAAATTGTTGCTCTCCGACCATCAAGCGGATTTTCTCAAGTTCATCCTTTGCCAGTTCGCGGAACAATTCGACCGTCACCTTTCTGCCGTCATCGAGGATGCCCTTGGGATGGTGAATCCACTGCCAGATCTGCGACCTGGAAATCTCGACTGTGGCAGCATCTTCCATCAGGTTGTTAATAGGCACGCAGCCCGAGCCGCGTAGCCAGGACTCCAGGTATTGCAGGCTGACGCTGATATTGTTGCGTAGCCCGGCTTCGGTAATCGTGCCATCGGGTACCTTTAACAGGTCGGCAGCTGTCGCGTGTACGTCTTTACGTTTCCTGTCGATCTGGTTGGGTCCCTTCATGACAGCGTCGAATTCCTCCAGTGCGATGGCCACCAGCCCTGGATGAGCTACCCATGTGCCATCATGGCCGTCGGTAGCCTCGCGTTTTTTATCTGCCCGCACGCGTGCGAGCGCCTCTTCGTTCGCCTTTGCATCGTTCTTGATAGGAATCTGGGCCGCCATACCGCCAATCGCATGAGCATTGCGCCGGTGACAAGTTTTGATGGTGAGCAGTGAGTAGGAGCGCATAAAGTGTGTTGTCATCGTTACCTGTGCGCGGTCAGGAAGAATAAAATCTGGAATCTCGCGGAACTTCTTGATAGTGCTGAAGATGTAATCCCAGCGGCCACAGTTCAAACCCCCCGAGTGTTCCCGCAGCTCGTACAGGATTTCATCCATCTCAAAGGTTGCCAGGATAGTCTCGATCAGTACCGTGGCTTTAATCGTGCCCTGGGGAATGCCCAGTTCGCGTTGCGCCAGCACGAATATATCGTTCCAGAGACGCGCTTCCAGGTGGCTTTCAAGTTTAGGCAGGTAGAAGTAAGGCCCTGTACCTTTTTCGAGCAGTGTTTTGACGTTGTGGAAAAAGTACAGGCCAAAATCGAAGATGCCGCCTGATACCGGCTTGCCATCGATCAAAACATGCTTTTCCACCAGGTGCCAGCCACGGGGGCGAACCAGCAGCGTCGCGGTCTTTTCATCGAGCGCGTATTGCTTACCCTCCGGGCTGTTATACGTGATGGTGCGGTTGACCGCGTCACGAACATTGATCTGGCCTTGAATCGTGCCCTCCCACATCGGGGAAAACGAATCTTCAAAGTCGGCCATGAAAACTTTGGCGCCCGAGTTCAATGCGTTGATAATCATTTTCCGTTCAACGGGACCCGTAATCTCTACGCGCCTGTCCTGAAGATCTGCAGGCACGGGCGCTACAGTCCATTCGCTGTTGCGAATATGCTCCGTTTCGGGCAGGAAATCGGGTAGCTTGCCCGCGTCGATCTCGGCCTGGCGCTGCTCCCTTCTCCGCAGCAGCTCTTCACGCCTGTCTGCAAAAGCGCGCACCAGCGTTGCCACGAAATCCATAGCTTCCGGTGTCAAAATTTCGGCAAACTCTGGAGTAATGGTGCCGGTGATCTGTATGCTTTCAACATATGTCTTCTGATTCGTCATCTGGAGGAAAGGTCCTTTCGGTGGTGGCTGCCAGGGTGGGGGCCAGCCCCACCCCTACTCTATACGGCTTCGCTCTTCGGCTCTCTATCAATTATATCCCGGCGATTAATGGAACTGCTCCACCTCGGTCGAACCTGCCAGTGCAACAGTTGAGGAATTGCCGCTGGAGATGACCTGCGCCACCTCGTCGAAGTACCCCGTACCCACCTCGCGCTGATGCTTGGTCGCGCTATATCCATATGTTTCCATTGCAAACTCAGCCTGCTGGAGCTTGGAGTAAGCTGACATGCCATGCTCGCGATACCCCAGCGCTAGCTTGAACATACTGTAGTTGAGGGCATGGAAACCGGCTAGTGTGATAAATTGGAATTTATAACCCATTCTCCCAAGCTCTTGCTGGAACGTTGCGATTGTCTCTGGATCAAGCTTCTTGCGCCAGTTGAATGATGGCGAGCAGTTGTAGGCCAGCATCTTGCCAGGATATTGCTCGTGAATCTCCTCGGCAAATCGCTGCGCTTCTTTAAGGTTTGGTTCTGCCGTTTCACACCAGATCAGGTCGCAATACGGGGCATAGGAGAGTCCCCTGGCAATAGCCGCCCTCAGTCCACCATGTATCTTGTAGAACCCCTCCGCTGTGCGCTCCATGGTGAGGAATTTGTGGTCTGCCGGGTCGATGTCGCTGGTGATCAGATGTGCGCTATTGGCATCGGTCCGCGCAACAATCAGCGTTGGGACGCCCATCACATCGGCCGCTAAGCGTGCAGCCACGAGGTGCTTAATCGCTGTCTGAGTTGGCACGAGCACTTTGCCGCCCATATGACCGCACTTTTTCTCCGATGACAACTGGTCTTCAAAGTGCACGCCTGCCGCCCCTGCTTCAATCATCGCTTTCATCAGTTCAAAGACGTTTAAGGGTCCGCCAAAACCTGCTTCCGCATCGGCCACGATTGGCGCGAACCAGTAAGTATCATCCTTGCCTTCCGCGTAATGAATCTGGTCGGCTCGCTCTAGTGCCTGGTTAATTCTGCGTACAACATGCGGGACACTGTTAGCTGGGTAAAGGCTCTGGTCAGGGTACATTTGCCCGGCAAGATTGGCGTCTGCCGCGACCTGCCAGCCGCTCAGGTAGATAGCTTTTAAACCAGCCTTGACTTGCTGGACCGCCTGGTTGCCTGTCAACGCGCCCAGTGCAGCGACGTAAGGTTCGGCGTGCAAAAGAGTCCAGAGCCGCTCAGCACCAAGTCGCGCCAATGTATATTCAATTTTGATTGACCCGCGCAGCCGGATTACATCTTCTGCACTGTATGGCCGCTCAATCCCTTGCCAGCGCAGATTCCCTTTCCAATTTCTTTCAAGCTCCGCAGCATAGAGGTTCCTCAGCCCTTGTTTACTGTTGCCCGTATGCTTGCCGTTTCCGTTTGCAGCATGTTGTTCGCTCATGATGATGGTCTTTCCCCTTCCAGGACTAGCGGGTAGATACTAAACGGTGGACCCCATTGTCTGCCGCCTTCTTTCCTACCCTGACTAAAGGGTAACATGTAACCACCAAAAAGGGCTAGCAAATCGCTTCGAAGATTCTGAAGCTATGCATAAGCAAAAGGTTATATGTTATGGAGAGGTGAGCTTGTTTTGATTTTGCGCCCGTTACGCCCCGTGGCACTTCTTGTACTTCTTGCCGCTGCCACAGGGACATGGATCGTTGCGCCCGATCTTGTTTGCCGTCACTGGGTGTGGAGCTGGGGTCGCAACTGCTGCGCGTCCATGCCCATTCTGGCGATTGCCCGCGCCTTGCCTTTGTGAGGCCGTACCCCTATCTGCACCATCGCTCTTCGCCTGGCCGCTGGCCCTGGCGATATCATCGACATTCGTGCGCAGGTTGCGTGGAGCCTTACGCTTAGGCTCTGGCCGGTGTACTGTTATCGTAATGTTTCCGCGCAGCAACTTGAGCAACTCATCTACTATATAGTGTTGGATGGTCGCTTTCAAGTTCTCGAACATGCGGAACGCCTCGTTCTTGAACTCGACCAGCGGGTCGCGCTGTCCTATGGCACGGAAATGAATACTGGCACGCATCACGTCCAGGGAATCAATATGATCCATCCACAGGCGGTCTATAACCTGCAAGGTGTAGGAACGCTCCAGGTCGCGGATAGTGGGGATACCAAGACCAGGATTCTCTGCCGCCAGTTTATCAAGCTGCTGGCCGCGCTCCTCGTAGTGGTCTATCACCAGCTCTATCAGTTTCTTGTTGAGATCGTCTTTGCGCACGGCATGAATATTTTCCGGCAAAACCTCACCAGGGATTTGCACCCATGTTTCCAGGACGGCAAAAAGCTTCTCTAACTGCTCTTCTTCCGTGATGATATGGCCTGGGATGTGCATCTCCACTATTCTGCCCACTTCGTCACGCATCATTCCCAGCACGCGCTCGTGCATATCCACGCGTTCAAGCACAGCGCGGCGATCAGCATAGATCACTTCGCGCTGCTTGGCAATTACATCGTCATAATCGACCACGTTCTTACGGATATCGAAGTTGTATCCCTCAACTCTGGTTTGTGCCTGTTCGATAAAGCGCGAAACCATGCCGCTCTCAAGCGGCATATCTTCGTCCATCCCAACCATCTGCATCACTTTAGATACGCGGTCAGCGGCAAAGCGGCGCATCAGCTCATCGTCCAGTGCCAGGAAGAAGCGTGACGAGCCTGGATCGCCCTGGCGCCCGGAGCGACCTCGCAACTGGTTATCGATACGCCGTGACTCGTGTCGTTCGGTGCCGATGATACGCAGCCCGCCCAGCTCGACGACGTGTTTGTGATCCTCTTCGCACTCGCGCCTCTTCTGCTCGAGCAGTTCGTTTACCTCTTCCTCGGGCATGTTGGCGATATATTGCTGGATCGCCTCCTCTTTCTCGGCGCGATCATCTTCGTCCTGCACCGGCATCTCACGGATGAAGTCTACATGCTCAGCATGTTTGCGCAGGGTGGCATCTCGAAAGCCTTCCGGGTTGCCTCCCAACACGATGTCGGTTCCACGACCGGCCATGTTCGTGGCAATAGTCACCGCGCCGCTGCGCCCTGCCTGTGCAACGATTTGCGCCTCACGCTGGTGGTGCTTGGCATTCAGGACATTGTGCGCTACACCCTGCTTTTCTAGTAGATCAGAGAGATGTTCCGAAATCTCCACCGAGGTTGTACCTACCAGGACAGGCTGGCCCTTTCCATTCAGTTCCTTGATCTCCTCGACTACGGCCCTGTATTTGGCATCTGTTGTGCGATAGATCAGGTCAGGCATGTCCTCGCGAATCATCGCTTTGTGCGTCGGGATAGATACAACATCCAGCTTATAGATCTTATGGAACTCTTCCGCTTCGGTCAGCGCGGTACCTGTCATACCGGCCAGTTTCTTATAAAGGCGGAAGAAATTCTGGAAAGTGATCGTTGCGAGTGTATGATTCTCGCGCTGCACCTTGACGCCCTCTTTAGCTTCGATTGCCTGGTGCAGGCCCTCGCTGTAGCGGCGTCCCAGCATCTGGCGACCTGTGAACTCATCAACGATAATGACCTCGTCGTCTTTCACAATGTAGTCTTTGTCACGCTTGAAGATGACCTCGGCTTTGATGGCATTCTCCATGTAGCGCGTCAGGTCCGCATTGGCCTCCTCATAGATGTTTTTGACGCCTGCTAACTTTTCGATCTTCTCGATACCTGGCTCTGTAAGGATGACGGCGCGTGTTTTCTCCTCGACGGTATAGTCGGTTTCGGCATTCAAACGTTTGGCCCAGCCGGCGAACCGCACGTAATGGTCGGTCGATTCCTGGCCCTGGCCCGAGATGATCAGTGGGGTACGCGCTTCGTCGATCAGAATGTTATCTACCTCGTCAACGATGGCATAGTTGAGATCTCGCTGCACCATCTGGTCCAGTGAGACAACCATGTTATCGCGCAGGTAGTCAAAGCCAAACTCGTTGTTTGTGCCGTAGGTGATATCGGCGTCGTAGGCTGCACGGCGTTCAGGCGTCTGCGGTTCGACGGCGTTGACAATGACACCAACGCTCAGCCCCAGAAATTTGTAGATCTTGCCCATCCACTCGGCATCACGACGTGCCAGGTAGTCGTTGACGGTGACGATGTGTACGCCTTTGCCGGTCAAGGCATTCAGATAAGCAGGCAGGGTAGCGACCAGCGTTTTTCCCTCGCCGGTTTTCATCTCGGAAATTTTGCCCTGGTGAAGCACAACCCCACCGATCAGTTGTACATCGAAGTGGCGCATCTGGATTGTCCGCCGGCCCGCTTCTCGCACAACGGCGAAAGCTTCAGGAATCAGGTCTTCAAGCGTTTTGCCCGTTTTATAGCGCTTCACCATTTCCGGGATGAGTTCGTCCATCGCTTCGGCTTTAAGCGCGACAATTTCACCCTGCAGGTACTGCAGGATGTCGCCGAATAGCTGCTCTAGCCGCTCATCTGCGCCCTCTTGCGGATCGGGCGTGTTGCGGCGAGCTTCTTCGAAGAGCGGCCACGCTTTTTCGAATGCTTCGTCCAGGTAATCGTCGTCTATCTCATCGAGAGCTGGCTCGCTCTTTTTGAGCAACGCGAGGGTTGCTCGGCGCGGATCTTTAGCCTCGTCGGGCCACACTTGCGTTTCCTCGGCCGCGTCCATGGCTGCTGTGACTCTCCTCGTGTTGAGCGCCGGGTTCAGTTGTTCATAGGCGTTCTCAAAGCATTCCGAGAGGGTATCCTGCAGGTTATCGCGGAGCATATGCTCTGGATCACGCACCCTCTCGATTTTCTGGCGCTGCTCTCTGATGGCTGCATGCAGTTGCGCATCGGTGCATTTTGCCGCGAGCGGTTCTACTTTGTCCAATGCCTCGTCGAACAGTTTGACCAGTTCATCTTCAAGCACCATGCCGCCTTTGAGATAGAGATAGAGTTGTGAGCGAAATTCTTTGGTCTTCGCAGCTAGTTCTTCATCACTCAGCTCTTCGATGGTTGGTTCGAGCGCATTAATTTCATCTATAGTAGGCTGAATAGCCTTCAAGTCTTTTTTGTTGGGATCACCCAGCATCTTCCCAAGTAATTGCATAGTAGTGTGTTCTCCTGATGATTGGCGTTGGCGGTGCTATCTATCAATAGTAATAACGCTTATCGGGCAGTAAAAATTCTCGTTCATTATACCATACGTTCTTCTACTTGACCTTGTTGCTTCCCGCCATAGCGCCTCACCAGCTCTTCACGTGACATCCACAACTCTTGTGGGTATGACCCATAGGTAGTCCCTTGCAAGAGCCGTTCAAGCCCATTCTCATTGTAGAGTACCAGCAAACCCATCATGAAAAAGCGATCCAGCCGGGCTTGAAGAGTCTTGGGACGCTCGCGCACCGTAAAACCAATGCGGCGGGATGCGCGACTCAACAGTGTCAATCCATAGAGCGCACGCAGATCGGCTGGAAAATCCGGCGCTTGTGTCCATGTTGCCAGGGCGCCTAAGTCTTGCATGACCATTTGAATAAATCCCCAGGGACCCGTCTGTTTTGCAGCCTCCAGCAAGACGCGATTACGGAAATGGAGTTCGCCGACCAGGTCCCCTTTGCCGATATGCGTCCCATCAGGCAGGTCTATTGGTCGTCCATGGTAGCGTATGAAATGCACCTCCAGCAATCCATGAGGAGCATGTGGAATCGGCTTGACGCGCCAGACGGTCAGCGTAAGCCACTCCCAGAAAGGCCAGAAACGCAGAAAACCACGTGCACGCCCATCTCGCGTGCGAAATGCCAATCTCCATCCAAAACTCACAGAGCGGTGAGGAGCCTGCGACTTAGAAATGGTGCGGCTGTCTTGCTTCTCCTGTACCTTCAGGATAAAGATGGCTCCCAATATCAGTACAAAAGCTGCGAGCGCGAAAATTATACGGTAGCCTAATTGGGTTCGCCCAAACACACTGACGATAGCGAAGATCATAGTGCCCAGTAGAGGGGCGACAATAGCCGGTATCGTCGCAGAGGCATTCCAGATCCCCATATCTTTGCCGACCGTATCCAGTGACGGCAGCGAGTCGATAGTTAAAGCCCAGTCTACACTGGTGTAGGCCCCGAAGCCCAATCCGAAGAGTAGACCCAGCGGCCAGAGCACCCGGGTATCGGGTAAAACGACGAACGCCAGCGCCGCCAGCGCCATGCACACTGTAGCCAGGGAGACTATCTTGACCCGCCCGGTATGGTCAGAGAGCACACCAAGCACAAAGGCGCTGCAGACAGCGCCCAGCAAGGCAAGTATTGCAACTCCCGCCGTTGCCTGCACAAAATTGGTGACGTGCGCGACATTGGCAAAGTAATATTCAATGTACGTCATGAACAGGGTAAGCCCTAACATGACGAAGAAGCGTGTCAGGAAAACCCAGCTAAAATTACGATCATGCCAGGGCTCAAGCCAGTTATGTGCAAACCAGGCACGCAATCTGGGGATAGCTTTCTCCCCTACCGGGTTGGATTCCGCTGGCGAAAGGATGTGCGGTACTTCGCGCACACCAACTATTGTTATCAACACGCCGGCGAGCAAGACTATCCCGCTCAGTATGTAGTAACCAATGGCGCCGCTATGGATAGCGTCACTGCCGGTTGAAACCAGGTTAACCTGGCCGAGTAGCCATGCGGCCAGGGCCAGGCTGCAAACATTCCCGAGAATACTCATAAGTCCCATATAGCCCGAGGCTCTGCCACGCTGATCTTCAGGCACGCGATCCGGTATCAAGCCCTGGTATCCGGCGGTGGTAGCATTGGTAGCAAGCTGAAAAACTATGAGACCCACTATAAAGAAGCCGAGATTTCTGGCAAATCCCAGGAAGATTGCACCAAAGAACATGAGTAGCCCACCACTTAAGATATATGGTCGCCGGCGTCCCCAGTGGCCGGTAGTGCGATCAGATAGCATGCCGATCAATGGAGGCACGATCAATGTCAGGATCGCACCTGCTGCCGTAATCCACCCGAGGAAAGTCGCTTGCTGGGCACTCCCCACCTGGCCCGGCGCGACAAACAATAAAATTTGTATGGGAATCACGATTGGAAGCAGGGCTGAGTTCTGAAAGTTTATAGAAAACCAAAGGGCGCTGAGCGTAAGCTGTTCGTTAACAGAGAGCCGGTGGGGCTGATCATGCCAATCCATTGAATTCATCTGCGATCTATCCTTAAGGGACTGGGCAAAAACAGTAAATTGTGTTGTATCCAACTCCCCGGCGAACTGGATACAGCGCATCGCATAGCAATACTTAATTTTACAACATTGTGCTGGATGGTTGGTTCGCAGGGGCGCAATGTATCGGCCCCTAATGATCTTTGACAACCGAATCGGGTAATAGCTAGAAACGTCCGCCTCCACTCCTTGTCCCTACAGAACGGTGGGGACGCTTGCGTCCCCATGAGCATGATTACCCTATTCGGTCGTCAAAATTCATCAGGTAGCCGGGGTAGTTCGTCAATGTGCGTAATCACGCCCCTATGGGCATAAACCTGGACGGCGAAGCCGCTGCCCCCAGTAAAGTTTGTTTCACCAGCACATCCACATCTTCCCCCACGCACACCCCGTCGGCGCGTAAATAGTGCAAAAATCCCTCAGCAGCCGCGCGTAACGCCTCCAACAACTCTGTACCAGGAGTGACATCAGGCTCCCACCACCAGTGCGAAATCGTCCAGACGCCTTTCTCCAGGCGAGAATCCATGCGTGCTACAAAGCGCTCTCCATAGAAGACGGGCAGCACATAATACCCCCATTTACGCTGTTCGGCAGGCTTATAGACTTCCCATGCGTAGTCGAAATTAAAAATGTGCAGCAGGGATTTGCGATCCCACAACAGGCTATCAAGCGGCCCCAGGAATATTACCCGTGAATCTGGCAGAGGCTGGTCGAGCAAGTTGAGTGCGCTGGAGTGCACATAATAGGGCCATGCCAGGTCGCCAACCTGTAGTTGAGTCAATTGCCCCGCATCTAGCAGTTGCGTAACTGCCAGCTTGCGTTTCGCTGCCTCTACGCACGCGCACCAGACGGCCGCCTCGGCAGTTGGACGTAATATACCAGCCGCCTGGTACCTGCGCATGATGATCCAGCGGTAATAGGCCTCCTCATCCACCAGCGGGGTTGCCTCAAAATGTTGTGGGGGTATTACACGCCGCGGGCGGTCATAATAATGGCGTCCGCCCTGGCGATGATGCGTTACCAGTTCGCCGCAGGCCCACAATGAGCGTAACAGGCGCTTGGTGCGTGTCGATCCATACCACGAACCTGGTTCTCCGAAATGCGACCGGTCCTCGAACTCGAGCGAGGAAAGCGGCCCTTGTTCATCGATCGTCGCCAGTAACGCCGCAGCACCTTCAGGATCAGCCTGTAAAATTTCCCTATCGTGATACGGACGGTGTTTTTCGCGAATCAAGGCACGCATCGGCCAATCGCTCACAGGAACGAGACAGGCCATCTTATCCCAGGCATCGTAGACAAGGCGATCAGTGTACGCTGCTTTTTGCCAATCATCGACCTGGTAGCCTGGAATGCGTGCCTGGAATACAAGATCAGGATTGCGCCCAACGGGATTGAGTGGATCGTATTGCACTGTCCCCAAACGATCAAAAACACCCGGTAAATCGGTCGCTAAGAAGTGGTAGCGTGCAAGAAAACGCCGTGCCTGTTCGCGTGAAATCTGTAATACCATGAGCAAGTTATCCTATTATATCGCTATGCTAATTGGGCCTGGCTAACCACTCCTCGATCTGCTGTCTGTGCTCCTCGTAATGATCGTAGGTATCGCCTGCGACAAGCTGCCGGAGCGAATCTCCATCCAACCAGGCGAACCGGCGAGGGTCGATCAGGTCCTCTTCAGGCATAGCCTGCACCGCCTCCACAATTTGCAGATAAGAGCTGCGGAAGTCGCCCAGCACATCCGCGAGAGGACGAGACTTATTCTCCTGGTAAAATTGCTCGTTAAGCCTATCCATTTCTTCCTCGCTATTCGGGCCAGAAATGGTAGGTTCCTCGTTATGCCCGGCTGCATGCAGCCATGCCAGCAGGCGATGATGCCAGGCGGTAACATGAGCCAGAATATCTTTGATAGACCAACCTCCAATAACTCCTGGTGTGGTCATCTGCGCCTCGTCCAGCGGAGCCAGTATTGCCTCCAGTGCAGCATATTTTGAACGCAGCTCGTCGAGTATGCTGGCTTTGTCCATATGTTCTGCCATGGTTGCCCCTCCTTATGATGTTGTTTTCGCTCCTCTTGAGTCTAACACAAAAAGCGGCTATAATCAGCCCTGATTTCAAGAAGTTCTACTAACAATCGGAGGCTAGTAGCTCATGCCAGGAAAAGCGAGGCCGTCTATAGTAGGGGCGGGGCTTGCCCCCGCCCTGCTCCTCTGCTCTCATTCCCGAACTGGTCGCTTGAGTATGTACTAGGAAAGGTGAATCAGCATGTACTTCCCAACCACCCGTGTACTGACCATCCTCGAACTGCTGCAATCGCGCCAGCAGCTCAGCGGACCAGAACTGGCCCAGCGCCTGGAAGTCAACGCCCGCACCGTCCGCCGCTACATCACCATGCTTCAAGACCTGGGTTTTCCCGTTGAGGCCGTGCGAGGGCGGCATGGCTCCTATCGTCTGCGTCCTGGATTCAAGTTGCCGCCGTTGATGTTTACGGAAGATGAGGCGCTGGCTCTCACCCTTGGACTGCTGGTCGCCCGCCAGCTAGGTTTGACCGCGGCTGCACCAGCCGTCGAAGGTGCGCTTGCCAAGATCGAGCGCGTGCTGCCCCTGGCCCTGCGCGAACAGGTGCAAGCCGTACAGGAAACATTAACACTTGATCTTACCCACTCCGGCCCAACACCCAGGACTAACCTGGTGGTCACGCTTTGTGCCGCCGCACAGCAGTGCCGCCGTGTCTGGCTGCACTACTCTTCCTGGCAATCCGAGACAACCGAGCGAGCCGTCGATCTCTACGGTATTGTGTACAGGTCGGGTTTTTGGTACGCCGTGGGCTATTGCCACTTGCGTGCAGGGTTGCGAGTCTTCCGGCTGGATCGCATCCTGCAGGCCGAGTTGCGTGAAGAAACATTTTCACGCCCACCTGACTTTGATAGCTTGGCATACGTGTTGCGTTCACTGGCAAACACACCGGCCACCTGGGAGGTCGAAGTGCTGCTCGAGACGACACTAGATCAAGCTCAGCATTATGTGCCGCCCGTTATCGCGACCCTGCATCAAGTTCCTGACGGGATTATGCTGCGCTGCTCTGTCGGTTACCTCGAATGGATAGCTCATTTTCTCACCGGTATACAGTGCCCATTCATTGTACTGAAGCCCCCTGAACTGCGCGATGAGTTGCAACGACTCGCTACAAGGATTGCTGAAATGGCGGCTCGCACCCTGATGAATGTTGACGACCGAATGGGGTAATCCTATCCATTGAGGTGCTTGCGGCCCAAGGTCCTGTAGGGACAAGGGGCCGGGTGGAGCGGATGAAGGGGCCTTGTGCTTGTCCTCGTTGGGGGGCTCTGCCCTACGGGAGCAGCACATCATAATGCTCGACCTTCGGATCGAGTGAAAGAAGGTAATCCTGGTCCTCAGGATAATAGACGGCTTTTTCAACATCGTCTCCGGCAAATTGCTGGATAGCATCCCATGATTCCCAGAGAGTAAGCAGTAGAAATTCTGCTTGTCCTCCGCGTATGCTGCGTAACACAAACACGCCCCGATTACCCTCAGTCTCACGGTAATCCTTGATGCCAGTTGCTTTTAAGAAATCGAAATACTCATCAGCTTTCGACTCCGGCGTTATACCTCGCCAGATTCTCGCAATCATAGCCGTGCTCCTTTCCAACTGGTGGACTCCGCCAGTCCAGGGCGGAATCTACCAGGATCGAGTGTCGCTTTTAGTGAAATGCTAACCAGTTGCGGCGCCTCTCCCACTCGGGTGAGTCAATACCATCTGTACTGTTGATGCCCCAGAGCAGAGCAGCGACATCGAATACAGCCAGCGCAATGAGCAAAATGATAATGGTTTCCACTGTGTTCCTCTTATTTCTTGTAGCTTCAGAGATCGTGCACGTCACACCATACAATGTACCTGATAGAGCGTTTTTAAACCGTTTCATAGAATGTCTCACGCTTCCGCGAATGTTCCAAAGCGCTCGAGCTTTTTACCCCATCTAACCAGGTGAATACCAAGCCAGTTAGCAACCTTGCGAACTGTCCAGTTCGTTTTTCGCTTGAGCAGCGCTGCCCGGGCCATCCTCTCCTGCTCTGCTTGACGCAGCAGTTCCTCGCGCCCCCTGCGCAGCGTGTCATAGTGATCAATTGAATGCATGAAACGTTCTCCTTTCAACTGGCTACAAGCAGCGCAGCTCATCTCTTGACATCGGAATAAATTAACTAGTAAAATTGTTTTTGATAGTTAGATTGTACTATACAAATTGTAACCTGTCAAGTGTATTTTGCTAGTTAGTATAAGATGTGATAAAGTATGAGAGGAGGGTTACTTTTCATGGTTGAGAATCTAATGCAAGCGCGTATCTTTGAATTTACGGGTGGTTTACTGTGCCTGGACTTTGCCAATACCTTGGAAGATCGTCCCAGCGACTATCCCCGGGAGCTTCTTAATAGTTACAGTGATCTGGTGTCATGGAGCCAGCAGGCACATATATTGGAGGACCAGGAAGCGCAGCAATTCCTCGAAGAAGCAGCACGTCGCCCGGCAGAAGCGTCTATAGTTCTTCAACGAGCTGTTGTCTTACGGGAGGCGATTTACCGGCTCTTCAAGGCAGTGGCGCAGGACGCTTCAGCAGAAGGTGAAGCTCTTGCTTTGTTAAATGCCGCGATTGCTGATACAATGACTCACGCACAGATTGTGCCAGGGGCAGTCAGGTTCGCATGGGGTTGGATTGTCAATGAGGGTGACCTTGATCGAATACTGTGGCCGGTTGTGCAGTCAGCAGCAGATTTACTGACTTCAGATGAGCTGGATATAGTACGCATTTGTGCATCTGACGACTGTGATTGGCTCTTCTTAGATACCAGTAAGAATCATAGTCGCCGCTGGTGTGATATGAAGAGTTGCGGCAACCGCGCTAAAGCCCGGCGGCATTATGTTCGTAAGAAAGGCTCTTCAATCGATGAGTAGAAGGCTAGAGCGTTGCTAGCCCTGGCCCCGGATATCATGTGGCGCTTGTATATGCTCGTCCATATACAATACGAACCCTGTTAGAGCAATTTCGTCAAAATTTTCATCTTTAAAAATGTTTACTTGAGCTCGCACATTGTCGGGACAATCCGCCCATCCGTATTGGCTCATAAAATCTCTTCTTACGACCGCTTTTTTGTTTTAAGATAAAGCCTCCGCCAACTCCCTCAGAAACAGCTCTGCATCCGTAATCAGACCCGCCGCTTGAAAGCTTCCCCTGTCTGCCAGCTTTGTAACAACCGACGGGTTCATATCCACCACAACTGTGCGCACCGTTGCAGGAAGCAAGTTGCCCGTGGCAATAGCGTGCAGCATCGACGCGATCATAAGCGCCATCTCCACACCTTTCAAAGCCTGGCGCATCTCTTTCTGGGCCGCCTGCATGTCATTGATGACACCCGGCATAGGGCCATCATCCCGAATCGAACCGGCCAGCACCACGCGCACATTGTGTTTCAGGGCTTCATAAGTGATGCCTTCTTTAAGCAAACCTGTTTCTATAGCCTGCTCCACGGAGCCGATACCCCGGATAGCGTTGATCGCCCGTAGATGGTTGCGGTGTCCACCCTCGACCTGTTCGCCGCTGCGTAGATCAACGCCGAGCGAGGTACCGAAAAGCGCGGACTCGATATCGTGCGTGATAATAGCGTTGCCCCCGAAAATCACCTGCACGTAGCCGCGACGAATCAAGTCCGCGATATAGCGCCCCGCTCCCGTGTGGATCACTGCCGGCCCCAGCACGAAGAGAATTTTGCCATTTTGGGCGCGCGTCTCTTTCATCCGACGTGCAATTTCGTGGATCACCAGCACTTTAGCTTTTTCAGAGGAAACATTACTTTGCATGAAAGCGAATGACTCACGTTCCCTGGCCCGCTCAAATGGCTGTACGCGGATGCCGTCATGACCTGTTACGACCTGCTCGCCAACTCGCACTTCGTGCATTGGTTTGCCGTAGGCGCGGTTATTCGCTTCATCGATCACAATCGCAACATCCATCTCGATATTTTCGACATTCACCCACTGGCCATGCAGGCGCACCTGGGTGGGTAGATTGGTAGTCGAATAAAACCTGGCTGGCAGTACCCCGTCCTGTTCAACAGCGGTGGTTTGCACGTCATTCCCGTGCAAGAGGACAGCGCCAAATTGCTGTAGCTCAGAAAGAATCAATTCTAAAGTCGCATCGTTGGGAGCAGTCACCTTTAGTCGAGCATAACTTGTCTCCGTTTTGCTTGTGCCGACGCGCATCTCCTCCACGACAAAGTTGCCGCCGCGATCCATAATAACATCCCAGGCACGCGGCAGCGTCCAGGAATCGATAATGTGTCCACTTAGTTCAATTACTTCGCTTGGCATAAGTTCCCTCCCTACTTGTTTCGTCCTATCGGGCAGATGGCCTGGAATGTGCAGGCGCGGCACTTCGATGCGCGCTGCCTGGCCAGCGGTGGCGGCTGTTGTTCGCTGCACTTGGCCATCTCCGTTAACAAACGGATCACTTTCTTTTTAAGCGCAGATGTGTATTCAACAGTGAATTCGCGATCAGCATAGCGCAAGATACCATGTGTTGGAGCCTGCACAAAATAATCCTCCAGGATGAGGCAATACGCTGCCACCTGGATCATATGGTTGCTATAGGGCGCAGTGGCATCATGCACATTGAGCTTGAGTTCAACAGGAACCGGGCGACCATCGGGCAACTTTACGACGTAATCCGGTTTGCCTGCTAATGGATAGATGCTGGAAGATAATGGCTCCCCTTGACCGTCAGCGTCATCATAGACGAGTTCGCCCTCTGGTAAACCCAAAGCACGCTGGCGTTCCCCAATCAGGCGTGTCCGCCTGAAACGGCGTTCGTTTAACAACAACAGAACCAGTGCAAACGCGGCCAGCAAAAGACCAAGGCCTATAGCAAGCAGTAGAGTGTTAAGCATGTTTCATACCATACTTCTCATGCAGATTGACAAAATAAACCGATAACGATGAGGGTCGTAGGGGCCGATTATGGGTTTTAAGCAAATAACTCGGATACCGTAGGTGCCGATTTATCGCGCACACCGCCGATTTATCGGCCTTTGCTGGCTGTTCCGCTATCCCGATTCATTTGTTAAAATCCATTATCGGCCTTTGCCGGCTGTTCCGCTATCCCGATTTAATAGGTAACTTGCATTAAGAACGCCCGTGGTTTACCGTAGTACAACCGATGCCACAATCAGCGCCAGCGCCAGGCATACCAGCACCACCACGATCACCGTTAGAGCGCGCATCCTCCCTGTAGCTGTTACCCCTCTGCGTATTTCTTCCTCTATCTCCTCTACGTCTTCAGCATGGTCGAGATGTTGCTGCCGGCCCTCATCAAACGCTCCCCTGCGGAGCAGTAGTTGTTCAACCATCTTGTATTCCGGTAGCGCCGGGGCCTGCGCCCCATGCTCATGCTCCAGTTCTACCAGGCGGGCAAACAGTGCCTCGTTGTCGGCTTGCGCAAGTGGTTCAAATTGTTCATACCACCAGGTCAGGGGGCAATATTCAAATTCTGCAAGCTCGCTCGCAGTGAAGAGCCGTTGTCCTGGTCGTGATTGCTGTCGCTGTTGCATAGCCTTCATAACATGGTTTTCAACCTAACGATGCCGTTTCCTGTACACCGGCCAGCCCCAAAGTATCAGCTATACTGGACATTGCCTCTATCACAAGAGCAATGTGCTCATCCAGGTCCACACCTAGCTCGGCAGCTCCTTTAAACAGGTCCTCGCGGTTAACTCCAGCGGCAAAGCCTTTTGATTTCATCTTTTTGCGCACGGATGCAACTTCCAGCCCGGTAACGGTTTTATTGGGACGCACCAGGGCCGTCGCCGTAATCATGCCGGTCACTTCATCGCAGGCATAGAGCGCTCGTGAAAGCAGGTTATTGCGTGGGTGAGTAGCAACATTCAGATCATTGTGCGCCAGGATGGCGTAAATGATGCGCTCGTCATAGGCGCCTTCGCGTAACCAGCCTGCAGAGACCTGCGTATGCTCGCGCAGATCTGGATATTCCTCGTAGTCGCAGTCATGCAGCAGGCCCGTCATAGCCCATAGTTCCTCATCTTCACCATATTGACGGGCGTAGAAGCGCATAGCTGATTCGACCGCCAGCATATGCTTCTGCAGATTCTCGTTCTTTACATGACTTTTCATCAGCCGGTAAGCATCATCTCGTGTTGGCATTGTCAACTCTTTCCATTACAGATATTCAAAAAGGTAAGCCATACATCTGCGTATTATAGCATACAGGCACTGATGTGAAAGGAACGAATTTTAGAATCCAGCGGAAATATCCTTGTCAGAAATAGTGCTTTTAGAGAGACAATGTGTTATACTCGTTGCGCGTTGTATAGCGCGTAATTGCTCGGAAATACTCAGTCTGGTGCAAGCCGTGCGATACACGAGAGTTTATTGAGATCTAGAACCAAGAATTGAGAAACAAACATGGCATTGAGTGATCAGACCCTGTATTGCCGGGACTGCAACCAGGAATTTGTTTTTACCGTGGGCGAGCAGGAATTTTATGCAAGCCATAGCCTGATGAATACGCCTACTCGTTGTCCTTCGTGCCGCGCGGCACGCAAGGGGCAGTCCGGTGGCAGCTATGGTAGTGCCCGGGGCAGCAGCTCTCGCGAATCCCGTCAGATGTATACCGCAATTTGTTCCAACTGTGGCAATGAGGCCCTGGTGCCTTTCCAGCCCCGTGGAGACAAGCCAGTATTTTGCAGCGATTGCTACCAGCCACAGAAGTCTGGTCGTGGTGGTAGTAGTACTGGCCGTAGACAGCGCTGGTAATCTCCATGAGCGAAGTCAAAGTCAATCCAGGCGATTCGTTCGAGCAGGCACTCAAGCGCTTCAACCGCAAGGTACAGCAAGACGGTATACTATCGGAAGCCCGTCGCCGCAGCCATTACGAAAGCCCGCAGGCCCGTCGTAAACGCAAAGCAGCGGCCCAGCGCCGCAAACAGCGCCGCTCCCGCCAACCGAGCTAGTATCACTGCTAACATTCAGGCAAAGAAGCACAAGCAAAAGCCGCCCTCAGGTGTGCTGGCTGGTGCTTCTTTGTTTGCTATTCCCCTACCTAATTTCTATTATCGTCTATCGCTCTTTTACTCCCAACCCGGGCTCATCCGGCA
>Ga0070707_100000848_pt1 | contig 30321 bp, 23 predicted proteins | sample KBSK5502metaG_FD_65468 | JGI IMG/M metagenome (GOLD analysis project Ga0070707, IMG submission 65468) | Corn, switchgrass and miscanthus rhizosphere microbial communities from Kellogg Biological Station, Michigan, USA - KBS K5-50-2 metaG | ecosystem: Host-associated > Plants > Roots >... | reverse complement strand
TCAAAGGAGACCGCTTAAAAAGTGCCTGTAACGTATCGCATATTGTTTTTACGCAACGCGACCACCACTACATATGGGGCTGTCACCCGACTTTTTAAGCGGTCTCCTTTGACCCTTTGTGTTGAGATGTTCATTGATCAAAAGCTCATTTGACACGGCCAAGCCCAAAATTAAATCAAGAAGCCCGAGCCGACCTATTCGTGTCGTAGCGCCGCCACCGGGTTAACTCTCGATGCCCTGCGAGCGGGCAGATAACTAGCGAACAGCGCAACCCCGCCCAGTAGTAGTGAGACCATGACAAAGGTAGCAGGATCGGTCGCGCTCACGCTATACAACAGGCTCGCCATCAGGCGAGTTAAGGCGAGGGCGACGGCTACTCCGACCACGATCCCGATCAACGTGAGCCCCATCCCCTGCCCGACGACGAGTCTGAGGATGTCGCGAGTCTGAGCCCCCAGGGCCATCCTGATCCCGATCTCGTGGGTTCGTTGGGCGACTGAATGTGAGACCACGCCATGACAGTAAGCAGGTGAAGCCGAGCACTCTGAGGTCAAGACTGAGGTCCAGGCCGCGGAAGACGTTGGAGGCTTGCTGAAAGGAGGCAATCAAACTCGATGCCCACGGGGCAACCAGTAAGCCGATGGCTCCGCCGAGCGCCGAGGACAGAAAAGTAGTTGCCTGAAACCAGGTCGCCTCTGATCCTCTCGGTCACACCCTGGCTGAAACTCAATGGGGTCCCGACCTGGGCGGCCAGCCCGGAAAAAGATCGAGTATTGTCCCGATAATCCGAGTAATCCGGGTAGCCGAAATTGTAGAACACTCTCCCCCGCTGGATGCGTTCTAGGAGGACCAGTTGACGAGGCTCTTCTACGCCTGGCAAGGGTCGGAGCAAAACCGCGTTGACGAGGCTGAAGATCGCCGTATTCGCGCCGATGCCTAAAGCCAGAGCCAGGACGGCCACCGCCGTGAATCCCGGGCTCTGGCGCAACATCCGAAAGCCATGATGCAGGTCTTGCCACAGGGTCTCCATAATTCACCTCTCCTCTCAAGCTAGGGTTAGTGATTAGACGGAGCAGGTCGTCGGTCTCTTCCATTTTATTTGCGATGGTACAGTACGGGGAGCGTGAGCGACCTGGTGGCCTCACGAGAAGCGTTGTTGGCAGGCACCAGGTCGCTCACGCTCCCCGTACTGTATCAGCCCCTGTCCCAATCACCAATTATGGTGCCCCTCGGGAATAAAAAAGGACCATCGGTGGATTAACTGCTCAGGAGTGGCGAACTCCGCCTGAAGAGTCAGGGCCGCGAGCGGGAGCGAGCGTCGCTCTCGGCCGCGGCCGTTTACGGGAAGACACGCTCGCTCCCGCTCGCGGTACCGACCCAGCGCAACTATATGAGCAAATCACTACGAAGAAGTTTGATCGGCCTGGTGGCCGGACTGATCAGCAGCGTCGCGCTGGCCGCGACGCTCCCTCACAGCCTGCTCGGGGTTATGCTGGGCATCACCGTCGGCGTGGCCTATGCCGTGGCCTTCCGCCCCACGCCGCACGCCTACATTGACGGTCTGATGACGGCCGGCGCGCTGGGCATCCCGCTCTGGGCGCTACTCAGTGTCATTATCTTTCCGCTGCTGAGTGGCCGGATGGCACAGTGGACGGCGGGCGGCATGCGCACGCTCTTCCCTGAATTAGTGGGCTGGGTGCTCTACGGCGCCAGCCTGGGATTGGCCGCACAGGCGCTGAACGACCTGGCCTTCTGGCGGTTGGGACCCGAGCCTGCTCCGCCACCAACCCCAGAGATAGAGCAGAAGCAGATCGTCATCCTGGGCGGTGGCTTCGGGGGCATGACTACTGCCGAAAGTTTGGAGCGCGTCTTCGGCGCGGACCGGTCGGTCGCCTTCACCTTGGTCAGTGAAACCAACGCCCTCCTCTTCACGCCGATGTTGGCTGAGGTGGCCGGGAGCAGTTTGGAGCCGACCCACATCAGCAGCCCTTTGCGCACCAGCTTGCGCCGCACACAAGTGGTGCGTGGGCGCGTCACCGAGATCGATCTGGCAAAGCGCCGCGTCACGCTGGCAATGAATGGAGGAGCGCCGGGTAACGGGGGCTCGGGTGAAGCCACACGAGAACTCACATACGATCACTTGGTCTTAGCGCTGGGCTCAATTTCAAACTACCTGGGCTTGCAGAATGTTCAGAAACTCGCGTTTGATTTCAAGTCCCTGCTCGATGCCATCCGCATCCGGAACCACGTGATCGATATGTTCGAGCGTGCCGACCGCGAGGCGGACCCGGCCCAGCGCCAGGAGCTGCTCACGTTCGTGGTAGCCGGCGGCGGCTTTGCGGGCGTGGAGTTGGCCGGGGCCTTGAATGATTTCGCCCGCGGCATGCTGGCTGATTACCCTCACCTGCGCCCCGAGGAGTTGCGCATCATCCTGGTCCATGCGCGTGACCGGATCCTTCCGGAGTTGAGCGAGCCCTTAGCCGCTTACGCCCTTGAGCGGATGACCGAACGGGGCGTCACCTTTAGACTCAATGCCCGCTTGGCTGATGCACGCCCTGGAGCGGTGGTCTTGAAGCCGGAGGAAGAGATTCGCGCCCGGACGTTGGTCTGGACCGCGGGGACCACACCCAATCCCCTGCTGAAGAAGTTAGGAGTCGAACAAGACAAACGCGGCGCCGTGGTAGTGGCGAGCACGCTGGCCGTGCCTGGCCAGACGGGCTTATGGGCGGCGGGTGATTGCGCCGCGGTCACTGACGCCAAGACCGGCAAGCCTTGCCCTCCGACGGCTCAGTTCGCGCTGCGTGAGGCGCGAACGCTGGCGCACAACATTCGCGCCAGCCTGAAGGGAAGACCGCTTGCGCCTTTCCACTTCGATTCGCTGGGGGCGCTCTGCGTCGTGGGCCACCAGACAGCGTGCGCCGAGTTGACGATCCCGCTGGCCAGAGACAAATCGGTGCGCTTCTCCGGCTTGCTCGCCTGGCTGATGTGGCGCGGCATCTATCTCTCCAAGCTGCCGGGGCTGGAGCGCAAAGTGCGGGTGCTGATCGATTGGGTGATCGAGCTCTTCTTCCCGCGCGACATCGTGCAGACGATCGATCTGAGTGAACCGGCGACAAGTGACGGGGAGCAGACCACGCACGCTGCTGCCAGTTAATGGCTGAAGAGCAGGCGCTAATCGGGTGGGCGAAGTCTGTGGAGTGCTGCGGCCTGACGCAGATGTGGTCGTCTTTCTCACGGCCCGTTTCGGCGCAGGACTACCAAAGCGGTGAGAGCTCACCGCGCTCCACAGGCTGCTTGATCACAAACCAGAGGGGAAGTGCCAACTATGCGTTCTTCGATCCTGATCGCGATCATTCTCTGTGTCATCGTCGGGGCGCTCGGCGGTGCGGTAGGTCTGATGGCAGTCCACGCAACGCCGATGAGCGGCGTGTTGCTCGGCGGGTCATACGGCTTGATCTTCGCCCTGCTCTGCCGGTCGCGGGCAGTCAGTCCGGGGGCCGGTCTGCTCTGGGGCCTCGGTTATTCATTCATCCTTTGGCTGGCCGTTCCCGCCGGCATCGTTCCGGTCCTGATGGGAGGCATGCCTTCGATGGGCATGCTCGACACTGCCCGCGCCCACTTTCCTGAGTTGGTGGCGTATGTCCTCTGCTTCGGGACTCCGTTAGGCGTGGCGTTAGGGACCTGGGGCGGATTGCAACCGAAGCCAGGGCAAGCGCGGTTTAGTTTCTCGCGGGCGATTGTCGTCGGCGGACTGGCCGGCATCTTCGGCGGCTGGGCGTTTGGCAAGTGGATGGCGCAGGTCAATTTCTATCCACTGGTGGCCGGGCTGGCGGGCTCCGATTCGCCGATGGTGGGCGAGACGCTGCACTTTATTTTCGCGGTCATCATCGGCGCCAGCTTCGGCGTGCTGTTCCAGCGGGACGTGCGCGGTTACGGATCGAGCTTGGGTTGGGGTGTCGGCTACGGCCTGCTGTGGTGGTTTCTCGGCCCCTTGACGATTATGCCTCTCTGGCAGGGCAATCGACTGGACTGGTCATCTCAGCGTGGCAGCGCCTTGTTCGGATCGCTGGTGGGCCACATCGTCTACGGCCTGATTGTCGGGCTGATCTACGCGGCCGTGGACCGGCTGTGGGTCAGATTTTTCACCGAGTCGGATCCGATCAATCGCGAGCCAGAGGGGCCGGGCTCGCGCGTCCTGCACTCGCTCGGGTATGGGGCGGCGGCAAGTTTGGTCGGCGGCCTGCTGTTCACTTTGGTCATGCTGGCGATCGGATTGCTGCCGAAGGTGGCGAATCTGGTCGGTGGCTCCTCACTCTTGCTCGGCTTTGTGGTGAACATGGTGATCAGCGCCCTCATCGGCATGAGCTACGGCCTGCTCTTCCAGCACGAGGCGCCCGACTTCGGATCGGGCGTGGCGTGGGGCCTGCTTTACGGCTTGATTTGGTGGTTCATCGGTCCGCTGACGTTATTGCCGATCATGCTCGGCGGGACATTCTCCTGGACGGTGGGGACGGCCGCCGAACTCTTGCCCTCGCTCATCGGCCATCTGATCTACGGCGCGGCCACCGCGATCATCTTTCTCGCGCTGGAGCGCCGCCACGCCGACTGGCTCCTGCTCGACCCGCGCATCGCCGCCCGTGAAGCTCGCCGCCGTCGTCCGGTCGGCACGCCTGCGCCCGCGCTCTGGCTCTACGTGTTAGGCCTGGGAGTGCTGCTGCCGATTCTGCTCGGATGATAGGGTCCAAGAAAAACCATGTCCTATTCCTGTCAGGTTGCGGCTGCTTGCGCCATCAGCTCTTTGGGATCTACCAGCACTTTCAACGAAAGCCTCCGCAACCTGACAGGTCGCGGGACAGATCCGTTATGCCGCCGGCAGCTTTAAGTTTAAAATCATGCCTCCATGACATTCGACCAGTCTGAATTCGATGTACGCTGCGAGTGGGGAGAGCAAGGAGTGCTCCAACTAGCCCCGGCAAGCGACGTGATCATTATCGTCGACATCCTCTCGTTCTCCACCTGCCTGGAAATCGCCACCAGCCGCGGGGCCATGGTCTTCCCGCATCGATGGAAAGACGCATCTGCGCGAGAGTTTGCTAAATCCGTAGACGCTGAGTTGGCAGATTTCGTGCGTGGCGGCAGCGGTCATTCTCTTTCCCCGGCATCGTTAGCTCAGATTCCCCGAGGCGCCCGGCTCGTCCTTCCCTCCCCTAACGGCTCGACCCTCAGTTTAGCAACCGGGGCGACCCCGACATTGGCCGGGTGCTTAAGGAATTGCCGAGCCGTCGCCCTGGCCGCCCTGAAGTATGGGCACCGCATCGCCGTCATCCCGGCGGGAGAGCGATGGGGCGACGGCAGCCTCCGCCCCGCATTCGAGGACCTAATCGGGGCCGGAGCCATCATCAGCTACCTGGGAGGCAGCCTATCACCGGAGGCCCGGGCCGCAGTCGCCGCTTATGCGAGCTTTAAAGCCGAGATCAGACAACCGCTCAAGCAGTGTAGCTCCGGCAAAGAACTGATCGAGCGCGGATTCGAGAAAGATGTTGAGTTGGCCGCAGAACTAGACATCAGCGCGTGTGTTCCGACTCTGATCGACGGGGCATATAGGAATCAGCCATTCTGAAATCTCAAATTTGAAATCTCGGATCCCAAAGCCCTCAACTGGTGGTGAGACTGACTTGGCCACCTGCTTAATTGAAGATGGTGCATAAATCTGCCGCGTAGCGGCGCGGTGATTTTAGCCCGGCTTTTCAAAGCCGGGAAAGCCAGACACCGGGAGCCCAACGTCGCGTCAGCGACGGTTGAATCTCCACGCGGCGCAATCAATCGTCGCTAACGCGACTCTCCACTGGAGCCACGGCCTCCGGTTCCCGGCTTTGATGGTCTTTGAGAATTAATTCCGGCCACTGCGTAGGGGCAGACCTGGGTGTCTGCCCCGGCCCGGGTTCGCGCATCATCATCGGGGCAGACACCCAGGTCTGCCCCTACGTTGGGCGGCGTGGCGGGATTTAATTTTCAAACACCATAAAAGCCGGGCTAAATTCAAACGCCGCTCTGCGGCGGGGGCCGGGCAGCGCACTTCTGATTTCTGATGAGGGGCATTAAGGAGTGAAAGCGAAAGGTAAATCGGGGCTCTTGCTCGCCGGGCTGGCGTACCTGGGGTTTGTCAGCCTCGGCTTGCCGGATGGGCTGCTCGGCGTGGCGTGGCAGTCGATCCGCGCGTCATTTCACCTGCCGCTCGACGCCCTGGGCATACTGCTGGTGATGTCTACGACCGGCTATCTTCTCTCCAGCTTCAGCAGCGGGCGGTTGCTTGCGCGCATCAGCGTGGGGTCATTGCTGGCGTTGAGTTGCCTGGCTACGGCGGCGAGTCTGCTCGGCTACGCGGTGGCGCCGCGGTGGTCGCTGATGGTCGCCTGGGGAATGCTCGCGGGGCTGGGCGCGGGCGCGATCGATGCCGGGTTGAATGCGTTTGCGGCCATGCACTTCACTGCGCGGACAGTGAACTGGCTGCACGCTTTCTACGGCGTCGGCGCCACCATCGGCCCAGTGATTATGACCCGTGTGCTCGCGGCTGGGCGGCCCTGGCAATGGGGCTACGGGCTGGTCGGCCTGTGGCAGTTGCTGTTAGCGGCTTGCTTCGGCCTGACACTCAAATGGTGGCCGGCCGAGGGCGTGGCACAGAAGGCGCCGGCGCCTGGTGGCACTACTGCCAGTCGCAGCACTTTGCGATTGCCCGTCGTGTGGCTGAGCATCGCCGTGTTTTTCGTCTACACGGGTATCGAGGCCGCGGCCGGCGTATGGGTCTACAGCCTCTTCACCGAAGCGCGAGCGATCCCGATGAGCACGGCCGGGATGTGGGTCAGCGTCTATTGGGGCAGCCTGACGGCGGGGCGCTTCCTATCCGGCGTAGTCGTCGGCTTCGCGCCGGTGCGCTGGCTCTTGCGCTGCTGCATCATCGGCATCGTTCTCGGCGCAGCGCTGCTCTGGTTTGATTTCACCACCCTGCTTAGTTTCCTGGGCCTAGCCTTGATCGGCCTGTCGTTAGCGCCGATCTTCCCATCGCTGATCGCCACGACGCCGGAGCGGCTCGGCAAGGCGCACACGGCCAACGGCATCGGTTTCCAGATTGCCGCGGCCGTGCTCGGCCAGTCACTGCTGCCGAGTTTGGTGGGCATCCTCGCAAGCCACCTCGGCCTGGAGATCGTTGGCCCTGCGCTGCTCGCCGCCGCGATCCTGTTGCTGGGGCTGTACGAGGCGTTGACGGCAATCAGCGCGAAGAAGATGCGCGGGGCGGAGGCGATGGCTTGAGCTATGGCGCTTGATGATTTCTTTGAAGCCTGAGCCACCTGCTTGCATTGCCGGGATCCGCCCCAGAGCCTTATCATCCAAAGATAGCGAGAGCAAGATTGACGCGGCGAGGACGGTTACGCGATGAAATCCAAAGTCTACCTTAAAACAACCATCGTCAGTTACCTGACCGCACGCCCCAGCCGCGATTTGATCATTGCGGCGCATCAGCAACTGACACGGGAATGGTGGGAGCACAGGCGCGCTGAATTTGACCTCTACGCTTCTCAACTGGTCATTCAGGAAGCCGGCGCCGGGGACGCCACCCTGGCGAAGAAACGGCTTGAGCTGCTCGCCCCGTTGCCGTTGCTGACGGTGAATCCGGCCGCCCTGGCTTTGGCTCGCGCGTTGATCACCAAAGGGCCGTTGCCAAAGAAGGCCGGCGCCGATGCCTTGCACATTGCCGTAGCCACCGTTCACGGTCTGGATTATTTGCTGACCTGGAATTGCAAGCACATCGCCAATGCGCGAATGTATACTGCGGTGGCGTTCAAATGCCGAGCCGCCGGATACGAACCGCCGGTCATTTGCACGCCGGAAGAGCTTTTAGGGAGCTAGCCATGTGGACAGACGCGATTGTTGAAGAGACCCGCAAGGCGCGCGATGCGTATGCCGCCAAATTCAATTACGATCTCAATGCCATGTACGAGGATTTGAAGAAGCAGGAGAAGCGCAGCAAGTGGAAGCTCGTGTCGCTGCCGCCCAAAGAGCCGGTCACGCAACCGCGAAAGAAAGTCTCTTGAGGCTTCACCGGCAACCGGAGACAACCGCCATGAACCCCTTCACCAACCGCGTGGCGATCAAAAACCCGGATGACTTCTTCGGCCGCGAAGAGCAAATCGCCGAGATCCTCGCGCGGCTGCGGACGATGCAAAGCTCGTCGGTGGTCGGGGAGCGGCGCATCGGGAAGTCTTCGCTGCTTTACCACCTGGGCCAGACCGGCACGCGCAGGCTCGATGATCCGAGCTATCGCTTCTTCTATCTCGACCTGGAAGATGCGCACTATCACACGGCGCTCGGCTTCTTTCAAACCGTGCTCAGCAAGCTGGGCCTCGCTGCCGAAGCGATCACGGCGGAGAACACGCTCAATCGCAACCTCATCGCCTTCACCGATCAGCTTGAGGCGTTGGAGCAAGCGGGGCAGCGCGTCATCCTCTGTCTGGATGAATTCGAGATCACCTTCAAGCATCGTGAGCAATTCCCCGAAGATTTCTTCGACCACCTGCGAGCCCAGCTCAATCTGTGCAAGCTGGCGTGCGTGACGGCGACGCGCCGGAGTTTGCAAGCATTGTCTCTGGAAGGACGGCTGACCTCGCCGTTCTACAACGTGTTCACCGTGATCGAACTGAAGGAATTCACCGAACTGGAAGCGCAGCAGTTCATCGCCGCTCATCACGAGCGGGTGAGCTTCACTGATGACGAACTCAAATTCATCTTCTCGTACCTTGATCCGCACCCGCTGAAGCTGCAAATCCTGTGCGATTGGGTGATGAAGAACCGGCAGCGGCAACTGGCCGAGTGGGCGCTGGTGGAAGAGATCGGCAAAGAGTACAGTAATTTTTTAGTCGGCACGTTCGATCTGAAGCAATTCAGGAAAGCGAAGAAGGCGCTCCGCCCGGAGAACATCAATAAATGGCTGGAGACGATCAAGACCGTCAAAAACCTTTTCTCTGGCTCCGACAAGAAATGATGCTGCAGTATCTCAAAGAATCTCTGCACTGGATTCACCTGACCTTCCTCAAGCCGATCACTCTTAAAGAAGAAGGAGGGCGGCTGAGCAGGAAGGAAGCGGTCACCACCTATCTTAAAGTCTTTCCGGTCGGCCTGACGATTATTTTGGTTTTGGTAATAGCTCTTGGAATCTTTTGCGAATTTGTAGGGATCCCATTTAACTGGTCAGTTGCTTTGATAGGTACGCTAGCCGGTGGGCTGGCCGTCGGACTGGGCGGTTGGCTGGGTGATTGGCAGTCCGACGAGCTGGGTGCTGGGCTGTTCGGCGGGCTGGGTAGTGGACTGGGTAGCGGGTTGGTCTTCGGACTGGGCTTTGGACTGGGTAGTAAGCTGGTCTTCGGGCTGCTCATCGGGCTGCTCATCGGGCTGATCGCCGGGCTGCTCGTCGGGCTGCTCGTCGGGCTGGAGAAGGGCGGCACGCTGGTCTTCAAGCTGCTCATCGGGCTGATCGTCGGGCTGATCGTCGGGCTGCTCATCGGGCTGATCGCCGGGCTGCTCGCCGGGCTGCTCGTCGGGTTGGATAAAGGGATGAATGAGGCACTGATGGTTTTGCTTGGATACGCCATTACTTTCCTGCCTATTTTCCTCCGGCCTTTCTATCTACTCCCTTATGCCATCCAGTACTGGCGAGCCGGGAAAGCAGGTGATCCATTTGAGGTCTTCCGAAACTCGCCCGTGTATTGGGATGAAGTGATCGCTCTTCCGCTGCCTTACTTAACACACTGGCTGGTCAGCCTGGCAAAACACGACCGCGAGCGCGGGCTAGCGGAGATCAGCTTCGTTGCCGCGAAACGTCCCTATCAACGCCGCGCGGCGCAAAAGGCTTTGCTCACGCTTGCCACTCAGGATTTGCAGCGAGTTGATAGCGTTGAGAAGATGGCGGAGTCAGCAAAGGTTTTGAAGTTTATTCCTGCCGAAGCAGACTACCTACCGAAAGGCTTGAATGAAGTTCAGCGCCGCATCACGGCAATCTCCAACCTGGCTCATGACTACCTGATTCGAATGACCCCGGTTGGTCAGGCGAAGGTGCTGGAAGAACTGCGGGGCGAAGTGCAATCCTTTCGCGATGCGATGGTGCTGGTCAAACGGCCCGTCGGGACAACCTTTCAGCCTCTGGCCGCGCGCTGGCTGGAGATCGTCAAAGCGGCGGAGGAGGAATGCCGAAAGCGACTCTCCTTCACGCCGATTCAAAACCCCTTCATCGCCGGCAATCCGCTCCAACTCCGCGATCAGGATCTGTTCAAGGGCCGGAAAGACATCATCGTGGCGATTGAGGAGAACATCATCAATCCGAACCAGCGGCCTTCTCTGCTGCTTTATGGACGGCGGCGGATCGGCAAATCCTCGACGCTGCTGAACCTGCCGCGACTGCTGAGCAGCCAGTTCGTGCCCGTCTATATCGATTGTCAGAATGCCAAGTGGCGCGACAGCGACGCCATGTTCTGCTACCAGATGGTGAACGCGATCTTCGGCGAACTGTTTCAGCGCGCGCTGCACGACGGCCTCAGCCGACCCCGCGAGGAGGAGTTCGAGAAACACACCTTCACCAGGTTCGATGATTATCTTGACCGCATCGAAGCCATCTCCCGCCGCGCCGGTAAGCAGATTCTGCTCACCTTCGACGAATACGAGCGGATGGAAGAAGGGATCAAAGCGGCCAGCATCACCCGCGAGGTCTTCAATCAAATCCGCCACGTCGTGCAGCACCGCGAGCGGATCGTCGTGCTCTTTTCCGGCAGCCATCGCTTTGAAGAGTTGCCGACGGTGAACTGGGCGGATTACCTGATCAACGTGAAGACGCTCGAACTCAGCTTCCTCGCGCCGGAAGATGCGCGGGAACTCGTCACCCGGCCGGTGCCTGACTTCAAGATGCAATACGAGCCGGGCGTGGCGGAGAAGATTTTAGCGCTGACCCACTGCCAGCCCTACCTGTTGCAGGCGGTCGCTTCGGATTTGGTGAACTACCTGAACTCGCAGCAGCGGATGGTGGCGACGGCCGATGATCTGGCAGTCGCGGTCGCGAAGGTGCTGGTGACCGTCCAGGTTTACTTCCACTACATCTGGGCGGAGGATTGTTCCGAAGCGGAGCGGGAAGTTTTACGGGCGATAGCGAAGGACGAGGCGAACAACCTTCATCCGGCTCAGCCTCCAACAGCCGTGCAAAGCCTCTGCCACAAGGAAATCCTCGAAAGAGTTGGCGACCGCTATCGCTTCACGATTGAACTCTTCCGCCGCTGGATTGTTCAGAACCAGATCGCCGGTGCCTCTCCCGTCAGCGCTCTCTCCGACTCGACGGATGTTTCGTCTCAAGATCTCGCAACCCACCCGACCGTTTAGCAGAACAAATTTCCAGGTTCTGATCTAGAGCGGAATTCAATCGACTATCCGGAGAGGGCTGCTTTAGCACGCGCGTTTGGAGTACCGGCTGGCGGCCGGGTTGTGCGCTGGCGAGAGGCAAAACCCGGCCGCCAGCCGGTACTCCAAACACTGTTCCGACCTGTGCGGACGATCTGCGAGTCAGGACCGCGAGCGGTAGCGAGCGTGGTCCCACGAGCCGCCCAATGCAGGGGGCAACGCTCGCTCCCGCTCGCGGTCCTGATTCGCCAGCAGGATCATCTGGCGTGCCAGGCTCAGAGAGTTACTTGTCTCGGTGCCATGAGCAACCTCCGCGAGCACGGCACGCTGGAAGCGTGCGCTCCCAGGGCGAGGGAAGCCTTGCAGTTCGCGGTGCGGCATGAGAGTGTACCGGAAGCGTTAAGGGGGCGCATTCGGAGGGCCGTCAGGTCGTCGAGCAACTGGAAGCCTCCGGGGCGACAGCTCCTTTTTGGGTGTGGCTTCCAGGGCTTTGGGAAACTAAAGGGGAGTTCACAGAATGATTCACTTCGATCAAGACCAATGCCGCGACCTCGACACAGCCCTCCAGCGGGAGTGGCTGGAGACCAATGGGCTCGGCGGCTTCGCCTCCTCGACGATCGTCGGCCTCAACACGCGGCGCTATCACGGCCTGCTCACGGCGGCCACCAAACCGCCGGTCGGCCGCCTCGTCCTGCTCTCCAAGCTCGAAGAGACGCTCGTCATCGACGGGCGGCGGTATGAACTCTCGGCCAACCAATACCCCGGCGTGGTGCACCCTCAAGGCCATCAGTATCTCAAAGCGTTCCGGCTCGACCCCTTCCCCGTCTTCACCTACGAAGTCGCAGGGGTCGTGGTCGAAAAGTCCGTCTTCATGATTCACGGCGAAAACAGCACGGTCATCCAGTATCAAATGCGGGATCCAAGGAGCAACGCTGCCTACTGCCTCCTTGAAGTGCGCCCGCTCATCGCTTTCCGCGATTACCACAGCACCACGCATCAGAACGACGCGCTCGACTCGCACGTCGAGACCGCCGAGGCCGTGGCCACAGTGGCGCCTTACGGCGGGTTGCCGGCTTTGCACTTCGCGCATCACGCGGAGGGGCTGGAAGCGGCAGGCGATTGGTATCACAACTTCGAGTATCAAGTGGAGCGGGAGCGTGGGCTCGACTTCAGGGAAGACCTATTCAATCCCTTCGTGCTGAGGTTCGACCTGCTCCGCCGCGCGGAGGCCGTGATTATCGCCTCGACCGAGCGCCGCGACCCCGACCGCGCCGCTGAGTACCGGGAAGCGGAGATCAGCAGACGCCAGGCGGCAGTCGCGGCCCTGCCTTCCGACAACGAACTGGTCCGCTCGCTGGCGGCGGCGGCTGATCAGTTCATCGTCGCGCGGGGCGACGAGAAGACGGTCATCGCCGGCTATCACTGGTTCAGCGACTGGGGGCGCGACACGATGATCGCCCTGCCCGGCTTGACCCTTGTCACCGGCCGCGCCGAAGCGGCGAAGAGCATCCTGCTGGCTTTCGCTCGACACGTCGACCGCGGGATGCTTCCGAACCGATTTCCCGACGCCGGCGAAGAGCCGGAGTACAACACGGTGGATGCCACGCTGTGGTACTTCGAAGCCGTCCGCGCCCTGCTGTACTACACCGATGATTACCAATTCATCCAGACCCATCTCTACCCGGCGCTGGCCGAGATCATTGACTGGCACGTGCGCGGCACACGTTACGGCATCAAGGTGGATGAGGATGGGTTGCTCGCTTCCGGCGAGCCGGGCGTGCAATTGACCTGGATGGACGCAAGGGTCGGCGAGTGGGTGGTCACGCCGCGACAGGGGAAGGCCGTAGAGATTCAGGCGCTCTGGTATCACGCGTTGCGTGTCATGGAGCGCTTAGCCCATGAATTCAACGACGCGGCGGGCGAGGAACGCTACGGCCGGATGGCGGAGCGGGCGGAGCAGAGTTTCAATCGACTGTTCTGGAACGAAGCGGCCGGGTGCCTCTTCGACGTGGTTGATGGCGACATGCGCGACGGCTCGATCAGGCCCAATCAAATCTTCGCCGTCAGTCTGCCGCACTCGATGCTCGCGCGCGAGCGGGCACAGGGAGTGGTCGAAGTCGTGGGGCGCGAGTTACTCACGCCTTATGGCTTGCGGAGTCTCGCGCCCAACGACCCTCGATACCGCGGGCGCTATGAGGGCGATCCGTCGAGCCGAGACGGGGTTTACCATCAGGGCACGGTTTGGGGATGGCTGATGGGGCCGTTTATTACCGCCTACCTCAAAGTGAACGAGAACAGCCAGGAAGCACGCGACCAGGCGGCGCGGTGGCTGGAAGCCTTCAGCGGGCACCTGCGCGAAGCCGGCCTCGGCCAGGTCTCCGAGATCTTTGATGGTGATGCGCCGCACCACCCGCGCGGGTGCATCGCCCAAGCCTGGAGCGTGGCCGAGTTGCTGCGGGCCGCCGCCGAAGATGTTTACGACCTGAAGCCGGTCATGCATAAGACGGCGGTAGTTTGAGGACCGCGTTTTACATTCACTGCGCGGTACTACTATTCCATCAAGCTGATTTTGAGGTTCGGAGTACCGGCTTGCGGCCGGGCTTCGAGTGTGACACGGGTGTGCCGGAGACTGAAGAGAAGTGTGAGGTAAGCATTCCGAGATTATTCAGAACCTATCTGCGATATGGAGCCAAAGTCTGTAGTCCCCCGGCGCTTGACCGGCAGTTTAAGACCATTGACTTCCTGGTCCTCTTCGATGTGGCTGAGCTGGATTGGCAAACAGCCCAAACTTTCGACCTGTGCGGACGGTCTTCGAGTCAGTACCGCGAGCGGTAGCGAGCGTGGCCTTCGCAATGGATCCGAGGCGGGGACCACGCTCGCTACCGCTCGCGGTACTGATTGGAAAAGCATGAGGTATTTGCGCGCCGCCGCCCGAGCCTTGGCCTTTGTGGGGCTGATGGGTGGGGTGTCTGCGTTGTTGATTCCCGGGATGGCCCTTCTCTCAGCTTCCGAAAAGAAGGCCCGATGGTGGCGCAACTTCATCTTTCGGAATTGGGCGAAGGCGACAGCGGCCCTGCTCGGGATGAAGATCACGGTCCACGGGTCGCCCCCGAAGCCGCCCTTTCTCCTGGTCTCGAATCATTTGAGCTACATCGACGTCATCGTCTTCGCCTCGCGGCTCGACTGCGTCTTCGTCGCTAAGCAGGATGTCTCCGATTGGCCCTTCATCGGGCGGCTGTGCCGTGAAGTGAAGACCATCTTCATCGACCGGGAAAACCGCCGGGACCTGGCCAGGGTGAATGGGTTGATTGAGCGGGCGCTCGCAGAAGGCGAAGGAGTAGTGCTCTTCCCCGAAGGCACCAGCACCTCGGGCGCGACCGTCCTGCCTTTCAAGCCGTCCCTGCTCGAATACGCGGCCCGAGCTCGTTACCCGGTCTCATACGCAGCGGTGAGCTATCGCACGCCCCCGGACCAACCGCCGGCGCACACGGCGGTGTGTTGGTGGGGAGAGATGACATTCATCCCGCACCTGTTCGGGCTTTTTCAATTGACGGGGTTCGAGGCCACCGTCGTCTTCGGCCCCCAGCAGGTTCAGGCGGAGGATCGCAAAGTGCTGGCCGGTGAATTATGGGGCGCGGTCAAGGAACAGTTTGCGCCAGTGGCAACAGTCGAATGACAAGCGCGCCGAGAAAACTAAGGCACTGGCTGCGCCGCTGGCGGTGGCGGCTCGTGGCAGTCTAGTGATGTTTTGCTTCTTGCTCAATGCCATAAAGCGAGCCTCCTGTGCTGCCAGTTTCACTCTCGGCCATCAGTCCGGGACTTCGCCCAACCAATGGCCCGTTGACCATCATGGCCGATTCTTCGCCCTCAGGTCATTAAATCCCTTCTCGGGCTCTGAATATTCCGGCTGAACTTTTTTAGACGAGGGCACAGAATTCGACCGCGCGATTCTCCGCCCAATGGCGGTCCTCATCGGCCTGCGGCCGGCCCCAGAAGGCGACATGGCCGCCGTATCTCGGCGCGACGAGCAAGAGGTAAGGGTTGGTGGCGATCACTGGGTCAGTGAATGGAGCGAAGGGAATCGAGACGAGCATCAGTCTGCCCTTCATCACGGCCGACGCGGCGGGGCCGAAGCATTTAGAGACGAGGCTCACGCGGGCGAAGTTCGACCAACTGACCTCCGACCTGGTCAAGCGCTGCGCCAGCCCGGTCAAGCAGGCGCTCGCGGACGCCAAGCTCACCGAACGCGACATCGATGAAGTGGTGCTCGTCGGCGGCTCGACGCGCATCCCGGCAGTGCAAGCTTTGGTGCGGCGGCTGACGGGCGGCAAGGAGCCGAATCAGTCGGTCAACCCGGACGAGGTCGTCGCGATTGGCGCGGCGATCCAGGCGGGCGTGCTCGCCGGTGAAGTCAAGGACGTGCTGCTCCTGGACGTGACGCCACTCAGCTTGGGCGTCGAGACCTTGGGCGGCGTGATGACTAAACTGATCGAGCGCAACACCACCGTCCCGGTCCGCAAAACGGAGGTCTTCTCGACGGCCGAAGACAACCAGACGGCCGTGGACATCCACGTCCTGCAAGGCGAGCGCGAGTTGGCGCGCGACAACCGCACGCTCGGCCATTTCCGTTTGGAAGGCATCCGGCCCGCTCCGTGCGGCCTGCCGCAGGTCGAGGTGACTTTCGACATCGACGCCAACGGCATCCTCACCGCCACCGCCCGCGACAAAGCCACAGGCAAAGAGCAGCAGATCACCATCAGCGGCTCGACGCAGCTCTCGAAAGAGGAGGTCGACCGCATAGTGGCTGACGCGCAGAGCCACGCCGAGGAGGACCGGCGACGGCGTGAAGAGGTCGAGGCGCGCAACCACGCGGATGCGCTAGCTTACCAAGTCGAGCGGCAGATGCAGGAGATGGGTGACCGCGTGCCGGTCAATGAGAAGGCCCGCGCTGAGCAAATGATCTCGGAGATCCGCCAGTTGGTGAAGAACAACTCGTCAGACCTGGCACGGCTCCGCCAACTCTCAGGCGACCTGCAGCAACTCGCCGCCGGGCTCGTCGCTTCGACTTACACTCGCGCGGCGGCGGGCGGTGCGCCAGGACAGGCGGGTGGCGGTCAAGGTCAGGCGGGCAGTCGTGGCAGTCAAACCGGCGGCCCTGATGACGTCATCGATGCGGAGTTCAGACCGAAGTAGCCGTCAGCCACGCCAGGTGCGGGTTTGGAGTTCCGCCTTGTATCTTGAGACGCGGGTGCAGTACGGGGAGCGTGAGCGACCTGCGCCTTCCGGAGTATGCCCATGATAGAGCACCAGGTCGCTCACGCTCCCCGTACCGTACCACCTTCAGGCGGAACTCCGAACGGAGCCTCGAACGGAGATGGAAAACAGGAAGCAGAACAAGGAAGCTCAAACGAGCGCTGAGCCGGCGGAGGTCGAACGGCTCCAGAAAGAGTTGAGCCGGGAGCGCGAGATGCACCTGCGCGCCCTCGCCGACTTCGATAATTACCGCCGCCGCGTCGAGCGGGAGCGCGAGGTCGAGTGGCTGCGAGGTCAGCGATGAGAGTTGCGGATTGCGGAATTCGGATTGCGGATTGAAAGAGCGCAAACTTCCCAATCCGCAATCCCCAATCCGCAATCCACAATCGACAGGGGGGTGTGCAGATGGACATCAATCGCTTCACTGAGAAAGCGCAACAAGCGCTCAGCGCGGCGCAGACGAAAGCCGTGCGTCACGGCAACCAGCAGGTCGATGTCGAGCACTTGCTGGCGGCTGTGCTCGAACAGGAGCGCGGCCTGGCGACCTCGATCCTCAACAAGACTGAGGTTAATGCCGACGGCATCAAGCAGCGCGTCGAGCAGGAGCTTGAGCGCTTACCCAAAGTCTCAGGCCCGTCAGGGGCGCCCGATCAGATTTACATCACCGGCCGCCTCAACCGTCTGCTCGCGCAGGCGGAGGATGAGGCCAAGAAGCTCAAGGACGATTACGTCTCGGTCGAGCACCTGTTGCTGGCCATCACCGATGATGCGGGCGCGGCGGCCCTACTCGGTGATCCTGTTTGACGAGATCGAGAAGGCGCACCACGACGTCTTCAACGTCTTGCTGCAAATCCTCGACGACGGCCGCTTGACCGACGGCCAAGGCCGGGTGGTCAATTTCAAGAACACGATCGTGATTATGACCTCGAACATCGGCAGCTATCGCATCCTGGAATACCGCGGGGCTTTCGAAGGCGAGGCCTACGAGCGGATGAAGGGGGCGGTGCTTGACGAGATGCGCCAGCACTTCCGGCCGGAGTTCCTCAACCGCGTGGACGAGGTCATCGTCTTCCACGCGCTCTCGGAAGAGCATTTGAAGCAGATCGTCGAGATTCAACTCGGGCGGCTGCGCCAGCGCCTGGCGGAGAGGAACATCCAAATCCAGTTGACCGACGCGGCGCGGACGCACCTGGTGCGCGCCGGCTTCGACCCGAGCTACGGCGCCCGGCCGCTCAAGCGGGCGATTCAGAGGGAGATCGAGACGCCGCTCGGCAGGCGCATCCTCAAAGGCGAAGTGCGTGACGGGCAGACGGTGCTGGTGGATTACGATGCGACTCGCAACGAGCTGACCTTCACTCCGCAAGCCGCGGGCGCCGGGCGAGTCGCGAGGAGCGGAGGTTGATGACAGGTTGCCGCCCGTCGGGCTTGGCTGCAACCCAGGGCGGGCGGATTCAGAGCAGCTTGAGGGCAGCTTGATTGACACTTTGATAGCGGTGGGCGGATGGCTTCGACCTGGGAGCGCAGGCATCCTTGCCTACCGGCGCGGCGAAGGACGGGCCGTCGGCCGGCATCACGATGGCCACCGCGCTGGCCTCGGTCTATACCAAAGCCCCGGCCCGCAGCGACACGGCCATGACCGGCGAGATCACCCTCACCGGATTGGTGCTGCCGATTGGCGGGGTGAAAGAGAAAGTGCTCGCCGCCCGCCGCGCCGGCATCACGCGCGTGATTCTCCCGAAAGGCAATCAGAAGGACCTGCGCGAGTTGCCGGAGCATGTGAGGGCCGAGATGGAGTTCGTTTTCGCCGAGCGGATCGAGGAGGTGCTCGTCGCGGCGATTCCGGAGTTGGCTGAGAGGCTGGCTGTTGTCGGAGTCGCTTGAGGCTTGGCTGCGATTTTCAGTGGCTCTTGGTCTGACTCTTGCCCGGTCTCAGTTAGCAGGTTTGACCGGAGGCTTGAAGACTTCACGCAACGGGCAGCGGAAGCCGGGGAATAAATCTTCGCTCGCCAGTTCGCTGTCTCCGGGGAAGGCGGTGATGTCGGTGGCTGAACGATAGACCGTCACCGTATGATGCTCGGGCGAGACCAGCCAGACTTGTTTGACTCCCGCCGCCAGATACTCCATCGCCTTGGCATAGACTTTCTCATGCAGGTCATTGGGCGAAATGACTTCCACGGCCAGGTCCGGCGCCATCGGCCATTTGGTCTCCGGCTCGCCTTCGGGCGGGATGCGGGCGGCGGAGACGAAGGCCAGGTCAGGAATGCGTTCGTTTTTGCCGATTTGAAAACTGGTCTCTGGGTAGAGTGCTCCTAGCGGATTGGCTTTGAGGAAAATCCCCAACTCAATGGCAAGGCGTCCGCTCACGCCGCTGTGTCTAGCTCCAGGCAGCTCCTTCTCCTCCGGCTGACCGTTGACGATTTCATACTGCTTGTCAGGATTAAGTGTGACTCCAGTAGTGATCGGCATAGTAACAAGCTCCTTGGGTGTGCTGTGAATAGCCTCCGTCATTGCCGATCCATTCTAAATCAAACCACAAGACATTGGGACAGCCAGCGGGCACAGTACGGGGAGCGTCAGCGACCTGAGCCTTGGCCATGGGCGCCAGGCGGGAGCTTCAGGTCGCTGACGCTCCCCGTACTGTACCGATGCTGCCTGTTCTGATTGAGCCTGCCTCCCCTTGCCCATTCATCAGTATCTCCCTTGAGCAGAGCGACTCAGAAAAATAAGCGGTTCGACTGAGGCGAAAAACGTTGACGCGGCCCTCAAGCTTCGCCTACACTCTCGCCCGTCAGCGAACTTTCCTCACACCCGGCAGATAATCTTTCAGAAAGCTCGCTCTCACAACCGGCCCTCTCTCAGGGCAAGATTCGCAGGCCGCCTCAGTTCTTCGCCCGGCGGTCTCCAGCGGTTCCCTGTGACTCGCGCTACTCGCTGGGCGGTGATTCCTCACCGGAGCGTTGGCAGACCTCAGCCCGCCCTGCTGGCGAGGTCAGCCCGGCGCAGCGCGGCGGCTCCCGGCCTTGCGGAGATGATTGGAAGCTTCACCCGATTCGTCATTTCAGCTTGCTGCCACGGCTTCTGTGCTCATCGCCAGTGAGCTTCAGCGTTGCTTGGCAGCCAATGATCTTGGATGAGGGCGGTTCGGACGATCAACCCACCTTGATGGCTCTGGATAGAAGATAATGGTTTCAGGAGATCCCCCAATGCGATCCTTCCACCTGCTCACTCACACGATCCGTGCACTGAAAAATCATCCGGTGACGCGGCTGGCCCTGGCGCTCCTCATTGTGGCCAGTCTCCTCTTCTGGCTGAGTCTCCACCGGAGCCAGCCCACGCTGCGACTTTTGGCCGAACTGCCCGGAGGCACGATGGCGGCGCCTGGCTCCGCCCCTGCTCCTGCACCGCCTGAGGCGCAGACGCGGGCGCGGGTCAGCGAAGCCTTCGGTAAACTCCCGCTTTACTTCGTCGAGAATCGCGGGGAGATGGACGAGCGCGTGGCTTATTACGTTCAGGGTCGCGACAAGACGCTCTACTTCACCGCCGAGGGCCTCACCTTCGCCCTCACCCGCCAGCGTGAGCGGCGGACAGCGGCTGAGACGATGTTGCAGCCAGCGGCCCTGCGTTCGGCTCACTGGCGAGGTGAGCAGGAATGCAAAGCTCCGCCCGAACGCTATACCCTCAAGCTCGACTTCATTGGCGCCAACCCCGCAGTCCGCCCACAGGGGCAAGACCAGACCGAGGCCGTGATCAGTTTCTTCAAGGGACGACCCGAGCAGTGGCAGGCGGGACTCAAGACCTACGCCGGGGTGGTCTATCACGACCTCTGGCCGGGGATTGATCTGGTCTATAGCGGGACGGTCAACCGGCTCAAGTACCGATTTGTGGTGCGGCCTGGAGCCGACCCCGCGCAAATCAAGCTGGCCTATCGCGGGGCGAGCGGGCTGCGCCTGAACCCGGCGGGGCAGCTTGAAGTGGAGACGCCGGTGGGCGGGTTCGAGGATGAGCGGCCAGAGTCCTATCAAGAAGTGGGCGGCGAGCGCGTGGCGGTGGCGAGCGGCTACCGGCTGGAAGGGCGAGGGGCCGGCGGGGGCGAGAGCTATGGCTTCGCGGTGGGGGACTACGACCGAAGCCGGGAGTTGGTGATCGATCCGGCGGTGCTGATCTATGCGGGCTACATCGGCGGCAGCGGCAATGACCAGGGCAACGGCATCGCAGTGGACAGCGCGGGCAATGCCTACATCACCGGCATCACCTCCTCCAACCAGAGTAGCTTCCCGGTGACAGTCGGGCCAGACCTGACCTTCAATGGCAACTCCGATGCCTTCGTGGCGAAAGTCAACGCGGCGGGCACCGCGCTGCTCTACTGCGGCTACATCGGCGGCAGCGGCGAGGACCGGGGCTTCGGCATTGCGGTCGATAGTGCGGGCAATGCCTACGTCACCGGCAGCACCGAATCCAGTCAGGCGAGCTTCCCGGTGACGGTCGGGCCAGACCTGACCTTCAACGGCAACCTTGATGCCTTCGTGGCGAAAGTCAACGCGGCGGGCACCGCGCTCCTCTATTGCGGCTACATCGGTGGCAGCGGCTTTGACCTAGGCTTCGGCATCGCGGTCGACAGTGTGGGCAATGCCTACGTCACGGGCAGCACCGAATCCAGCGAGGCAAGCTTTCCGAACGGGATGGGCTTCGCCTCCCTCAGCCCTGCCATCCCGGGGCCGGACCAGACCGCAAACGGCGTCGTTGATGCCTTCGTGGCGAAGGTCAATGCGGCGGGCACCGCGCTCCTCTACGCGGGCTACATCGGCGGCAGTGGTGATGATTCTGGCAACGGCATCGCGGTCGATAGCGCCGGCAATGCTTACGTCACTGGCACTGTCGCCTTCAACTCGACGGGCTTCCCGGTAACAGTCGGGCCAGACTTGATCTTCAACGGCGGCACCGACGCCTTCGTGGCCAAGGTCAATGCGGCGGGTACTGCGCTCCTCTATTGCGGCTACATCGGCGGCAGCGGCTTTGACGATGGCTTCGGCATCGCGGTCGATAGCGCCGGCAATGCCTACGTCACCGGCCGCACACAATCTGACCAGACGAGCTTCCCGGTGACGGTCGGACCTGACCTGACCTACAATGGCGGCCAGGATGCCTTCGTGGCGAAGGTCAATGCGGCGGGCACCGCGCTCCTCTACGCGGGCTACATCGGCGGCAGCGGCTTTGACGATGGCTTCGGCATCGCGGTCGACAGCGCCGGCAATGCTTACGTCACTGGCCGCACTGAATCCGACCAGACGAGTTTCCCGAACGGGATGGGCTTCACCTCCCTCAGCCCTCCCATCCCAGGACCGGACCAGACCTACAACGGCGGTCAGGATGCTTTTGTGGCCAAGGTCGGCACCCCTAGTCCACCTTCGATCAGCAAGACCTTCGGCGTGTCGACCATCCCGCTCAGCGGCACCACCAGCCTGAGCTTCACTCTCACCAATCCGAATGCGACTGTCGCGCTCACCAGCGTGGCCTTCACTGACCTGTTGCCGACCGGCCTGATAGTCGCCTCTCCACCCAATCTCAGTGGCTCCTGCGGGGGCACAGTAACCGCCGTCTCAGGCTCCGGCACCATCAGCCTCTCGGGCGGGATGATTGCCGCCGGGGGTTCCTGCACTTTCTCAGTCGATGTCACTGGCACTACGCCAGGAACCAAGAGCAACACGACCGGTCCGGTCACTTCGGCGGAGAGTGGCACCGGCGCCACCAGCAACACCGCCACGCTCACCGTCGGTCCTACCCTCGGTCCTGGAACCGGGCTAGCGGACGCCACGCCACTCAGCGATCAGAAAGCAGGCTCGGTGCTGGTCTATAACTTTTATAGTTCGAGCGCCTCAAACCCCAATCTCGAAAACACCCGCCTCAATCTCACCAACGCCAATCCGACACAGCCTGTCAGCATTCACCTCTTCTTCGTCGATGGCAGCAACTGTGGGGTGGCCGATTTCTCCCTCTGCCTGACGCCGAACCAGACGCTGAGCTTCCTCGCCTCGGACCTCGATCCGGGCGTCAGCGGCTATCTCGTCGTCGTGGCCGTCGCCCCGCTGACCGGTTGCCCGGTCAGCTTCAACTACCTGATCGGCGATGAGTTCATCAAGCTGGCTGCGGGCCAGGCAGCCAACCTCGGGGCCGAAGCCTTCGCGGCCCTCGCCGGTGGGCTCCCCTTCTGCGACGCTAATTCCGTAACCGCGACGCTGAACTTCGACGGGGTGAGCTACAACCAGATGGCGCGCGTGCTGGCCGTCTCCAGCCTCTCGAGCCCCTCAGACGGCAATGCGACGCTGCTGGTGATCAACCGCGTGAGCGGGAACTTCACCACTGGGGCGAGCCAACTCGGGACGCTCTTCGGCGTCCTCTACGATGATCTGGAGCAGGGCTCCAGCTTCAATCTCTCCGGCGGATGCCAACTCCGGGGAGTGCTCTCCAACAGCTTCCCGCGCACCACGCCGCGCTTCGGCGAGGTCATTCCGAGTGGGCGCAGCGGGTGGCTGAAGCTGTGGGCGGCGGAAGATGCGGGGATTCTCGGCGCGGTGATCAACTTCAACCCGCAGACGGCGAGCCATCCCGGGGCCTTCGGGCAAGGGCACAACCTGCACAAGCTGACGCTGACTTCAGCGGCGAGCTTGACGATCCCGATCTTCTCGCAGGCTTGTCACTAAACGGAAGCCCTGGGACCGCCCCAGCGGTCAGTGCCAAGTAGTCTGCTCCCAGGTGAGACGGTTGAGCCGTTTCAAGTCTTCCAGCATGAGCCCGGTGCCGAGCGCGACCGACTTGAGCGGGTCATCGTCAATCGAGACCGGCAGGCCAGTCTCCAAAGACAGGCGCTTATCCAGATTATTGAGGAGCGAGCCGCCGCCGGTGAGTACGATCCCGCGGTCAACGATATCCCCGGCCAATTCCGGCGGAATGACCTCTAACGCACTGCGCACGGCATTGACGATAACCTTGATCGTGCCCGATAAAGCCTCCCGCACCTCTTCATCATTGACGGTGACCGTCCGCGGCATGCCGTCATCCAGCCCCCGGCCTTTGATCTCCGCCTCGCGCCGCGCCTCGAATGGGTAGGCCGAGCCCAGGTCAATCTTCACCTGCTCCGCCGTGCGCGGCCCGATGAGGAGATTGTACTGGCGCTTGAGGTAGTGAATGATCGCCTCGTCCATCTTATGCCCGGCGACTCTCACTTCCTGTGAATAGACGATGCCTGACATCGAGATCACCGCAATATCGGTGGTGCCGCCGCCAATATCCACCACCAGATTCGCGCAAGGGTCATCGACCGGCAGCCCGGCGCCGAGCGCCGCGGCCATGACTTCTCTCACCAAGAAGACCTTGCTCGCTCTGGCGCTATAAGCCACATCTTCCACCGCCCGCCGTTCGACCGTCGTCGTCTCGCCCGGGACGCCGATAATGATGCGTGGGTTAAGGACCGGCTTTCCGCCCTGCGCTTTAAGGATGAAATGCTGGAGCATCTTTTCAGTCGCCTCCAGATCAGCGATCACGCCGCCCTGCAACGGCTCCACCACGGCGATGTGGCCTGGGGCACGCCCCAGCATCTTCTTGGCCTCCGTGCCGACGGCCTCGACTTTGTGGGTGTGTTTATTGATCGCCACGATCGACGGCTCATTGACGACGATCCCGCGGCCGCGGGCAAAGATGAGCGTGTTCGCGGTGCCGAGATCCACACCCAGGTCATTCGACAATAAGGTTGAAAAGCCCCACATGATTTTCCCTCCCACAAAACGAGACGCAGATGCCCTGATTTGATTCGCCCCACCTGCCGCGTGTCTGGCCGCTCATAAGGGCAGAGTTTGGTGAGTAAAATATCCGGAAGCCGGGGAGAGGCCAGTCCGCCTGAAAGTGAAAATGGTATCGGCCAAGACTAGCCACTGAGATAGCTAAGCACATACTGGGTCTTAGGTAAAAAATATTCGCCCCCGAATGGATTGCAATATTTGTTCCTTTCTTCCAGATTTCAAATGGCCACTTAACCTTTGATCAAACTCTTGTGTTGACCCAAGTTTCCCATTGGGCTTAAGCGATTGATGCGAGTCCCTGATATTTAAGTGTATTATTTTAGCGCTCGGCTGTACTCTTTATTGAGTCGCAATGATCAGCAGTTGAGAGGTTCGACCAGGAGCGCGAGAAGAATTATTGAGCCGTTAATTCTGTGAGGAGGCAAAAAAATAGGCGGCCATAGTCGAATACCCACCCCAGAGTCAACTATGGCCGCCCTTATCAGGAGGTTCACCCGTACTGCTAATAACGCAGCACAGGAGTAAATGTTCCCAGGCCCCGCATTATTATTGGTTAAGGAGGCCGGTTTAGTTGGCAGAGATGCTCAACACAGCCTCAGCTAATGAAGTAAAAGAGAGCGTGCTGAATTGGCCAGAATTGATGCCGGTGGCCCCCCAATTCAGTTGGCCAATCGCTTGATTCTCGGGTTGAGATACTCGATGCGCGCGCCCTTGGTGTGCATCTGTAAGGCGATCTTCCCCTGATCAGGCAGCTTCAATTGATTTGATTCCGCGACTGTCTCCCCATTGACTCGGACGGCTGAGTATGAACTGCGAGAGATAATCTGGAGTAGAAACCATTCTTGATCCCGCGCGTCGGGGTCCTTCGCCGGAACAATGCCATAGATGCTTCCGGTGGGATTAGTAGCCTCGATCACGTTATAGATTTGAGCCTCATACCCCCTCTCTTTATCCGACTGCCAGCGGTAGAAGACGCCCCCGTTGGCATACGTCGATGTGCGCACGTAGACTTGGAATTCGAAGTCGCTATAAGAGTCGTTCCCGATCAGGTAACCGTCGCCGTCGGACCCGATAATCATTCCGCCCTCGGCCGTCCACTTCGCCGTGCCTGTGCTGTTCCAGCCACTGAGATCCTTCCCATTAAAAAGAGGGGTCCACCGTTCTTGCGAGGGTAGCTCCTGGAGTTCAATCTTTCGGTAACGGATCTTGGTTCCAATATCTTGAAACCCGATGTACCCGCGCCGCAGCCGCCACCGCAGCTTCTCGTTCTGCTGCAGGTCTACATCATGAATCCGCTGGCCGTTCAGAGTGACACGGAGCTGAGGCCAGTTCAGATAAATCTCCAAGGCGTTCCACTGATCCCCAGGTTTTGAAGCCTGCACCATTGGCGCAAGCACGTCGTAGATGGCGCCGGTCGACCGCGCCCCTTCCTCGACCTGGTCATGCCGCAGGTGAAGTTTAATGCCCGTCTTAGAGGCGCGGCCGTAAAGCGGCGCGTGGAGCAGCACCCCGGCCTCACACCAACCAACGGTCTGATACTCCAGGCGAAGGATGAAGTTCTCGTATTCCTTCTCGCTGCGCAGCCAATTCGGGTAGTTCCCTGCCCCAGTACACAAAATCGTCCCCTGATCAACCTGAAAAGATTTCGGGTTATCCCCCATGTGGACCCAGCCGGAAAGGTCTGTACCATTGAACAGGGGAACAAACTTGTTTTCGCTACCTGGAGTAAAGCGTATGCTCCACCCTGAAATAAACGAAGCTAAGACAAGCGAGCTGATCAACCTTTTCATCAGTCCTCCGATCACGGAAAGCTCCAACACAACTGAAGCGGTAGAGGCCGAGGCAGAATACTCGACCTGGATTAGGCAACAGTGAATCCTAACTTAAGCCGTCTTGGCGCTCAATGATCAGAGCAGGGTGGTGCAGGCTCAGCCCATCGCAGCGGGTCGCAAAGCTAAACGCACCAACAGTCCTTGGCAGCAAGGTTGGCCGATGGTAATCTTACTTTGTGAGCGGTGACGACGGATCCAAGTACCGGTATTGAGGTTTTGAGCCGGGGCGTCAGGATCGGCTTTATGCCCACTAATCCTGTTCTCAGGAGCGCCAACCTCTTTGTCGCCCGCTCACTTTTTTTATCTAACAATCTCTCATTGACGGCAGAAGTGCAGGATCTCCGATCAAGAATTCTAGGCAGCGAATTAACTTCATAGGCAGGTCGAATGGCGAACGGTCAAACTTGGGACCCCGAGCGTTACGCTCGCCATGCACGCTTTGTGGCTGAGCTTGGGATGCCCGTGGTCGAGCTGCTTGCGCCCAAGCCCGGGGAGCGCATCCTGGATGTGGGGTGCGGGGACGGGATTCTGACTGAGAAGCTGGTCGAGCTAGGTTGCCAAGTCATGGGGATCGACAGTAGCGCACGGCAGGTAGAAGCGGCCAAGGCACGCGGCCTCGACGCGCACCTCCTGGACGCCCAAGCCTTCACCTTCGAGAGCGAGTTCGACGCCGTCTTCAGCAACGCGGCTTTGCACTGGATGAAGCGCGCGGATGACGTTATTTCCGGAGTCTGGCGGGCGCTCAAGCCGGGCGGTCGTTTCGTCGCCGAGTGCGGGGGCGATGGTTGTGTGGCGAAAATCGAGGCCGCCCTGCTTCAGGCGCTCGACCGGCGCGGGGTTGACAGCGCTCAGGTCAATCCGTGGTACTTCCCGACAATAGATGATTACCGGGGGCGGTTAGAGGCGCAGGGCTTCGAGGTTGACTTTATCGCCCTCATCCCACGGCCGACGCCCTTGCCGGGTGATATTACCGGTTGGCTTGAAACCTTCGCTGAGAGTTTCACCTCGGCGCTGGCTGAGTCTGAACGCCCGGCGTTTATCGAGGAAGTGAGAGAGACACTGCGCCCTGACCTCTGCGATCAGGAAGGGAAATGGACCGCTGACTATGTGCGCTTACGATTCGCAGCAGGAAAGCCCAGAAGCTAAACCGCCCGGGCCGCGCCCATCAAACACCTCACGACTACTCATTGATGCTCAGTTAGCCGGCCCTTAATCGGGGAGAAAAAAAGAGGCGGTCGCATTATGGAAGCCACCCTGCTTCCGTAATGTACCGCCTCTATCAGGAGGTTCACCCGTGCCTATATGATGCACTCACTGGCGACGGGGTTGTGAGGATAGTTGAACTTAAGAGTAAATAATCAGTAGAGCGCGAAATTAGGAAGGAAGAGCATTTTCCATTTTCCATTTAAGATTTGTCATTGATCATCGGTCATTAACTGAGCCAATCTTTTCCAATGGCCAATGACAAATCTTAAATGGAAAATGGAAAATGGAACTCTTCATCCCTGTCGTGATCTATTGATAATCATCTGGCCCAGATCGCCAGGATGCTTGTCTCAAGCTGCGGCGCCCTTACCCTTCTCCTGATCGAAGGCCGCGAAGGTTTTGCCTTCCTCCGCCAGTTGCTTGAGCAAAGGGGCGGGCTGCCATAGCTCGCCATGCCGTTCGTGGAATTGAAGGATGTGGTCGTAGACTTTCTTCAACCCGACGGTATCGGCATAACACATCGGCCCGCCCCGCCAGGCCGGGAAGCCATAGCCGTTGATGTAAATGACATCGATGTCAACGGCCCGCAGCGCGAAGCCTTCTTCCAAAATCTTCGCTCCTTCGTTGACCAGCGCGTAGATCGTGCGCGCGACGATCTCCTCGGGCCCGATGGGGCGCCGCACGATGCCGTTCTCTTCGGCGAGCTGCGCAATCAACTTCTCCACTTCCGGGTCAGGGATGGTCCGCCGCTGCTCATCGTAGCGGTACCAACCCGCGCCGGTCTTTTGGCCGTAGCGCCCCATCTCGCAAAGCCGATCAGCGACCAGCGGCCGGCGGATGCCCGGGGGCTCAAGGTGTCGGTATTCTTTGCGAATCCGCCAGCCGACATCCAACCCCGCGAGGTCGCCCATCGCGAGCGGCCCCATCGCCATCCCGAAATCGTACAGCGCGCTGTCCACTGCTTCGACCTTCGCGCCTTCTTCGACCAGGAACTGCGCCTCACGTCCGTATTGAGCAATCATTCGATTGCCGACGAAACCGCGGCAGTTGCCGACCAGCACTCCGACTTTGCCCAGCCTCTTGGCGAGCGCCATCGAAGCGGCGATCACCTCTTTGGCGGTCGCTTTTCCGCGCACGATTTCAAGCAGGCGCATGACATTGGCCGGGCTGAAGAAGTGATGGCCGATGACCATCTGCGGCCGGGAGGTGGCAGCGGCGATCTCGTCGATATTGAGCGTCGAGGTGTTGGAGGCGAGGATGGCCGCGGGCTTGCACACCCGGTCCAGCTCGGCGAAGACCTGCTTTTTGAGCGCCATCCCTTCGAAGACTGCTTCGACCACGATGTCGGCCTCGCCGAAGTCGTCATAGCTGAGCGTCGGCCGGATCAGCGCCATCCGCTCTTCCATGACTTCCTGGCTGAAGCGACCTTTCTTGACCGAGTTGGCGTAATTCTTTTTGATGGTCGCCAGTCCTCGGTCGATCACCTCTTGGGAAACTTCCTTGAGCAGGACGGGGATGCCCGCGTTGGCATAGGCCATCGCGATCCCGCCGCCCATCGTGCCGGCGCCGACGACGGCCGCGCTTCTGACCTCAGTGACCGGTGTCGCCTTCGGGATGTCAGGAATCTTCGCCACCTCACGCTCGCCGAAGAAGACATGGATCAAAGCCTTCGATTGGTCCGAGAAGAGACATTCGCGAAAGAGTTCCGCCTCCCGCCGGCAGCCTTCCTCAAAAGGCAGCTCCGTCGCCGCCTCGACGGCCTCGATGGCGGCGAGCGGAGCCGTCTGGCCACGCTTCGCCTTCCCGGCTTGGGCGCGGGCCGCGGCAAAGATCGGGGCATTAGCTTGCTCGTCGCCGAGCTGCTCGTCTCGTTCGCGAATCTTAGGCGGGCGCTCACCTTTGGCGACGATCTCGCGCGCGAAGGTGATGGCCCCGGTCAATAGATCGCCTTCGATGAGCTTGTCGATCAGCCCGCATGCGAGCGCCTCGCCCGCTGTGATCGGCTCCCCGAGAGCGCACATCTCGACCGCCTTCGCCACGCCCGCCAGCCGCGGCAGGCGCTGAGTCCCGGCGGCCCCCGGGATGATGCCGAGCTTGACCTCGGGCTGGCCAAGTTGCGCCGCCGGGACGGCCACGCGGTAATGACAAGGCATCGCCACCTCCAGCCCGCCGCCGAAGGCCGTGCCGTGAATCGCGGCGATCACCGGCTTGGGGCAGTCTTCGATCGCCAGCAACAGCGGCAGCAAGCTTCCTCCTCGCTTCTCGCCCGAAGTGACTTTACCGAATTCTCGGATGTCCGCCCCGGCGATGAATGTCCGCCCGCTGCCGATCAACACGGCGGCCTTGATTTGATCATCTCCCAGAATCGCCTCGATCGCCGCCCCGATGCCTTCCGGCACCCCCGGGCTGAGCGCGTTGACGGGCGGGTTGTTGACAGTGATGATGCCGATCTCACCATCCTTGTTCAGCAATACCAGTTCGTTCATGCGGCTGCTCCTTGTTTTCTGTCGATGATCTGCGGGCCAGGCGCGCTTGTGGGCAGTGGAGACCGCCCAAGGCGATTTTGACGCTTCCCCAGCGACTCGCTCGCTCGTCAACTTACCGCCTGGTGCGGAACCGACGAGCCAACTACATAGTCATGCCAAGGGTGCCAAATGCGTTCGATTGTGACATCAACAACTACTGACCGTTCGGCTGAACCTACTACCAACCGGAGGGCAGCGTCAAGGCTAAATCAGAACAGGCAACATGGGTACGGTACGGGGAGCGTGAGCGACCTGAACCTCCCGCCTGGCGCCCATGGC
>Ga0070707_100000847_pt1 | contig 30350 bp, 26 predicted proteins | sample KBSK5502metaG_FD_65468 | JGI IMG/M metagenome (GOLD analysis project Ga0070707, IMG submission 65468) | Corn, switchgrass and miscanthus rhizosphere microbial communities from Kellogg Biological Station, Michigan, USA - KBS K5-50-2 metaG | ecosystem: Host-associated > Plants > Roots >... | reverse complement strand
GGCGGATCGGTGCGCACGCCGAGGACCGACCAGAGTCCGTCCTGGCCCTCGCGCACGACGTCTTCGGAGGCACCGCCTGGATGCACGCGGGTGACTTTGCGGTGCCGGATGCTGCCGACATACCATGCGCCGCTTCGCGGATCGTGCGACATCCCCTCGGGAAAGAAATCCGCCTCGGTGAGCGATGCGGCGACGCTGCTCTGCGCAAACGGGGCGGCATTGGCCGCGAGCCGTCGCGCGACCGGACGGAGCGCCGGCGCGTCGCGCAGCGCGGCAAAATCTTCCTCGCCCGGGAGATCGAGGGAGAGTCCGAGGTCGGCCAGGAAGCCCAGGGCGTCCAGGGTCGCGGTGGTATCGAGCAGACGCGCGGAGAGGGCGGCATAGCGGGCGACGTACACCGGCTGACCCGGCCACGCCTGGTAGGCGCGGCGGACCAGGTCTCGGGCCGCGGCGTAGTCCTGTCGCCGGAGGAGCGGTACCGCCTGACGCCACGCCTCCCGTGCGACGCGCGCGGAATCCACCTCGGCTTGCGCCGGGAGACCGGAAGGCGGAGCGAAGAGACAGAGGGCGAAGAGCGCGAGCTTCGGGGTCACCCTGTCACGACGGCGTGCGTTCGGGGGCGGTTTCAGAAAGGTGACTGGATGCTGGATACTGGATGCTGGGAACGGCCCCACCAGCATCCAGCAACCAGCAACCAGCATCTCGTTACGAAACCGCTCTCCTGTCGAACGTCCGGAGCCCCAGCGCCATGAAAATCGCGCTGAGCAGCACCAGCGCGCCCGCGACGACCGCGAGATTCATGTGGGGCAGTGAAGGCGTCAGCGCGCCGCGCATGCCCTCGGAGACATAGACCAGCGGGTTGACGAGCACCAGCGTCTGTACGATCGGGGCGGCCGAGAGCGCCTTCCAGGGATAGTATGCGCAGCCGAAGAAGATCATCGGTGCGACGATGAGACCGAACATGAGACCGATCTGCTCTCCCCGGATTGCCGTGCCGAGCAGGAGGCCGAATGCGGAGAAGGCGAACGCACCAAGCAGCGTCATGCCGACCACCACGCCGAAATGCGCGAAGTCGAGGCCCGCGATCGGGCCCATGATGAGGCGGGCGACCGGCAGCACGAACAGCGCAGCGATCACGCCCTGTGCCGTGCCCGCAATCACTTTTTCCAGTGCGATCACCCAGGTCGGCACCGGAGCGAGCAGCCGGTCCTCGATCTCCAGAGTCCATCCGAAGTCCGCCACCATCGGGAGGGCCACGGCCTGTACGCTCGCGAAGGCGAGGCTCACTCCGAGGATGCCCGGCAGAAGCGCCGCAGTGTACCCCTGCTGCACGAACCCCATCCTGGGCAGGAGGTAGCCGAAGACGAAGGTGAACATGATCGGTTGCAGTGTCGTGCGCAGGAGGAAAAACGGCAGCTCCCTCGAGACCACGTGAACGTCCCGCCGGACCAGCGCGCCGAAGACCTTCCAGGGCGAGGGGCTCACTCGAGCTTTCTCCCGGTCAGCGACACGAAGAGGGTTTCCAGGCTGGGCGGCGTGAGGCGGATGTCCACCGGCGCGCGGCCCGCCTGTTCCAGGGCCCGGAGAATCGCCGGCAGCGCTTCTCCTGCGCGCTCGGCGTACATGGAAATCTCGCTGCCTTTGGTGGCCGCTTTCGTCACCCCCGGCACTGCGCTCGCGGCAGGGAGCGCCTGCAACGCCTCCCCATCGAGGGTAATCTGAACGAATGTGGCGCCCGGGGCGCGCGCCTTGAGTCCGGCCGGCGTGTCGAGCGCGAGGAGCTTTCCGCGATCGATGATGGCGAGCCGCTCGCACAGCCGGTCGGCTTCCTCCATGTAGTGCGTGGTCATGATGATGGTGCGGCCCTGCTGATGCAGCGAGCGGAGGATCTCCCAGAGCGCGAGCCGCGCCTGAGGATCGAGCCCCACCGTCGGCTCGTCCAGAAAGAGAATTTCCGGTTCGTGAATCAGTGCCCGCGCGATCATGAGCCGCTGCTGCTGGCCGCCGGAGAGTTGCTCCACCTTCGCTTCGCCCCGGTCGCCGATTTCGAGCTGGTCGAGCAGCGCCTGGGCCCGGGGCAGCGAGACGGTGCGCGGAATGCCGAAATACGCGGCGTGGAAGAGCAGGTTCTGAATGGCGGTAAGTTGTCGATCGGGATTGGGGCGCTGAGGCACCACGCCGATGTGCTGCTTGACGCCGACGGGATCCCGGACGACGTCGATGCCGGCGACGGCAGCGTTTCCCGACGTGGGCCGCACCCGGGTGGTCAGGATGCCGATCGTCGTCGTCTTGCCGGCGCCGTTGGGCCCCAGCAGCCCGAAGAATTCGCCCGGCGGCACCGAGAGGTCGAGGCCGTCCAGCGCCAGGATTTCACGCGCCCCGGGGCCGGCGAAAGGGGACCCTGGCCCACCCGGAGCCATCTGGGGGCCTCTGGGGCCGCGCCGCAGTGGGGGCGCCGGATACACTTTCTTGAGTGCCCGGGTTTCGATCGCTGGTCCCATGCGCGATAATCTATACCGGCACGGACCGACTCCGCAGGCTATCGTGTTATGATGCAACTGTTTCGGGGCCCTGCACGTCAGAAGAACATGGAGACTGGGTGACGTTACAGGAATCACTCCAGCGGGTGCTCGGTAGCGCCTTTGCCATCGAGCGCGAGCTCGCCGGCGGGGGGATGGCCCACCTGTATGTGGCCCTCGATACCGCGCTCAACCGCCGGGTGGTGATCAAGGTCCTCCCGCCGGAACGCTCCGAAGGCGTCAGCGCCGAGCGGTTCCGCGGGGAGATTCGGACCGTCGCGGCCCTCCAGCATCCGAACATCGTGGGCATTCTGGCCGCCGGCGAAGTCGAAGGTCTCCCGTACTACATCATGCCGTTCATCGACGGCGAATCGCTCCGGACCCTTCTGGAGCGGAGCGGCGCCATCACGCCGCAGCAGACCGTCGCGATCCTCCGCGACGTGGCCCGCGCCTGCTCGTACGCGCACGAGCGCGGCATCATGCATCGCGACATCAAGCCCGACAATGTCCTGCTCTCCGGCGGCGCGGCGATGATCACCGATTTCGGCATCGCCAAGGCCCTGAGTGTGGCGCAGCGTCCCTCGCGGGGCGGTACGCTGACCCGCGAGGGATACACGGTGGGGACGCCCATGTACATGGCGCCCGAGCAGCTCGCCGGCGACCCCGACATGGATTTTCGCGCCGACTTCTATGCCATCGGCGTGATGGCGTACGAGATGCTCGCGGGGCGGGTTCCCTTCTCGCAGTCCACACCCCGTGCGCTGCTCGCCGCGCAGCTGAGCGAGCCTCCCGAACCGCTGCAGGTCCTTCGGCCCGATGTCCCCTCACGCCTGGCGCGCCTGGTCACCGCCTGTCTTCAGAAGGATCCCGACGCCCGTCCCGCCAATGCGTCCGCGATTCTCTCCACGCTCGATGATCCGGCGCTCCTGAGCGATGAACATGCGGTCGGGAGGACGGCCGCGACGATGTCGGTCGAGATCACCCGGCGCAAACGGCGTTTCCTGCTCGGCACCATCGTCGGCGGCGGCCTGGCGCTCCTCGCCCTCATCGCCGTGCTGCTCCTCCCCGGGCGCTCGGCGTCGGAGACTGCAGATGCCGGGGTCAGCCTCGCCTCCATCGCGGTGCTGCCGTTCCAGGACCAGAGTCCCGACAGCGGCGGTGCCTATCTCGCCGACGGGCTGGCGGAAGCGCTCACCGGGATGCTGGGCAACATCGGCACGCTGCGGTTCGCGCCACGGAGCGGCGCCGCGCGCTACCGCACCCAGCGTCCGGCGTCAGCGGAGATCGGGCGCGATCTCAACGTCGCCACGATTCTCGAAGGAACCGTCAGCAAAATCGCCGATCAGCTCACCGCGGAGGTCACGCTCCTCGATGCCACGAGCGGGAAGAAACTCTACAACCGGCGGGTGACGGGGCCGGTGCGCGATCTGGGGAGCATGCAGGAGACCTTCGCGAATGAAGCGGCCGCCGCGCTCGCCAAACGCTTCCGCGGTCTGTCGAGCACGAGCTTCCGGGCGCGTCACGACTTCCATAGCGCCGAGGCATATGATCTCTACCTCCAGGGGATGTACGCCTTCCGGAGGCGCGGAGATGCGCTGCAGGAAGCGCTGCAGCGCTTTCAGGAATCGGCCGCCCTCGATTCACTGGCGGCCCCGGTGTTCGCGAGTCTGGCCGATGTCTATGCGGTCATGCCGCTCTATTCGAGTATGGCGCCCGACCCCGCGTTGAGCCGGGCATTGCCCTATGCGGAGCGCGCGGTGATGCTGGATTCCACGTCGGCGGCGGCCCTCGCGTCACGGGGCAATGTCTACGATGCGATGTGGCGCTGGAACGAGGGAGCCGCCGACCTGCAGCGAGCGGTGCGGCTCGATTCCGGATTGGCGCTGGCCCATCAGTGGTATGGCGAAAACCTCCTGATGAATGGCGACCTGGAGGGCGCCGCGCGGGAGCTCGGGAGCGCGGCACGGCTCGAGCCGTATTCCGCGATCACCGCAGGGCTGCATGGAATGGCGGAAGTGTTGTCGGGCCGGGTGGACAGCGGGATTACCATCGCGCGGCGGGCGGTCGATCTCGCCCCTGACGAGGCGGCTCCCCGGCTGCTCCTTGGCGCGGCGTATCTCTACGCCGAGCGGGCCTTCGACGCCGTCTTCACGCTCGCCGGCGCGCTGGAGCTCGATCCGGCCAACTCACAGGTGATCGGCATGCTGGGGTATTCGTACGCCGTGCTGGGACAAACCGCCAAGGCACGCGGACTCCTCGCCAAGCTTACCAGGGACCCCAGCCGCCCCGGCGCCCAGGCGGCGATCGGACGGATTCAGATCGGCCTCGGCAACCCCGACGAGGCGCTGGCCCGGCTGGAGACCGCCGCGCGCGAGCACGATCCGCTCTTCTCCTCCGAGCCCCTCCTCACCCCGATCTTCGATCCCCTGCGGCAGCATCCCCGGTTCGCAAGGCTGGTGCGGGAGGTGGGACTGTCCGAGAGAGTGCTGAGATGAACTGCGTCAACGGTCAACGGTCAACGGTCAACGGGAAGAACCCCCGCGACAGATAGCCCGTCCGATAGCCGATTGCGGATAGCCGTTAGCTGCCTGGCGAGTTTCCAAATCTCGGGTTAACGGTATTCGCAAACTTCGACCCGAACGTGTAGCTCAAGCCCACCGACATCTCCCACTGATAGGAGGTCTGCAACTGTTTCAGCCGGAGCAGAATCTCTTCGTCCGAGATATCCGCCTTGGGTAATGAGAGCTGATCGCGGATCCTGGCATAACTCGCGTACATGTTGAAGCTCAGCCCCCGGACGATTCGCACTTCTCCGAAGGAAAACATCGAAATCCTGTTCTTTGACCAGTCGTCCAGGTAGGTCGAAGCCACCAGCCGAGCCTCGAGCCGGCCCCAGGGCTGCGTGGCGGCACCGGCGATCGTAAAGCGGTTGACCGGCCGCGACTCGACCAGCTTGTCAAAGATCGTCGTATCCCGATAGTTCTCGTAGTTGAGTCCGAGCGAATAGATGAAGACGAATTGCCGGCGGGAGGATTCACTGTAGGGAAAGACGTTGTATTCGATTCCCGGCTCGATCTTGAGCAGCAAATCGTAGTTCTGGCGGGTGGACCGCTGGCCGGTGACCTCGAGCCCCAGCGACCACTGCTTCGAGAGGCTCCTGACCAGCAGACCCCCCAGATTGTAACTGCTGGTCGTGCTCTTGAAGACGTCGTTCTCGAGCTGGAAGGAGCTGTGACTGCGGTTCGCCTCGATCCCCGAGCGGAACTTCCATTTCTCGCTGACCCGCGATGCCTCGAGGGATCCATTGAGGTGGGATTGCTTCGTCTGTGACTCACCCGAGAAAAAGCCGTGCATACCCACTTCGAAGACCCAGAGGTTCCAGGGATCTTTCGGTTGCTGCGCTGCGGTGGTCGTCGAGCCGGGAAGCGGCGTAAAGGTGAGCTGGAACCGCTCGGCGAGGACGCCTTTCACGACGTAACGAGCGAGTCCGAGTGCGATTCGCTGGGTTTGGCGCTTGCGGACCTCGTCGTCGGTATCCGCTTGCTGGGTCGTGAACCGGATTTCGTCGTCCAAGTTGAGGAAGGCCCGGAGACCGATGAAACGCAACACGTACTCCCGGCCCCCCCCGGTGCTCTCGGAGGTGAGGATCAGGTGCACGTCGGCGTCGGCCCGGTCTCGCACCCAGTTGACGTAGGTGATCTCCCTCCGCAGGTGGTCGAAGTCGCAAAACGTGTTGCAATCGAGAAAGACCCGGGTGGCCTCCCCGGCGGGCGACGCGGCAGGTGTGACCTGCCGGGCGGCCAGCGGGAGCGGCGCGAGGCAGCAGAGCAGGGCGACGACTGCCGCCGGGAGGAGCCGGTGCATCCGCATCGGAAAGCTCGCGGTCTTGGGGAACATTTGTCTCAGGTCACGACTATGACGCTTTTCAGGCCGCATAGGTTGCAATGGGGGAAGGAACCTAGACGCGAAGGCGCGGAAATGGGCGCAAAGGCGCAAAGGCGCAAAGGCGCAAGGTATATTGCTGAGTCAGCGTTGCGCCGTTCCGCCCTTCCGCCATTGCGCCTGCTATGCACCCCCTCGTCAAGATCGACCGCCGAATCCTCGCCCGGGTCCGCCGCGTCTGCCTGCCCTGGCCCGAGGTGGCTGAATCGATCAAATGGGGATGTCCTCATTTCACGGCGGGGAAGAAACTGTTCGCCAATGTCGGCCGGACGCACGAGCGTCCCTCCATCAGTATGAAGGTGACGCCGCTCCTCCAGGCTGAGCTCGTCGAGCGCCCGGAATTCGTCCTGACGCCCTATTCGGCGCACCAGGGATGGGTTTCCCTCTACACCGACCGGTCCTTCGACTGGGAGGAAGTCGAAGAATACCTCAGGGTCGGATACCGGCTCGTGGCGAACAAGCGGATGCTCGCCGCGATGGACGCCTGAGTGCTATTCTTGCCTGCTGCCTGCTGCCCGTTGCCTGCTGCCTCTACTCAAGGAACCCCCGCATGCTCCGCCTCGTTCTTCTGGCCATGCTCCTGGCTCCGGCTGCTTCTCTTTCGGCCCAGAATCGGAAAGCCCCGGCGCGGCCGAACCCGATCCAGCGTGAGTACCAGGCCGCCGCCGATCGGATCATCGCCGCGGCGATGGCCGACAGCGCCGCCTGGAACAAACTGGCGGAGCTCACCGACGGCTTCGGCCACCGGATCAGCGGCAGTGAATCGCTGGAGCAGGCCATCGATTGGATACTCGCCCGGATGAAGTCCGAAGGGCTGGAGAACGTGCGGGGTGAGCCGGCGATGGTGCCCCGCTGGGTCCGGGGCCACGAGCAGGCCGAGCTGCTCGAGCCACGCTACGTCAAGCTGCCGATGCTCGGGCTCGGCCAGAGCGTCGGCACCCGGCGCGGCGGGATCCAGGCCGAGGTGCTGGTGGTCTCGAGCTTCGACGAGCTGAAAGCCCGCGCGGCCGACGCCCGCGGGAAGATCGTGCTCTTCGACGTGCCGTTTACCGGTTACGGCCAGACCGTGCGGTATCGGGGAGTCGGGGCCGTGGAGGCGGCGAAGGTCGGCGCCGTGGCGATGCTCCTCCGGTCGGTCGGACCGTTCGGGATGCGGACGCCCCATACCGGCTCGATGCAGCCCTACGATTCGACCGTGGCACGGATTCCCGGCGCGGCCATCACGATGGAAGACGCCGCGATGCTGCACCGGATGCAGCAGCGCGGGCAGAAGATCGTGGTCCGGCTCGAAATGGAAGCGCAGATGCTTCCCGATGTTCCCTCGCGCAATGTGGTGGCCGAGCTCGCCGGCCGGGAAAAGCCGGCGGAGGTCGTCGTATTCGGCGGCCACATCGATTCCTGGGATGTCGGCACCGGGGCGATGGATGATGCCGGCGGTGTGGTCATCGCCTGGGAAGCCGTGCGCCTGCTGCAGAAGCTCGGCCTCCGGCCGAGGCGTACGATTCGCGTGGTGGGATGGACCAACGAAGAAAATGGCGGCCGCGGCGGGCAGGCCTATCGCGACGCACACCGAAGCGAGCTTGCCGGTCACGTGGCGGCCATCGAGTCGGACGGAGGAACCTTCAAGTTCCGCGGCTTCGGCTTTACCGGAAGCGATTCCGCCTACGCCGTGATCCGCCAGATCTCGAAACTGCTCGGACCACTGGGCGGCGACTCGGCGACGGTGGGCGGCGGCGGCGCCGACATCGGTCCGATCATGGCCCTGGGTGTCCCCGGGCTTTCGCACAACGTGGACGGCACCCGCTACTTCTGGTTCCACCACACCGACGCCGACAACGTGGACAAGATCGATCCGCGCGAGCTGGCGGAAAATGTTGCGGCGATGGCGATAATGGCCTACGTCCTCGCGGATTTGCCGACACCACTTCCGAGGAAATAGGCAACAGGCCTGTTTTCTCCCATTGACTTTCTAGGGGAGCCGATTCAGATTATCCCTAGAACTCCTAGGGAGCGCCCATGCCCGCCCAACTCGACGTCCTCCGCGGCACCCTCGACCTCCTGATTCTCAAGGCCCTCAGCTGGGGCTCGGCGCACGGGTATTCGGTGGCCGAATGGATCGAGCGGGTCACCGACGATACCCTCGTGATCGAGGAAGGCTCGCTCTATCCGGCGCTGCACCGTCTCGAGGAGCGCGGCCTCATCGAGGCGGAGTGGGGCCTCTCCGGCAACAACCGGCGGGCCAAGTACTACGCCCTGACCGGCGCCGGACGCCAGGCCCTGAAGGCGGAATCGGCCACCTGGACCCGGTATGCCCGCGCGGTCTTTGCCGCACTGGAGGCGCCGGCATCGCTCAAGCCGGCGTCCGTCTGATGTCCTCCCGCAAAGAGCCGCTCTGGCGGCGCTACCTCCGGTTCTTTGGCCCCGACATCGAGGCGGACGTCGAAGACGAGCTTCGCTTTCACCTCGATATGCGGGAGCGGAGTTTCCTGGCGCGTGGCCTGTCGGCCGATGAGGCACGCAAGGCGGCGGAGCGGAGGTTCGGAGACTTCGACCGGCACCGCAGAACCCTCAAGCGCCAGGACGGCCGCCGGTTTCGGCGGAACCTCTGGTCGGAGCGCGTCGGCGAGTGGGTGCAGGATCTTCGCTACGCCGTCCGGATGCTGTGGCATCATCGAGTCTTCTCCGTCGCCGTCATCGCGACCCTGGCGCTCGGCATCGGCGCCACGACGGCCATTTTCAGCGCGGTGGATGCCGCACTGCTTCGTCCGCTTCCGTTCCTCGAGCCCGAGCGGCTGGTCGAGCTGCGCAGGGTCGAGCTTCCGTTTGCCCCGCGCGGTCAAGCGGAGCAGCCCGACGCGAGGCCCACCATCCGCACCGTGGGCGCGCTCACCAACGTTTATTCCGATGTCGCCGCATACGCGGTCGGCGGGCTCAACCTGAGCGGCATCGGAGCGCCGCTCCGCATCAAGGTCGGCGTCGTCACCGAGGGATTCTTCCGAACCCTGGGCGCTCCCGTGTCACAGGGCCGCACTTTCACACCGGAGGAAGGGCGCCCCAACGGCCTCCCAGTGACGGTCATCTCGCACGGGTTGTGGCAGCGGCAATTCGGTGGGCAAGCGGCGGTGGGGCAGAGCGTGCGTCTCAACGGCAAGGCCTATCAGGTCGTCGGCATCATGGCGCCGGGGTTCCGGTTCCCCGAGGATGCCGACTTGTGGATTCCGCTCACGGTGCCTTTGACGTTCGCATCGTTCGAGCCGTTTCGAGGCTGGATTCCCATTGTTTCGATCGCGCGGCTGGCGCCGGAAATGAGCCGCGAAGTGGCCGCCGACCGGCTCCGGGGGCTTTGGCGGGCGCTGCCCGCCGAGCAGCTGAAGGACTACGCGGGGGTGGTCGCCGAACCGGTGCGCCCGCTGCAGGGCACCCTGGTGGGCGATCGGCGAACCCCGATGCTGATCCTGCTCGGCGCCACCGGCCTCCTGCTGCTCATCGCGTGCGTCAACGCCACCAATCTCCTGCTGGCGCACGCCGCGATGCGGGAGCGGGAGCTCGCGGTGCGCACCGTGCTCGGCGCGAGTCGGGGCCGGCTGATTCGCCAATTGCTGGTCCAGAGCCTGGTGCTCTCCCTTGCGGGGGCGGCTCTCGGTCTCCTGCTCGCATATGCCACCCTGGGCCTGGTCGGCGGCCTGCTGCCCAGGGAAATGACCGAGCTCGCCGCGCCGGCGCTGGACGGCCGGCTGCTGGCGTTCGCCATCGGGCTCGCGGTCGCCACGGGACTGGGATTCGGTGTGTTGCCCGCGCTGGGTGCAGCGAAGGCCGACGCTCAGTCGGTCATGAAGAGCGGAGGGGGCCACGGATCCACGGCGGCACGCCGGGGCCGCACTCGGCGGGTGCTGGTCACCGCGGAGCTCGCCCTGGCGCTGATGCTGCTGGCCGGCTCGGGACTGATGCTGCGGAGCTTCAGCGCGGTGCTCGCGACCGATCCGGGATTCATGCCCGAGCGGGTTGCCACATTGCAGATGACGCTGGACCGGACCAGCTATCCCCGCTCCGGCGCGCGCCTCGCCATGCTCCAGCGGCTGCTGGACCGCCTTCGAGGCGTCCCCGGCGTCGAGGCGGCCGGCGTGATCAACGATCTGCCGATGAGCGGAGTGGCGGGCATCTCCATCGAGGTCGATCCCGAAGACGGAAACCTCGCGGCCCGCTTCCAGGATCGCGCCGCGAGATATCTGAAGTCCGACGCGGGTTATTTCCGGACAATGGGCATCCACCTGCTGCAGGGGCGATTGATGGCGCCCTCGGACGACAGCCTGGCGCCGGCGGTGATGGTGGTGAGCGCGCGGATGGCGCAGGAGGTCTGGCCGGGACAGAATCCGCTGGGCAAGCGGATCAAGCTTCTCGACCCCGATACCGTGGGGTGGCGTTCGGTGATCGGCGTCGTGAGCGACGTGCGGGAAAAGCCGGACGAAGACGCCCGGTGGCAGATGTACTACCCGATTACCGAAGACTCCCCCAATCTGGTGGCGGTGGTGGTTCGCGGCACGCTCCCCGAGCGCGAGCTGCTCGCGACGCTGCGCAACGCGGTCCAGGCGGTCGACCCGAGCCAACCGATCTACGCGGTTCGGACCCTGGCCGAGCTCCGGCATGCGTCCCTCACCACCCGGCGGTCCAATACCACTCTGATTACCGCGTTCGGCGCGCTCGCGCTACTGCTGGCCGTGGTGGGAGTTTATGGGGTCATGGCCTATGGCGTGACGCTGCGCACCCGGGAGATGGGAATTCGCGCTGCGCTCGGCGCGGGACGCGCTGACCTGGTGCGGCTGGTGCTGGGCGAGGGGATGTGGGTGGCGGTGATCGGGGTGGGCATCGGCCTCATCGGGACGCTCGCGCTGTCGCGGCTGCTGCAGAGCCTGCTCTACGGCGTGGGGCCTTCCGACCCCGTGGCGATTGCGGGCGCGGCGCTCGTGCTGCTGCTGCCCGTCGTCGGGGCGACGCTGATTCCGGCGCGGCGAGCTGCTCGGCTGGATCCCGTGGATGTGATGAGGAGCGAATAGCGAAGAGCGAAGAGCGAGGCGGCTGTTCCTCTTCGCTCCTCGCGCTTCGCTACTCCCTAGACTGCGTCGGACAGCGACGTGAAGGTAAAGTCGCGAACTCGCATCGGCGGCACCATGCTCCCCTGCACCCGGATCGGGCGGCCCAGGGCTTCGGCATTGTTGAGCATGATGATCGGCGATTCGTTGAACCGGAAATTCTTGATGGCGTGCTTGATCGCGCCGTTTTCGATGTAGAAGGTGCCGTCCCGGGTGAGCCCGGTGAGCAGCAGCGTCTGGGGATCGACGAACCGGATATACCAGAACCGGGTGACCAGCACTCCCCGCGCCACGTCCTTGATCATGTCCTGCACCGAGGCGGTTCCCCCGGCCATGATCATGTTGGTCGGGAACGGCGTCGCCGGCTTTTTCTGCTTTTCCGCCCAATAGCGCGAGTAGTACAGATTGGCCACCACACCCTTGTCGATCCAGGCGGTGCGTGCGGTCGGCCGGCCGTCGCCGATCCATGGGCTGGCGGGAACGTCCCGGTCCTGCGGATCGGACCAGATGCTGATCCGCTCGTCCACGAATTTCTCCCCCAGCTTACTCCCGCCGCCCGGCTTGGAGAGGAAGCTCCGCCCTTCGTCGGTCTGCCGGGCGTTGAAGCTCCCCACCAGCGGCTGGAGCATCTCCACCACCGCTTCGGGCTCCAGGATCACAGTGTACTTGCCCGGCTCGATGGCCTGCGGGTTACGTGAGGCGACCGCTTTCTCGAGCGCGATTCCCGAAATCTCGTCGGGGTTGAATCCCGCGATGTCATTGACATCGCGCGCGACGTAGCCCGACCCCGTGCCGTCGTTGCTCCGCACCGTGACCGAAAGACTCGCCTGGGTCTGCCGGTAGAAAGCGGTGAGGCCCTTCGAGTTCATCATGCCCTGCCAGTTCACGCCATCCTGGAAAAACCCGGCGGCGGTACAGTCCCTGGCCGCCGCGGGCGTGATGCTCGCCCCCGCGACCCGGGCACGGTACTCGGGGGTGATCGCCGCCGTCGCCGCGGTATAGGCACCCGCGCTCGGAGCGACGTACTGCTGGGGGCCAAGCGGCGGCATGAACTCGGGGTCCTCCGGCGCGAGGCGCGCGAGCTCCTCCGAGCGGCGGACGGCGCGCTCGATGCTCGCGTCGTCGAACTCGTTGGCGGTCACGGTACCGGTGCGGGTGCCGAAATTGGACTGGACCACCAGCGTGGTGTCGTCGTTGGCTCCGGCCGTGCTCACACTGTTCCGCGCGTACCGGATATTCCCGCCCCGGCCGCCGAAAATATTGGCTTCGAACGCTTCCGCTTTCGTGAAGGAGAGCGCGCGCTCGAGCAGCTTCCGCATTTCCTGATCGGTCATTTCAGCCATGGGTTCCGTCAGATCTTCCGTGCGGTGTTGAGGACGTTGACGTTATTGAACCGGCTCGTCGCGGCGCCGTGGGAGACGGCGCTGATCTGGGGGGGTTGGCCCTTCCCGTCGAAGAAGGAGCCGCCCAGACGGTAATCCCGGCGATCGCACACCGCGGCCGTCGAATTCCAGAACTCCTGCGTATTCGACTGATAGGCGACGTCGCGCAGCATGCCGGTGATCTTCCCGCCGCGAATCTCGTAGAACACCTGGCCGCTGAACTGGAAGTTGTAGCGCTGCTGATCGATCGAATACGACGAATCGCCCACGATGTAGATGCCCCGGTCCACCCCGGCGATCATCTGCGCCGGCGTCATCGGCGCTTCGCCCGGCTCCAGCGACACATTGGGCATCCGCTGGAACTGCACGCTGCTCCAGCTGTCGGCGTAGCAGCAGCCGTGCGATTCGTTCTGGCCGAGGATGTGCACCTGGTCGCGGATCGCCTGGTAGTTGGTGAGAATCCCCTTGCGGACCAGGTCCCACTTCTTGGTCTTCACGCCTTCATCGTCGTACCCCACCGCGCCGAGCGAGTGCGGCTGGGTCTTGTCGGCGACGAGATTGACGTGCTCACTGCCGTACTTGAAGGTGTGGCTCTTCCACTTGTCGAGCGTCGCGAAGCTGGTGCCGGCATAGTTGGCTTCGTAACCGAGCACCCGGTCCAGCTCGAGCGGATGGCCGACCGATTCGTGAATCGTGAGCCACAGGTTGGTCGGATCGAGCACCAGGTCGTAGCGTCCCGCCTCGACCGACTTGGCGCCGTGCTTGGCCTTGGCGTGCTGCGCGGCGGCCCGGAGGTCCTCGATCATGTCGTACGACGCGCCGTAGGTCGTCACCGCCGGCCCCGCGATGCGGCCCGCCGGGCGCGCGGAGAGGTATTCCCACCCCATGCCCATCGGGGCGGAGAGCCCGTCGCGCGTTTCGAATTTGCCGGTCGTCTTGTCCACGACCGTCGCGGTGCCGTTGGGCCAGATCCGGTGCACGTCCTGATCGATGTAGCTCCCATCGGTCGAGGCGAAGTATTTCTGCTCGTTGACGAGGAAGAGTCCCGAATCGACGAAGCTCGCCCCTTCCTTGAGCGCCGCTTCGGCCACCGCCTTGAGCAGATCGGCCTTTTCGGCGACGGAGATCTCGAAGGCGTTCTTCTCGATCGGGGTTTTCCAGCTGACCTGCCCGAAGCCGGCCTGCGGAGCGAGCTTGACCGGCTCCCGTTGGATGGACGCGTTGGCCTTGGCGATCGCCACCGCCTGGCGCGCTGCTTCCGCCACGCCATCGGAGGTCACCTGGCGGGTCGAGGCAAAGCCCCAGCAGCCTCCCGCGATCACCCGGATCCCGACCCCGAAGGACTCGGTATTGGTGATGCCCTGGATTTTGGTGTCGCGGGCGTTGATGAACTGGTTGAGATAGCGGCCGATCCGGACATCCGCGTAGGTGGCGCCGGCGCTGCGCGCCGCACCGAGTGCCACGTCGGCGAGCTGCTTCCGGTCCTCGGCCGGTATGGGTGTCAGGCTGCCGGACCATTCGCGAGCGCCGGGAAGACCCGGCAGCCACGCGACACCGGCGCCCAGGCTGGTCAGGTGAACGAAGTCACGCCGTTTCATGCCTTGGAGTCCTCCGAATGATGAAAATGACTCGTGATCTATACTACGACGCATCAACTCGAGGGAGGGTTTCGTCTGGGTGAGCGGTGAGGAGTGAGCGGTAAGCGGGACACTCGGTTCCCGCTCACCGCTTACCGCTCACCGTTTCACCGTTTCACCGGGGCCGCGTCAGCAGCCGCCCCCAGCGGATCGCCGTAATGAAGGGCAACGGGCGCCAGTGTGACGGATCGTAGCTGAAATACACCACGAGGGGACTCCCCTGAATGTTCCGCCGGGGAACGAAGCCCCAGAATCTGCTGTCACGGCTCCCGTCCCGGTTGTCACCGAGCATCAGGAAAGAATCCCGGGGCACAACGAGTGGTCCCCAGTCCCTCACCGTCGGCTGATAGGCCGCGGGGTCCTTGCCCGTCAGAAATGGAAGCTGCCACCGCATCTCGGGTTCCGGGCCGAGCGCCTCGGGCGGCAGCTCGGTGTGAACGACATAGGGCTCGTCGAGCGGCTGCCCGTTCCGGATCACCCGGCCATCCACCATGCCGACGGTGTCACCCGGCGCTCCGATGAGGCGCTTCACCAGCGTCGAATCCTCGATCGGAGAACGGAAGACGACGATGTCGCCGTGTCGAGGTTCCCGTACGGCGGGAAGGTGCTTGCCGAGCAGTGGGACCTCCGCCCCGTAGAGCGCCTTGTTGACGAAGAGGAAATCGCCGACCAGGAGGGTGCGCTCCATGCTTCCCGAGGAAATCCGGAACGCCTTGACGAGAAAGGTGCTGAGCGTAAACCAGACCAGCAGCGCCACGAAGATGGATTTGGCCCACCCCCAGGCCCAGGCCCGGAACCGCGACGACGGGGCGTTCATGGCTCAGGGGCTCGGCGGTGGCGTCGTCGCCGGCGGCTGCTTCTGCTGCCGCTGCTGTTCCAGCTGCTGCCTGGAGTAGTCCAGGAAGAGGAGGAAGCGGCGCGCCGCACTGCGCATCGCGGAGGAAGAATCACTCTGCCGGAGCGTCTCGAGCATCTGGCGAAACCGGACGGCGTACTCCGGTGGAATCGGATGGGTCCCGTCTCCCCCGAGCGGTTTGTCCATCATGCCCATGAACATCCGGAGCGATGCGGAATCGGGCGGGGTTTTGAGGAAAGTGAACTCCACCCACCGGCCGGCCTGCAGGTAATACGAGAGCGTGCTGAGTCCCTCGACCCGCGTCTCGATGGGGCGGGCCGGATCGCTGACCACGGCTTGAATCGCCGCCACGAGCCGCTCGTCCCGAACCAGCGCCGACACCGCTCGAAGGTGATGCGCTTGTTCCGGTGAGACGACCGGTGCCGCCCAGAGCCCGGCAAGCGCGAGGGCCATGGCGTCCGGACAGCTCTGCACCAGCCCGCGCGCGTCGGTGAAGAGCGAATCGCCGCCGGTCCGGTGGGCACGTTCGACGTTCTGGGTGCAATCCGCCGACTCCGCATTCGCGGGCGTGCCGGCTTTGCAGCCGGCGGCGAGGAGCATCGTCAGCAGTCCGGTCGAAATGCGCATAGTGCTCCAGGTGCGTGGGAATTGCACCGTGGAATGTACCCTCACACCGGCATCTCGAAGTAGACGAGCGGCGTTCCGCGGTAGACGGCGCGCCCGACCACGCGAAATCCGCACTTCGCGTAAAACGTCCCCGCGCCCGCGGGGGTGTCGTATGCGTCGAGGCGGAGCATGTCGGCCGGCCACTCGCGGGCGATGTTGCGGACCAGCTCGAGGCAGTGCGTTCCCACGCCGGTTCCCTGCCGGTCGAGGGCCACGGCCATCGACGTGAGGTAGAGGGGGCGGACGCAGGGAGTGAAGTAGGAGGTATCGATGGCCCACGGCTTCTTCGTCGCAAGCCGGAGTGTGGCGATCAGTCTGCCCCGGCTGCGGGCAATCCAGACCGAGCTGGTCCGGATGTCCCGAAGCACACCCTTCTCGGTCGCCGGGGAAGACCAGTGACCCTTCCCGAAGCGCGCCGTCAGGTCACCGGCCACCGCGGTGTGCAGACCGGCCAGTTCCGGCGCATCGATGTCGGTCGCGGCACGGAGTTGCCATGACGGTGCGGCTCGCGTCATGGAAGCACGACGCGAGCCGCGGAATTCACCAGCACCCAGCCACCAGAACCCAGCACCCCGCTACGGCACCGCCGGCTGCGCCGGCTTGCGCGGCATCATCTCCTCGCGGTTCGCGATGTGATAGACCGTCCACGCCACGACTGTCGCGGCCTGCTTCAGGTCGTCGATCACGAGCCGCTCGTACGTGTCGACGTTGGAATGGTGCGTGCGGTTGTTGTACTCGATCGGGTCCTGGATGAAGTTGAACCCCGGCACTCCGACCCGATCGAACGACTGGTGATCGGTTCCGCCGGTGTTGCCGTTTTTCACCGCCAGGACGCCCATATCGCGGAACGGAGAGAGAATCTGCTCGAAGATCGGCACCACGGCGCTGTTGGACTGACTCCAGATCCCGCGGATCTTGCCGGTGCCGTTGTCGACGTTCACGTAGGCCGAAATCTTGGGCAGCTCGGCTTTGTGAATCCTGGTGTAGCGCACCGACCCGATGAGACCCTGCTCTTCCCCGGTCCAGAGGCCGATCCGCACGGTACGACGCATCGGCATGCCGAGGGTCTTGAGAATGCGCATCGCTTCCATCATGACCACCGAGCCCGCACCGTTGTCGGTGGCCCCGGTGCCCGAATGCCAGCTGTCGAAGTGGGCCCCGAGCATCACGAACTCGTCCGCCTTGTCGGTCCCGGGAATATCGGCAATCACATTCGCCGGAATTCTGGTGTCGTCGAGGAACCGGGTCTGGAGATTGATCTCCACCCGGACCGGCAGCCCCCGTTGCGCCACCCGGTACAGGGTGCCGTACTGCTCGTGCGCGACGATCAGGTTGGGCACCGGATTGTAGATGCTGTCCCGCGCGGCCCGCCCCTCGAAATGTCCACCGTTCAGGAACATCCCGTAGGTCCATCGCGACGGCTGCAGGACCGCGGCGACTCCTTCGGCGCGCAGCAGCCGGTTCGCGGCGGCGAGGAGCGCCTGGCCCTGGCCGAAGCCCCCCTGACCGCCTCCCGCACGCGGCGCCGGAGGCGGGGGCGGCGTCAGCAGCTCTTCGAGGGAGATCCGCCGGTCGCTCGGCGTGAATTCCGGCGGGATCGTGGCCGGGGCGCCGCGCAGGACACAGGCGCCCTTCAACTTGCCGGCATACTTGGCGAGGTCGGACGAATCGCGGACCTCGAAGATCACCAGCGGACAGGTGAGCGTGGCCGGCCGTCCCCGCGCATCGAGGGTGCTGCCGCTCCACGCCTGGGGATACGCTTCCAGCGGCTTGACCCATGGATCGAGAATCCGGCCGCTATACGACACGATCTCCCATCCCCGCCCGAAGGTGGTGTCCCACGGCTCGACCTTCACGTTCGCCAGACCCCATGACCGGAAGGTCTCCGCGGCCCAGTCGTTGGCCCGGCGGCTCGCTGGAGAGTTGGTGAGTCGCGCGCCGATCACATCGGTCAGGTAGGACGCCAGACCATCGAGCTTGGAGCGGTTCATCCCCTCGTCCCGGATCTTCTGAACGGCGGAGAGGTCCACCCGCTCGGCGATCATCTGGGCGGAGGCGGCAGTCGAGAGGGCAAGCGCAAGGCTCGCCACCAGAGCGGCTCGGATTGCTTTCATTGCTGTTTTCCTCGAGGGAGATTCACTCACTAATACGCCCGGACCCCCGGTCGCGTTGACCGGGAGCCCCGGAATGGAAAGGTATTCAGGGACGAGTCATTCGAGAGAGCCGCTGTTCGATCTCGGCACGAGGCAGCCAGCGCCCCCCGACCATGATCCCGGCACGGCGGGCCACGTTCCCGATATCGGTGAGGGGGTTCGCATCGAGCAGGATCAGGTCGGCGCGCTTCCCGTTGCCGATGGTCCCGGCTTCGGCGGCATTGCCGAGGAATGCCGCGACGTTGCGCGTCCCGGTGGCCAGCGCCTGCCACGGTGTGAGCCCCGCGGCCACATAGGTGCCCAGCTCGTGGGTGACGGAGAAACCCGGCGCGTTCCAGAGCTGGGGGGCATCGGAGCCCAGGACGATCCCGACGCCGGCGTCGTGCAGGCCCTTCAGGATCGATCGTCGAAGGGCAATGAATCGCCGGCGCATCTCCGGCGTCATCCCGGGGGCGTTGCGAAGGTTGTTGGTGCCGGTGGTCCATTGCTGGAGCATCGTCTCGGAGACGTAGCGCATGTCGGGCCGCGCGGCGAGCTGCTCCGGTGGGACCTCCCCCGCCATCGCTTCGAGGAAATTCTCCGTCGGCACGATCCAGACCCCTGCCGCCTTCGTCGCCGCGATCAGCGCCGGGATTCTGCGCTCGTCGAGCTCGTTCACCAGACCGACTCCGAAGAATCCGCCCTGCGCCGGGGTCAGCGTTGCACCGGGGCGGAGTAACGCCTCGACGAAGCCGTCGATGTGGTCGATGCTCCAGTATCGCGCCTCCAGCGCCCGGCTGAGGCCGACGTCGAGAGGAACGTGCCCCGCAAAGCGGATTCCCGCGCGGCCGGCTGCCGCGGCCATCGAATCGAACGCCGCGCGGGTCACCCCCGGGTGAATCTTCAGGAAATCGTACCCCAGCGCCTTTTCCGCCATCACCATGCGCACCGCCGAATCGGGGCTCGGCACGCTTCCACCGCTGAATGAGGGGCCCGAGGTCCAGATTCGCGGACTCAGGATCTCCCCCCGGTTGGCCCGATCGCGAAACACCAGGTGCCGCGGAGTCCCGAGCATGCCGCGCACCGTCGTCACGCCGTTCAGCACGAACAGCTCGAGCACGCGGCTGATCGTCGTGTCCGCGGCATTCCCCGGTGGAATGTGGGCGTGCATCTCGGCAAGCCCCGGGATCAGGAACTTCCCGGTGCCGTCCACCCGCGTGGCTCCGGCGGGCACCCGCACATCGGCGCCGGCGCCGAAAGACACGATCTTGTCGCCCCGGGTGACGACGGTGTATCCCGGGAGCACCCGCTCGCGATCCATGGGGATCACGGTCACGTTGACGAACGCAACTTCTCCGGATGGTGCATGCCGCAGGATCCGCCCGGCGCGCGCGCTGGTCATCGCGCCATCCTCGACTTCGACCTTCCCGTTCACCACGACATGCGGAATGCCCACCGGGTACTGATGCGGCTGGGTGAACGTGGCCCGGTCCGCCACTGTCCTCGGATTGAAGACCACTAGATCCGCCATCATCCCCACCGCGATGCGGCCGCGGTCGACGAGCCCCATCCGCGCCGCGGGGAGGGAAGTCATCTTCCGCACCGCCTCGGGGAGCGTCAGCACCTTGAGCTCGCGCACATACCGGCCGAGCACTCGCGGAAATGTTCCGTAATTCCGCGGATGCGGGACGGTCGGCCCCGGTTCCGAGATGCTTCCGTCGGAGGCGATCGCGGTCCAGGGATGCCGCATGATGCGCTGCACGTCCTGCTCGTCCATCACGTGGAACACCATGCTCGCGCCGCCGTTCAGCACGCCCTCGATCACCAGCGGCGCCGCGCCCGCGCTGGTCAACGGAACTCCCCGCTCCACCGCCCAGTCATAGAGCGTCTTGCCGTTGAGATCGGGCTTCCAGCTCACACTCGCGAACTGCGGACGGTGCAGATCGCCGCCGCCGCGGTCATTCTCGAGAATGTCGATGATCCCGGCGATGATGCTGTCGCGAAGCACCGGATCCTTCACCCGCCGTGCAAAGGCGGTATCTCCGTCGGCCATCGCCCAGGCGGGAACCAGCACGTTGAAGCTGGTGGAGCTCGCCGTGTAGGGATATTGATCGGCCATCACATCCTGCCCCGCCGCGCGCGCCGAGTCCATCAGCGCAAGCGTCTGGTTGCTCTTTCCCCACATCGCCTTGCCGATGACCTTGTGGTGAGTGAGCACGACGGGAATTCGCGCCTCGCGCCCGATCCGGATGGCTTCGGATACGCCTTCGAGCGCGCCGATTCCCTCCTTTCGCAGATGCGAGGTGTAGAACCCTCCCGAATCGGCCGCCACCTTCGACACCGCGATGACCTCCTCGGTCGTGGCGTAGGTCTGCGGCACGTAGAAGAGCCCGGTCGAGATGCCGAACGCCCCTTCGTGCATCGCCTCGCCGACCATGCGCTGCATCCGCGCCAGCTCCTCCGCCGTGGGCGCCCGTGCGCTCTGGCCCAGCACCGTCTGCCGGATCGAGCCGAAACCGACCAGCCATCCGATGTTGATCCCCAGCGGCAGCTTCCCGGCGCGCTCGAGATAGTCGCCGAATGGATAGGGACCGCCGCCGTCGGGGCCGCCGAGCGTCGTCGTGACGCCCTGCCGGACGCGGCTCTGCGCGTCCGGGTAGCGGAAAATCGGCTCATTGTGGGCGTGGAGATCGATGAAACCGGGCGCGACGGTGAGGCCGGCGGCGTTGAGGACCTTGGCTGCGCGCGCCCTGGGAATGGCCCTCCGCGACACCGCGACGATGCGGTCGCCCTTGACCGCGACATCGGCGCGGAACGCGGGGGCACCGGTGCCGTCGAGCACGACGCCGCCCGTGATCAGCAGATCGTAGACCGGCGGCTGCTGGATCGGCGTGAGCAGCGCGGCGAGTAGCAGGAACGTCATCGAGGGGCTCCTTCGGTTCCGGCGCGTGAGGCGAGCCAGCGGCGCCGGTTCTCCATGGCCCCCGGCGTGATCGCGACGCCGGCGCTTTCCGCCGGCACCAGCTCCATCCGGGGGTCCTCCTCCAGCGCGATCCGGGCGGTCAGCAGCAGGCCGTGACTTTCGTAGGCGACGTCGAGAGTGTCGCCGGGGCGATGGGCCGCGACGATCGAATCGACATCGGAGCTCATCGCGACCGGCTTTCCGGCGAGCGTCGTGATGCGATCGCCCCGGTCCAGGCCCGCCAGGTACATCGGCTGGCCCACCAGGGCGGCGGTGGCGACGGTGACACTCCCGCCGGCATCGCTGAACTGGGTGTCGCCAAGCCACGCCGTGCCGGGACTCGCGCGCCGGAAGAGGAAGCCGGCGGACGCGAAGAGCGCGGCGTAGTCGGGGACCTCCTGTCCCGTGATGTATCGCCGGAAGTATTCGTCGGCAAAGCCGGGATCGTGCGTGACTTCTCCGAGCGTGATCCGTACGTCGTCCAGCGTGTACGGCTTTGCCGTCTTCCCGAACTTGACCCACATCGCGCGCATGAAATCATCGAGGGTGACCTCGGGACCCCTGCCGCGAGCCCGGGTGCGCAGGGTGAGATCGAGGCCCGTCGCGATGGCTTCGCCGTAGGTGTAATAGGAGATGAACACATTCGACCGGTTTTGCGGGTCGATGGCCGCCGCCGCGTCCGTAAACGGCGCCTGGCGGCTCATGCCGACCGCGGAATAGAACCGGCGTCCGGGGAGGTTGACGACGTCGTTCGCCGCTCCGCCGATGCCGCGAGCGAATGTCGCGTCGTCGGTGAGTCCGGCGCGCCGCAGGGCAAGGACTCCGTAGTAGCTGGTGAATCCTTCAGCCAGCCAGAGCTCGCCGGACATGTTCGCCCGGGTAAAGTCGAACGGCTCGAGGGTTTGCGGGCGAATCCGCTCGACGTTCCAGGCATGGAAGAATTCGTGGGACACGGTCCCGATGCTGCCCATCATGCCGGTAGCGAGAGGCCGCGTGCCGGTCAGGGAGGTCGAATTCCGGTGCTCCATCCCGTCGCCGGATCCCCAGGGGAGATACACGGCGAGAAAGGTGTAGGTGCCCCAGTCGAATCGCGGCAGCTCCCCGAAAATGCCGGCCTGCTCCTGCACGATCTTCCTGGTCATCTCGACGTAGCGGTCCACTTCCTCGGAGGTCCCGAGGTGATTGATCGCGACCCGCATGGTGTCGGTGCGGGGCCCGTTCTTCACCAGCCAGGTGCGAATGTCGAGCTTGCCGATGGTGATCGGACTGTCGAAGAAGAGCTGTAGATTGGGCGCGGTGAAGCTCAGCGGATCCGGCGTCGGCTTGAGCTGCGTTGCGACCCGCCATCCCACCGGCAGCCCGGAAAAGGTGACCCGCACCGGCCTCCCCTCCAGGCCCCGGGCCCAGAGGAACGTCGCCGGCGCGTTGAGGTGTGCGTTGACGCGGGTGATCTGGGCATAGGTTCCGTCACCGCGATCGCCGAACAGCGTATACAGGATTCGCACGGTGCCGTCGTGGCCCGTGATCCTCCAGGAATACGGCGAGCTGGGCTCCGCGACGAGCGGCCGTCCGCGGCCGTCGGTGGCCCGCACGTTGTACACGTTCTTGGCGAACTCGTGCACCGCATACCGGCCCGGGGAGCCTCGGCTCATCCAGACGTCGAGCGGCGCCCGGGCAAGCCCCGGGAACGTGACGGAGATTTCCGCCTCGCGGTGCGCGGTGTTCGGGAAGGAGACCTCGTACGCCACCGGAAGCGCGGACTGAAGTAGCGAGAGCAGCAGCGGGACGATCAAGACGAATGCTCCGGATCAGAGGTCCAACAGCAATTTGAGACCGAGGGCGATCCCGACCACGATGAACAGTCCGCGGACGAATCCCGCCCCGCGCACACTCGCGACGCGTGAGCCGATGTAGCCGCCGGAGCACGAGCCGATGACCGCTGGGACCATGAGCGCGGAGTCTGCGTATCCATGCCCGATGTAGGACGCAGCGGCGAGCGCGCACCAGAAGAAGGCCAGCACATAGTAATGGCCGAGGGCGCCGATCAGATCGTATCCCCGTCCCCAGCAGAAAAGAAGGGTGGCCGCGAGGCTGTTTCCCGAGCCCAGCATCCCTTCGTAGAACCCGAGCGGTAGCCCGAACACTCCCGTCGCGATCCTGGAAAGGCGAACCGGGCCCGCTGCGGCACCGAGGCGTGGCCGAAGCAGCATCACCCCGATCAGGACGAGGATCACGCCGCCGACGGCGCGCTTGAGGAGCTCCGGATCGAGCCGCACCGTCACCAGTGCGCCGAACCAGGCCCCGAGGAGTCCGAGCGAGGCCATGCCCCCGAGCAGGCGCCAGTCCACCGGACGCCCGGCGAGATAGTTTCGCGCGCCGAGAAGCGTCCACAACGCTCCGGCGAGCTTGTCGGTCGCCACGGCGGTGGGAAGTGGAACGCCCATGGCCAGCCATGCGGGGGTGGTCAGCGCCGATGCGCTCCCGCCGCTCATGCCGCCCAGCAGCGCTGCGACGAAGGCGATCGAGAGGACGAGGACGGCCCTCAATGCCGTTCCCGTTCACTGTTCACTGTTCACCGTTCACGCTGTGCCAGCAGTTCACTCCCCCGCGCGAGGTGTTCCCGGTACCGCTCCGGCGCGATGTTCGTCCCGCACACGATCAGGCCGACCCGTTTTCCGGCGAGTCGGTCGCGGAGCGGACCCAGCAACGCTGCAGTCGCCGCCGCCGCCGCGGGTTCCACCGCCAGCTTGGCGCCGTGGAAGAGCAGCGCCAGCGCGCGGCGCAGCTCGTCGTCGCTGACCAGCACGAGATCGTCGAGGTACTTCCGGCAGAGGCCGAGACTGTATTCCATCGTGTAGGGCGGACTCAAGCTGTCGGCGATGGTGCGTGCGGCTCCCTCGGGCGCCTGCTCCGGGTGACCCGACCTGAGACTCCGAAGCATCGTGTCGTTGCCGGTGGGCTCGACGCCGAAGACGAGACAGCCGGGCTTTCCGAGCTTCACCGCCGCCGACACTCCCGCCGCAAGACCTCCACCGCCCACGGGAACGACGACTGCATCCAGCGCCGGATCCTGCCGCATCAGCTCGGCCCCGAGCGTGGCGGTGCCCAGCGCGGTGAGAGGTCCCTCGAACGGATGCACGAAGCTGCGACCCTCCGATCGCTCGATCTCCTGCGTCCGGGCGAACGCGGCGTGCACGTCTTCCGCCAATTCGACGCTGGCGCCGAGCCGCCGGCAGCGCTCCACGCGGTAGGGGTCCGCTGTTTTCGGCATGACGACGGTGGCGGTGGTGTCGAGTGTCCGCGCGGCCCACGACACGGCGATCGCATGGTTTCCTGCGCTCACCGCCGTCACCCCCCGGCGGCGTGCCGCCGAATCGAGCGCCAGCATGACCGAGAGAGCCCCCCGGGCCTTGAAGCTCCCGGCGTACTGGAAGAGCTCGAGCTTGAGCACCGCCGTGGTACCCGGCGGGAGAAGGCCCTCGATGAGCTCGTCCTTCCAGTGCCAGACCGGCGTCTCGCGAACCAGGGGGGCGAGGGTGGCCGTGGCGCGCTCGATTCCGGTGGGCGTGGGTTCGGGCACCGTCATGGTCGCAGGTGTGCAGCCGCGCCGGTGGACGGTCGTCTGCCAGGGTGGAAGGGGAGCGGCGGGGCAAGAAAGGATTGAGCCATGAGGAATTCTACGGTACGAGGTGTCCTGCTGGCGATGGCCACCGTGGCCGGCCTGTCGGCGTGCGGGGGCAATCAGCCCGATCCCGGCGTGATCCCGGATGCGCCGACGATGGTCAGGGTCGAGAACCAGAGCGGTGACGACATGACCATCTATGTGGTGAAGAGCGGCCAGCGTCTCCGGCTGGGAACGGTCAACGTCGGGCAGACCCAGACCTTCAAGCTCGCCAAGCCGATCGTCACCGGAATGACGACGCTGCGCTTCCTGGCCGACCCGATCGGAGGGAGGAGAAATTCCATCAGCGAGGAAATCTCGCTCCACCCCGGTGAGGAAATCGTGCTCAGACTGGGACCGATCTGAGCAATCAGAGGACCGAGCGGAGCACGGCGGGGCTGACGTTGCCACCGCAGACGATCGCGACCACCCGACGGCTCCGCCACCGTTCCGCCTGACCGAGAAACCCGGCGACCGCCACTCCGGCGGCGCCTTCCACCGCCAGGCCGTGCGTCTCGTACACCAGACGCATCGCCTGGCGGATCTCGTTTTCGCCGACCGTCACCAGATCATCGGCCAGCTCCCGGCACCATTCGAATGTCACCGCACCGCGCTCGACGCCGCCGGCGGTACCATCGGACAGGGTCGGTTTCGATTCGAGCTCGAGGATCTCTCCCGCCCGGAGCGAATGGATCATCACCGCGGAATTCTCCGGCGAGCACCCGATGATCGCGGCCTCCGGCAGCATCACCTCGAGCCAGGCCGCGATCCCGGCGAGCAGGCCGCCTCCGCCTAGGGCGATGAAGACCGCGTCGACGCCCTCGAGCTGCCGGGTGATCTCGACTCCCACGGTTCCCTGCCCCGCGGCCACGTCGAGATCGTTGTAGGGCGAGATAAAGGGAAGCTCCTCGCTGAGGGCAAGGGCCCGCGCGTGGGCTTCCGCAATGGCGGAATCGGTTCCGTGGACCAGCACTTCTCCCCCCAGTGCCGCGATCGCGGCCACCTTTCCGGCATCGGCGTTGCCCGGCACGACGACCCGCGCCACGACACCGAGCTCACGCGCGGCGTAGGCCACCGCCGCGCCGTGATTGCCGGTGGATGCGGCGATCACTCCGCGGGAGCGCGCCGCCGGCTCGAGAGACAGAAGCTTGTTGAAGGCGCCGCGCGCCTTGAAGGATCCGGTGTGCTGCTGGTTTTCGAGCTTGAGATGCAAATCGGCGCCGCTGCCGGCGCCGATGGGGGATGACACGAGCGGTGTGGTGAGAATCCTCGGGCGGATCCGCTCCTCCGCCCGCCGGACCGCGTGAACCAGCTCGGCGGCGCTCGTGGGGCTCAGGCCGCGCGGCCGATCCGCTGTTCCCGGCGGAGACGCCGGAGATGGCCAAAGGTCACCATCCGGCCGCTCTCCTCGTCCCACAGCCGGAGTCCGAGGGTGCGCACACTCTCACGCAGCGTGAGCGTCACGACTTTCTGGAAGGTCGGATTCTCCCTGTGACACCGCTCCAGCATGTAGTTCGGGATCTTCGGGCTCAGGTGATGCACATGGTGGAAGCCGATGTTTCCCGTGAACCACTGGAGCACCTTCGGCAGGCGGAAGTAGGAGCTTCCCGCCACCGCGGCGGTGGCGTAGTCCCACTCTTCCCCGCCGCGCCAGTAGGCGTCCTCGAACTGGTGCTGCACGTAGAAGAGCCAGACTCCGGCGGCGCCGCTGATGAGGAAGATCGGCAGCCAGATCAGCATGAAATCCTTGAAGCCGATCAGGAGCGAGAGCGTGGTGACCAGCGCGGCGAGCGCGAGGTTGGTGAGGTGGACGTTCAGGACTTCCTTCTTCCCCGCGATGTCACGGGTCGGCCAGCGGTGCTTGATGAACAGGAACGCAGGGCCGATCACCAGTAGAATGACCGGATTCCGGTAGACGCGGTACCAGATGCGCTGGAGCCGCCCGGCCGCCAGATACTCCTTGACGGTCATGGTCGAGATATCGCCGGTGCCGCGCTGTTCCAGATGGCCCGAGGTCGCGTGGTGAATGGCGTGCTCACGGCGCCAATGCGAGTACGGCGTCGTGGTGAGGATCCCGGTCACCCACCCGATGATGTTGTTCCAGGTCTTCGAGGGCAGAAAAGAGCCGTGCCCGCAGTCGTGCATGATGATGAACGTCCGGATGGTGAGGCCCGCGGCGGGAATGGCCAGCGCCAGGGTGAGCCAGTAGCTCACCGAGAGGCTCCAGTTCATCAGGATCACGGCAACGACGAGCGGTACCAGAGTCGAGACCAGCTGCCATACTGCGCGCTTGACGCTCGGAGTCTGATATTTGGCGACGATCTCTCGCCACTTGGTGTTCGGGTTCGACTCTGCCATCCGGGTCCTCGGTGTGCGGGCGGGGCTGCCCGTTGAATTTAACGTATCGGGCCGGCATAGTCGACCGTCGAATAGCTAACTGCATACTGTTGCGACAGTTGGAGGGGCGCGAAGGCGCGCCGTCATTCACTCCCCCTCGAATGACATCACCGCAAACACACTGATACCTTCCCCCTCGAGCCTCTTGCTTCCCCCGAGATCCGGAAGATCGATCACGAATGCCGCCTCGTGCACCTGTCCGCCGGCGTCGCTGATCAGCCGGGCCGCGGCGAGCGCGGTTCCCCCGGTGGCGATCAGGTCATCGACCAGCAGCACGCGATCGCCGGGCAGCACCGCGTCCACATGCATCTCCACCCGGTCGGTGCCGTACTCGAGCGCGTAATCGCACCCGATCGTACGGAAGGGAAGCTTGCCCCGTTTCCGGATCGGGACGAAGCCGGCGCTGAGCCGGTCGGCGATCGCGCCGCCGAGAATGAATCCGCGCGCTTCGACGCCCGCGACTTTGGCGATGCCAAGGCCGGCATAACGCGCGGCGAGGGCGTCGATGGTCGAGCGAAAGCCCTCCCGGTCGAGCAGCAGCGTCGTGATGTCGCGGAAGAGGATGCCCGGCTTGGGATAGTCGGGGATGGTGCGCACCAGTCTTCGCAGATCCATCAGGCGAGCCGGCCCAGGATCGCCGCGAGCTGGGCGACCACTTTCGGGTCGCGCGCCTCGGGCGCGGTCATGATCGCGCCGTCGAGCGCGCGATCGCATCCGCCCGGGCAGGGAACCATCCGGTCCCGGAGTCGCGGCAAAAGCCGGCGCAGCAGCGCGCGCGCGGCGACGACGTTGTGCTCCATGACCGCCACGACCTGTTCCACCGTGACGTGGCCTTCCTCGGGACGCCAGCAGTCGTAGTCGGTCACCATCGCCACCGCCGCATAGCAGAGCTCCGCCTCGCGCGCGAGCTTCGCTTCCGGCATGCTGGTCATCCCCACCACGGCGCATCCCCACGATCGGTGCAGCTCCGATTCCGCCCGGGTCGAAAACTGCGGCCCCTCCATCACCAGGGTGGTCCCGCCGCGAACGACCGGCACGTTGGCATCGGCGGCCGATCCCATGATCGCGTCGCCCAGCCGGCCGCACACCGGATGGACCATCGAAACATGGCCCACGAGCCCGGTGCCGAAAAAGCTCTTTTGCCTGGCAAAGGTGCGGTCGATGAACTGATCGGGAAGCACGAAGGTGCCGGGCGCAAGATCCTCGCGCAGGGAGCCCACGGCGGAGAACGAGATCAGGTCGGTGACCCCCACCCGCTTCAGCGCGTCGATGTTGGCGCGATAGTTCACCTCGGAGGGAGAGATCCTGTGCCCGCGGCCATGCCGGGGCAGGAAGACCACCCGGATCCCGTCCAGCTCACCGGTCAGCAGATCATCCGATGGCTTGCCGAATGGTCCGATGACCGTTTCCCAGCGGGGATGCGCGAGCCAATCGATGTCGTAGAGTCCGCTGCCCCCGATGACACCCAGGATCATGAGGCGGCGGGCATTTCGCGTGGCGAGAAGGGCATGCGCGTCAAGCTATCGCGCCGCCCCTGCCTCCGCCATGTTTCGCGGCATGGAGATCCCGGAACCCGGCCCCCACGTGCCTCGTCGCGGCGGCTCCATCCGCGCGGCGGTCGGCCGGGCGATGCTTCGCATCCTCCGATTCCGCTGCGGCGGCGCAATTCCCGATCTGGCCAAGGCGGTCATCATTGCCGCCCCGCACTCGTCCAATCGCGACTTCTTCGTCGGGATCGCGCTGGTGTTCGCCATGCGTCTCGACGCGCGCTTCATCGGCAAAGCGGAGCTGTTTCGCGGCCCGCTCGGACCGGTGATGCGTTGGTTCGGTGGACTCCCGGTCAATCGCAGGCGGCCGGAGGGGTTGGTGGAGCAAACGGTGAGGATGTTCGCCGAGCGCGAGAGTCTTCTCCTCGCGGTGGCGCCGGAGGGAACCCGGAAACCGGTGGACCGGTGGAAGAGCGGATTCTATCGCATTGCGCTCGCGGCCGGCGTGCCCGTGATCCCGGGATTCTTCGACAATGGGCGGCGGCTGGTGGGATTCGGGCCGCCATTCCAGCCGACCGGCAACATGGCGGAAGACATCGCCACGCTGCAGTCCTTCTACGCCACCATGCCCCGGCGGGATCAGGCCGGCGGCGGCTGAGTCGCTCCGGCCACCTTCGCGCGCGCCCACTCCATGACCGCGGGCGTCGCGCCTCGTTCGTCCGGATGGTGCACCCGCCAGCGCGCGATGTGCAGCTCGTGGTCGCCGGCGCTCATCCGCCCCGATGCGAGGAGCTCGGGATCACCGATGCCCGGCGCGCGCTCGAGAGGGACGTCGTAGTCGCACTGGTCGCCCTCGATGGGGGCGCCGCACGTTTTGCAGATGGGCATGGGAGAAAGCTAAAAGGAAGCAGGGTTCAGGAGTCAGAGGTCAGGGGGGGTCTCCCCTGATCCCTGACTCCTGATTCCCGACCCCTTACTTCGTCACCTGAATCTCCCGCGGCTTCGCTCGCTCCGCCTTCGGCAGCGTCACCGTCAGCACCCCGTGCTCCACCTTCGCCTGAATTCGATCGGCGTCCACCGAGCTCGGCAAGGTGAACATGCGCTCGAAACTGCCGTACGAGCGCTCATACCTGTGCCACCGCTCGCTGGACTCCTCGGCGACCTGCTTCTTCTCCCCCTGAATCGTGAGGACCTGGTTCTCCAGGCTGATCTTCACGTCATCCGGTGTCACACCGGGAAGCTCCACCACGATCTTCAGATTCTCCTTGTCCTCGAAAACATCGACGGTCGGCGTCCATGCCGAGGCCACGGTCCCGCCGTTCCATCCCCCACCCAGGACCTCGTCCATCATGCGGCTGAGCCGGTGCAGGTTCGAGTAAACCTCCGGGGCGGATTGCGCCGCGCGCCGCGTTGTCGTGAGGTACATCTCATCCTCCTTGTTCGATTTTCGGATCCGGGGCGTCGAGTGCCCCGTTGAAGGGGAGACTTTGCAGCCCGCATGCCCGTGCACGAGGGCGGGATTCGGTCAAAGTGGCAAAATCGATCTGTCAGATTGGGAGGGAATGTCGGAATGACAAGGACGCAGGGATCAGGGGTCAGGGGTCAGGGGTCAGGGGTCAGAG
>Ga0070707_100000845_pt1 | contig 30369 bp, 23 predicted proteins | sample KBSK5502metaG_FD_65468 | JGI IMG/M metagenome (GOLD analysis project Ga0070707, IMG submission 65468) | Corn, switchgrass and miscanthus rhizosphere microbial communities from Kellogg Biological Station, Michigan, USA - KBS K5-50-2 metaG | ecosystem: Host-associated > Plants > Roots >... | reverse complement strand
TATCCGTGCGCAAGCCGGTCGAGGGCCGTGCCGAACGCTGCCGTCGCTTCGCGATATAGATCGTCCTGGCCCACACTTCAGATAGTCGCTACCGCACGGGGGGTGTTACAAATTTTTCTCGATGAGTCGTACGAGGGCGTACAAGGTGCTGTTCACAGGCGTGGGAATACCGAGTTCTTTGCCCCGGCGGACAACATAGCCATTCAATGAATCGATCTCGGTCGGACGACTGCGAGCGAGATCCTGAGCGGTCGAGGATGATGCGGTCGGCATCGCATCACCAAGCGCCCAGGTGGCTGCAGTCAACTCCTCGCGATCCGGCAACGCAACGCCTGCTGCTTTACCGACCGCCACGACTTCGCCGACCAATTCTTCGATGACACCGCGCGTCAACGGGTGTTCCTTGATCGGACCATAGCGCGACTGAGTAACTGCCGAGATCGCATTGTAAGCGCAGTTCGTCACCAGCTTTGTCCAAAGCTCGACCGCGATGTCGTCTGAAATGCGGCATTGAATGCTCGCAGGTTCAAATAACTGCGCAATTCGCTGCAATGCCGCGCGGGGGGACGCACCGCCGATGATGACATCGCCACGGCCGCTATGTTTCACCCGGCCGGGGCCGCTCATGGCAGCGGCGACGTAGACAACGGAGGGAATGGCATTGATCCCGGTGGCCCGTTCGATGCGCTCGACATTATCCACGCCATTTTGAAAGCTGACGAGCAGAGCGCCTTCACGGAGGTGCGTCGCCATCGCGGCAGCGGCCGTTTCCGTATCGATCGTCTTGACGCACAACAGAACAATCGTTCCCCCGGACACGGCTCTGATATCTGTGTCCGCCTCGAGGCTCACGAATTCCTGAAAATCGATGCGCTCGAGAAATAAACCATCGCGCCGGATGGCATCGATGTGGGCGGAGCGGCCGATCAAGGTCACCGGCACGCCCGCTCGCGCGAGCATTCCACCGAAGTAACAGCCGACCGCACCCGCACCCACGATTACGACGCGTTCCGATTGCATGCCCCTTCTATAATAGGCGCGAGGTCAATATGAACAAGATGCTACTCGTCGTGTTTCTCGTTTCCGCCCAAAATGGGCCGGCCGGGCCGGACGCTTCCACCGTGATCAACGCGGCAACGAAAGCCATGGGTACGTCCACACTACAGTCGATTCGCTACACCGGCACCGGTACGAACAATTCGGTCGGACAGGCCTTCACCGCCGGCGGCCCGTGGCCACGATTCCGAGTGAAGCAATACACGGCTCTGGTGAACTACACGGTTCCGGTCATGCGCCAGGAAATCATTCGAATCGATGACGAGTATCCGCCTCGGGGTGGCGGTGCCGGAGGCTTCAATCCGCAGACAGGCCAGGGCGGCATTCGCCCGGTTCCCGGCGACATCATTCAGAATCAAAACACCGATGGCCGCACCGAAGCCGGCGCCATCAACATCTGGCTGACACCTCACGGATTCCTCAAAGGCGCTGCTGCAAACAATGCCAAGATGTCCGGCACGCGTGGCAAAAACAAACTCGTCTCGTTCACCGCATACGGGAAGTACACCGTGACGGGTACGGTCAACGAGCAAAACCTTGTCGAGCACGTCGAGACTCATATCGATGGCGGCCTGGCCGGTGACACATTAGTTGAAGGCGTTTACTCCGACTACAAGGATTTTGGCGGCGTGAAGTTCCCGATGCACATCGTTCAACGCCAGGGCGGCTTCCCCATACTCGAACTCACCGTTGCGAACGTCGAACCGAACAGCTCGGCAGCGACGGAGTTTCGCGGCAATCCACAGCGCGGTGGCGGCAGTGGTGCTGGTGGCGGACGTGGTGGTGAAGCGCCGGGTGTGAAGATTCAGGCCGAGAAGATTGGCGACGGCATCTGGTTCCTGAATTATGGTTCGCCGCAGAGTCTTCTCGTCGAGTTCAAAGACTATCTCGTCATCATCGAAGGGCCGACCGGAGACGATCGATCGATGGCAACGATCGCGGAAGCGAAGCGGATGTTTCCAAACAAGCCCATCAAGTACCTCGTCAACACGCATCACCATTTCGATCACTCGGGCGGCATTCGGACATATGCGGCCGAAGGTATTCCGATCATCACGCACGAATCGCACAGGCGATATTACGAACAGGAAATTTTCAAGAATGCTCACTCGCTCAACCCGGATCGCCTCGCGAAAATGCCCCGGCCACTCATGATCGAAACGGTCAAAGACAAACGCGTGCTCACGGATGGCGCCATGACGCTCGAGCTGCATCTGGCGAAGGGCAATCTGCACGCCGAAGGCTTGCTGGTGGCTTACATCCCGAAAGAGAAGCTGCTGATCCAGGCTGATATGTTTACGCCGCGTCCCGGCGTTCCTCCGCTGCCCGCGCCAAGTCCATACACAACGAATCTCGTGGAAAACGTCGAACGATTGAAGCTGGATGTCCAGCGTGTCGCGCACGTGCACGGCGGCGTGGACTCGTGGAATGAAATCCTGAAAGCGGCGGGCCGGAAGAGCGGCAACTAGGGCCGTTTCCGGCGGTCGGAGTCGATTTTCTTCAACCTATCAAGCTCAGTGGTTAGCTGGCGGATTCGCTCGTCCCGCTGCTTGGTGTTTACAGCCGTGTCTGCAGCAAGGTGATTGAGCTTGGACCGAAGGTCAAGAATGAGTTTTGCCAGCGCCGTGAATGAACTGTTGGGATATTCGCGGATGAGCTGGTTGAGTACAACCGTCGTCCGCTGCCAGTCGGGCTTTGGACTGCGGCGTAACGCGTACGAGAGCCCGAGACGAAACAGTTCCTGGTCGCAAGGACAGCCTGGAGACAGGAGCCGCAGATAATTTTCGTAGGCTCGTGCGGCCTCATCGTAAGCACCAGCGCTGAAGGAGCGATCGGCTTGTTCGAGTGCGACAGCCGCCGGACTTGGAGCGACAGGCGGCGGAATTACCACTGACCGGTCCGGAAGAGGTTCGACTCGCGGGAGCGGAAAGGCGACCACTGGTGGCGCGGGAAGAGCTGCGACTCCTGGAAGAGGCTCAAATCGTGCACGTTTGTGGCAGGCAGTAACGACCAGGAGAATACCCGTTACATGGGCCAGGCGCTTTGCCCACATTTGATAGCCTCCTCACAGTGTTGGCAGGCGGAAACTTTAGCGCATCCTTCAAGGGGTTGCAAGACTGGATGCTGAGGTCGAGGTTAACGGTGGAATTTGCTGCGGTGGTATTTTGAAGGCGTATGATGCTGTTTCATCTCGCCGAAATTTTGCTGGCCGTTACGTTCGGCTATCAAGCGCCGCGACTTACCACCGTCACCCCGCCCTCTGTGCCCCGGAATGTTGTAATCGGCAATACCGTGCTGGCAATAGCCGATGTGAATGCGGTTGGCACCGTTACACAGATCCGATTACTTCAAGGTGCCGAGCCGTTCGCGGGGGAGGCTGTTAAGGCAATATCCCAGTGGCATTTTGATCCGGCGCACTCAGACCGCGACGCCGTCGCGAGCGAAGTCAGCGTGCTCATAATGTTCCGGCCCCACACGCCTTCGGCAATGCCGCGTTAGGTGGATCTTCTTTCGGGTTTACTCCTCCAGAAGTGCCGAAAGGAGATCATCCCGCTCTGCCGCACTTCATCTTTGATCCCGGATGGCCGGTTGCCCGCTATATTAATGAGGGCGTCGTGGTATTCGAGTTAGAGATTACCGGGAGCGGCAGGGTTGATTGGATTTGCATAGTCCGCGATGTTCCGGCGACGGCGGATTTTGCGAAGGACATTGTGAGTCGGTGGGACTTCACGCCGGCATTCGTCAATGGCAGACCCGTCCGATCAAGAACAATAGTCGCAATTTCATTCGTCACGCCGGTCCTGAGCCATTGAGCACCTGAACATCGGCTTCTTACCAAGCATTCGAATTGCAAAGCGGAAATCCTGAAACATGACTACCTTTTTAATCGTGACGCAGAACGCTCATCGGATCGATTTGCGTCGCGCGCCGCACCGGGACGTAGCTGGCACCCACGCCAACGATCACGAAGATGACTGCAATGAACGCATAGGTTATTGGATCAGCCGGACTGATTTGAAACAGAAAAGCGCGTAATACGCGCGTGAGTGAGAATGCGCCTGCCAGGCCCAACACGATACCGAGGACCGTTATTCCGAATCCGCGTTGAAGCAGCAGGCGGAGAATGTCGCGGCGATGGGCACCCAGTGCCATCCTCACACCAACCTCGCGCCTTCGTTGCACAACAGAGAAAGCAATCATGCCGTAAATCCCGATCACAGCCAGAACGACGGCGACGCCGGCGAACAGCTGCAGCAGTGTCATGATCAGCCGCCGCTGTCCAAATGTCGCATCAACGACGGCTTCCATCGGGCGAACAGCAGTGATCGCCTGATCCGGATCGATCGCCCGAACCGCCTCCCGCACGGAAGCGGTTAGACTCGTGGGATTGTCTTTCGTTCGCAAGGTAAATGCGACGGTGCCCGGCGATGGAACCTGGCCATAGAGAATATAAATTCCCGGTTGCACCTCGCTCTCGAGAGCCTGCAGACGCGCGTCGCCGACGATGCCGACGATCTCGTACGGGCGCGGATCAACTCCCAGCAGCAGACGCTGGCCGATCGGATCCTGGCCATTCGGATAATCCGGCCAGAACAGCCGGGCCGCACTTTCATTGATCATCACGACCAGAGGCGTATTCACGCCATCGCGAGCAGTAAACTCGCGTCCGCGCCGCACGGGAATTTCGAGCGCTCGAAAATATTCAGGCGTGATGATTTGCTGAATGCCAATCAGACGCTCATTCAACTTCAACGGCTCCCGGCCGCTCACTTGAAACGGCCGGCCGATCCAGGGCGTCATCGGCAGCGTTGAAGAAACCGCCGCGCTCTGAATACTCGGAATCGAATGAGCCCTCTGGATGAGTTCATCAAAAAATGACTGCCTCTTCTGGTCCGTGTCGTAGCGTGTGGCGGGCAGGCCGATTTGCATCGTGAGTACATTGTCAGGATTAAATCCGGGATCGACCCGGTGCAGGCGGCCGATGCTCTCCATCAGAAGCGTCGCGCCGATCAGCAGAATCACGGAGAGCGCCACCTGACCTACGACGAGCAGTCCACGTGTGCTGAGCAAGCGGATTGAAACTGTCGCCTCTCTCGTTCTCAGCATTTCAGTCCAATCGGAGCGTGATATGGAAAGCGCCGGAGTCAAGCCGAACAGAATGCCCGTGGCGATGGAGACCAGCGTGGCGAAGGCGATCGCGATCAGATCCAGGCGGATCTCGCCGGTACGCGGGAGGGTGAACGACGTCATGCCGGTAATTGCGTTCAGACTCCACTTCGCGAGGAGCACTCCCAATCCTCCTGCGATTGCGGCCAGCAGGAGGCTCTCCACCAGAAACTGCCGGATGATTCGAATACGGCTCGCTCCGAGAGACGCGCGCACGGCGAACTCGCGCGAGCGCGACGTCGCGCGTGCGAGCATCAAGCCCGCGACATTGGCGCACCCGATCATCAAAACCAAAGCAGCCGCGCCGAAGAGCATCCACAGCATCGTGCGAACGTTCGTCACAAGCTGATCTTTCAGCGGCATCAGTGTGCCTGGGATGTTCGGCTTTGCATCGAGCATCCCGGCATGGGCGGTCGCATATTGCTGGTTGAATACGCTGAGCTCGGCACTGGCGTGTTCCACGCTCACCTGCGGCAGCAATCGGCCGAATACGCTCAACACGGGACTGTTCAAGAGCGCGGCAGGCGGCAAAGGTCCAGAGGATACAATCGGCGGAGTGAACCACACATCCACACCGGGAACCGGAAAACCAAAACCCGACGGCATGATGCCGACGACACTGAATGGTGCGGCATCGAGCGTGATGGTCTTGCCGACAACGCTCGGATCTCCATTGAATCGGCGCCGCCACAGCTCGCCGCTGATGATCACTACAGACGAACCGGTGATGACTTCCTCTTCGGCTTGAAAACCACGCCCGACGGCAGGTTCAACGCCCAGGATCCGGAAGAAATTCGCGGATACGCGGCCTTGTCTCACAACCTCCGGACCTTCCTGGCCAGCCAGCGAGATATTTCCAAACGCGCTTAGATATGCGCCGATCTCGGTGTAGGAACGCACGGACGCTTTCAATTCCTGATATCGAACGAGCGTTGAGCCGCCCGGCAGCCGCACCAGGCGATCCGGATCGTGATAGGCAAGCGGCTTGAGCAATACCGCATAGATCACAGTGAACATCGTGGTGCTGCCGGCGATGCCGATGGCGAGAGTCACGATGGCGGTAACCGCAAACGCAGGATTCCTGCGAATCGACCTGAACGCGTAAGAAATATCCATATTCACACTCCTGCGGTTATGATCGTCGAGCTTAGGAGGTTGTTATGAACCGTCGCAACAAATTATTTCTGGCGATGGCGGCGCTTCTCGTGACTGCCATCGTGCTGGGGCAAAGCAGAAATTCAGGCGTGACACCCGCCGACTACGCTCGATGGAAAACCGAATTCCGAAACTGGGGACGATGGGGCGCCGACGACGAGCGCGGTACATCGAACCTGATCACGCCCGCGAAGATTGTCAGTGTGGCGAAACTCGTGAAGACCGGCGAGGTCGTTTCGCTCGCGCACGCCGTGCCTCAAAAGGTTGCGGCGGATGTGCCGGAAGGCGCGGTCTTCCATCGCAAGACTCTGAGCGTCGGGCCGAACAGCGCCCTCGATAACTATCAGGTGAGCTACCACGGATTATCGACCGCGCACATGGACGCCTTCTGCCATCAGTTCGCGGATGGCCAGATGTATAACGGATTCTCCATTGCCGAGAACGTCACGGAGGAAGGTGGTTGCAAGAAAGGCAGCGTGATGGCCTGGCGCGACGGGATTGTCACGAGGGCGGTTTTGTATGACATGCCTCAACTGAAGGGCGTCGAGTGGATTGAACCGGGTACGCCGATCACTCGCGCCGATCTCGAAGCGTGGGAAAAGAAAGCTGGTGTTAAAGCCGGACCGGGCGATGTCGTGCTGCTGTATATCGGACGCTGGAAGCGCCGCGCGAAAGAAGGACCGTGGGCTGGCCAGGTCTCAGGCTACTTCGCCGACACGCTTCCCTGGGTGAAGGAGCGCGAGCCCGCATTTCTCGGCCATGACTTCAATATCGACTGGAATCCACGGCCGGGATGGGGCGCAGCCGAAGGCATTGTCGGTAATCCCATTCATCAAATGATCATGAAATCGATGGGCGTCAATATCGTGGAGAATCTCGACCTCGAACGCGCCGTCGAAACCGCGCGCAGGCTCCGGCGTTACGAGTTCATGGTTACCTTTGCGCCGCTTCCTGTCGAGGGCGGCACAGGATCTCCGGTCAACCCTCTCGCGATCTTTTAAGCAAACTCCCCTCCTCAGCCGAGGAGGGGAAAGCCGACGCAGTAGCGGCGGCTGGGGTGGTGTTGGTCAACAGAATGAATTTTTTGACCAGCACCACCCCTACCCCTCCTCGGCTGAGGAGGGGAGCTGCGTCAGCCGCGCAACAACGGGCGCGTAAGACAGGTCGGGCCGCCGGCGCCGGGGAGACAAATCTCGCTGCCATCGAATTCGGAAACTTTGCAGCCGGCGGACTCGAGTCGCGAGCGCGTGACCGGATTGCCGCGCACCATGATCACGTTGCGAGGCGCGGTGGCGAGCACGTTGCAGCCGAGCGAGTCGTATTCCTCTTCGGGAACATCGACGAGCTGCACGCCGCGCTCGGTCAGCAGTTCAAACAGCGGGACTGGGAGCATGCGGCGGTAAATTACCGCGAGGTCGTGATCCAGAAGACTGATGAACGACATCAGGTGAAGGACATCAGCGGGACCGTTCCAGTATGGAAGCTCGACCGGAATGACGTTCACGCCGAGAGGCGACAGCAAGTCCGAGAGTTGTTGAATGCCGGCGGCGTTCGTTCGAAAACCGCGGCCGACCAGAAGCGTGTCATGATCGAGCCAGACCATGTCGCCCGCTTCAGCAGTGGCAGCGTCATCGATGAAACCAAGAATCGGAACACTCCAGCTCCGCAACGCATCGGCAAACGCGGGACCTTCGCCACGCCGTGCGATCTTTCCCGTTTGAAAGATCACGGCGCCGCGATCGGTAATCAGCACAGGATCGTGAACATAAAGCGAGTCGAGACCGGTGCGGTCGTCCTCGGGAAGATAAAGAATCTCGGCGCCGGCATCCCGCATCAGCGAAACGAACTGCTGATGATCGCGCGCCGCGCCCGCCAGATCCGGCGGACGCGTATAGGCCAGGGCCTTCCATTCTCTTTCAATGTGATCGGGGCTGCGAAACGCCTGCTCGGGCCTCTTCACGATGACACGCCTCAAAGGCGCCACCATGCTCTGGCTTCCGGCGGAACTCATTTTGACGGGAACTTGATCGCCGCGCGCAAGGCCGCCATCGTCTGCTCGGAACCCGTAAACAGATTGTCGGGGTACCGGGCGGTCTTCGTCATGTTGACGTAAATCGGGTCGGCCTTGTACGTGTTGAGAGAAAGACCCGCGAGGTATTGAAGGCGGAGATTGCGATCCCGATTGATCGATGCATCCTGTGTCCACGGCCGGAGATCCGTCGCGCTGCCCGCGTACGTCGCGGCGAGATCCACAGCTGAGTAGATGCCGATTTCACGCAGCGACTGCGCCACCCTCGCGTATTCGGGACTATTCAACCGCGCCTGCATTTTATCGACGTCGATCTTCAATGGTTCAACCTGTCCGACCAGCACCACATCGTAGCCCTGGCCCTGAATCGTGTTCGCGAAGACCATCCCGTTCGGGAATGCTTCGAGGAACGTCGCGATCTCGCTCTTCACGGCTTCTTCGTTGCTCTCGTAAAGCTGCACGAACTGAGTGACGACGCCGCCCGGATTCAGATGCTGCTTCGCAATTTCGAAGAATTCGCGCGTGTACAACGCAGCGGCGCCCTTCACCCAGGGATCGAGTGGATCGGAAGTGATGCCATCGAACTTCTCTTTCGTCGTGAGAAGAAAATGGCGGCCGTCATCCACTTGCACACGGACCTTCGGGTTCCGGACAACATCGAAATTGTGCTCGGCGAAATATGTCGAGACAACTTTCGGTACAAGTGGCTCGATTTCGGCAATCGTTTCCTGCTGAAGTCGTGGCTCGATGCTGACAGCGCCTGCCGTAACTCCTGCGCCGCAGCCGATCACCAGAACTTTGCTCGGTTGTTCAGGAATCAATGTGGTCAGATGGCCGAGCATTCGTTGCAGACGCATATCGGCGGGATCGCTCGACGCCTGCACTTTGCCGGCGTTGTGGTAATTGCGAATGCCATCCGGCAAATCCGACACGGCAACGGATGCCGTTAAACCCTCACCCATATAAATGAGCTTGTTCGCTGCTCCGCGGACCGCCGCAAATCGCCCGTATTCGACAAGACGTGCCGGCAGTGGATGGACGACTGCCAGGGCAAGCTCGGTGTAGCCTGCAACGATCAACAACGCAACAGCGAGCGAATACTTCGACAGCTTTTCGCCGGATTCCGCGCCGAACGCTGTCGCGCCCGAAGCCAACAATGCGGACACGGCCGAGAGCACGATCAGCAGTTGCTGCGAGTGCTGGCTTCCGATCCACGCCACCAGGATCAGGCTGGCACCGAGGGATCCGACGATCGCGCCTACCGTGTTCGCGGCGTACACACCGCCGACGAGTCTTGCAGGGTCCTGGCCCCGTGCGGCCACAGCCGCGAGAGCGAGAGGAAAGCTTGCGCCCCAGAGAATCGCGGCCGGCAGGACGGTCCACAGCGATCGCACCATGTCCAATTGCATCGTGAACAGCGGCGTGTTTGAAATCGAAGGATCGATAGGCCAGTACGGAAGCGATTCCATGAGCATATATGCCGCCCATGCCATCGCCGCACACAGCAGAACCTGGCACCACGCCAACGCCACCCGCGGCCTTTTCAACTGGTGAGAAAGAGCCGACCCGATGGTACTGCCGATACCGAGTCCGATGAGGAACACGGCAAGAACAAGTGAGAACGTGTAAACCGTGGCGCCGAACAGCAGCGAGAGAATTCGAGTCCAGATGACTTCGCACGCCAGCGCCGTCAAGCCCGACAGCGCAATCGAGAGGTAGATCGGCCACGCGCTGCGCGCCACTGTAGCTTCGGCTTCACCCGACGGGGCGACGTAGGAAGTGGATTTCGCGGCACCGAACGCAATCAACGAAACGACGACATTCAATGCAACCGCGACGAACGTCGTGGTTGAAATGTCGTGGACGCGCATCAAATAAAAACCGGCGAGCAGACTGCCGATCACCGCGCCACCGATGTTGCCGCCATAGAAGAAGCCGAGCCACGATACACCGCGGGGCGTCGTCTCGACCCATCGAGAGATGGCGGGAAGCGTTGCGCCCATTAATAATGTCGGCGGTATCAGGCAGACTCCCGCGACCACGCTGCGCACGATCATTCCAAAGAAGCCGGATCCCGCCGACGCCGTATAAACGCCGGCGACCAGCGGCATGCCGAACAGGATTGCCAGCCCGATGGCTCCGATACAAAGTTCCATCAACGCATAGACGCGCAGCGGATGACGTGTTCGGGAAACGAATCGCGGAAACAACAGGCTGCCGAGGCACATCCCGCCCATGAACGTCCCGAGTAATATGCCGAGTGAAACAGTCGATGAGCCGATAACCAACTCAAGCAATTGAAACCAAACGATCTCGTAAATCAGCGCCGAGCATCCGCTGCCGACAAACATCAATAAAAGCAGCGGGAGAAAACGCCCTGACGTGACCTCGAACGAATCGGCCACGGCGACTTCATTGAGACTTATTTCACGCATATCCCCGGAAACTCCTAAATGGACGGAGGATCGTATCATAATCGCGCGAAGCGCGAGCCCGGTAGGGCGAAGCCTTAAAAAAGTGTATTATTCCGGCCATGATCACCCGTCGAGAAATGCTGAAACGCGTCGGCACGATGGTTGGCGTGGCCGCTGGACTTCAGGTTTATCCCCGCGCGCTGGCGCATGCCCAGGCCCGCTCACAAGGGCTGTCGGCTGTGGGGGATGCGCTCGTGTCGCTCACACCGGCAGAAGCGGAAACCCTTCGGGCAATTATCGCGCGGCTTATTCCGGCCGATGAAAACGGCCCGGGGGCGCTCGAAGCACGGGCCGATCGGTTCATCGATCGCGCTCTCGGAGGCGCGCTGAAGAATCTGCGATCGGCGTACAGCGCAGGACTTGCCGCCGCGAACGCCTCGGCTCAGGCGTCAAAAGGTGCGCCATTCGCAAAGCTCTCGGCTGCCGATCAGAATGCCGTTCTCACCGCGATGCAACAGGAATCACCACAGTTCTTCAATCTCGTTCGAACGCACACGATTCAAGGAACGTTCGCCGATCCCTTTTACGGCGGCAATGAAAACTTCATCGGATGGGATCTGATCGGTTATCCCGGCGCTCGCATTGCCGTGTCCGCTAACCTCCAGCGCATGGATGTGAAGCCCGAACCGAGCCGCAAGTCCGCCTACGACTACGGCATGTTCAACAAGGGCGAAATCTGAAATGGCAACGACGCTGAAGAAAACCAACGTCGTGATCATTGGTCTCGGCGCTGCCGGTGGAGTCGCCTGCCTGCCGCTGGCGCGCGCGGGACTCGAAGTCATTGGGCTTGAAGCGGGAAGCTGGCTCAGCACGAAGGACATGGCGCCGGATGAGTTGAAGCTCAATCGCGGTCTCTGGCCGCCCGGTCCCCAAAAAACAAAACTCGAAGGCGTGATCGTGCGCGCAAACGCATCGCAGACTCCGACGCGCGCAAATCATCCGATGATGAATGCGGTCGGCGGAACGTCCGTCCACTACATGGCGCAGAGCTGGCGCCTCAATCCCTGGGACTTCAAGGTTCGCAGCGAAACGATCCGCCGCTACGGCGCGTCTCGCATTCCGAAAGGATCGACGGTTGAAGACTGGCCTTTGAGCTACGACGATCTCGAACCGTTCTACGACAAGGTCGAGTACGAAATCGGAGTCTCGGGCAAAGCCGGCAACATCGGCGGAAAGAAAGACGACCGCGGCAATATCTTCGAGGGGCCGCGCAAACGTGAATATCCAATGCCCTCGCTTCGCACCTCCGGCTTCATGGAGAAGATGTCGGCCGCTGCGAACGGGCTTGGATGGCATTCGTTCATCGCGCCGGCGGCGATTGCGAGCAAGGCGTATGAAGGGCGGCCCGGTTGTGCATATCACGGATACTGCATTGGCGCGGGCTGCCACATCAACGCGAAGAGCTCAACGGCCGTGACGACGATTCCAAAAGCCATGAAGGCGGGAAAATTCAGCATCGTCACGGGCGCGCGTGTGACGACGATCGAAGCCGACGGCAATGGCAGAGTTGCGGGCGTGAACTATCTCAAGGACGGCCAGGAGTATTTTCAGCCGGCCGATGTCGTGCTGGTTGCCAGCTACGTGTACGAGAATGTCCGGTTGCTGCTGTTCTCGAAATCGAAAGCGTATCCGAACGGTCTTTCGAATAATCACGGCCAGGTCGGGCGGCATTACTTCAGTCACAATCAGGGCGGCGGCGTGGCTGCGCTCTTCCCGTTCAATTTGAACAATTGGTATGGAACGCCGGGCCAGGGCATCGCGATCGACAATTGGGCCGACGATAACTTCGATCATTCGGGTCTGGATTTCATCGGCGGCGGCAATTTGTACGTGTACACCGAACGCCGGCCGATGGCGGCACTGAATGGCGTTCAGGCCTGGATGCCGCAGGGTGCGGCCAACTGGGGTTCGGCATGGAAGAAATTCGTGAAGGAGAATGCGGATCGCACGAACGGGGCATATCTGCAGAAGACGACGCTCCCTTACGAGGATAATTACCTCGATCTCGATCCAAGCGTGAAGGATCCTCTCGGTTTTCCCGTCATTCGAATCACAGCCGAATATAAGGACAACGAGAAACGGCTCGGCGCATTCATCGCCGAGAAGATGAAGCAATGGTACATGGCGGCCGGAGCGACGCAGGTGAACGGGAACGGAAACGTTGGAACCGCGATGGGCGCCTCGACGCACGCTTACGGCGGCACGCGCATGGGTGACAATCCCGAAACGAATGTGGTCGACCGGTGGGGCTTCTCGCACGAAGCGCCGAACCTTGGTATCCTAGGTGGCTCCGTCATGGGAACCAGCGGTGCTCGCAATCCAACCGAGACGCTTCAGGCTCTCGCGTGGCGGACCGCGGAGTATCTGGCGAAAAACTGGAAGAGTATTGCGACATGAGATTCCGCTTCGCAAAATTCGCAAGATTCGCAAGATTGGTCGGCGCTTTGGTTCTTCTCGGCGCCTTCGCATGGACCGCCGGCGCCCACGACATCCCGAACGACATCGCGATCCAGACGTTCTTCAAACCCGAGGGACAAACGCTGCACTACCTGGTCCGAATCCCCCTCAAGGCCATGCGCGAAGTCGAATTTCCGAAACGCGGCCCGGCGGGCTACCTGGACCTTGCGCGCGTGGACGAATACCTTCACGACGCGGCAACGCAATGGATCGCGCAATTCACGGAAATCGAGGAAGACGGCACGCCGCTGGCAAAGCCGACCATTGTCGAAACGCGTGTTTCATTCGAATCGGACAAATCATTTACATCTTACGAGCAGGCGCTCGCGCACGTCCGCGGCCCCCGATTAGCCGACAACACGGATGTCTTCTGGGATCAGGTGATGTTCGACATGCTGATGGACTATCCGATCCAGTCCGATCAAGCGAAGTTTTCGATTCATCCGGGTTATGAACGTCTGGGACTGCGCGTCGTCACGGCATTGCAGTTCCTGCCGCCGACAGGTGTGGTGCGCGCTTTCGAATTCCTGGGAGATCCGGGGTTGGTGCGGCTGGATCCGCGGTGGTACCAGGCCGCTGCGCGGTTCGTCGAGATGGGCTTCTACCACATTCTCGATGGAACCGATCACCTGCTGTTTCTCTTCTGCCTCGTGATTCCGTTCCGCCGCTGGCGGCCGCTCATCGCCGTCGTCACGTCGTTTACGGTGGCGCATTCGATCACGCTGATTGCATCGGCATTTAATCTTGGTCCGGACGCGTTGTGGTTTCCACCGTTGATCGAAACGCTCATCGCCGTTTCGATTCTCTACATGGCCCTCGAAAACATTGTCGGCGGCAATATCAAACGCCGATGGATGATCACTTTCGGTTTCGGCCTCGTCCACGGATTCGGGTTTTCGTTTGCGCTCCGCGAGACGCTACAATTCGCGGGCTCGCACCTGCTGACGTCGTTGTTGTCCTTTAATGTGGGAGTCGAGCTCGGACAGCTTCTCGTGCTGTTGTTGCTTATTCCAGCCCTGGAGCTGTTATTCCGTTATGGTGTCGAGGAGCGTATGGGCACGATCATTCTTTCGGCGATCGTTGCCCACACGGCATGGCATTGGATGATCGAGCGCGGCGACCAGCTTCGAAAGTTCCGTTTCCAGTGGCCGGCGCTGACGGCAACGTTCATGTTGACCGCGGTGCGGTGGCTGACGATTGCCGTCGTGATCGCGTTTTTCGCGTGGTTATTTTTTCTTCGCCGAAGCCGAAGCGGTAGCACCCTTCCCGCTGAACATCCCGAGATCGATTGAATCGGCCATCGCTTTGTATCCGGCGTCATTCGGGTGAAGGTGATCCCCGTCATTGAATCCCGCCTTGAACGTCTTCGGGGTTGTGGAATCGCGTGTGACGGCGTCGTAGTCCGCAACAGCATCGAACGCGCCGCTGGTACGAATCCATCGATTCACCGCCTGCCGAACTTCTTCGCCTTTCTCGCTGTAGTAGGCGGCGCCTTCATAAGGTGTCAGCGTGCAGCCGATGACTTTGATTCCGTGCGTGTGCGCTCTCTCGATCATCTGCTTTGTCGCCGTGATGAGTTCGTCGGCTGTGACTGCCTCAGTGGTCGCATTCGCTCGCGTCGTCTGGCCGATGTCGTTAATGCCTTCCATGATGAAGAGCCACTTCACGCCGGCCTGGCCAAGCACATCGCGATCGAAGCGCGCCAGGGCATTTACACCGGCGCCGTCAGCAAGAACGCGGTTTCCCGAGATCCCTTCATTCAAGACAGCCACTCTCGGAGCGCCCGGCGTCGTGAGGAGGCGCTGCGCGAGAATGCTTGGCCAGCTTCGATTGGCATCGTTGGTTGACGTGGCGCCGTCGGTAATGGAATCGCCGAATGCCACGATCGCTGCCGTCCCCGCGGGAGCCATGACATCGACACCGCTGATCCAATAATACGAACGCACTGTTGCCGCGTCGCCCAGTGCCGCTTCGCCAACGACATTACCTTTTGCGATGTAGGTCGTATGAAGGCCGGTGTTGTGCATCGTCAACTGCCCGCTGTCGCCCGGAATGTACACACTGATCACCAGATCACCAATCTGTGGAACATCGACATCCACGGGATCGCTGATCACGTGCGCCCCTTGCACAATCGTGATGGACGACTTTCCGTTAAACATCAGCGCTCGATCGGAGCCCGCCATGATCCCGGAGTCCTTGCCGTGCAGCGCGACGTGGGCCGAACCGATCGTCAGCGGCGCATTGCCGAAAGCATTCGATAGCGTCACGCGTGCGCGGCGTCCACCGAGGCTGGTACGGACGACCATGCGAACCGTTTGATCGTTGAACGAAGTCGGGGCCTGATTGGCCGGTGGCGCTGCACCGCCGCGCGGTGCGCCCAGGGGCACCTGCAGGCGAACCTGCGGAGCGGCAGCCCAGGTCGAAACCCAATGGTCCTGTGCCTCGGCAATCTGGACGAATGCAAACGCGCACGCCAGGACAACGATCAAATTTCGCAATCTCATATAGCCTCCGTGAGTCTCGGGAATTCGCAGCTGCGATTATACCGCTGAGGAGGACCATTTCTGTCCTCAGGTGCGTGATCAACTCACGGAAACGTCGAGCCCAAACCCAATAGTCATCTCCCCTTTTCAGAGGGGCAGTATATTCGCGAGCCCTGGCGGCATGCCGTGAAGTGTCCCGAAAATCGCTGAAATTTGACGAGGCAGACGATCTGATAACATTACGCGCGATGAAGTCTTATCGCGAAGAACTGACGTTTGAAACGAAGACGCGGCGCGCGTACATCAACATCACTCCGCAGGTGGAAGCGGCACTGAAGAAGAGCGGGATCAAGGAAGGTTTGTGCCTCGTGAACCCGATGCACATCAGCGCGAGCGTCTACATCAACGATGACGAGCGTGGCCTGCTCAAAGACTTCGACGATTTTCTCGAGAAGCTCGTCCCGCACGAGCCCACCAGCCAGTATCGTCACAACGACACAGGCGAGGACAACGCGGACGCGCACATCAAACGTCAGGTGATGGGACGTGAAGTGGTGGTTGCGATTACCAATGGCAAATTGGATTTTGGGCCCTGGGAACAGATCTTCTACGGGGAGTTTGATGGCCGGCGGAAGAAGCGGGTGCTGATCAAGATCATCGGAGAATAGTGATACAATCGGCCGATTTTTAAAGGAGGTATGTCATGCAGAAGAAATTGCTCATAATGCTTTTTGCATTGGTCGTCGCGATGTCGGCGGCCGTTTTTGTTTATGCCGAAGCGGCGCAGGGTCAGCGGGAAGGCCAGCGCGAGGGGCGCGGCCGCGGTGAAGGCCGTGGTCAGGGTTCCGGCCGTGGAGAGGGCCAGGGCCGTGGCTCGCGTGGCGCGGCACCTCCGCCGCCACCGATGGCAATCAAACAGGTGAAGCCGGGCGTGTACATGGTGATCAACGGCGGCGGAAATTCCACAGTGCGCGTCACGGATCAGGGAATCATCCTGATCGATACGAAAAACCTCGGCGACCAGTTCTACAACGACTTGATGGCACAGATCAAAACGGTCTCGCAGCAGCCGGTGAAATATGTGTTCATCACACACGTTCACCAGGATCACGCGGGCAACATCGGAAAGTTCGTTCAGTCCGGCGTGCAGGTGATCACGAATGATGGGCTGAAGCGGGAACTGCAAAGCGGCGGAGTGGATGGCAAAGGCTATACTTCCCCCGCAGGAAAACCGGCGGAGCCCAACGTCACGTATACGAAGAACAAGAAGGTCAAACTCGATGGCGCCACCGCCGTCGCGTATCACTTCGGACGCGCCCACACCGGCGGCGATACGGTTGTGCATCTTCCGGATGTGAAAGTTGTCTGCCTGGGCGATGAGTTCGTCACGTTGCCGAACGGTCCGAACGCCGACTATCCGAACGGCGGAAGCGTTCTGGAATTTCCGAAAACCATCGCGCAGGTGCTGAAGCTGGACTTCGACACGGTCATTCCGGGACATGGCAACGATCCGATGACGAAGGCCGATCTCGTCGCATATCAGAAGAAGTGGGATGCGATCGCCAAGAAGGCCGTCGAGCTGGCGAAGAAAGGCACGCCGAAGGATCAGATCCGGCAACAGATCCAGGCTCAGACGCCGGAACTGGGAACGTGGCAGATGACCGCCATCGTGAATGATCAGCGGCTCGATGCGTTCTATGATGAAGTGAAGAACGCGAAGTAGCAGAAATAGCCACAAAAAGGCACAAGATGCAAAAAATTTGTGCCTTTTGTGCCTCTTTGTGGCTAATTTGCTTTACAAGTTTTTACGCCCCGACCCGTAAACCGCCGAATATAATCCCCGTTAATGAGCCACCCAAAGTCCAGCGTGCTCTTGGTTGGTCTTCTGCTGATTCTCCTCCCCACGTTGGCAATTCTTCAGTATCGATGGATTGGCGAGGTCAGCGCGGCCGAGCGTGAACGGATGGAGGGTGGACTGCGCGCCGCCTCGGATCGGTTCGCTTCGGATTTCGACGGCGAACTGGCGCGAATTTCCGCTGCTTTTCAGATTCGAACCGGCTTCCCCGAGGACGCGAAGGCAGTCCTTGAACGATACCAGTCGTGGTCCGAGAGCGCCCCGTATCCGCGGATGATTCGTTCGATCGCTCTCGTCCGAACCAGCCCTGATGCGTCGCCCGAGTTTTACAAGGTGGACCTGCGAACGGGACGGATGGAATCCGCGCCGATCCCCGAGGAGCTCGGCAATTTGCGCGATCGCTTCAGGCCGGGTCCCCAGGCGGTTCCACCCTCCAGCGAAACCCTGATGCTCTTCAGCGCGATCTTCCACGCCGCTGCTCCCTTCGTCGGACCGAGATCCGGTCAATTTCGCCCACGCGGTCCCGAAGATTTTCGTCCGCGCGGTCCCGGAGGTCCTGGCCCCGGAACCGGGCCTGGATTTCGTGCCGAGGGCGCAACAATCATTGAACTGGATCGTGATGTCGTCCTGAAGGAATTGGTGCCGATGCTGGTGGAGCGGCATTTTTCGGCGCACGAGGAGACGGATTACCGCGTTGCCATCGTAGCGGGGGCTCAGGTCTTGTATTCATCTCAGGGCCAGTGGACGGCCGAAGACATCGCCACTCCCGATGCTTCCGTTTCCCTGCTTGGCGCTCCGGGACCCGGCGGCCGGCGCGGCGGCGGCCGGAATCGTGGTCCGGGACCGTTCCCCCGCCTGGGATTTCAGAACGTTCTGATCGGTCAGCCCTGGGATCTTCTCGCGAAGCATCGCTCGGGCTCGCTCGAACGCGCAGTTGAAGAGTTACGCAAACGAAACCTGGCGATCAGTTTCGGAATATTGCTCGTGCTCGGCGCGGGCCTGATCACGTTCGTGATTTCGAGCCAGCGCGCGCGCACTCTCGGCAAACTTCAGATGGAATTTGCGGCAGGTGTTTCGCACGAGCTGCGCACGCCGCTGGCCGTGATTCGTTCCGCTGCATACAACCTGAGCAAAGGAATCGTGCACGACAAGGAAGGCGTGGAGCAATACGCGTCGATCGTTCAGGACGAAGCTCGACGCCTTTCGGACATGGTGGATCAGGTCCTCTTATATTCCGAAACGCAATCGGGCCGTAAAAAATACAGTCTGGCGCCGGTCGATGTGAACGAAGTGATCGACCGTGCGATCAGCAATTTGTCCCCGGCACTCCCTCTCGAGGAATGCGAGCTCACGACACATATACATCCGGAGCTGCCGCCTGTTCTGGGCGACGCGTCCGCGCTCACGCAGTGCATTCAAAACCTCCTGAGCAATGCTTTTAAATATGGGAAGAAGGAAGACAAGCTCCAGATTGAAATCGCGGCGGAAAAGGATCCGGCTTCCAATGAGGTCCAGGTCAGTATCACCGATCATGGGCCAGGGATCGATCCGGTGGACAACCGGCACCTGTTTGAACCGTTCTACCGCGGCGCCCGCGTCGGATCGAATGTTCCTGGAAACGGTTTGGGCCTGCATCTCGTCAAACGCATCATGCAGGCGCAGAACGGACGGGTGACGTATACACCGGTGCTGGAGGGCGGCGCGCGTTTCACACTTCATATTCCGGTGGCACCATGAATCACGCTCGAATACTGCTCGTCGAAGACGAACCGAATCTCCGCCGCACGCTGATCGATCTTCTGAAGAGCGATGGCTATGTTGTCGAAAGTTCCGGCGACGGGGTCGAAGGACAGGAGCTGGCGACAAAAAATTCGTTCGATCTCATCATCCTCGACGTCATGCTGCCATCTCGCAATGGATTCGAGGTCTGCCGGCGCCTGCGCGAGCAAGGGATCAACACGCCGGTACTCATGCTGACCGCCCGCAGCGAACTGAACAACAAAGTCCAGGGATTCAAATCCGGCAGTGACGATTACCTGACGAAGCCGTTCGAAACACCGGAACTAGAGGCACGCATCCAGGCCCTCCTGCGGCGCTCCACTCGCAGCGCGCCGGCAGAGCTCAAGTCTTACGAGTTCGATGGAATTCACATCGACTTCTCGAGGTCTCAAGTCGTCAAGAACGGAAAGACGACGGCGCTCGGAGAACGCGAATCGCGATTGCTGCGTTATTTGATCGAGCGCAAGGGTAGCGTCCTTTCACGCGATGAGCTGCTTCAGGAAGTGTGGGGCTACAAGTCGATTCCACTGACGCGCACCGTCGATGTTCACATCGCGTGGCTGCGACAGAAAATCGAGGACGATCCGAAGAACCCGCAGTACATCGTCACCGTCCACGGCCAGGGGTACCGCTTCGCGCGGTAATTCGGTAATTCCTCGTCAGAGGTGTAAATACCCTAATTACGAACCAAAGACTCTTGAACGTAATTAGGGTATTTACACCTCTGACGAGGAATTACCGCAGCGACTTCACCTTCTCTTCCAGATCCCGCTGTTCGGAAGCTTCGGTCGTCCACTTCAATGCTTCTTCGTAGACCGCGGCGGCGATGTCTTTGCGGTTTTCGCGCTCGTAGTAAGGGCCGAGGAAAAAGGTGAGCATGAAGGAAGACAGGCGCGGCGTGGCGAGGGACAGCAGAGCGCTTGTCGCGGTGCGGCGAATTTCGCGGTTGCTGTCGGACTTCAGGCGCGCTTTGAAATCGTCAAACATCAGCCGGTAGGCCTGCGGCAAATCGGTGCGTTCTTTCTCGACAATTTCCAGCTCGTTCTGAAGCGCGGCGGGTTCACCCGGCGGGTAAACGGGCTGCGTCAGATATTTCGGCTGCGTCTGAAGGCGAGCGACATCCTCGGTGATTTGGGCGATGAAGGTCGCGTCCTCCGCGAGTTTGGTGTAGTTCACACGGTCGGCGGTATCACCGGGACCGTGGTAGTCCTTGTGAGTCGCGTGACTGAAGAAGAGATAAGGAACGTGTTTCACGGCGAACGGAGCGAAATCGCTGCGGGGACCGATGAGGTCAGTTCCGACGACCAGCATTTCCGGGCGGGATCGTTTCTGCACGACCGTCGATAGTTCCTGTGAGTATTCCGCGCCGAGAACGAACATGGTCCATGTTGAAAGGTCCATGAACTGGCGGCCCATGGTGTCGAAGATGATGGCGGCCTGCGCATTGTCGAGGGGATAAAGAGGATGATCGGTGTAATAGCGCGAGCCATTGAGTCCCTGTTCTTCATCGTCGAAAGCAACGGCCACGAGCGATACCGGGAGTTCTTTCGATTTGAGCTCCCGCAGGATCTCGATCGTGACGGCCACCCCGGCGGCGTTGTCGCTGGCGGATGGCATGCCGGATCCCTGTCCGTCGTAATGCGCGCCAATGAGGACGTATCGTGCGGCCGTACCGATTTTGCCGACAACATTCCGGCGCCCGCCGCCGAAGTCCTGCATCTGTATGTCGCAGCCTAGATCTTTCAGTTGACGCGCAATGTAGTCGGCAGCGGCGGCCCCGCCGGGACTGCCGGCGTATCGTCCTTCGCGCGCGGGATCCGCAAGCCAGGTGATGTGTGCTTTGAGAAGGTCCGCCGATACGGCGGAGAGCGTGAGAAGCGCGAGGAGGAGCGACGCGACAAATAAACCGAGTTTCCTCGACTTCATAATTTCAAATCTCCCAGGGCAGCGAGCCCCACGACGTACGCTGCTAAACCAACAGCCAGCGTTACGGTCACCCCCCAGAACAGCGCCACGACAACGGCGAGCACCGAAGAGATCACCGAGAATGCCCCGTTAATCCCCCAATACCACGCTGTGGGCGCGCCTTTATGAGCATACAACGCTTTCTTCACTCCCAGCGGAAACGCCATGCCCATGAAGAAGCCGCATGGAAACAGCATCAGCGCGGAAACTCCGATTCGCACGGGCGTCGATGCTGCGGTAAAAGCTCGCGTCACATTTGGACTGGCGAAAATGAAAGCGGCGAGCAGAACCGGCAGCAGCCAGATCCAGCGGCTCATCCTTTCCGAAACCAGGCTCCCGCAACTCGAGGCGATCAGCAGAACGAACAGCACCACCGTCAAGCCATAAATCGGATGGCCGAGAAATACGATCAGGCGCTCGAGCTGCCCGATCTCGATCATCATGAAGGCGAGCCCGATGGAGGCGAAGTAAATCATCAGCCGGAAGGATCGCGCCTCGCGGACGCGCCTGCGAACAACCAGCGGCGCAATGATCGCCACGGCGCTCAGACCGCTCACAATCGCGAGCAGCCGTCCCAGCACCTTTACCGCTTTCAGATTGCGTTCGTTCATTCCCTGAAATGTCGAAGCCTTCAGCAGATCCGCCGCGCGAAGCATATGGAAGAAGAACGGCGAATCGTCACTCGGCGCTTCGATGTTCAATGGATATGACCGCATCAACTGTTCGTACTTGCCGCGTGTGGAAACCGCTTCGAATTCCGGCCGTTCGGCAAACCGGGGCGTCAGCACGGGCAGGAACTCCATCTCGTTGGAGACTTGTGTAATGCGATCGATGTCGGCGTCGGTGAACGGACGCTTCGAAACCAGGATTGTCGCGACGCTGTACTGGCCGACCTCGGAATTGTCCTGCTTGCGAACGATGATGATGTGCTGACGCGGATCCGCGACGCCCAATTCCATCAACGACGCAGTCGCTAATGCCGTCAGGCGCAAGGTTTCCGCCGGTTGCGTCTCGTAGTACCAGCGAGACATGGTGAGTATGCCGTCCGGAGTCAGGTGATTGAGGAAAGTGAGCCACGCTTCTTTCGTATACAGGCCATTCTCGGTAAGAACGTACGCGCCCGCAGAGGTCGCAGCCCACGTATCGATCAATGACGCCTGGATAATTCCGTACTGCTCGGCCGATCGCGCGATATAGCTGCGCGCTTCGTCATGAACCAGCGTCACCGCGGGATTCGTTTGCAGACTGCCGGTATAGTCGCGGAAGCGGTTGGTGAGCACGCCGAGAATGTCGGGATTGATCTCGACACCCGTGACGTGACGTTGGCCGAAAACGAGCGCCGTCAGGATATCCCGGCCGCCGCCGACGCCAATCACCAGCACGGACGTCGGACGCCGCAGGTAATGCGCAAGCGCCGTCACATCGTACTTGAGGTGTTCGAGAGCATTGAGGTTTCCATCAAAATTCGTAATGACGGTCGCCGCGCCGGAATCAATATTCAAATAGAGCTGCTGGAGTTCGCGATTCGGGTGATAGGCCGGACTCATTCCCCACCCGAACGGTTCACTTCCTGTCTCGCGCACGTAGATGCGCGAGAGCGCGTTCCATTTTTCGTAGACTCCGTCGTGCCAGTTCCTGCCGCCTTTCAGCCACTGGATATCGATGCGCTTCGTCGATTGATTCACCGCAGCCACAGCGACCAGAACAACGCAACACGTAGCGGCAACCCATCGCATCCTGGATGAGCGGGGCGAATGCAAGCCCGACAGGGCGCAGCCATCAATGATTCGTAAAGGCCACGCGAAGGCGGCAGCGGCGAGAGCGGCGATGCCGGCATTCAGAATGACCGCAGTGGGTGCATGAATGTGATCGAGGATGGGAATCGTGAGCACGCAACCCGCGGCCGATCCGGCAAGATCGACGGCGTAGAGGGCGCCGGTGCGGGCCGGGAATCTCGTCAGCGCAACGCAAACCACCATTCCACCGAAGACGAATGGAATGGCGATGAGTGTAAACGCCAACGCTGTCCATTTAATTTCGTTTTCCGGATCGGCTGGAATGTACAACTGCACTGCAAAGCAGATCGCACTGCTGAGAGCGAAAAGTAACCCGGTATTCGCCAGAGTCGCGTGCGCATCCCGCTTTTTCATCACTTCGACCAGGATCGCGCCTGCCGCGAGTCCAAACATGGCGAGTGAGATCGCCATGAACGCGAAGTGATACCACATGGTGACGCTGTAGATACGCGTCAGGAAAAGCTCGAACTGGAGGAGCGAGAGCGTGGTTAGAAAAAGTCCTGCGTACGTGGACCGCTTCGGACCATCAACGGAATCAACCACGTCACTTGCCGCCAAAACTAAAAACAATGCCGATGCCGGCCTCGAAAAAGTTCAGCGTCTGGTCCTCCGTCTGCACTCTTAGCGTAGAGACGGAAGCAGGGATGTTGAACTTCACGCCCGGAAGCGTGTAACCACGGAGGTCGAAGCGGACGCCGACCGGGCCGGCAGGAAAAACCTTCAGGCCACCGCCATAATTGATGGCGAATTTATTTCCGATGTTGCCGATGGCCGGCCTGTTGGGCTGATCGTTTTTTTCAAACGTAAAAATTCCGCCCAGTCCTACTGTTCCGTATGGCGTGACTTTCGGCAACGGCGCCTGAATCATAAGATCGCTGTTATAGATGACGGCCTTGGTATTCGCTTCGAAAAAATTCGGGGCGTACCCAAACGTGTGTTCGCCGCCGATCACCTTTCCATGGCTGAATCGAATTCCAAACACGCCAAACGTTCGCGGATCGAAGTTACTCGTGGCCGTAGCCTGGCCCGGAGCATTGTGTAGGGTCAACTGGCCCTGATGCTGTGCCGCGCCAAAGATCGTCAAATCCGAAGCCGCAAATGCTGGAACTGACGCCAAAATCAACGTGAGTGTGAGAAAACATCCGAGGGTTTTCATAGCAAAAAATTATAATCCAGGGTGTTAGGTACCCATGAAGGCTATTTCCGTAATATCTATTTTCCTCGTGCTTTTCCTCGCCGTTTCCGCGTTCGCTCAAGTCGATGAAGCTCGTGAAGCGATCGACAAAGGTGAATATGTCCGCGCGATAAATATTCTTTCGGATGCGGTCGCGACGCGGCCGACAGCCGATGCGTACTTATATCTCGGCATCGCTTATGCCCGGGTCAGGGAATACCAGCAGGCCGAAGGTACGCTCAAGGAAGGCAGCCGGCGATATCCGCAGGACACACGTTTCCACAACGAACTCGCAGACCTCTATCTCACCAATAACGATCGCGATGCTGCGAAATCCGAATTGAGAAGCGCACTCGTTGTCGATCCGAAGAACAGCTACGCATCGGATCTCCTGGCAACGATCGATATGTCCGAAGGCGAAGTTCAGTCCGCACTCCGGTCATGGAATAAGAGCGGCAGGCCTGTCATCAACGACATTCTGCACAATTACTATCTGACGTTCGGCTCGTGGGTGGTTCGCGACGCGGTGGCATTTCATCCGGCGGGAGTGTTGCACTACAGCGAATGGAAGACCACCGAATCGCGTCTTTTCGAAACGGACAACTTTACGAATGTCGGTCTCGAAATCGAGCCCACGCGAGTTCCCGATCAGTACAACGCCATCGTACGCACGACTACGAAAAGTAATTCTCTTGTGAATTTTCTTTTCGGGGTTTTCAAAGGGGTACCGATTGAAACGTCGTACGTGGATTTCTGGAATCTGGCAAACAACGGCATGAACTTCAACGGGAACTACCGGTGGGATACGAATCGCCGCCGCGTTGCCAGTCGGCTGAAGATACCGGTGCCGTTTGCCGGGCTGCTGCACCTGGACCTCGGCGACATATGGCGCGCGGAACGATGGGACCTTTCCCCGGTGATCCGTCCCGAACTGAAAAGCAAGTCTCTTCTCGACTACAAGGCGAATGCGATCCGCGTTCAACTGAAGCACATACCGAATTACCGCGTGGAACTTGGCGGCGGCTTTGAATATCGGAATCGTGCGGCGAAAGGAAATCTCCCGCAGCTGTACACGGACAGCCTCAATACCGGAAGGTTCAACGCGGAAGTGAATCTCCGTCTTGTAGACAGTCAATATCAGAATCGTCTTCACATCGAAGGTTTCGCGGCCCGGCGGTCGATTCTGGGAAACACGAACTTCAGCGGCGGTATTGCGGAACTCGATAATCGAATCACGCTGTCAAAAGATACGCGAACCCATCTCGACTGGACGATCAAAGGCGGGACCTCACGCGGCCTCCTTCCTGTCGAAGATTACTTTCTCCTCGGTCTCGACACGAATCCCACGAACATCCTGCGCGGCCACACGGCTTCCGAACACGGCAAGTATGGCAGCGGACCGATGGGCTCGGATTTCGCGCTCGTCAATACGGACATCGAGCGCCGGCTGGCGACGATCCCGTTTTTCAATACGGTCGACATTCCGTTTCTGGTGGTGAGTTGGAATGTGTTTCTCGATGGAGCAAAGACGTGGGACCGCAATCATATTTTTCAGCCAAGCAAGCTGCTGTTGGATGCAGGAGGCGGGCTTCGCTTCGAGACGCCGACGCATTCCCTCAATCTCGTTTACGGCCGGTCGTTGCGCGAGGGCAGGAACGTCTTCTTCGCCTATTTTCAGCGCCGGCTTTGGTGATAAGCGTAATTCCACGTCGGACGCATAAATACCCTAATTACGAACGAACGAGACTTGGACGTAATTGGGGTATTTATGCGCCCGACGAAGAATTACGCCTACCGCAGGTCCTTGCGGATATCCATATTCCGAATCAAGCGGTGCAGATAATTCGGATGGAGGTTGAGCAGTTTGGCTGCCTCGGTGAAATTGCCGCCGGCCTGCTGGACGGCTTTGATAATCAATTGCCTCTTCACGCTATTGACCGTGTCGTGGTAGCGAAGAATATTCGAGCTGGAAGGTTCCTTCCTCTCGACAAGCGCTTCAGGCAGATCTTCAGGACGGATGTGGTCCGATGAGCCCAGAACCACGGCCCGTTCGACGGCATTCTCCAGCTCACGAACATTTCCCGGCCAGTCGTACTGCTTAAGCAACGCATGCGCCTCCGGAGAAATGCCGGCCACAGGACGAGTCGCCTCACGCGAATACTTTTGAACGAAGTAAGTCGCGAGCAGCGGGATGTCCTCACGCCGGTCGCGAAGTGATGGAAGATTCACGGAAACAACATTCAGGCGATAGAACAGATCCTGCCTGAAGCCGCCGGTCTTGATCGCTTCTTCGATGTTTCGATTCGTCGCCGTAATCAGGCGAATATCCACTTTGATCGGCCGCGTCCCGCCGACGCGATCGAACTCACGTTCCTGGAGAACGCGCAGCAACTTCGCTTGCAGGGTTGGCGCCAGTTCGCCAATCTCATCCAGGAATAAGGTGCCGCTGTCGGCGACTTCGATTTTTCCTTTCTTTAGCGCAATGGCGCCCGTGAAAGCGCCTTTTTCGTGGCCGAAAAGCTCGCTTTCCAGGAGCCCTTCGGTCAGGGCCGCGCAATTGATCGCGACAAAGGGACGGCCTGCACGCTTGCTGTTCCGATGGATCGCGCGAGCGACCAATTCCTTGCCGGTCCCGCTTTCGCCACGAATCAGGACGGTGGAATCCGATGCAGCCACACGTCCGATGAATTGATAGATGTCACGCATGCGGCCGCTCTCGCCGATCATGTCGTGCTCGATATTGATTTCCTCCTGCAGACGCCGGTTTTCACCCTCCAGCCATTCGACGTAGCGCGCGTGTTCGAGCGCGACGCCAACCACCGAGGCAATGGCGGTCAGGAAATGCAGGTGGTCTTCATCCAGGTGGGCGCCGGGATGTGTCGTGTCGGCATAAATGACTCCCAGCTTCGTACCGAAGACGGTGAGCGGCACGCAAAGCAGCGACCGGATTTGTGACAGGACCATGCTTTCGCTAGGTTCAAAAGTCCGGTCGGTCAAAACATCGTTGCCCATCACCGCAACGCCTTCGCGTAATACCTGCCGCGCAATCGTCCGGCTGATACGGAACGGATGTGAGGTATCTGAACCTTTCTCGCGGTGCGTTCCGGAAATGAATTCCTCCGGGTTTTGGCCGACTAGAAGGATCGCCGCGCGCTCGACCGGCATGACTTCGAAAATCATTTCGAGGACGCGCGCCTGGAGGTCCTCGGCCTTGCGAATGCCGCAGACCGCTGTGCTGATTTTCAGCAATGTCGCCAGATCACGCGCAAGCCGGCCGCCCGGAGGAAGGGATTCAGCGATCTTTTCCGGCTGAAGATAGACGGACTTTTCCTGATCCAGCTTCACCGTTACAGCGGTGGTGTACTGCTCGTCGAACGAGTCGGTCAGGTGTTCGTCGAGGAATTCATCATCGTCCTTGATCAGAAAAATGAACTGCGACGTGCCGACTTTGATGCGGTCGCCATGTTCCAGCATCTTTTCGCGCGTCGGCCCGCTGTTAACGAACGTTCCATTGAGGCTTTCCAGATCCAGAAGCTGGATCTGGCCTCCCTTGTTGAGAATCGAGCAGTGCTTGCGCGAGACCAGGGGGTCGTTCACCGTGACAGCGTTGGCGCTGCCGGGATCCCGACCGATGATTGTTTCAGCCACTTCCAGTGATATTGTCGTGCCCTTCAGTGGACCCGTTATCGCGATCAATCGTGGCTTCATAACGAGGTTGCTAATAGTAAACGATAAATCCGAAAAATATCGAAAATTACCGAAAGCGGTCCCAGTTTGGCTCGGTACCTGCCATGAGCAACACGACTCGAGAATAGCTTCGGACCCCTTCCTCGACGCTGTTGGCCTTGAGAAACCAGTCCAGGGCGGCTCTCTGCAAATTGTCGATCCACGGAATCTGTTCGGCGCGGGCGCGGTCGAAAATGCGTTGGAGATCCGAACGTGGTCCGGGCTCCAGAAGCTTGCCGAGATCGCGATTCCGAAGATACAGCCACAAGCTCAACCAGCCACTGTATTGGAAATCCGGCTTGCTCGACATAAGAGTCGCGAACGCCGCAATGACGTTCGCATCGCCTTCGTCAGGATAACCGCGTACGTGCGCCAGTTCATGGCTCATCACGAACGGGCGCTCAATGTCGAGCACGGTCGCACTGATCACCGGTTCGTGTCCGGCCGGATTGAACATGCCATCGACTCCAGCGGCTCGAAACCAGACATTGCTGATCCGGGAAACCTTGATCCGATGGGCTGCGTCCCAATCCTTGCCGTCGATGATCCGAACCACATGCTCGACTCGGCGCACCGCTTCTTCGCGGGCCGCATTGTCATCATAGGGCTGCTTTTCCTTTTCGCCATATAAACGATTGATCTCGGCAGCCGCATGTACCGCGAACTCCTGGATCGCATCGGATTGGGTTTTAGACGAGTCGACTTCGAGTTTCGAGGCAAGAGGCAGACGGTGGTAATTGAGTGCCCACGACCAGAAAAAAATCAGGTAGGCTCCGGCGACGAGGTTTAACAATCCTGCCCACTGCCGGCGGCGAAGGAGCAGGATGACGGAGACGAGAACAGCCGGGATTAGGACGTCCAGCCATGAAAATGACACGGCATCCGCGACCTTTTCAGCCAGCTCCGAAATGATCGGAAAAATGCCCCGCGCGTACCACTTTTCGACGACCGCCGACGGGAAAATGCCGGCCCAGGACGCCATAAAAGTAAGGACAGCAGAGGCAGGCAAAGTCCAGCCCAAATGGCCCCAAGAGCGAGCTGTAAATTTCCCCAACTTTCCCAATTTGCTCTTGACCATTGGAGCAGCCCTTTGTTAGGATTCGGGCCTTAGTTCAGTCTGTTTATTGCCATCAAGTCCTTCTTATTCAAATAAATACTGATACTTCAAAGGACTTTGGCCCTCTCGGAGAACTCAACAGGAGCACGAATGGCCAAGAGCTGTTATACCTTTATTATCGTGCCGAACGCCAGTTCGCGGCTTCGGAAGCTGAAGCTGCCGACTCGGGTGTTGCATGCGCTGGCCGCCGTTGGCGTCTTGGCTTTCTTCGTCCTCGTTGGCCTGGGTTTCAGCTATGTGAAAATGGCCTTCAAGGCCGCCGATTACGACAAACTTCAGGTCGAAAATACCAACCTTAAGATCCAAAAGAAAAATCTGGAAGTTGCCACCGTCAAGCTCGGCGAGAAGCTGGTTAACATCGAAAACCTGTTCGAAAAGATCCAGAACCTGGTGGAAAACGACAATCTGACGAAACGCGGCAAGCTGAACGTGCCCGCCGTCGGCGGTTCGAAGGTGGATTACCCGACAGCCGAGCTGCTTGGCTCCGGGAACCTGAAGAACGGAGTTGAGTTGCTGAAGGATCGAACGGCGGAGATGGAAACGCAGCTCACCCTGTTAGAACAGGTCGCCGAGAAAAAAGCAACGATTCGCCGGTTCACACCCACCATCTGGCCCGTCAAGGGAAACATCACCAGCCATTACGGAAATCGCGCCGATCCGTTTAACGGAGAGGCGGAGTTGCACCTCGGCCTCGACATCTCGGCGTTGTTTGGAACCCAGGTCCATGCGCCGGCCGACGGCAAGATCATTTACGCTCAGCGGAAGGCCGCATACGGAAACCTGATCATCATCGATCATGGCAACGGTTTGACGACACGCCTCGGCCACCTGTCCCGATTTAATGTGAAGGTCGGGCAGAAGGTTCGCAAGAACGACATCGTCGGCTACGTGGGAACCTCCGGCCGCAGCACCGCGCCGCATCTCCACTACGAAGTGCGGTTGAACGACCGACCGATCAACCCCAGGAATTACCTGCCACGGGGATAGAAGAGACAGCAGAAAGCCATATGCCAATGGGCCAATGGCATATAGCGTGTGTTAAACTCGTATATGCTCGATTGGTTCGGAAAGAAGTTTGTCGGTTCTCGCAACGATCGTGAGATAAAAAAGATCCAGCCCGTAGTTGCGAAGAT
>Ga0070707_100000842_pt1 | contig 30375 bp, 29 predicted proteins | sample KBSK5502metaG_FD_65468 | JGI IMG/M metagenome (GOLD analysis project Ga0070707, IMG submission 65468) | Corn, switchgrass and miscanthus rhizosphere microbial communities from Kellogg Biological Station, Michigan, USA - KBS K5-50-2 metaG | ecosystem: Host-associated > Plants > Roots >... | reverse complement strand
CCTTGTCGAGTACGACTATACTCCAGCCTGATTACGGGGGCTTCCGGCAGAGGTCTACTTTCGCACGAAGCGATTTCTTCTCGCAGCTCCGGGTTTTTTTTCGCGGTTTGTTGACATACGAGCTTTCCACCAAGCGCTCGCTCTCTGGATGCAACCGGGAACCGCTACTCGTCCCTTCATAGCTATTGCTTTATGTAGTTATTGGTTTCGTTCTCGCTCTGAGATGAAGGACAAATAAAAACGCCCTTCATCCCTGCTCATTAAAGGACGAAGAGCGATGTATTCAGCTCTCGTGGTACCACCTTTGTTCGTCGATGCCTCGCGGCACCAACCTTGTCGAGTACGACTATACTCCAGCCTGATTACGGGGGCTTCCGGCAGAGGTCTACTTTCGCACGAAGCGATTTCTTCTCGCAGCTCCGGGGTTTTTTTCGCAGTGTACTGACATATGGGCTTTCCACCAGCCGCCCATTCTCTGGATGCAAGTAACAACTGCTACTCGCCCCTTCAAAGCTTTTGCTCTATTCGGTTGTTAATGAATCTATAACACGTACATGGGCGAATTGTCAAGGATTGGTCCGAATTTCTCAGGGTTGTTACCAGCTTCTTTGCTTATAGCGCTCCGTTCAGATCCAGCGGCGGACGCTCGCCTTGTAGCGTAAGTACTGCTCACCGAACTTGCGTTCCAGGTAACGTTCCTCGCGATCGATGACGCCCTTTCGCATCACAAGCAGCACCAGAGGAAGCAGCAGCATCGTCCACAGCGCATTCACGATGATGCTGATACCTGTATAAAGCAGTGTGAGGGATAAATAGAGCGGGTTACGTGTAAATTTGAATGGCCCTTCGACTACCAGGGCAGTAGTTGGCTGAGTGGGGTTAACGTTGGTGTGAGCGCGTACCATCTTTCGAAACGCACTTGCAATAACTGCCACTGCAAGTCCAACCAGCGAGCCGCCCAGGACTACCCTTACCACACGAGGCATGAAACGAAGCGGGCGGACGGGAAATCGAGCATGTAATAGCAGTCCTACCGCTAAGGGAAGGGCATAGATCAATGGTGGCGGAGCTATAACCCCAGGGTTGTCCCGTGTTTCTTCTTCCATGATGGCCTCTCCATTTTTGTGGCTTTCTTTTCTATTGTAGCAGATGCCGGTGAGGATGGCTTTTTATCTTTGTAAGTTTGCTTCTTCTCCTGTTGGATGACATAATTTCTTCAGGATAAAATGATTATGCGGTTTAACAAATTCATCGGGATAGCGGAATAGCCAGCAAAAGGCCGATAATGGATTTTAACAAATGAAGCGGGAGAGCGGAACAGCCAGCAAAGGCCGATAAATCGGCGGTGTGCACGATAAATCGGCACCTACGGGTATCCGGGGTAGTTGCTTAAAACCCATAATCATTACATTTCATATAGCCATATCTTCTATGGAAAGGAAGATAGTTATGCCAATCATTCGCACACCGGATGAGCGTTTCCAGAACCTGCCAGGTTTTCCATTTCAACCACATTATGTTGAAGTCGACGGCTTGCGTATCCACTATCTCGATGAGGGTCAGGGCGAAGTCATTTTCTGTTTACATGGAGAGCCATCCTGGTCGTATCTCTATCGCAAAATGATACCTATTCTATCGCACAACCACCGCGTGCTGGCTATGGATTTTGCCGGATTTGGTCGTTCGGATAAATACACTGAACACGAAGAGTATTCCTTTATGATGCACCACGATACCGTCACCGGTTTTATCAATGCATCGGGACTTGAGCAAATAACGCTCGTCGTACAGGACTGGGGAGGCTTGATCGGGCTGACGGTGGCGAGCGAGATGTCAGAACGCTTTGCACGTCTTGTCATTATGAATACAGGCCTGCCGACGGGCGACGAGCCAATAGGCAAGGCCTTTATGCGCTGGCGAGAATTCGCGAGCAGCTCGACTGATCTGCCGGTTGGAACAGTGTTACAGAATGGTGTAGCGCAGGGTAACATAATTCCTCCAGATGTTCTCGCTGCTTATGAAAGCCCTTTCCCCGACGTGACCTATAAGGCTGGCGCGATGGTTTTTCCGCTGCTTGTACCCATACATCCCACCGATCCAGGGGCAGCCGAAATGAGAAAAGCGCGAGCAGCGCTCTCGCGGTGGGAAAAACCTGCCCTGGTCATGTTCTCCGATAAAGACCCGATCACCCGGGGAGGAGATGCCTTCTTCCGTGAGCTTATTCCCGGCGCTAAGAACCAGCCAGAGATTGTGATACATGATGCCGGCCACTTCCTCCAAGAGGACAAAGGCGAGGAGATAGCCCGGCACATTGCAGATTTTATCGCGCGCACGCCTCAAGATTGATTGCTTACCCGCTGCAGCGGCCGCTCCTGCTCGCTTAGCGCAAGCAGATCATGTACCTCTTCATCGCTCGTTTGGGAGAAGTCCTCGTACCAGTAACCAACCCCAAAGAACGGCTCCGGTGTGCTGGCACATACGATTTCATCTACCTCAGCCTTAAACTCATCGCGAACCACGGGAGCGGCTACAGGAACCGCAACAACGATATGCGCGGGATGCTGCTTGCGCAGCGCCGCAACTGCCGCGCGCATCGTCGAGCCGGTTGCCAGGCCATCATCTACGAGAATGATAGTCCGGTCGCGTACGTCTGGAGGAGGAAGGTCATCGCGGTACAGCTGCTCTCGTCGTTCCAGCTCTTTTTGTTCCCTCTCAGCCACCTCCTCGATGACACTGTCCGGGATAGCCAGCATGTGCACAACATGCTCATTTACGATGTACATACCACCTGTAGCGATAGCGCCCATAGCCAGTTCCTCGTGACCAGGCACACCGAGTTTGCGTACGACGAAGACATCCAGAGGAGCCTGCAGCGCCTTTGCCACTTCAAATGCGACCGGCACCCCCCCGCGTGGGAGCGCAAGAACAACTACATCCTTGCGATCAGCGTATGCTGTAAGCTTTGTAGCCAGTATACGCCCTGCTTCAAGTCGATCTCGATAGAGTATCATCCTCATTTTCCTCTCAAATCGACTCGTATCATCCTCCTGGCACTGTGATCGTGGTCAAGATGCAAGGTAGCGTTTGAACCACCGGCTCGCCAGCTTCGCAACCTTCTCCAGCGTGCCAGGCTCCTCGAAGAGGTGTGTCGCGCCAGGAATAATCTCGAATTGCTTTTCGCCTCTCAGCAAGGAGAAGGCCATGCGGTTCAATTCGATTACCTGTGTATCTTTCGCGCCAACTATAAGCAGCGCCGGCGCCTCAACCCGCGTAAGATATGAACTTGCCAGGTCAGGACGCCCACCGCGCGAGACCACGGCACCAACGGCAAGGGGGCGTTCAGCAGCCGCGACCAGGGCTGCAGCGGCACCGGTGCTGGCGCCAAAGTAACCAACCTTGAGGTCCCTGGTAACCGGGTTCACACTGAGCCAGTTTGTGGCTCCCACAACACGCTGGCTGAGCAGATCGATATCAAAGCGCAATTGACCTGTCAACCTGTCCCGTTCCTCCTCCTGTGGAGTGAGCAGGTCGATCAACAGGGTCGCTAATCCTGCCTCGCGTAATACCTGGGCGACGAATTGATTGCGTGGACTATGGCGGCTGCTGCCGCTGCCGTGCGCGAATAGCACGATTCCACGCGCATTCTCAGGCAGGTCCACGTTGCCTTCAAGCATGATATTGTCTCCGACCGGCACTTGATTTACTTGATTGTTCCAATCCGGTGTTCTGTCCATAGGTGCTGGATCTAGGGGCGCAATGAATTGCGCCCTGATAGATGCTCATACTACGCACATCCCTGACGCCCTCGCGGTTGTCCGGTACTACTTGATATAATATTGTTTACATGGTATAGCATACTTCATGGAGCATCGATAGACAAGTCAGCGGCTGCAGGTATCTTTTCGACCTGCCAGGACGTAATCTATGTAGACAAACAATGCAGATGTAGATGCCCGGTACGTTGTACCCAGATTGGGAGACGATCATGACGGAACCCTTGACCACTCCAGTAGTCCCGGAACTGGTTAAACAGAAGTTGGAGGCTTTCGAACGACTTCAGGACGAGTTTGAGGCTAGTTTACATTTTGTACAGAATATGCATGGGCAGTACCATTTCACCTCGTTCCCGGTTGCCGATTCGGTACGCTATCTACATGCACTCTGGGTATGTGAATGCAAAGATCGCTTGCTCAGTATTTTCAAGAACATCACCCGTTATGAAGGTAGTTACTGCCTGGAGCTTTTACGACGCTGGCAAGATGGAGATACCGCCAGCGTAGTAGATTTCCTTAATCGCAAACTGGACATGCTGCCATTTGTCGATATCACGCGACAGATCCACGAAGCCAGGTATCAACTCCAGAATGAAGGGGTAGCGCGGCGCCTGGAGCATGGAAGGGGCGTCCTGCTCAATCGCGGTAAGAATCTGATGCAGGCTCTGGATGCAATTTTTTCGTTGCCAGAGGATAAACTGGCAGTGGAGGTGCAAGCAGCGTGTGCTCACTATGGACATAGCACCGATCAGATCGAGAAACAACTGGCTGAGAGGGAGACCCCTCTCTATACCTATGTGCCTCACCAGCTCTTAGCCCGGCGCAATATGGCCCTGATGAATAAACTGGGCGTGAATGTCTTGATCAAGCCAGCGGACCAGCCCGGGGAGCGTTCGCAGCGCGTCCGCAAGCCGATTGAACCACCAGGCCCCTTTGCTGAACACGTGCTGGATGGATATGTGCCCTTACTACTGCCGAATCACAACAACGTTTTAAGACTGCGTTTCGTAGACCTCCCGGAGCGCAGTGTGATCAGTTTGTGACGGCTCCCCTGTGCTTTAGCACGGGGGTTCTGAGCGGTGCTTCCACGCTTCTACGTTTCCCTTTCTGGAGAGGAACAGCAGCTCTTGTGTGGCTTCGCTCCGAGAAGAGTTTTTCTGGCTGGTGTTCGGTTTATTAGAAGTGGAAAGCCCCGCACGTAGACTCAAGCCTGGAGAAGTTTCTCTACAGCCGAGATCGCCTTTGCGCGGCGCTCGTCCCATGTCCCACTCAGTAAGAGATACGGGAGATTGCGCTGCTCTAGAACTTGAATACAGAGATCCAGAAACTCCTGTCTTTGCCTTTGCTCGGAGAAAAAGCGCTGGTTGTCATCTATCCAGGGAACGTCAATATCGGTCACGAGATAAAGATCATAGCTCATCGCATCCGCGGCTTCATAGATCCAGGCCGGACAGGTGCCGAAGAGGACATTGCTCCAGATGGCAGTCGTGAGCAAACTGGTATCGCTGAAAAGCACGCGGTTGGCCTGGCGGGCCAGCGCCTGCTCGGACGCACGGTGTCCTCGCGCAATTTTCTCGATATCCTCATAGTCGCACCTGCCATCTTTGAAATCGAGCAGGCCACGGGCATATTCCTCCACAAAAACGGTCGAAAAATGCCGCGCCAAGTCAATCGTCAGCATCGACTTGCCGGTTGATTCAGGGCCGTGGATGCAGACTCTTTTCACAAAGTGCGGCCGGACAACCGGAGGGATGTACTGCCAGTATTGCATGGGATCGGAACGAATGAGCGTGGCCGAGATGGGCACGAGCGTTCTGGGATGATTGACTGGGATATATTGTATGCCCAGGAGTTCGGCTAACTTCCAGCCATAATCCTCCGAGGCGAAAATATAATCGGGAATATAGGGAAGGGAAGCGCGCAAGGTCGCTTCCCATATCTGCCAGAACTGTGGGTGTGTCTCTTCCGGATTTTCATCGTTCACATGGATCACCCGCGCATTGGGAGCCATCTCGCGTATCCAGGAAAGGCGTAGCTCCCCTGCAATTGCATCTGCGGGCCGCGTGCCAACAATCAGGAGCAGCTCATCGACATAGTTTTGCGCGAAATCAATCAGATATTGATGTCCAAGATGCGGAGGAAGAAATCTCCCCAGAACCAGACCTGTTTTCATGCGAATTTTCTCCTTGACTGTTGCCATGCTTTCACACCAAAGAGGCACATCACCAGGAAAAGGGCGTAGACCACGCCTGTAAGGTATAGACGTTCGTAGGCATACAATGGAATATAGATAAGATCCGCGATCATCCAGACGTACCAGTTCTCTACAAACTTCTTATTCAGCATATATTGTGCCACGATGCTCAAGGCCGTCGTGAGCGCATCCAAGAATGGCGCCGAATCCTGAATATGTCGCAGGTAGATAGTCATGCCGCAGGTGGCCAGAATGGTAATGAGTGCCAGAATCAGCAGCTCTCGCCCAGAGCTGCTTGAAACTTTTAATGCGGTTTTATTTTGCCCCCCACGCAGCCAGAGATACCATCCTTGAAAGCCCAGGAGAATATAGAGCACTTGCAGGCCCATATCGGCAAATAGACTTGCCTGCCAGAAGAGCACGCAAAAGAAAATATCATTGGCGATGCCAATTGGGAAGTTCCAGATATTTTCTACTACAGTCAGCCAGACCGTCAACGCGCCAGTGATAAACCCCAGATCCTCCGTAATTGAGAAAGGGATGACCTGCAACCACGAGCCTGTAAGCAGTACTACAGAGCCAATGGTAAAGAGGATGAGAAAGATTCTGTTTGTCTTTTTATGCATACATCACAGCAGAGAGAAAAATCTGGAGAAGCACTTTTCCAATAAGAGGTTGATTCTGCTACCATAAATGGAAATCCTTCCATCTAGTAGTAAGTCAGCAACTAATCCATGCAGCAATACATTAGCTGAGATAATATAACACATCTCTCTCTTGGTTTCTATGCTTCATCTAGTAGATGGAGATCGATTCTAATATTGATGTGTATAAATTTCTATGCTAAGATACGTGCGACTTCAAATAACGAGGAACTCTCATGAAACTTATATTTACGCCCGTTGACGAAGCGGACGCGCGCCAGATCATGGCCTGGCGATATGACGAGCCATATGCTGTCTATAACATGGGCGCCGATTTCGCGAATAGCGAGGATGGTTTCGCCGAGCTGTTGGATCGCCGTAGCCCACATTATGCTGTGCGTGACGAGCAGGGCGAGCTAATCGGCTTTTTCGGCTTTGGCACCGCTGCCCAGGTGTGGGATCACGATGAGCCGGCTCTGTATAGCGAGGACCAAACGATCGATATTGGCCTGGGCCTGCGACCAGATCTCACCGGCCAGAGCCTGGGTCTGGCTTTTGTGAATGCTGGCCTGGCCTTCGCGAAGGAGCAGTTTGCTCCCCGGCATTTCCGGCTCTTTGTCCTCCCATTTAACGAGCGCGCGATCCGCGTTTATGAGCGAGCCGGCTTCACGCGTACTGGCGTATTTATGCAGCAGAATGAGCATGGGGAGCGACCATTTGTGGAGATGCGGCGCGAGGCGTGATCCGCTTGCGATCAGACAGATCACGCCTCTGGCTTTTTTCGGAAAACCAGAACAATTTGCCGATGCTGTCCAGCAACGATACATGCTATATTGTAAGAGTAAACGTGGACCGACGTTTCTCACTTTCTGCTCTTACAACCAGTTCCTGTGCGAAGTAAAGCGTGAGCTAAAAACGATGCCTGCAAGCCCCATGGCTCGCAGGCATCAGAATACAATTCGTTTCGTTACGACGAAGCCCCGATCGGGGGCGTCGATGCCGGTCCCGGAGGAGGATTGGCCAGCAGTAGCAAAGCAGGTCGTGGCGGCTGTGAAAAATCAAAGTCCGCCAGCAGGTTGCCCAGTACCGGCTCGTTCTCCCGCACATCGGGCCGTGAATCAGGCCGGCCATCGGTCTTGGGATCGATACGCTGGCCACCGAGGAAATCGTCCTCGATAAACTTCACATACGCATCAAAGCTCAATGTCTGGCGGTCGATATATCCCTTTCTGGCATAGGGACTGATTACCAGGCCCGGCACGCGCAGGCCGTAGCCATTCTGGTCGACTTGAGGTGGCGCAACATGGTCGTAGAAACCGCCCCAATCGTCCCAGGCGAGGAAGATGGCCGTGCTACTCCAATCAGGACTCTGCATAAGAGCATTGATCAGGCCTGTTACATATGCCTGCCCAACGCTGACCAGGGCCGGTGGATGTTCGCTGTCCTTCCCATTCGGCACAACCCAAGAAACTGCGGGCAGGGTACCGTTTTTCGCGGCAGTATAAAATTGCGTGAGCGGCTGGATATTGCTAAGCTCGCCGTCTTGCCTGACCGTATCGAAGTAGGGCAGCGGATTCCAGATCTCAGGTGTTCCCGCGTGTTGCGGCTTGGCCTGGCAGAACATCGCGTCGTCTTCGCAGTCCGGTTGTGTGCCATCCGCCACATAATATCTCCAGCTCACATTTGCCTTGTGCAGCAGGTAGGTCAGATCGGTCCATGCATAGTCGGGTCTCTTCACCAGGCCTGTACTTTTGCCCTGCCCCAATGATTGAGGGTTTTGCAGTGCATTCTGGCAACTCATCGCGTTGCCTGGCTGGGTGCATTTAGCCGACCACTCCGACACCATGAACAGATGCTCAGGCAAACTCCACGAGGCGTTAGGCTCAAACATGTGATCCTGCAGCACGAACTGTTCAGCGTAGGTCCAGTAATTGGGGATTTCGCGTGCGTCGTGGTAGCCCATCACATCGGGCTGCTGCTGGTTCAAACTACAGGCGGGATCAAAATTGTTCTTGCATGCTTTTGTGCTACCTTTAAGCTCTTGCTGGATAAAGCCGTCCATCTTTCCCCCATTGATGTCGGCGACTGCATTACTCGCTCCGTGTGGGCCACCGGAATTCTTATCGTTTGGATCATGAAAGGGTTTCACACACTGGTTCGTCGCAGGGTCGGGCACGCACGCATTCGCGGGGATGCCGTCCGCACCCGGAAATGTGCCAAAGTACGTATCGAACGAACGGTTCTCCTGCATAATCACAACCACGTGCTGGATCTTGTGAATATCACCGCTTTGACTCGGGCTGGTGGAGGAGCCAGCGCAGGCCGCCAGGGTCGTTGTGGCAAACAAAAAAGCCAGCGCAAGCGAAAAAAAATTCTGTGCGCCTCTGGGTCTGCTGTATCTGAAAAATTTCATAGATTACCTTACCTGCTTTGGTTGCTATATTCACAGTATTACAAACAGAGCTTTTCAAAAAAATTCACCTGAGCGTCTTAGTTGGATATACTAGCAGGAAATTTTCAAGAAACGCTCAAGATACGCTTAGGATTTGCTCAGGATTATGCTTCAAGCAAGACGGCCTGCTTTGTGTTACTATAGGTTAGAGGAATTGAGACGGAAACGAAAGGAGCACAGCCATGAGCGAAAAACGATCCTGGGTTCTTGTTGCAGCCTGGTTTGGTACCATAGCCCTCATCGGACTGCTGAAACGCACCCTGGAACGGCAAAAGCCGTCTTAGCGAGCAGAAAAAATGCGGTGGGTAGATAACCCGCCGCATCCTTCACTCAACAGGAACTTCAAAGCCGCAGCTCTTTACCTCACCCAGCGCAAAAAATACGCGCCAGCCGCCCCCGCCGCAACAATCCCTTGTCCCCTTGACAGAAAGACAACTGTCGTGTACTATAACAACTACGGATATATCTGCGGATGATATATCCGTAACCAATATAATGTTTTGGGATATATAGTGCTTTCTCGCTCGTGGGAGATTTTATGAAGGAGACCGAACGCAGCCCGGAGGCGATGCTCCCGCTTACACCGGCCGTGTTTCACATCCTGCTGGCCCTGGCCGACAGTGAGCGTCATGGCTATGGCATTATGCAGGAAATTGCTGCGCGTACCAACGGAGCTATGCGTATAGGGCCGGGAACACTCTATGGATCAATCAAGCGTATGCTGGCCGATGGATTGATCGAGGCGTCGGATGAGCGCCCTGATCCTGAATTGGACGACGAACGACGTCGCTACTACCGGCTGACCAACTTTGGTCAGCGCGTTGTGCGAGCGGAGGCCCAGCGACTCGAACAGGTTGTGCGTATCGCGCACACCAAGAGGGTCCTTCCAGGTTCCGAAGCGATAGGAGGGGCATAAATGGAGACTTTTTCTTCAGAGCGGCTGATGATCATTTCAGAGCATCTCTATCGCTTGCTCCTCCTCGCCTACCCCGCGGAGTTCCGGCGAGCTTACTGTCGCGAAATGATCCAGACTTTCCGTGATTGCTGCCGTGAAGCCCTGCAGCAACGTGGACAATGGGGCGTGCTGCGCTTATGGGGCCTGGTGCTCTACGATCTCGTTACTACAGCTTTCACTGAACATGTCAGAACATGCATTGCTATGCTTAAACGTTTGTTTCTCAATACTACAGACACACTATTGACTATAGAAGGGAGTACAGCCTTGGTTACCCAATTTCATCTCAATGTTGCACAGCGAAGCGATGTTGGTCGTCAACGTCAAGTCAATGAAGATCGTATGCTCTCTATGATCCCCGAAGATCCGCAGGTCATGGCAAAGAAAGGCGCTTTATTTGTTGTTGCGGATGGTTTGGGAGGACATTCAGCAGGCGATGTCGCGAGTGAGATGGCTGTGAACACGGTGAAGGATGCGTATTATGCGGATGAGAACGATGAGGTGAGCGCCTCTTTGCTGCAAGCAATGAAGCGGGCAAACTCGGCCATTTATCAGGCGAATCAGTCGAAGAATCCCCCACCAGAAAAGAATCAAATGATGGGTACGACATGTGTTGCGGCGGTACTCATAGCTGATACCGTCTACGTTGCGAATGTGGGCGACAGCCGTGCGTATATCGTGCGTGGGGACCAGGTGATACAGCTATCACAAGATCATTCTATGGTTGCGGAACAGATACGCGCGGGATTGCTCACTCCAGATCAAGCTCGTGGGCACCCGCAGCGCAATCTGATCTACCGGTGTTTTGGGGAGAAGGCCGACGTCGAAGTAGACCTGTTCTCCGAAGCGGTGCAGGAGGGCGATTTGCTCGTGCTTTGCACCGATGGCCTCTCTAATCTTGTGAGCGATGAAGAGTTGCAGGAGATTGTACAGCGATTTGGGACGCAGGAGAGTGTGTATCGCCTGGTGGAACGGGCAAACGAGCACGGTGGGCCGGATAATATTACAGCGATCGTGGTACGAGTGTCGCTTGAAGAGAGCAAGGAGCTTCAAACTGTATGACTATTCGCGCTGTGATTCGATACTAACCAGAGATTAGTATATCGCAAGTGATATATCCGCTTTCGATATATCAAATCGCTCACCCTCTTGATCTGATAGTGCTGAAAGGAATGCGAGGTATGGCTATTCGAGCGGTTGCTTTTGATATCGGTGGAGTACTGGAAATCACCCCTCCGACTGGATGGGTTGAAAAGTGGGAAGCCCGTCTCCATCTGAAACCAGGGAAGCTGGATGAATGGCTCATGGACGTGTGGAGAGCTGGCAGCTTGGGGAACATTTCGGAAGAGGAAGTGGAAAAGCGCATAGGCGAGATCATGGGGATGGACCAGGGGCAAGTCGAGGCATTGATGGCTGACCTCTGGGAAGAGTACCTGGGTGAACTCAACGTCGAGCTGGCTGCCTACTTCGCCAGCCTGCGTCCGCGCTATCAAACCGCCATCATCAGTAATAGCTTTGTCGGCGCCAGGACCAGAGAGCAAGAGCGCTACCATTTTGACAAGATGACCGACCTCATCATTTACTCCCACGAGGTAGGAATTGCCAAGCCTGATCGGCGCATTTATGAACTGACCTGTGAGCGCCTTGGCGTGCAGCCAGCAGAGATGATCTTCCTCGACGATCGCGAGAGATCCGTAGCAGCTGCTCGCGAATTGGGCATCCATGCTATCCTCTTTCAGAACACCGCCCAAGCTATTGCTGATATTCAGGCTTATCTGGAGACCTACTTCTCTTAAAAACAGGGGGTGCAGAAACGCTCCTCACGAAAAAACTCACCTTGTTCGCACGTTTTTACCTGTGCTAGACAGGCTGGGCGGCATGGCTCTCGCGATCTGTCGCGTAGAGATGAGAACGCCATGAAAGGATGAGCTTTTGGAAGCATTGACGACCCATCTCGTGCTTGCACCAGATGCTTGCATCGACCTTCAATTGCACACCACCTACAGTGATGGCACATGGACTCCTGAGCAGTTGATTGACTACCTGGTGAGTGAACGGTTTGGCCTGGTAGCCATAACCGATCATGATCGTGTGGATATCGTCGCATCGCTGCAACATCTTGCGGCGGAAAAACAGTTGCCCGTGCTCGCGGCAGTGGAAATGAGCACGTTGTGGAAAGGTGAGGCGACTGACCTGCTCTGCTATGGGTTTGACCCAGAAAAGAACGAGTTGAACGACTTAGCACAGGATGTTTTGCGCCGCCAGCGAGAGAATACGAAGGAGGTCTATGAGAACCTCCGCCGGAAAGGCTATACCTTTCCGAACCCGCAAGAGAGCGTGAACGAGGGTGGAGGAGAGCCAAAGCCCTCCCATGAACTGATGGCACTCCTAGAAAAACCGAGCGCGCAGCAACCTCATGAACTGATGGCACTCTTAGAAAAACATGGCTATAGAACAGGAGCAACATCTCTCGGGGATTTGATCACTGCTGCTGGATTCTTTTTTGCGACGAACGACATTGCTGCTGTGGTTGATGCCGCTCATCGCAGTGGAGGCGTCTGTCTCATCGCCCATCCTGGACGGGGAGGGGAATTTACTCGCTATAATGTGAATTTGCTCGATGAGCTCCGCCAGGAAGTTCCCATCGACGGCTTCGAGGTCTATTATCCCACTCATACGCCAGAACAGATTGCTCTATATCTGGAGTACGCTCAAAAACATGACCTACTTATCAGCTCAGGTTCAGACTCACATGGCCCAGATCACAAGCCAATCAAATACAGGGCAGAACTGAGCCGAAGTCTCCTGGAACGTGTTGGTATCCAGATCAAGTAGAAGACTTCTCTCCATGCGACACGGGTTTGTCCGAAGTCTCACGAGTGAGGAATGTTTTGACCGCGTCCTCATAGGCTTGCGGGTCAGCATTCCACGCCTGGGCGTGATCGACACCGTTCATACGCTGGTAGGTGATGAGATCGGGTTGGGCTTGCGCGAAGGTGTCGCTCGAGACAATGGGAACCATGCCATCGGCAGTGCCATGAAAGAGCAGGGTCGGGATGGTTCTCTCGCGTGCCGGGCGCTCGTGATTGAGTGCCGCGAAATTGATACCCGCCCGAAGCGTCGCCGCCCACTCGACCACATAGGTAAACCAGTGCGGGAAGTGAAGCTTATGCATCTGCGTATCTATGGCCTTGTGCCAATCAAGTAGTGGTGCATCGAGAATGACGGCCCGTATCTGTGCAGTGTATGATGAGCGACGCAGGAAGGTCTCGACCATGCAGCCCCCCATTGACCAGCCATACAGCACAACATCCTGCGCACCATGGGCCAAGGCGTAGCGCACCCCGGACTCGACATCCTGCCATTCCGTGTCGCCCAGGTGATAGAGGTGATCGGGACTCCTCGGCGCACCAGCGTCGTTGCGATATGACAGCTGTAGCACAGGAAAGCCCATCTGTGCCAGCGTGGGAAGGATGCGCAGCCCCTCCTCGCGTGGGGCGTGGAAGCCATGCACGAGGAGAACCCAGGTCGTGCGCTCTCCCGGCACAAGCCACGCTGGCAGCGGTCCGAGTTCGCTCGGGATACGTACATCATCATAGGCCAGGCCCAGCGTGCGTTGGGGATCGCCCTGGTAGATAAAGATGTTCCAGTTCACGAGCAAGCCAGCAGACAACGGTTGTGTCGTTTTGATAATCCGGCGTGTCACCGTCTGGGTATCACTGGCCACGATCTTGCCGAGTATGGCGTAGTCATGCTGCCAGGCAATGCCAAAGATGCCATCATAGGCCGTCTCTACCTGGCGCGGGAGCGTGACCGTCTCCTCTGTGGCCCCGCTGAGGCGCAGCGTGACCACATACCATACATCGGTGATGCGCAGGAGCCTCCCCGCGCCGATCCAGCCTCCTATGCCGGTGAAGAGCACGAGTATGAGGACGAGAAGAATGAGTACATAGACGATGGTGAGCAAGCGATGTCTCCTTCTCTGGTAATGAAAACTGAGCGCAGCAGGTAGCGATACCTCTAGCCTGCGTGTAAAACTCACTCGATATACGCAAGTAGCTCTTCGGATCTCTCAGCAGTTCCGCTCTGGTGGTTCACACCTGCTCGTTTGCCTACAACACATTTCGCACATCCCCTCTTCGATCAAGTTTGACAAAGTCGCGAACTCGCAGTATAGTACAGGCAGTAAGAAGTACAATACTGTCTTACCTCGTTAGGTGAGGCGGCTGTATGAACATAGGCCACTGATCAGAAACGTCGAGAGACGCCAACGATCAGGCCAGGTCTCGTCGGAATAAGGCGGGACCCGAAGTGGCTGGATAGCCCTGGGCTATCTTACGTCGTACAGTGCCAAAGCTCAACTAGAGGGGGAAAACATAAAGCACATCGGTTATACCCCCTCTTGCCAGGGGGCATTTTTTATGGACACATGCCCCCACAAGGAGGTGTCCTATGAACAAAGTCCTTCGCTTCGCGGAGGCGGACGTGCTGGAAGAGAAACAGGTCTTCCGCGAGCAGGCACTCGCCCGCATTGGCATGCTCTGGCGCATCGTTGGTGACCTGGAACAGGACCCCGATCACACGGTCTCGGAAGAAGGCTACCTCTCTCAGTTGCAAGAGCACTTCAGTGACGACGAAGCCCGGGTGCAATTGGAAACGGTCATCGACTGGGGACGCTATGCCGCACTGTTCTCCTATGTCGAGGAGCGTGGCATCTTCCGTTTGGAAGCACCAGAGACATAGGAGGGGGCGTAATGGAGCAGAGCACCAAAGAGCAATCTCGGATGTCAAAGCATCCGAAGGCGCCACGCCGCCTGCACCGGCGGATCACGCAGCGTCTGCTGTTCTACCTGGGGATCTTTGGGCCGGGGCTCATTGCCGCCAATGCGGGCAATGATCCTGGCGGCATTGCGACCTACAGTAGTATGGGATCCCAGTTCGGTTATCAGATGCTCTGGGTGATGGTGGTCTTAACCGTCGGGATGGGCGTGGTCCAGGAGATGTGTACGCGCATGGGAGCCGTGACCGGAAAGGGGCTGTCCGATCTCATCCGCGAGAACTTCCCGCTGCGGCTGACGATGTTCATTATGTTCATCTTCCTGCTCGCCAACGGGGGAGTAATTGTCTCGGAATTTATCGGCATCGCCGCAGCACTCAACCTCTTTGGCATTCCCTCCTTGATCGGGGCTCCCTGTGGAGGCATACTTATCTGGTGGCTGGTCGCACGGGGGTCCTACAAGCGCGTCGAGAACATCTTCCTGGCAGTGACCTTTGTCTTCTTTGCCTACGTGTTCTCTGCTTTTCTTGCCAAACCCAACTGGAGCCAGGTGCTCTCTGGAACGGTCATCCCCACCATCCAACTCAAGGGGGCCTATATCCTGATGCTCATCGCTGCCGTGGGCACCACCATTAGTCCCTACATGCAACTCTATGTCCAGAGCGCGGTTGCTGAGCGTGGCATCCGTATGAGTGACTACAAATACGAGCGGTTCGAAGTCTATGTGGGAGCCATCTTCTCCAATACAATTGCCTTTTTCATTATTGTGTCCACCGCGGCGACCCTCTTCGTGGCAAGCAAGGGCGTGGGAGTTCCCATTGGCTCTGCAGCAGAAGCCGCCCAGGCCCTCGCGCCGTTTCTGGGCACCTTTGCCAGCCGGGCGTTTGCCATCGGCCTGCTGGGGGCAGCCCTCCTGGCATCCGGTGTCCTGCCGCTCTCGACGAGCTATTCGCTCTCCGAAGCGTTTGGGTTTGAACGGGGCGTGGGAAGAACGTGGCGAGAGGCCCCTTTCTTCTGGGGGCTGTTTACCCTCTTGATTCTGATCGGGGTCATAGTCGCCATGTTGCCGAATCTGCCAGTCATTCAGATTTTGCTCAACCTCTATCTGCTCAACGGCCTCTTGCTGCCCATCATTCTGTTTGCTATTCTGTACCTGGTGAACAAGAAACGGCTGATGGGGCGCTACACCAATGGCCTTGCCTACAATGTAGTGTCCTACACGCTCGCCATCGTGGTCAGTGGGCTGGCCATCCTCTACCTGCTCACCCAGGTCCTCTCGTTCTTTGGCATCCAGCTTTTTGGGTAAGCAGCAGAGGAGAGATAGTGCAGGGTGTTGTGCCATCGAGAAGGAAAACCGATGATCCTTGTCCTGATGATACTCCTTTGTAATGATCGCGGTCTCATGGGCTATTACGTAAATGGACGGGCGTACAATACAGTCGCCTGGGTCACGACAATCGTGATGACCGTCCTGACATTCTTGATTGTCGTGACCACAATCTTCCCGAACTTGTTTAGCGGGTAGCTCTATGCCCTCCACTACATCGTCGTCCAGCCTACTGTTGCCAGTTGCACGTTGGTGATGGAGGCGAAGACAGTGGGTGAGCCACCACTGAGCGAGCCGTACTCCAGCGTATACGTAGTGTTGGGTGGCGAACTGCTGATGATTTGAAGAACGTACTTCGTGCTATCACGTGACACATTCGACCAGGGAAACTGCGTAAACTGGTTGAATTCACCAGACGGGGTGAGACGGGTCGGATTAGAACCATCCGTTCCCACTTTCCACAGTCCGTTCTGGCTCGTATTCCCGTTTCCATTGCCAACAGTGAAGAGCAGGGTGTTAGCAGTAACAGCACGCACAGCAGTGAACGCCTGAGCTTGATTCACAAAGACATACGAGTATCCGGCGCCGCCTGTGGGGGAACGGTCCGCGATGACGCCGGGGCCACAGCAGGGTTCTTCGCCAGGGCCAGGGATAAGAGATTTGGCAGTACACTGGCTGGTGAAAAGGCTCTTTCCGTCAAAGCTGCTGTCGAAGTCCCAGCAGAAAGGTGTGGAGGTGGAAGCATCAAAAGCCACCTGCAGGTTTTGCACACTCTGATTGGGACCTTTGCTGGTGTCAAGAATAGCCACGCTCTCAGCGGGGGAATCCACGAATTCCAGTGCGACATAGACACGGGTAGTGTCCAGCCAGGTACGCGGGAAGGCAAAGGGGTTAATCGTGGCTTTCAGTTCTAACTGCACTACACCGCCGGCTACATTGAGCAGGTAGACACCTTGCGCATCTTCGAACGCGGCCAGTTGCTGGTTCGTAGACCACTGAACATGGGTCGGATTCCCACAATAGAGTGTCTGCAAGAACCGGCCGTCCATGCGTACCAGTTGCAGCTTACTCTGCCCCGACACCTGGGCTACGAACATCAGCCACTGCCCATTGGCTGAGACTTGCGCCTCGGAGATGGACGTGTTAGCCAGCTTCACAATCTCAACTTTGGCACCGGTCACAATGTCGTAGCGTTTCAAGGTGCCTTGAAAGGGTGTACTTTCATTGACGATATAGACAATGTTAGGATGGCTCCCAAGCGTCAAGGGAGGCATCGAGGCAGCATTGGCGGTTCCGGGGGCAGGACAGTTCGTCGTAATTGCCGGATGCGCTGCGCTGCGCGTGGCGCTGCTTTGAGCGTTCGCATGGGATCGTGGCGCGAATGCGACAAATGCGACAGACAAACATACAAGACAAACTACCAGGAAAGGAATCAGGATGCGAGAAATGCGGGGCATATGTTTCTCTCCTTTTGTACCCATGCTCATCAAATTGAGGAGGATACGATCTGACATCTACCAGGGTGCCGCTAATGGCTAAACGCTACAATGAAGATTTTTGGTAGGTGAATGGGGGAAGGTGTTGCTGGAGTACTTCGATATAAAAGAATGCGGCGTATATAGAACAGACGAGCAACCGCTCTCTGTTGCCCATAAAACCCTCAGCTTTGTAACCTCCTGCACTCTCCGGCGTATATTCCTTTGATGACTAACCTCTTTATACGAAATGGAGGCACAGCTATGTATCAACAACCGGCACCTCAACCGCGTGATGAACGCGAATGGCAATCCCCATCCTACTCAGATAGCGGAGCTAGTCCTCAGTATGGCGAGGGCTACAGGGCAAGCACCCAGTATAACGATCAACTGGCCGATGCAGTCGCGCAGAGATTGCGCGTGGAATTCAGAAGTGGATTGCAGCCTTCCAGGGGAGCCTCGTCCGGTCAGCGCCTGGCCCTCGCAATAGTTTCGCTAGCACTCCTGGTACCGCTGCTTAGCATCATTTTAAGCCTGTCTTCCTTCACTGCATTTTTTGCTGTAGTAGCAGTGGGCCTGGTATGTCTTGCCATCATCATCGTGAATATCGTGTTCAACATGGTGAACTGAATACAGCGGGCGAGTGTTACAATAGTAGCGGGTACATCTTATACTAATGCCGGTGATATTCCATGCCCTCACCCGGAGGCTAGACAAGGAGAACCTGCATGCTAGCAACTTTGAAGGACTATTTCGGTGAGAAAGTGAGCTTCGATCCGGCCATTCTCGAAGCTCATGGTCGAGATAGTAGCTATCCGGCAGTGCAGCCCCCAGAAGCGGTAGTCTTTGCCGAATCGGTAGAGGACGTGCAGAAAATTCTGGCCTGGTGCCGTACGCAGCATATGCCGCTGATTCCATTCGGCACCGGCTCCAGCCTCGAAGGGCATGTTACTCCCATCGCACCGGCAATTAGCCTCGATTTCTCCAGAATGAACCGTGTCCTGGATATACGCCCCCAGGATTTCCTGGTCGCAGTCGAACCAGGTGTGACGCGCGAGCAACTGGATCGCGCTCTTCAAGATAGCGGCCTCTTCTTCCCGGTAGACCCCGGCGCTAACGCCTCGCTGGGTGGCATGGCGGCGACCAACGCCAGTGGCACAACTACCGTCAGGTACGGCGGGATGCGGCAAAACGTCGTAGAGCTGGACGTAGTGCTGGCGAACGGCGAGGCTCTCCATCTCGGTCGTTCGGTGCGCAAGACCAGCAGCGGCTACGACCTCAAGGACCTCTTCATCGGTTCAGGCGGTACCCTTGGCATCATCACCCGCCTCGTGCTCAGGTTATACCCTGTTCCAATCTTTGTCCACACCCTGCGCGTCTTCTTTCCCGGCCTTGTAGAGGCTGCCGAAACTGCTTATCGCATCATGGCGAGCGCTCTTCCCGTGGCCCGCCTCGAACTGCTGGACGAACACAGTATCAAAGTCATCAACCGCGATCTACAGCGCAACTATCTCGAGAAGCCCGCGCTCTTCCTCGAATTCCACTCCTCCACTGGAGAAGCAATCGAAGCAGAGTCCGAGCTTGTGGATAAGATCGTGCGCGAGACCGGTGCGCTTGACATCAATGTAGCCAGACACGCGCAGGATCGTGCCGACCAGTGGGAGGCGCGTCACAACTTCTACTGGTCATTCGTGCGCAGCAACCCCGGCAGCGTCTTCTACACCACCGACATCGCGGTGCCTTTATCCAGGGTGCCCGAAGCAGTCAGCTACGCCCAGCAGCTTTTGACAGAAATGGCGCTGGAAGGGGCCATCGTAGGGCACGTCGGCGACGGCAATTTCCACACCCTGCTCGCCACTCCACCCGAAGAGTATGCACGCGCCGAGGCTTTCTCTGAACTACTGGTGAAACGCTCCCTGGAACTGGGTGGTACCGCCACGGGCGAGCATGGCGTGGGCCTGGTAAAGAGGAAGTTTATGGAAGCGGAACACGGTGCCGCGCTGGGGTGGATGCGACACATAAAGGCGCTCTTTGATCCAGAGGGGATATTGAACCCGGGGAAAATAGTGTAGGAAAGAGGGTATTGGAGTCCATGCCAGCAGAAGAGGCCAGGGCCATTACGCGCCGTCATATTGAGAAGGTCATTAACGAGGGCAACATTGCCGCGATAGACGAGCTGTTCGCCCCCACTGTCGCTTTCCACGATCCCGCCGCTCCCGGTGGAGATATCCGTGGTACTTCCAACCTTAAGCAATTCTTCACTGATCTCCATGCAGCATTCGACATGCGCTTTACTGTTGAGGACATGTTTGCAGAGGGAGACAGGGTGTCGTGCCGTTGGACAGGCCATTTTATACACAGGGGTGAGTTTGCGGGTATCCCTCCGACAGGCACGCAAGCAATAGTATCAGGGATGGGCATCTTCAAGATCACAGGCGGCAAGATCGCGGAAGTATGGGTGAACTCTGATACGCTAGGCCTTATACAACAACTGGGTGGTGATCTTTCCATGGGTTAGAGACCATTCAAGACCGCGTGCTGGCTAAGCTGCTCCAGTTTTGAATCGTCTCCTTTTCCCCCGTTACGTATTGCCTGGTTTATGATGGGAGTGATGCGGTCTGCGTCCCTTTGCCTATGTAGGGTACCAGGCGATCAGCGAGCTCGCGCAGTTGAAGCTCGCTTGAGGCCAGGTCCTGTGACACCGGCGCGTTGATTTTCAGTTCGGCACAGAAATCCGCCAGTTCAACGAGCCGTTCATGAATGATCACCCATGCCCCATAGCGATGAGGTAAGGGGTGGCTGCCCAGTCGATAGGTCTCGAAACTCGCGCCCGCCATCACTCCTGGCAGGTGGGGGCCGATGGGCAGCGTTGTAAGCAGGATGCCAATGGGCCTGATGACATTGAACATCATGTCGACACAGACATCGCTGAGCACCTTGAACTCTTCGCCGGTTTCGCCGCCGTGCAGGAAGAAACGGTTCAGCATGCTCAGCAGCGTTGCGTAGCTGGCGTTAAAGAGATTGGAAACGCCCGCTGTGAGAGGATCGGAGATCAGGTCTACCGGGCCAGTATCAGCGGGCTGGCGCACAAAGGCGGGTATGACCGGCCGCGCCGGCTCAAAGTTCGGGTCCTGCTGCTTGAGGGCCAGGTACTCATTGTAGATCTGGAGGAACTTGCCATAATGCGCCTGGCGCCAGTCACCCCTGGCTCCTTCCCCCTCTTCAACGATGGTTTCTATCGCCTGGGTCGCCGAGGCCAGGTCGGTGACCGGAATGAGTTCAGGCCATGCAAAGTACTCCTGTGTCGCCTGGGCCCGGGGTGGTCCGATGAAGATCTGTGGCTCGCCCTGTTTCTCGACCAGGTGCTGGAAGCCACGCTCAATGCCCCGATAGAGATGACCAACAGTGGCAAACTCCTCTGGTTCGGGCACAAGGTTCTGGCTGGTGATGATAACATGCCGCCCCAGCTCTTCCTGTACGCTCCTGCTCTCCAGGGTGGCAGCGTCTTCGCGCTCCATTCCCTCTGGCCGCTCAAGGTAAAGAAAGTGGAGCAGGGCATCCTTGCCAAAGGGCAGCAGCGCCACTTTCACCCCTGAGGGAAAATACTTCGACTGCTGCGGGAAGTTAGGACGGTTGAAGTGCGCGCTGGAGCCTATGGCTGAGAGCATGTTGCTCGCGAGGGCCAGGTGCAGCATCTCCTGGGCGGCCACTGCGGAAATAGCACGGTCCCAGCGTTTGATCGCTTCCAACTGATCTGCCGTGATGCCCTCGCTGACGTCACGCTTCAAACTGAAAACGGCGAATAAATACTCGCACATCAGCATATGCTCCAATTGCGAGGCTTCTCCAAGGAGGAAGAGTAATTCTTCCCGGTTCTCAATAACCAGCGGGTTCTCAATTGCCATAACAGTTCCTTTTCTCTGGTGATGCTTTATTCCCACGACGTTCTTCCGTAACGCCATCCTTTCTCACAATCCGCTTTGAGCATACATTACAAGGCCCGGTTCTGGCTACTGGAAGAAAGAGTAGGTCGTCCCTATCAAAATCGACAGTTGCCGCTATTCCCCTGGATTAGAGTTAAATCATTCTCATTTAACCGTGATGCCATTGGACGATAAACGTAGTACCGGCTTGATCAAGAGCAGATGTGACTGCTTTTGAAACCCCCGCATTCGTTTGCATTTGGAAGAGAACGTCCTGCGGGCCATCTGCTATAGGCTCTTTATTGTTGAGCTGGCAGAGGATACTCACCTGGCCAAAATTGGTTAACTGTGCTACATGACCTGCGTTTGTAGCGAGATTATCGATGATGGTCGGAGCCTCGACAATGCACTCAGCAATACTCGTATCAGAAACTCTCCCTGCTTGCGTCGTTGAGAAATGTACTCCTTCTTTGGGGGCATCTATGCTGAGTTGAAACTCGCCTTGCTGAAACGTGACGGTAGCTGTCACAGTATCACCAGCCTGCAGGGGCTGATCGAGCGGCACAGATGGAGCCGGAAACATCTCCCACCACATAAAATACAGGGGAGCCCCGGCCTGGCAATCACTATCTGTGCCAAGTTGAGCCAGCAGGCTCTGGTCTGACGCGCCGCTGGTCATGCCCACCCAGATTGCCGAAGCTGAAGTCTCGCCGGCAGAACACTGTGCTGGCGGAACCGTCCAGCGCCCGGTCACTTTTTGGTATGCCGCCGGCCTGGCAAAATTCGTAGCAGCGTAGCCAGCATAGATATCGTTGGGCTGAATTTCCACATACCTGACCATCCCTGTGCGAACGCCATCAGGATTTATTGCTGGTGCGCGTGCAACTCCACTATTCGTGTTGCCATTGAGTGTGAAGCCCAGGGTGGCCGGCCCGTTGTGGAAAGTTTCGTTCAGGGTGAAATCCCAGTCGCAAGTATAGATATCCTCACCGCTTTTAAAGGCGGTACAGATGGACAGCGGCGCTTGCCCGGGTATTGCCATCGTAAACCGCACTTCGTCGATGATGGCGTTTTGCGCAAACACATAGGCAGACAACTTCAAAGTTGTCCCTTGCACGGTAAATCCGTCTTCTGGTGCTATCCATAACCCTGTAAATGTTCCTGAAGGAATGATTAAGACAGTAATGTGGAACGAACCGGCATTACTGGCTAAGTGGGGCGCATTCATCCCAAGGAAAAGATTCCCTACGGTTGCTGGATTGAAGCCAACATGTGTTCCAACCTCACCTGCGCCACCATTGATACCAACACTATAGATGACTGAATAACAGGGCAGAGAAGGCTCCGGCATTGCCGGCTCGTGACAGGTGGAGATGCCCCCTGGTCCTGACTGTTTCCCACCCGGCTGCACGCTGGCAGAGCCAGAAGCAAAAATTTCGACCTTTTCGCCCGGCAGGAGAGTAATACCACTATCAGCCCCGGGTTCGCGAACGGAAAAATCGCCAGTGAGATCTCTAAGTCCCTGCTGAGCAGAGAGGTCAAGTTTGTGAATCACCGGTTGGGTGGGAATTTTTAAATAGATCGATGCAGAAGTTCCCAAACTCGCCTCATTACACCCTGACAAAAAAAATAGCATGACAAGCGGTATGTGCAGCAGGATCACACGGCAGGGTTTGTTGATAGAGATCATGCAAACCTCTCCTTTTACTCATCAGCCAGGTTGGCATAGGGGGTGTAATGATGATTTTACCAACCAAGATCGGGAATGTGTTGTCACCCTGAGCCCATTCGCTTCGCGAAGGGTCTCTCTCGACGGGCAAAGAGATCCTTCGCTGCGCTCAGGATGACAGTACCGACCAAAGTCGGCACACTTCATTATTACACTCGCTACGTATGCCTGAAGGATAGCGACTGAACTGGATTGTACCTATTTTTTAAACACATCATACTGTATTTGGGGAGAGCAGGCAAGGGGTCAGGGGTGTCGTCCCCAGGGCCTGTTGAGCGGCCCAGGCATTCCCTTATCGATGCCTGGGCCGCGTGTCATTGCTGTTACGAAATTGGCGTAGAGAACTTACCGGTTTAGTACCTTGAAGGCCAGTTGACGCCCTTTGCCCTGTCCGACGGCCAGCGCAAACCACAAGCCTGAAACAGCGTCTACCAGGCCAACCTGTTCGACGCCGCCCAGGTAAATTGGCCGGAGTCCTATGTCCGAAATCAACTGCTCAACCGCCGCACGAGGTTCACCGTCAGTACCGCAGAAGAAGAGATCAGCAGGTACGCCGTCAAACAAGGGATTGGAGAAGTTCTCCCACCCAAGTGTATTGAAAGCCCGGTAGATGCGCGCGTGAGGTGTGTGCTGCTGCAAGGCGGCAAAGCTATTAAGCGAACTGGCTCCCATTTTATTGGCCGTGTCGATGATAATCCTGCTGTCGAGTTGCTCTGCGTATTGCGCAATCGTTGCATCCATTGCCGTGCCAGGTATGGCCATCAGCACCACATCTGGATTGGTGGAGAGGGCTTCGGCAACTGTAGCAATCGTTGCGCGCTCGCCCAGCTCGCTGCGGAGCTTCCGCGCATTCTCTCCATTGGGGTTGCTCACTCCAAAGACAACCTGGTGTCCGCCAGCGACCCACTTGCTCCCAAGTGTGCCTCCAATATGACCCGCGCCAAGAACAGCAATCTTTCTCGTTGACATGCTTTTTTCTCCTGAAATAGGTGTCCTAGAAAATGAACCTCTGGCCCATTCGCTTATAGCAACATGTGGAACCAACCATTTATTCTCTGAGGCATACGCTAAAAAACCTGGGTGTTGTCCCTGTGATCGGGCGATAGGCCATTTGGCGTATGTCCTGTGCAGGATAGACGCCACGCGCTTCTGTTTTATGCTAAACTATGCATAAGAGTGCGATGCTAATGTTGTACAGAGATCAGTGTGGAAGAGTCGATATGCCAGAAGAACTACAAGGAGACGAGTTGTCACAAGGATATGGGTCACCAAAGCCCATTCCCTATGTGCCCTATGCGTCATCACCGCAGCTTCCTGGCGTTCCGTCATACATCGGTTCGGGTGAAGCAAACGCTCTCCCCCCTGTCCCACCCGTCCTCTCATCACCGCCGCAGGCGTCTATTGTCTCGGGTGGCTCCTCTGTACAGAAGAGGAGCCGGCAAGGACGCTGGATCACGATAAGCATCCTCGCCGTATTGCTCCTCGCTGCTGTTGCCTCCTTCTTCGTCATTAGATATGTCAACCGCTCCACACCTGATAAAACCCTTGATGCCTTCTGCAACGCCTTGCAGCAGGCAGACTACCGGTCCGCCTACGACCAGTTCTCTGCAAATTTGCAGCATACAGTTTCGGAAGCAGCGTTTGCTGCGGCCTTCTCTAAAGACAAAGTTACTGCATGTACTCATGGTACGACTGGCGATTCTGCCAACAGCGTCACAAACGGCCTGAAGCTCGTTCACGCTTCTAAAGGCATAAATAATGACGTTGTCACGCTCACTAAGGACAGCAACAGTGACTGGAAGATCGATGACATATACAGGCAGACGTGAAACCGTTACTAAAACCTACTGTTAAGTTATGTTATCGTCAGCTTTCGTCCGTCTTAGCCACACAAGCGGAGCATAATCGAAGTGGTATACGACGAACGAAGCTTGACTGATATACGCCAACCATTGCAGTAGATCCTTCCTGATGCGATCAGGTGGCCCCGAGAGGCCAGCGGCGGTAACCGTAGCGCCGCCCGCGTTCCGATATACGAAACGGGTTGAAGAGAGGTGTGCAGAATGGAAGGATGCACCACTTTGCCTGTGGTTTGGGCATGACGAATCAGGGCTGCTCCTAGTCGGGCAATATTCAAGGAAGCCGCATAATCTCTGGACCCATTCCACAGACATGCGGGATTGGAGCAGCAGAGCCAGGCTCCCCAGTCAACGATGGTGTTCCGATCGCTCGGCGAGGTGTAGGTGTTGGCGGGCTTGCCACAGCGGGGGCAGACATGCGAGGTCTGTCGAGGTTGTTGCCACTCCAGGCGCACTCCAGCAAGAAAACACTTGTAGCGCAAGATTCGCCACAAGGCTCCGCGTACCTGCGCATTGTTGCGCCAATTTCTCCAGCGCCCTTTAACTCCTCGTCCGCGCCCAGCCGACTTCATGGACTTGAGGGACTCGCCTGCGATCAGTTGGCAGTTGAAGACGGTGGAGAGCACTAATAAGATGTTGGCCGCCAGATGTCCCAAATCGTTGTTTCTGGCCTCGTACTTGCGCCAACAGCGGGCAATTTCTCTGCGCAACACCACGAGTTTTTTTCTCGCTGGCTCACTTCGAGGATCACCTTCTGGAAAGCTGCCTCGCTGGGCTTCCAGCGTAGCTACTTTCTTCTTGAGGAGATCGATCTGCCGCCTCGTGCGGGCTTGTCGTCCATCAAAGCCGCCTGTGTCTAAGAAGAAAGGGCGTCCGATCTGATGGCCATCCAGGTCAACCACCGTGGCGGTCACCAGCGTCCTCACTCCCCAATCGAAGCCGAGAACGGACTGCATCTCTTCCCATGGCGGTGGTGCTTCGACTACCACTTGCACGATGAAATCGAGGACAGCGTAGCGTGTCCCATCGGCTTCACAGACCTCGCGTAACGTCGGCGCAAGGGCTTCCCCCTGTTTCAATCGTGCAAGGACAGGATCAGGCAGAGGCAGTTGCATCGTCTTCTCACGCCACGTGCGCGACCAGGCGCCCAGGCTATCGGGAGAACGGATGGCGAACGTGATCGTTTTCTGCTCCAGATCCAGGGACATCCGATAGGATTGGCCCATCTCGGGACCGTCATCGCCAGCATAGGGCAAGATGCCTGTTTTCAACACCGGGATGGTCTGCATCTCTTCGTAGCTCTTGGGGAAACAACCATTGGCCAGATAGAAATTACACGCTTGTTCGATCAGGCTTTGCAGTTCAACGGCGTTGCCTCCATCAGAGTTTGCCTCTCGCAGAACACTCAGAGCTTGCTTGATCGCTTTCCGATTCTTACCCGCCTGCTTGGTCTCAGTCTTGGGCTGGATCATTCCCTGTTCGAGAATGGGCAAGATCAGCAGAAACTGTTTCTTGCGCTCAGCCTGTCCACGCAAGATGCGGCCTGCCTGCTCGGCTTCGCACCTCCATTGCCGATGACCGTGAGCCGCCGGTGGCTCGATCATCTCCTCCACCTGTTTGTATGCATAGGCGTTGGTGCGCGTTCCAAACTCGTCAAGTCGTGGCCACAAGGAGGTAATCACGGTATTGATCACCTCCCTGGATACATCCAGGAGGCGAAGTGCATCCGCCTGGGCTTCATCGGGTAAGCGCAACGGATAACTTAGGGCTTGTTGATCACGGCCTGAGCGCACTTGAGTAGTTCCTTTTGCTTGTGTGTGCGAACGCATTCCATATAACCGACCAGAAAAATATCTCTTTCCTCTTCTTCTTTCTTCTCCCCCACATTGTGGAATGGTAGCGCAACGTGGGGTGGATATCCGGGCACTCCATGACCGGGTAGCCAGGATGTCCTAGCCGCCTGGCACGTAGGGTGATCGTGTTGCCCAAAAGCGCAGCTTCAGTAACGCACGTGTCTCGATGGCCTCGACCAGCCCGGTCGTCATGCCGAGCTGCCGACTCACCTCCGTGTAGGGAAGCGGAATGTCCTCTACGTTGTAGGCACCTGTTAGTCCAAGCTGGTCACCGTTGGGTTTCTCATATAGTGGACGTGCCTTTTTTCCAGGCGTGGATGGAACATCCCAATTTCCATATGATCAAGTAAGACGACTTTCCCGACTGGCCAGTCTGCCGTACAGCAGTTCATTTTCTTGCTGGAGTTCTCTCACTTGTTGTTCGAGGTTCTGAACACGCTCTTTCAGACGCGCAATCTGTGCATCCTTTGCGCTTTCGCTCTTGCCTCTGGGCGAGAGCGTAGTCATCGGTCGTGGTACTGGCAATACGCTCCTAGTCGGGTAGGTGCCATGATAGCGCAGTATGTGATCTCGAACAGCCTGACGACCAACGCCGAACATGTCGCCAATCTGCCAATAGGGATAGCCCTTGTTATCATGAAGTTCGTGCATTAGCTTGACATCCAACTCATCGAATATCTTGGCAAGCCTCGGCTTACTTGATGCAGGCTCAATGCCGTGTTCCTGCCAGTCTGTGAGTGCATCCTGGTACACCTTATAACCCTCGGCTTGATCATTGAAGTAGCCAAGAGAATACTGCTTTTTGTTGATGACCAGGCGCACCTGCCACTTCCCCCACCGCTTGTGCCAGGTCAAGCCTGGGTACTCTGAAACCGGCGTATTCAATTCGCCGTTCCTACGTGCATCCGAGCTCTTGCGTTGTTCGCTGTTATTAGCGTAGCGCAAGTTGCTCCTACGGTTGTCAATGACGTTTGCATACGACCTACCGTGAATATGATCTACACTGCAACCTTCAGGTGGCTCGCCGAATGCGTGTGATGCAATCAGTTGATGCATCGATCGTGATTTTCCCCCAATAGTGGTGCCCGCCCGCCAGAGTCTATTGTGAGTGGCGTACTGGGCACACCAAGTGTGTTCGCCTACTATCTCTGCCTCACTGGCATCTATCAAGGCGAACATACCTTGAGTCAGGCGCACCCAGGCAAGGTCACCTTCAACGATTGGCTTTCTATCTGGATTGCTCAATACAAAGTCCGGTACTAAAGGTCTGTCGATAGTTGTTTCTGCCATTGGATCTGTCTCCTTAGCTGTTGAGCTATTGCGAAGCTCATCTATAAGCACATAGAGAACCTGTTCCCATTATAGAACAATTGTTTGATACTCTGTCGGACTATCGCCCGGATGCGGGGGGCTAGCTGGTTTTATCTCCCCTTGGGTGTCTTCTGCTGCCACCCTGGCCCCAAAAACCGTCAGAATCGCATTCTGGCGCGTTCCTGCTTTTTGTAGGAGTTTATGCTCACTCACTTGAATGAATTGCTCAGGGTGACATCGCTGGCAGCCGTGCTCGAGATAGGGACAGAATGCTGAGCTACTACCCTGCCTGTCACGTTCATATTTCGTTCGCATTGGTTGTGACTTTCGGGCCCTTCACCAAAATAAGTGAGCCTGCTTGCTACGAATGACAAAAGAGATGAGATCATCTGCACGTACTTGAGGTAGCACCATGGTCAACGACTGCATTCCTCGCCGGGATATGTCAGTCCTCTTCCCTCTGAGTTATAATGGAAGTAATTTTCTCGTTCTCCTGCTCGACGAAAGCAGCAGGTCAAGGTCAGGGTGAGGACCTTCCAGTAAGGAAGCGTTCCTCTTCTCTTGATCGAGAAGGTTTCAACAGATGGTGCTCTTTTGCCTGGACCACGAACAAAGGCACGCCATGCTCATGTGACGACAGGAAGGACACAGGAAAGTACCATGCCAAGAACAAGAGAGGTTGATGCGATTGAACAAGCATTTTTTCATGCCTGGATCGTGGATGATATGATCCCGGATGAAGAGCGCGAGGCACGCATGCGTTCGTTTCAGCAGTGGTGGGGAAGCTTCGAGATCGACGCGTTCAAGCACGCCTTGCACGAAGGCAACGAGGCGGACCGACTGGTTGCTTTGTTTGCGCTGGGCTATCTCGCGTATGAAGAGACACACGAACTGCTGATTCCTTTTCTGGCTTCTGCGGTACGCAAAGAACGCTGGGCAAGCGCGATGGTGTTAGGAGACCACCAGGATGAACGAGCCTTCGCCTTGCTGGGACAGCTGCTGACGGACCAACTGGAGCCCTTTTCCCCAACTGCTGATGAGCAAAAGGTCATGAACATGGTCCTTCAGGCAGAGAGGCAGGCAAAGGAACTGTATGGCACCCCCGCCGCTTGGAAGCGTCTCGTTCATCCAGGCCTGGTTCAAACCTGGGGCAAAATGGAGGTGTACCGTGATGAGTACACGTGGTACCTGAGGCATCGGCAAACGATTACTAGTATCCTGGCAGCCTGGAACGATCCACGGGCCATCCCCATGCTTCGTCAGACACTGCAAACATGCTGGAACATTGAACCGCGGACCCGTGGTTCTTTGCAAACCCTGCACGAGCTGGAAGACCAACTGGCCTATACCCTTGGGCAGTTGGAAGCCTGGCAGGCGCTGGAGGGGTTGGAAACAGCGGGACTCCCCCCGTCGCGTTTCAAACTGGCACGGATGTTTCTGGTCTTTGGAGCGCTTCGGGTGAACCTGCAACTTTTGTATCAGGGCAGTATTACGCTACTCATCAGGAGCGGGACCATTGACGCCGGCCAGGTAACCAAGGTGTTACGAGAACGATTTGGCCTGGATGAATATCTGGCCCGAGCCAATCTCAACGTGTTTCAGCAATGGTATCAGGAACGCGATGACCTGTGGCAATGGCAGAGGCGTCTTTTGCGTGATGAGGTTGAGGAGCTTTCGTGGCCCCCTGAATCTTCCAGGGATGAATGGACCAGTCCCCAAGAAGGCGAGCAGTTGGAGGAGATCCCACCCACATCCCCAGGAGAACAGCCACATTCAAGAGGTCCGGTGATACCGATACGCAAGTTGTCATGACCGGCAGGGGAGCACAATGGGATGTGCAGGATACCCAGTTGACTCTGCGTAACATATCCTAGCCCTGCCTCTACTTGAGTGGGTAGGAGGTGACGCGCGAGGAGAAACACGAAGCACACACAAAAGATCAGAGAGACCTGGCGAAGGTAGCTGTACCGATCAGATTGCATTGAGCAAGCGTATCGAGGACCACAAGCAGCGCCAGACCAACCGAGTCGGCCAGGAGCATTTCTTGTTCAGGATCACCTCCCCTCTTGTGGTTTGCTATTGGCTCGGAGAGCGAGGTTTCCA
>Ga0070707_100000839_pt1 | contig 30414 bp, 25 predicted proteins | sample KBSK5502metaG_FD_65468 | JGI IMG/M metagenome (GOLD analysis project Ga0070707, IMG submission 65468) | Corn, switchgrass and miscanthus rhizosphere microbial communities from Kellogg Biological Station, Michigan, USA - KBS K5-50-2 metaG | ecosystem: Host-associated > Plants > Roots >... | reverse complement strand
GCCGGCATCGTCGGCAACAGCATGGCGTACCACCTGTCGCGCCTCGGCTGGACCGAGCTCGTCCTGCTCGAGCAGGGCCCTCTTCCCAACCCCGGCGGCTCGACGGGCCACGCCTCGAACTTCATCTTCCCCGTCGACCACTCGAAGGAGATGACCACGCTGACGAAGGAGAGCGCCCGCCAGTACGAGGAGCTCGGCCTGGCCACGATCAGCGGCGGTGTCGAGGTCGCGCGGACGAAGGAGCGCCTGGAGGAGCTGAACCGGCGGATGTCGTCGGCGCTCTCCTGGGGCGAGGAGGGCTGTGAGCTGCAGACGCCCGAGCAGGTGGTCGAGAAGGTCCCGTTCGTCAACGCGGACGTCATTCTCGGCGGCTTCTATACGCCCGGAGTCACCGTCGTGGACCCGCTCCGCGCAGGGACGCTGATGCGCGAGTACGCGCAGGAACGAGGCGCGAGCGTGGCCGCGAGCACCGAGGTGACGGGGATCGACGTCGAGGGCGGACGCGTCCGCCGCGTCCACACGGACAAGGGCTCGATCGACACGGACTACGTGTTCGTCGCTTGCGGGATCTGGAGCCCGCGCATCGCGCGCATGGCCGGGGCGACCATCCCGCTGACGCCGGCCGTGCACCAGATGATCAGCGTCGGCCCCATCCCGCTCTTCGAGGGGACGCCGGGGGAGATCTCCTTCCCGATCGTTCGTGACGTGGACACCAACATGTACGAGCGCCAGAACGGCAGCGACATGGAGGTCGGGTCGTACGCCCATCGGCCTATCCTCCTCGACCCCGACGAGATTCCGTCGATCGAGGAGGCCGCGCTCTCGCCGACGGAGCTGCCGTTCACGTCGGAGGACTTCGATCCGCAGCTCGAGCACGCACTCGAGCTGATGCCGGAGATCCTCACGGTCGAGGGGGCGGGTATCAGGCATGCCATCAACGGGCTGCTGTCGCTCACTCCGGACGGGATGCCGCTCTTGGGAGAGACGGAGGTCAAGAACCTGTGGTCGGTCGCGGCGATCTGGATCAAGGAGGCTCCGGGGATCGCGAAGGCCGTGGCCGAGTGGGCAATCGAGGGCGCGCCGGAGACCGACCTGCACACTGCTGACGTCGCGCGCTTCTATCCGCACCAGCGCACGAAGCGCCACGTCGACGCGCGCTCCTCGGAGGGCTACAACCGCACCTACGGGATCGTCCACCCGATGGAGCAATGGCTGTCGAACCGCGAGGTGCGTCTGAGCCCGTTCTACGCACGCGAGCGCGAGCTCGGCGCCGTCTTCTACGAGACCGCGGGGTGGGAGCGGCCCTGGTGGTACGCCTCCAACGAGCCGCTGCTCGAGGAGTACGGCGACCGCGTGATGCCGCGCGAGGCGGAATGGGAGTCGCGCTGGTGGTCGCCGATCATCAACGCCGAGCACCTCGCGATGCGCGAGCGCGTCGCGATGATCGACATCTCGGCATTCGCCGTCTTCGACGTCGTCGGCGCCGGCGCCCTCGACTACCTGCAGCGCATGGCGCTGGCCGAGCTGGACGTCGCGCTCGGCCGAGTCGTCTACACGTCGATTCTCGACCGGCACGGGGGCTTCAAGGCCGACCTGACGATCATGCGGCTCGACGACGACTTCTTCCGGATCGTCACCGGCGGCCTCGACGGGCCACGCGACAGGAAGTGGTTCGAGGACCATCTGCCCGCGGACGGCTCCGCCGCGCTCGACGACGTGACGTCCGCGTGGTGCACGCTCGGTCTCTGGGGGCCGAGGGCGCGTGACGTGCTTCAGTCGACCACGAGCGCCGACGTCTCGCACGAGGGCTTCCCGTTCGCGCGCTGCCGCTGGATCGACATCGGACCGGTGCACGCGCTCGCCTCGCGTATCTCGTACGTCGGTGAGCTCGGGTGGGAGCTCTACGCGCCGATGGAGCAGGGCGCGGCGATGTGGGACACCGTGTGGGAAGCGGGCCGGCCGTTCGGAATCGTTCCGTCGGGCATCGGCGTCTACGGCACGACCGGCCGCATCGAGAAGGGCTACCGGCTGTACGGGGCCGAGCTCGAGACGGAATACAACGTCGTCGAGGCCGATATGCAGCGGCCGAAGGTGAAGGACGCCGACTTCATCGGCAAAGAAGCGCACCTGCGCCACCGCGAAGAGGAGCCGGCCGCGATCCTCTGCACGCTCACCGTGGACGACAATACGTCGCCGTCGAACGGCAAGAAGCGCTACATGGTCGGCCGCGAGCCGATTCTCACCTCCGCCGGCGAGCGCATCGTCGACCGCAAGGGCCGCAGCTCCTACGTGACGAGCGCGGGGTCCGGGCCCTCGACTGGCAAGCACGTTCTGCTGGCTTATCTGCCACCCGAGCACGCCGACGAGGGAAACAAGCTGCTCGTGCAGTACATGGGCGACCGGTACCCGGTCACCGTTGCCGTCAAGGGCAGCCGCTCCCTCTTCGACCCGGAGAACACCCGGGTTCGCAGTTGAACGTCCTCGTCTGCGTCAAGCGCGTGCCGGAGACGGGGGCGCGGATCACTCTCACACCCGACGCACAGGCGATCGACACGAGCCTGCTCGGCTTCACGATCTCACCGCACGAGGAGTGCGCGGTCGAGGAGGCGTTGCGGATCGTGAAGGCGCACGGCGGCTCGACCACCGTGTTGACGCTCGGCCCGGCGGGCGCGACCGAGCAGTTGCAGAACGCCATGGCGATGGGAGTCGGCGCCGCGGTGCTCCTCGAGACGGATGGGCAGGACTGGAACGCCGAGGCGACAGCCGACGCGCTCGCGGCGGCCATCCGGACGAGGCCGGAGCCGTTCGACCTGCTGCTGTTCGGCAACGAGGCCGCGGACACCGGCGACTACCAGGTCGGCGTTCGCGTCGCGCATGCGCTCGGGCTTCCGTGTGTCACGGGCATGAAGGGAATCGCAATCGAAGACGGCCGCCTGACCGCGCGCCGGGAGGTCGGCGGCGGTTGGGAGATCTTCGAGGTGCCGCTGCCGGCGGTCGTGACGGTGAAGGAGGGACTCAACCTCCCGCGCTACGCGTCGTTGCCGGGCCGACTGCGCGCAAAGAAGACGCCGATCGAGCGGTTCGAGCCGAAGCCGCGCGAGAGCGCGCTCGTGACGACCGGGCTCGTCGTGCCGCCGGAGCAGGAGACGCACGTCGAGATCATCGGCGGCGGCCCGGAGGCGGCGTCTCGCGTCGTCGAGGTGCTGCGCGAGCTCGGACTGGTCGCGTGACGATCGCCTGCCTCGTCGACGACGATCCGGTCTCGCTCGAGGCGCTCACGTTCGGCGCCCGGCTCGGGGACGTCGAGGCGGTCGTCTTCGGCGCCATCGAGGTCGACGGCTACGTCGCGCATGCGCGCCGCGTCGTCCACGAGCGGCTTGACGAGTACGCCCCGGAGGCGTGGGCGCAGGCGATTGTCGAGCTGGCGCCCGACATCGTTCTCGCGCCGGGAACCGACCGTGGTCACGAGGTGCTCGCGCACGCGGCGGCTCGACTCGGCGTTCCGCTGGCGGCGAACGTCGTCGAGGCGGAGGCCGACGGAGACGCCTTGCGGCTCACGCGGCAGCGCTGGGGTGGCAGCCTGCTCGAGGAGGCGACACTCACCGGCACGCCCAAGCTCCTCACCGTCGCGGCACACGCGGTCGAGGCCAGGCCTGCGGGCATGGCGACGACGGTGGAGGACTTCACACCGACGCTCGGCGACGAGCACTTCGTCGTTCGCGTCACGCGCCGCGAAGAGCCGACCTCCGGAGCCGTTCGACTCGACACCGCGCGGGTCGTTGTCGGCGGCGGCCGCGGCGTCGGCAGCACCGAGGGATTCGAGCTGCTCGAGGAGCTCGCCGATCTCCTCGGCGGCGCCGTCGGAGGGTCGCGGGTCGTCACGAACCTCGGGTGGAGACCGCATTCCGACCAGGTTGGGCAGACGGGCGCGCGGATCGCGCCCGACCTCTATATCGCGTGCGGCATCAGCGGCGCGATCCAGCACATCGTCGGTTGCAGGGCCGCCAAGCGGATCCTCGTGATCAACAAGGATCAGAGTGCACCGATCGTCGCGCGCGCGGACTGGGCCGTGATCGGGGACCTCCACGAGATCGTGCCCGCGATCGTCGCCGAGCTCCGCAAGGAAGGGGTCTGATGGAGTCGTTCTTCTGTGGCCGTTAGGGAGCTCAGCGTCGGCGCGTTCCTCGAGGCCCTCGGCGCGCGCACGCCGGCGCCCGCGAGCGGGGCCGCGGCCGCCCTCACCGGAGCATTCGCCGCGGCTCTGGTCGAGCTCGCTGCCCGGTTCGCCGACGACGAGGCCGCGGTCACGCGTGCGAAGGCTCTTTCGTCACGGCTGACGCAACTCGCCGAGGAGGACAGCGCTGCCTACACGGCGTTCATGGAGATCCGAAGCGAGGAGGCGCGGCGACTGACGATCGAGGTGCCGAACGAGATCGCTGCCAGCGCCGGCGAAGTCCAGCAACTCGCGCGGAAGGTCCGCGCTCAGCTGACGTCGAGCGTCGCCGCCGATGCCGAGGCCGCCGAAGAGCTCGCTCGTGCTGCGGCCCGGGTCGCGCGCCGTCTGGTCGAGCTGAACGCCTGAAGCAGCTCTCGACCGCGATCAGCGGCCATACACCTGGTCCGTCTTCGCGGCCATGATGAAGTCGTTTCGATGCAGGCCCCTGATCTTGTGCGTCCACCAGCTGACCGTCGTTCTGCCCCATTCGGTCAGGAGCGCCGGGTGATGCCCTTCCTCCTCGGCGAGCCGGCCGACGTCGTCGGTGAATTCCAGCGCCTGCGCAAAGTCGTCGACCGCAAAGACGCGTGTGAGCCGCTTGATCCCGTCGAGCTCGATGATGTCCCAGTCGGGGACCGAGCGATGCAACTCGGCGATCTCGTCAGCGGTCGCCCTCGGGGTGTCCTTCCGACACGCGACGCACGTCATCCGCGCGAGTGTCTCCATCTTGCCGTCGACGCGCGCGACCGCTAGCGATCCTTGAAGCGTGCCGCTTCGTCGGAGCCGCCTGTGGCATCGCCCTCGCTGTACGAATGGGCGCCCGCCCCAGCTAGAGCGCCGCGATCGACGATCAGGTACTCCTCCCGAATCGGCCGGCCGTCGAACCAGCACTCCAGGATCTCCCGTGTGCCGGCTGCATAGCGAGCCTGCGCGGACAGCGACGACCCCGAGATGTGCGGCGTCATCCCGTGGTGGGGCATCGATCGCCAGGGATGATCCTGCGGCGCCGGCTGCGGGAACCAGACATCTCCGGCATACCCGGCGAGCTGGCCGCTTTCGAGCGCCCGCACGATGGCATCGCGGTCGCAGATCTTGCCGCGGGCCGTGTTGACGATGTAGGCGCCGCGCTTCATCTTCGCGATGAGGGCGTCGTCGAAGAGATGCTCGGTCTCGGGATGGAGCGGCGCGTTGATCGTGACCACGTCGCAGTAAGGCACCATCGACTCGGCGTCCGGGTGATACGTCACGCCCAGTTCGCGCTCGACCTCCTCCGGAAGCCTGTGTCGATCGGTGTAGTGGAGTCCCACCTCGAACGGCTTCAACCGCCTGAGGACGGCGGAGCCGATTCGGCCGGCGGCGACGGTCCCGACTTGCATTCCTTCGAGGTCGTACGACCTGGCGACGCAATCGGCGATGTTCCAGCCGCCCCTGACGACCCACTGATACGACGGGATGTAGTTCCGTACCAGCGACAGGATCATCATCACCACGTGCTCCGACACGCTGATGCTGTTGGAATAGGTGACCTCGGTGACGGTGATCCCGCGCTCGATCGCGGCCGCCAGGTCAACGTGGTCCGAGCCGATTCCGGCGGTGATGGCCAGCTTCAGCTCGGGCGCCTTGGCGATCCTCTCCGCCGTCAGGTAGGCGGGCCAGAACGGCTGAGAGATGACGATTTCCGTGTCCGGGAGCTCCCGTTCGAAGACCGAGTCCGGCCCGTCCTTGTCTGACGTGACCACCAAGGTGTGGCCGCCCTCCTCGAGGAACGGCCGCAGCCCCAGCTCCCCCGAGACGCTGCCCAGTAGCTCACCTGGTTCGAAGTCGATCCCCTCAGGGGTCGGTGCGGTCTGGCCGTCGTAGTAGCGCTCGATCGTGGGAATCGCATCTCGAGCGTACGACGTCGGATACCCGTCAACAGGATCGTCGTACAGGACACAGAGAATCTTTGCCACTTCGTCCTCACCCTCCCTCGCCTAAGCCTGGATCGGCCCGCGGATTCTAGACCTCTCGATGAGCTCAGTTGGCGAGAAAGAGCACCCGCGAACCCGGCCAACGATCAATCGTCGTGCCGGTGCTTCCAGAAGAACCAGCACACGGCCACTAGGATCGCAAGGGGAATCACTATCGATCCGAGGATGACGAACGCCGTCGCCTGATCGACGGCAGCGGCAACAACATCCGCGGCTTGCCCCACGCGCTACGAACGCACGACTGAGCGCCTCTTACCATGTGGACGAGCCCCTGACGGCGGAATCTCGGCCACGAGTGTCAAAATCGCTCGAGCAGCTTGGGCAGGGGGACGTCTGCGAGCGATTCGACCACGAGGTCGGCGTCGTCGAGTGCAAGCGACGAGGTCATCGGATTCGGGACGGCGACGCAGATGAGCCCGGCGGCCTTGGCGGCCGTGACGCCGTTGGGCGAATCCTCGAACGCGATCGCTTCGTGCGGCCCGAGCCCGAGACGGTGGAGCGCCTCGAGGTAGAGATCGGGTCGCGGTTTCGCACGCTCCGCGTCGCCGTTTGCGGCCACGATCGTGTCGAGGCCTTCGAGGTGGCCGAGCCGTCCGAGATGACGCGCGATCCAGTCGTCGTCGCTACTGCTCACCACTGCAGTGCGCAGTCCGAGTCGCTCCGCGTCGGCGAAGTACTCCTCCACGCCGGGCCTCAGCTCTTCGAGATCGATCAGCTCGTACTCGCGGGCGCGGCGACGGGTGGTCAGCGCCTGCTCGTCGAGGCGTCTGCCGACGAGCTCCTCCAGGTGGCCGAACGGATCGAAGGGGGCGCCGATCGTCCCAATCAGTGTGGCCCACCGATCGTGCGGCAGCTCGTGGCCGTGCTCGCGGTAGAGCTCCTCCCAGACGAGCCGGGAGGGAGTCTCGGTGTCGACGAGCAGGCCGTCGAAGTCGAAGAGAAGCCCGCGGATTGTCACGCTGTCAGTCTTCCTGAATGGCTGTGCTCGGCGTCGACGTGGGCGGGACCTTCACTGACGCGGTGGTACTCGACAGCGGCCGCGTCACCACGGCCAAGGTCCTCACCGCTCCGCTCCAGGAGGAGTCGGTCGTCGCGGCTGCGCGAGCCGCGGGTGCCACCGGCTTCGTCGAGCGGTTCGCGCACGGCACGACCGTTGCGACCAACGCACTGCTCGAGCGCAAGGGAGCCCGTACCGCGTTCGTCACCAACGCGGGCTTCGAGCATCTCCTGCACCTGCGGCGCCAGACGCGTGCGCAGCTGTATCGCCCGTGCGCGACCTGGCCCGAGCCGCTTGTACCGCTCGAGCGCTCGCACGGTGTGCGCGGTCGCATCGGGCCGCAGGGAGAGCTCGAGCCACTCGATCTCGGGACGTTGCCGGCAATCGACGCCGAAGCCGTTGCGGTGTGCCTCCTTCATGCGTACCGAGACCCCTCGCACGAACGGGCGGTCGTCGACGAGCTTCGCCGCAGGCTGCCGGACGCGCACGTCGTCGCTTCGCACGAGGTCGCGCCGGAGTTCCGCGAGTATGAGCGCGCTTCGACGACTGCGGCCGACGCTTACCTTGGGCCCGTGGTTGCGCGCTATCTGCGCGCGCTTTCCGCCGCTGCCACAGCCGCTCGGCTGCCCACGCCATTCGTAATGCGTTCGTCGGGGGGAGTCGCGACGCCCGACGAAGCCGCCGCGCATCCGGCGACGATTCTCGTCTCGGGCCCGGCAGCAGGTGCTGTCGGCGCCGCGCGGCTCGCAGCGCTGGCAGGAATCGACAACGCGATCGCATTCGACATGGGCGGAACGTCGACCGACGTTTGCCTGATCGCCGGCGGGCGCGCCGAGCGGGCGAGCGAGCGAACGGTCGCCGGCCTGCCGATCCGCCTACCGACAGTCGATCTCCACACCGTCGGCGCCGGCGGTGGCTCGCTCGTCTGGACGGATGCGGGCGGTGCGCTACGCGTCGGGCCGCAGAGTGCTGGTGCGAATCCCGGGCCGGCGAGTTATGGACGCGGCGGCACGCAGGCGACCGTGACCGACGCAAATCTCCTGCTCGGCCGCTTGCCGGACGAGCTCGCAGGCGGCGTCGAGCTCGATCGCGCGGCGGCCGAGCGTGCGCTCGCGGGAATCGATCCCGCGGCAGTCGTCGACGTCGTCAATGCGGAGATGCTGCGCGCGCTGCGCGTGGTGTCGGTGGAGCGCGGGCACGATCCGGCGGACTTCGCGCTCGTCGCGTTCGGCGGCGCAGGTCCGCTGCACTCGTGCGAGCTGGCGGACGAGCTGGGCATCCGCACTGTGCTCGTGCCGGAGGCCGCGGGCGTGCTCTCGGCGCTTGGACTGGTCGCGTCGGACGAGCGGCGAGACGCGGTGCGCTCGTACCTCGTGCCCCTCGCGGACGCCGGAGACCTACCGCCCGACGGGGAAGTGGATCTCCGCTACGCGGGGCAGTCGTTCGAGTTGACGTTGTCGCTGCAGGAGGGAGATCTGGCCGAGGCGTTTCATCGCGCGCACGAAGAGCAGTACGGCTTCGCGGAGCGCGACCGCGAAGTTCAACTCGTGGCCGTGCGGACCGCCGAGATCCGCCAGGGGCCCGAGCTCGACCTTCCGCGTGGGCAAGAGACGACGGTCACCGGCCCGGCCGTCGTCGAGCTACCCGGCTCGACGTGCTGGATTCCCCGTGGGTGGGTGGGGGCTAGGGATGGTCGCATGCTGAGGCTCACGCGACAGTGACGATCGAGCTCCAGATCATCGGCAGCCTCCTGCGTGCGGTCGCGGAAGAGATGGGCGCAATCCTCGTCCGCTCTGCGTTCTCCGCGAACATCAAGGAGCGGCGCGATTGCTCCACCGCGCTGTTCGACGAGCGCGGCCGGATGGTGGCGCAGGCCGAGCACATCCCCGTGCATCTCGGCGCGATGCCCGACGCGGTCGCCGCGGTCATGCAGGACGACCCCGCGTTCGGCGAGGTGTGGGCGCTCAACGATCCCTACGCGGGCGGCACCCACCTCCCCGACATCACGCTCGTGTCGCGAATCGAAGCCGGCTTTGCCGTCACGCGGGCGCATCACGCGGACGTCGGCGGCCGCGAGCCGGGGTCGATGCCGGCGGACTCCCACACGCTGGACGAGGAGGGCGTCGTGATTCCGCCGACCCGACTCGAGGACGACGTCGTGGCGAGCCTCGTCGCGCGCATGCGCAACCCGGAGGAAAGGCGAGGGGATCTGCGCGCGCAACTCGCGGCGCACCGCCTTGCAGAGCAGCGCGTCAGGGAGCTCTGCGCGCGACGCGGACGCGACACCGTCGTCGCCGCGATGGACGGGCTGTTCGCTTATTCGGAGCGCCGGATGCGCGCGGGTATTTCCGCATTGCCCGACGGCCGCTTCCAGGCGTGTGACGCGCTCGAGGCCGTCGGCGCGGACCTCGAACTGCACGCAACCGTGACGGTCGAGGGCGACCGCATCGGCATCGACTTCACCGGCACCGCCCCTCAGCACGCGGGCAACCTGAATTGTCCGCTGTCGGTCGCGCGCTCGGCCTGTTTCTACGTCGTGCGCGTCCTCGTCGACCCAGATCTCCCGGCGTCGGGTGGCGCCTTCGCGCCCGTCACGGTGACCGCTCCCGAGGGCTGCCTCGTCAACGCCCGCTCGCCGGCAGCAGTCGCCGCCGGAAACGTGGAGACCTCCTCCAGGATCGTCGACGTCGTCATGCGCGCGTTCGGCGAAGCGATCGACGTGCCGGCGCAAGGTCAGGGGACGATGAACAACCTCACGCTGGGCAACGACCGCTTCACGTACTACGAGACGATCGGCGGCGGTCAGGGCGCGTGTCCGGACGCCGACGGGCCGAGCGGCGTGCACGTCGCGATGTCGAACACGCTTTCGACGCCGGTCGAGGCGCTCGAGCTGCAGTATCCGCTGCGCGTGGAGCGCTACGCGCTCCGACTCGGGTCGGGCGGGGCCGGGCGGCATCGAGGAGGCGACGGCGTCCTCCGCGAGCTGCGCGTGCTCGATGACTGTCGCCTCTCCATCATCAGCGAACGACGCGCTCACGCACCGCAGGGCGAGCGCGGAGGAGGGGCGGGAACACCGGGACGGAACTCGCTCAACGGAGACCCCCTGCCGGCAAAGGTGACGTGCGACCTTGCCGCAGGAGACACCGTCACGATCGAGACGCCTGGCGGCGGCGGACACGGACGGTAGGGTCTGTTCGATGAGCGGCCGAGTCGAGGCGATCTTCTTGACTGCGGAGCACGGCGAGCTGCCCGCGCCCGTCGACCGGGTGCGCGCTCGTGCCGGACGTGGGCTCGAAGGCAACCGCTACTACTGGGACAACGGCGCCGCCCCTGCAGGGCGGGCGGTGACACTGATCGCTTCAGAAGCCGTGGAGGCAGTCGCGAGCGAAGGCGAGGTTTCCATCGAGCCGGCCGCAACTCGCCGCAATGTGCTGACACGCGGGATCGACGTGAACGCTCTCGTCGGGAAGCGCTTCCGGATCGGCTCCGTGGAATGTGAAGGCGTCGAGCTGTGCGAGCCGTGCCAGACCCTGGAGGCGATGACGCAGCCTGGCGTGATCAAGGCTTTCGTGCACCGCGGCGGGTTGAACGCGGACATCCTCACCGACGGTGAGATCAGCGTCGGCGACGCCGTCACCGTCGTCGCGCTGTGAACGAAGTCGTCAAGGTTGCGTGCGTCCAGGCCGAGCCGGTCGCATTCGACCGCGCGGCCACGATCGACAAGCTCGAAGGGCTCACAGCCGAAGTCGCACGCGCCGGGGCTCGGCTCGCGCTCTTCCCCGAGACCTTCGTCCCCGTCTACCCGTCCAACCGCTGGGTCCGGTACCTCGCAGGCTGGGGTGGGCCCGAGGCCGGGGCCGCACGTGAGGTGTTCGCACGGCTGATGCAGCAGTCGGTGACGGTTCCAGGGCCGGACTCCGACCGTCTCGCCGACATCGCCCGCACCAACGAGCTCTGGCTCGCGGTCGGCGTCAACGAGCTCGACGGCGGGACGATCTACAACTCGCTGCTCGTCTACTCACCCGCGGGAGAGTTGGCGCTCCACCACCGCAAGCTGATGCCCACCAACCATGAGCGCCTGGTCTGGGGCCTCGGTGACGGCAGGGGGTTGGAGACGATCACGACCGACCTCGGCAAGGTCGGTGGCCTGATCTGCTGGGAGAACCTGATGCCACTGGCGCGCTTCGCCCTCTACGAGGACGGAGTCGAGGTCTATCTCGCGCCGACGGCGGACGACTCGGAGGACTGGCACGACTCGATGAAGCACATCGCCCGGGAAGCGCGCGCCTTCGTGCTCAGCTGCTGTGTCTTCCAGCGCGCCGCCAGTTACCCGTCCGACGTGCCGCTTGCAGATGGCGACGAGCTGGTCGGTGCCGGAGGGTCAGCAATTTTCGCGCCGGACGGGACCTACCTCGCCGGGCCGCTGTGGAACGAGGAAGGCATTCTGTACGCAGATCTCGATCCACAGCGGCTCTACGAGTCACGTCAGCGTTTCGACCCGGCCGGGCACTACAACCGGCCGGACGTACTCCGCTTCAAGCTTGCTACGAGCCGATCCGCTGGCTGAGCTTGCCAGTCGGGAAACCACGAAGCTTGCTCTTCAGCACTTCGAGCATCGGACGCCGCCTTTCCGCAGTTGAGGACTTACGCCACGGTGAGCATCGGGCGTTCCTCGGTGCGGCGGTATCCCTCGTCCAGGCGAACTGTCACGGGCGGCTTCTCGCTCCCCGCCTGAGCACTCGCTGATCGCCAGTCCGCCGGGTGACTCCGTCGGCATCGAACCGTTCGAGCAATGACTGCGCGGCCTTGCGGGAGACTCCGAGCAGATCGCGGAAGCGGGCGAGTGTGATGACTCCCGCGCGCTCGCACTCCTCGACCAGGACCGCGCGGGCGTGCTCGTACGCAGCCGGCGAGACCGCGTAGCCGTCGCCGACGCGAACCAGCCGCCCGTGCCCCTCGAGAAAACGCGCCAGCCCGGCGTCCTCGACCTTGAGCGGCGCCAGCCCGAGCCGCGCCTCGAGCTCGGCAGCTTCTCGCTCACGGTCTCCGAGAGAGCCCGCCGCGCCGGGGCGATAGAGCTTGGCTCCTCGCCGCTCCAGGCCGAGTCGCGGCACCACGGCTGCCGCCCAGGCCTGGGTCGGAGCAGGCACCCCCGGGTCGAGCGGATCGGCGGTCTCGAGTCGGCGTTCGTATTCGCCGCGAAGCTCTTCCAGCCATTCGTCCGAAAACGACCAGGCGCCTTCGGGGCCGAGAACAGGTGCGTGAATCAGTACCTCACCGCGGGCGCTGCGCTCGAACCGGTCCAGGTCGGCGTGGCGCGGGGGCGCCGCGTCGATGACGACTCCGCCGCCAACGGTCGTTCCCGCGCGCAGGACGACGCGGTCTCCGCGAGCCGCGACGACCTGAGTGTCGAGCCGGAGCTGGGCGAAGCGATCCGCGCGCACGACGCGGGCGAGCATCGTCGCGGTGCCGTGGTGGACGAGCACACGAGTCGGGATCGGCGCGAGCTCCTCGAGCTCGACGTCCAGCCGGTAGGTGACGTCATACGCGTCTCGCTCGACAAGCGCGTCGCCGCGACTGAGCTCGCTCCGTTCGACACTCGGTAGAGCGACCGCGACGCGCTGTCCTGCCTCGGCAACGTCGACGTCGCGGTCGTGGACCTGCACGCTGCGAACCCGCACCGCGCGCGCTCCCGGCTCCACGCGGAGCACGTCGCCCGCTGTGATCGTTCCCGACCAGAGAGTTCCGGTCGCGACCGTCCCGATGCCGCGCAGGCTGAAGACCCGGTCGACATAGAGCCGCGTCGGGGCGTTCGCGCGTTCGCTTTCGGCGGAAGCGCGGGCCAAAGCGGCCCGCAACTCGTCCAACCCTGCGCCTGTCTTCGCACTGACGGCGACGACCTCCGAACCCGGCACGAGCTCGCGGGCTTCGTCCAGCGCGAGCTCGAGTGCATCGGGGTGGACGGCGTCTGCCTTCGTCACCGCCACCACACCCCGATCGACTCCGAGCAATCTCAGGATCGCCAGATGCTCGTGCGTCTGCGGCCGTGCGCCTTCGCCGGCGTCGATGACGAGGAGGAAGAGGTCAATCCCGGTCGCTCCGGCAACCATGGTGCGCACGAAGCGCTCGTGTCCCGGAACGTCCACGAGCGAGAGCCGGCGCCCGTCAGGCAGGTCGAGTGGGGCGTACCCGAGGTCGATCGAGATGCCGCGCGCCTGTTCTTCGGGCAGCCGGTCGGTGTCCTTCCCGGTCAGCGCGCGGACGAGCCACGTCTTGCCGTGGTCGATGTGCCCCGCTGTTCCGACCGTCAGCGGCATCTGGCTTGAATCAGACCGTCGTCGATCTGGTCGATTCGGAAGCCTGCGCTTTCGATGAGCCGCCGCCAATCGAGCTCGGTGCGTTCGCGGCCGCCGGCCAGGACGAGCATCAGGAGGTCCAGCCACTTCGCCCCACTCGGCTCGTTGCCTTGGCCGACCACCGAATCGAGAACGAGCAACCGTGCACTCGCCGGAGCCGCTGCGCAAACCGTCCCGAGGATGGCGGCCGCGCGCTCATCATCCCAGTCGTGCAGGATCGTCGAAAGGACGTAGACGTCACCGCTTGGCACCCGCTCGAAGAAGTCCCCGGCCACGAAGCTGATCCGGTCACCGAGCGCCCTCTCGTCCCGCACGGTCTCGGGCAAATCGAACACGATTCCCTGCAGCTGAGGCAGGCGCTCGAGCAGCGCGCGCAACAGAGCGCCGTTGCCGCCGCCAACGTCGACGATCGTCTCGTCGTCACGCCACTCGAGACCTGCGAGCCGCTCAACGCTCCGCTCCTTGCCACCGGCCATGGCGGCGTCGAAGACGCTGCGCTCGTCCGGATGTGCGGCGAGCCAGGACCAGAAGTCCTTCCCGTAGCAGTCGCTGAACGTCTCGTCGTGCGAGCGTGGGTTCAGGCCGGCGACGGCTTCCGCGAAGACGTCGCCGAAGAGATGCGCAAACTCGGGCCAGCCGTCGCCGCGATCTCGCCGGAGGAGCTCGGATGCCTCCGTGTTGCGGAACACCCCCGGCTCGTCCTCTGCGAAAACGCCGTCGCTCGCGAGCGCTCGGAGAACCCGGTAGAGAGTGTCTGCATCCGCATTCTTCTCAACCGCGAGGTCCGCAGACGAACGCGGTCCGCGCGAAAGGGCGTCGGCAATGCCAAGGTCGGCAGCGACTGCGAGTGCCTTCGCAGTCATCGTCCCGCGCATGAGGTCCCAGAGCCTCGCCTCCGGAGAGACCTCGCTCATCGCCGCGCCCGCTGGACCGCAGCCGCCGCCTCGTCCGCCTCCGCGTCGGTCAGCGTGCGGCAGTCGAGCAACGTGCGACCGTCGCGCACCACGGCGATCACAGGAGGATCGCAGGCCCGCAGCTTTGTGGCGAGCTCTTCTTCGACCGCGCAGGCGAAGCTCGGCAGCTCGGTCAGCGGCAGCGCGCCGCCTCCTGCCCGCGCGATCGTCTCCTCGACCTCGCCGCCGACAAGCTCAGCGAGACGCGCGGCGCGGGCCCTCACTGCTTCGAGAGGTTCGCACAGCATCCGCACGACGGGAATCTCGTCGGGCGCGTCGAGAGCCAGCGCGAGAGTTCCCTCGAGCGCGGCAAGCGTCAGCTTGTCCGCGCGGAACGCTCGTTGCAGCGGATGACGACGGAGCTGCTCGACGAGATCGGCGCGTCCGACCACGATCCCGGCCTGCGGACCTCCTAGCAGCTTGTCGCCGGAGAAGCAGACAAGGTCTGCGCCCGCTGCCAGGCTCGCACGCGCGGTCGGCTCGTCACCGACGTCGACCAGCGCGCCGGAGCCGAGATCGTCGACGAGCGGCAGGTCGTGACGGCGAGCGACGTCCGCCAGTTCGCGCAGCGAAGGCTGCGCAGTGAAGCCGACGAGGCGGAAGTTGGATTGATGAACGCGCAACAGAACGGCGGTCTCCGCACCGATCGCCGTTTCATAGTCGGCGGCCCACGTGCGGTTCGTCGTTCCGACCTCGCGCAACGTCGCACCGGAGCGCTCGAGCACGTCCGGAATCCGGAACCCGTCGCCGATCTCGATCAATTCTCCTCTCGAGACCAGCACCTCACGGCCTTCGGCGAGCGCGGCAAGCGCGAGCATGACTGCGGCCGCGTTGTTGTTGACGACGAGCGCCGCCTCCGCACCGGTGAGGCGGCGAAGGATGCCGGCGACATGGTCCTGCCGAGACCCCCGTCGTCCGGCAGCGACGTCGTATTCGAGATTGGAGTAGCTGCGCGCGATCTCGCGCACACGGTCGAGTGCCGCCTCGGCGAGCGGCGCTCGGCCAAGGTTCGTGTGCACGATCACGCCGGTGGCGTTGAGGACCCGGCGGAGGCGCGGGGCTCGAGCGGCGTCGAGTTCCGCCTGAAATTGCAACCTCAGATCGCCCGGATCGTCACCCCGCTGTATTTGTTCACGCGCACGCGCGACCACGGTACGCGCCGCTTCGACGGCCAGCGGGTCCTCGCTCTGGCGCGCCAGTTCGTCCACGGACGGAAGGTCACGAAACCTCATGGCCAGAGGCTACTTCGCGGCTAGGGCTGGGCGATCACTGCGCGTCGGCCCTGAGGGCGGCCGCCGGCGTCTCCGCAGTGCGCCGCTCGTAGCCTGCCCGCACGCGTTCGACCACCTCGTCGAGATCGTCGGTCACGAACAGGAGGTCGAGATCGTTGGGAGAGATCATCCCGTCGGCGAGCAACTCGCCCTTGACCCAACTCATCAGCTCCCCCCAGTAGTCCGTGTCGTACAGGACGACTGGGAAGTGGAACACCTTGCCGGTCTGGATCAGCGTGAGCGCCTCGAACAGCTCGTCCACGGTCCCAAAGCCGCCAGGGAAGACGACGAAGCCCTCCGCCGCCTTCACGAACATCGTCTTGCGCGCGTAGAAGTGCCGGAACGTCAGCGAGATGTCGAGGTAGGCGTTCGGCGCCTGCTCGTGCGGCAGTTCGATGTTGAAGCCGACCGAGAGACCGCCGCCTTCCTTCGCGCCGCGATTGGCCGCCTCCATCACGCCGGGCCCGCCGCCCGTCACGACCGCCCAGCCCAGCTCGGCGAAGCGACGGCCTGCGGCACGCGCGTCTCTGTAGACCGGGCTGTCCTCCCTGACGCGTGCGGAGCCGAAGATGGTCACCGCGGGCTGGAGGATCTTGTCGACTGCCTGGAAGCCCGCGCGGAACTCCTGGGCGATGAGCGCGATGTCCTGCTCGAGATCCTCGGTCTTCTCCTCGGCGGAGAGGATCCGTCTGTCTTCCATCAGAAGCTGCGGGGCACGTGTGTCGCGTGCATGCCGATCACGAGCAGGATCGCGAGCCCGAAGTAGAGGGCTCCGATGATCAGCCGCTGGTGCGGCGCGACGCGGTAGTAGTCCTGCATCTCGGGGTGATGGCGCATCTGCCAGCGTCGCCAGAGCTCTGAGGCCGAGACGAGCAGGATGAGGATCAGGATCGGGTTCGGCTTCCAGATGACGAGGCCGACCAGGCCCAGGAACCCCACGACCCACAGCACAGGGTGCAAAGCGGCGGTGATGCGCCCGCCGTCGAGCGGGACCACCGGCAACAGGTTGAAGAGGTTGATGAAGAAGCCGAGAAAGGCGAGTGCCTTGAGCGAGTTCGAGTTGTAGGCGACGCCAACGGCATAGATGGCGAGCGCGCCGGCGGAGCCAAGGAGCGGTCCGGCGATCGCGAGCTTTGCCTCACGCCAGGCGTTGTGCGGCATCTGCTTGAGCGTGATCAGCGCGCCCATGAACGGGACGAAGAGCGGAGCCGAGACCGGTAGCCCTTGCCGCTTCGCCTCGACCACGTGCCCCATCTCGTGCACGAACAGCAACACGACGAGCCCGATCCCGAACCACCAGCCGCCGATCCAGACGTACACCGCAGCCGACACGAACATCGAGAAGAGGAACTTGAACTTGAGCAGGACGACGCCGAACTTGGCGAGGAATGCTCCGATCGCGGCGATCGGCGCCCAGAGCCTGCGGAAGAGCCCACGCCAGTCGAAGCCCTTCGGCTGGATCGGCTCGTACTGGCGCCACTCCTGAGGGTATTGCTCCATGTCGGCCATTGTGCCTACCCGTATCGGTTGCACCGCGCCAACTCAGGAGCCCCGGCCGAACCGAGACTCTGAAACCCAGTCTGATGGCGGTTGGCCCCGACACCGGCGTCGAGGCCAACCGCCCACCTCAACTATCTTCCGCCGGTTCCGCCCCTGCAGAGACCGAGCGTGCCTGGTGAGCCCTTGGGCAGGCCGTAGTACTTCCAGGAGTCCGCCGCGGTCTGAACCTGCGACACGATCTGTCCCGAAGTCGAGTCGAAGTCATTCAGCCCGCTCGCGGCGCAGGCCGAGTTCGCGGTGCCCACGGCACCCGTTTTGTCGGGATTGCCACCCGGCTGCGCCGTGGCGGGGCTGCCAGGAGGGCCCTTTACTTCACCAGCGAGCGCGGCACTGACACTTCCGGCCGCAAAGACGGCTGCACACAGCACAGCCGCGAGGATTGACCTCCTGCCCATCTACCTACCTCCCCTTGTAAGTAGCCGTCCGTTTGGCGGCCGCCGCCAAACTTATCGGCTCCTCGTTCGCCCGTAATGGGCCAAGTGGCCTACGAGGCGCTGATCTGTCCCAACGCGAACCTCGAATCTACGAGCCGCGTCCGATCCACTCCTCACCGCCCTCGTAGAACTCCTTCTTCCAGAGGGGCACCTGCTTCTTGAGCGTGTCGATCGCGTCTTTGCAGGCGGCGAGGGCGTCCTGGCGATGCGGCGCGGAGACCGCGATGACGACGCTGGCCTCGCCGATCTCGACGCGGCCCGTGCGATGGTGGATGGCGATCGCACAGAGGTCGTAGCGGCCCTGCAGTTCCGCGGCGATCTGCGCAATCACTTGTTCGGCCATCTCCACATAGGCCTCGTAGTCGAGGTGAAGGACGGTGCGGCCGCGCGACTGTAGTCGGGTCGTGCCGATGAAGGTTGCGATCGCGCCGGCATTATCCGAGCGCACCTCGTCGACGACCGCGTCCAGTGAAAGGGGTTCCGCCGTGAGCCGGAACGCACCGCCGGAAACAGGTGGGATCAACGCCACCTCGTCGCCGTCCGTGAGCGGGTGAGCGCCGTCGGCGTACTCCTTGTTGACGGCGTAGAGGAGTCCCTCGGGCTCGTCGCCGAGATCGAGCGCGCCCCACACGTCGGCGACCCGCTCGACACCCTCGAGCTCGCGCTCGCTCCAACCGGCGCGCTCGCGCAGGCCTGCGAAGAGCTTGACGTGGACGCGCATGATGAGCAGCCTAGTAGGGGATGCGCGCCGCCTCTTCGAGCAGCGGTTCGGCGAGAACGCCTGGTCGACCGGCGGCTCCCGATGGCGAGAAGCGGCGCTGGAGACTGCCGCCACGTCCGCTGGGGCCGATCGGGAGGTGGGTGGTGCTGGCGATTCTCGCCGTCTTCGTCTTGAACTACTGGGTGGCGTCCCGCTCGCTGTCGGAGCCACCACGCATTGCGATCCCCTACAGCCCGCTGTTCCTCAACGAAGTTCGTCAGGGGAACGTCGACCGCATCACCTCCAAGGGGACCTCGCTCCAGGGGTTGTTCAGGAATCCCGTGCGCTATCCGCCGACCGGCGCGAGCGCGAAACGATTCTCGACGCTCATCCCGTCGTTTGCGGACACAGCCGCACTCTCCAAGCTCCTCGAGGAGAACAACGTCGTCATCAACGCCGAACCACTCCAGACCGCGGCCGCCTGGTGGGAGACGTTGCTGTACGGCTTCGGCCCGACCTTCCTGCTCATCGGTCTCCTTGTGCTGCTGATGCGGCGAACTGGACGCGGAGCGCTTGGTTCCTTCGGCCGTTCCCGTGCGCGCCGCTACGAGGCCTCTGCCGAGCGCGTCACCTTCGACGACGTTGCGGGGATCGAAGAGGCGAAGGACGAGCTCACCGAGATCGTGGACTTCCTCAAGAATCCTCAGCGCTACGGGCGGCTCGGGGGACGGATCCCGCGCGGGGTGTTGCTCAGCGGTCCCCCCGGAACCGGCAAGACGCTCCTGGCACGGGCGGTCGCGGGTGAGGCGAACGTGCCGTTCTTTTCGATGTCCGCCTCCGAGTTCATCGAGGCGATCGTGGGGGTCGGCGCGTCGCGTGTGCGCGATCTCTTCAAGAAGGCGAAGGACGCCTCGCCGGCGATCGTGTTCATCGACGAGCTCGATTCGATCGGCAGGTCGCGCTCGGCGGGCCAGGTCGGAGGTGGTGGGGGCGACGAGCGCGAGCAGACGCTGAACCAGATTCTCACCGAGATGGACGGGTTCGATCCCTCGACCGACGTGATCGTGATCGCGGCGACGAACCGGCCCGACATCCTCGATGCCGCGCTGCTTCGCCCCGGTCGCTTCGACCGGCGCGTGGCCGTGCAGCCTCCCGACCGCGCGGGTCGTCAGCGGATCCTCGAAGTCCACACGCGCGGAGTCCCACTCGCAGACGACGTCGATCTCGACCGCGTTGCCGCGAGCACCACGGGCATGGTCGGCGCCGACCTCGCAAATCTCGTCAACGAGGCGGCTCTGCTCGCGGCCCGGCGCGGGCGCGAACTGGTCAGCGCCGACGACTTCAACGACGCCTTCGAGAGGGTGCTGCTCGGAGCGGAGCGAAACATCGTGCTGAGCCTGACCGATCGCCAGAAGACCGCCTACCACGAAGCGGGGCACGCGATCGTCGGCATGATGAGCCCGGCCGCGGACCCGGTGAGGAAGGTCTCGATCATTCCCCGCGGCGTGGCCCTCGGGGTCACGCTGTCCTCGCCCGAGGAGGATCGGCACGGCTACGACGAGGAGTATCTGCTCACCCTGATCAAGGTCGCTCTCGGCGGACGCGCCGCCGAGGATCTCGTCTACGGGAAGCTGACCACGGGCGCCGAGTCGGACCTCCAGCAGCTCACCGGCATTGCGCGGCAGATGGTCGGCCGCTGGGGGATGAGCCCGGTGGTGGGACCGGTCACGGTCATAGCCGTGGACAGCCGCGGAACGTTCCTGCCGGGAGCGGCTGCACCGTCAGAGCAGACCCAGCAACTCGTCGACCAGGAAGTGCGGCGCATCGTCGACGAGGCTTACGAGGAGGTGCTCGCTCTGCTGCGGGAACATCGCTCCAAGCTCGAGGATCTCGCGTTGGCCCTGTTGGAGCGCGAGACTCTCGACGGCCCTGACGCCTACGCGGCTGCCGGAATCGAGCGGGTTCTAGAGGACGAGGATCTGCGCGACACGGCTCCAGCACCGGTCTGAAAGCGCGCCTCTTTCGGGAGGCTGCTACTTTGTTCGGGTAAATCAGGACGAGTACCGGTAGTGCTTTTAGGGCCTTCCTCTACTTGTTCGTCATCAAGAAGCAAGGGAGGAAATTACATGGCAACCGGAACCGTCAAGTGGTTCAACGATGCCAAGGGATACGGCTTCATCGCCCCCGAGGACGGCGGCAAGGATCTCTTCGTGCACCACTCGAACATCGCCGGTGACGGCTTCAAGTCGCTGACCGAGGGCGCCAAGGTCGAGTACGAGTCGCGCGAGGGCCAGAAGGGCCCCGAGGCGATCAACGTCACTCCTCAGTAGAGAGGACGCGTAGTCGCCGAGAAGGAACAGAAGATCGAGCTCGACGGCGAGGTCGTCGAGGCTTTGCGGAACGGTTATTTCCGGATTGCCCTCGACGGCGGCCACGAGACGCTCGGATATACGGCCGGGAAGATGCGGCGCTATCGCATCCGCATCTTCCCCGGCGACCGCGTGAAGATCGAGCTGTCGCCGTACGACCTCAACCGCGGCCGGATCGTCTACCGCTACAAGTAGCTCGCTGGGCCCGCCCGCGTACGATTCGGGGGTGGCGACAACCGGCGACGAGCGGCACACCGACTCGGACATCGAGGTCAAGCCGCTCTACACGGCCGACGATGCAGAGCAGGAACTCGAGCCGCCGGGAGAGTTTCCGTTCACGCGCGGCCCGTACCCGGACATGTACCGGGGACGTCCCTGGACGATCCGGCAGTACGCGGGTTTCGCTTCCGCCGAGGAGACGAACCAGCGTTTCCGCTATCTCCTCGAGCGCGGTCAGACTGGGCTCTCGGTTGCGTTCGACCTGCCGACGCAGCTCGGCTACGACTCGGACGATCCGCGGGCCGTAGGGGAGGTCGGAAGAACCGGCGTTGCGATCGACTCGATCGCCGACATGGAGCTGCTCTTCGACCGGATCCCGCTCGCAGAAGTCTCGACCTCGATGACGATCAACGCACCCGCCGCGCTGCTGTTGCTGCTCTACGAGCTGGTCGCCGAGGAGCAGGGCGTCCGCGGTGACCAGCTGCGCGGCACGGTGCAGAACGACATCCTCAAGGAGTACATCGCGCGCGGGAACTACATCTTCCCGCCACGCCCGTCGATGCGCATCACGACGGATCTGTTCGCGTACGCCGCCGAGCGGATCCCCAGGTGGAACCCGATCTCCATCTCGGGGTACCACATCCGCGAGGCGGGCTCGACGGCCGTACAGGAGCTCGCGTTCACACTCGCCAACGGAATGGCCTATGTGGAGGCCGCTGCCGCAGCCGGGTTGTCTCCGGACGAGCTCGGTGAGCGTCTCTCGTTCTTCTTCAACGCGCACAATCACTTCTTCCAGGAGGTGGCGAAGTTCCGCGCCGCGCGGCGGCTGTGGGCGCGCATCATGAGTGGGCGTTTCGGCGTGACGAATCCGAAGGCTCAGGCGCTGCGGTTCCACGCGCAGACGGGCGGTTCGACGTTGACGGCGCAGCAACCGGAGAACAACATCGTGCGCGTGGCCATCCAGGCGCTCTCGGCGGTAGCCGGCGGCGCCCAGTCGATCCACACCAACGGCTACGACGAGGCGCTCGCGCTGCCGTCCGAGCGCGCAGCGCGCGTCGCGCTACGGACGCAACAGCTCCTCGCCCATGAGGTAGGCGGTACGGACACTGCTGATCCGCTCGGCGGTTCGTACTTCATCGAGGCGCTCACGGATGAGCTCGAGGCGAAGGCCTGGGAGCTGATCCTGCGCATCGACGAGCTCGGCGGCGCCGTCGCGGCGGTCGAGCAGGGCTTCGTGCAGGGCGAGATCGAGCAGGCGGCGTTCCGCTGGCAGCAGGAAGTCGAGTCCGGCGAGCGGGTGATCGTCGGCGTCAACAGCTTCACCGAGGGTGAGGAGGAGCCGATCGAGCTGCATCGCCTCGATCCGGCGGCGGAGAAACGCCAGCTCGAGCGGACTGCACGCGTCCGTGCGGAGCGAAACGCCGACCAAGCGAAGCGAGCCCTCGACGCCGTGCGCGAGACCGCACGCGGTGACGGCAATCTGCTCGTTCCGATGCGTGAAGCGTTACGCGGACGCGCGACGATCGGCGAGATCTCGAACACGCTCCGGGACGAGTTCGGCATGTACGACGCACAACGAGTGTGACCAGCCGCGGTCTCGCGGAGATCGTCCTGATCGTCGAAGACGTTCCGGCGGCGGCACGCTTCTACCGAGTTCCGTGGCCCTTCTTGCCTGGTCTTGCATCTACGCCGGGGATATACAGACTGGCTGGACGACCTCCTTCAGCACCATAGCGAGCATGTGAACACTGTTCATCGCGCTGAGGCTGACGAGTAGCCACTGCTCGTCGGTGAGCTCGATGCGATCGAGCAGAACGTCGAGTTCTTCGGCGTGCTCCGGATCGCGCTCCGCATGCGCGATGAGCGTCCGAAACGCCGTCCGGTCGTGTCCGGTTCGCTCAACTAGGTCATCGATGAACTCGAGTGAAGGCGGGTCACGTTCCAGCGCGGCGAGATAGCCGAGAACCGCAACCGGGTCCACGTGAAGCACCCAGTAGTACTGAGCACCCACGAGGCGCGCCACGTTCGGTGAAGGAACATGATCGAGGACCGTCGAACGGTCCACGCCGAGCACTTCGAGGTCCTGGAGAAGCCACTCGTCCTCGCCCGCTTCTTCTTCGATGTGCGTCTCGAGATACGACGCCAGCGTTCGTGAGGCCGACCCGTCACGCGCGAGCGCCTGGCGCCGAGCGGTCTGCAATAGCGGGATCGTCGCGCGCAGGATGCCGTAATAGGCGACGAGGTAGTCGCGATACAGCTGGGGAGCTTTTGGATCGCTGACGAGCAAGTGCGTGACGCCGGTTAACTCCGGCTCCATGAACCTGATCTTCAAGCGAAGTTGATTCGCCGCGGTGGCGGCACCGACGGCTGCCAGGACTAGACCATCCTTACGCTGACACCGCCGGCCGACACCGTATATCCAATCTTCTTCATGTTGTCATCCGCCTCGGCCAGACCCTGCAACTCCGTCGGAGTCATCTCCGCGAACGCGTTCGCCGCAGCTTGGTCCAGTTCAGGCACCTTGCCCTTAGGGTCGCTCTTGAACGCCGCGGCGTCCTTCCTTATCTCGTTCAACGCCTTGGCCAGCGCTTTGACGTCGTCGTCCTTTGCTTGTGCCACAGATACACCTTCCTCGGTCGCCGACTAGGCCGTCCTACTCCGTTTTCAAGCCCGTGTCAAGCAGGACAACGCTACGTGCGATTGCCGTGCGCACGGGTTTGTGACCACAATGGCTAGCGTCGACGGGTCTGGGGGCGCGATGTCCGAAAGTGAGAGCACAAGGGCGGAAGTGCGTAAGACCGTCACGGTCCTGTTCTCCGACGTCGCAGACTCGACACCGCTCGGCGAGACCCTCGATCCCGAGTCGATCCGGGCCATGATGTCCCAGTACTTCGATGTCGTCCGGGCCGTCGTGGAACGGCACGGCGGCACCGTTGAGAAGTTCATCGGCGATGCGGTCATGGCGGTGTTCGGCGTCCCGTTCCTGCACGAGGACGATGCGCTGCGCGCGGTTCGTGCCGCGGTCGAGATGAACGCGGAGCTCGCGCGGCTGAACGAGGGGTTCGAGCGTACGTGGGGCGTCACGATCGCGAACCGCACGGGTATCGATACCGGCGAGGTGATCGCGGGGGACCCGAGTCGGGGGCAGAGCTTCGTCGTCGGCGAGGCTGTCAACACCGCCGCACGGCTCGAGCAGTCGGCGCAGTCTGAGGAAATCCTCATCGGCGAGACGACCCACCGGCTCGTCCGGAACGCCTTCGTCTTGGAGAGGGTGGCGCCGGTCGACGCCAAAGGCAAGGCTCAGCCTGTGCCCGCGTGGCGCGTGGTCGACGTGGTTCCGGGCGCGCCGGGTTGGAGTCGGCGGCTCGACTCGCCGCTTGTCGGCCGCGACTCGGAGCTCGACCTCCTCAAGGCGACGTTCGAGGAGTCCAGCGGCAAACGAGCTTGCAGGGTCGTGACTGTCGTCGGGACGGCAGGCGTTGGGAAGTCGCGGCTGACCAGCGAGTTCGTGAGCAGCGTCGGAACGCGTGCGACTGTTGCCAGCGGCCGGTGCCTTCCCTACGGCGAAGGAATCACGTTCTGGCCGCTCGCCGAGGTCCTGCGCGACGTGGCGGGCGTGGGCGACGGCGACACCGTGGACGAGGTCCGCGCACGGGTCACCGGCCTGGTCCCTCCAGGTGAGGATGCCGACCTCGTTAGAGAAAGACTCTCGGGCGTGCTCGGGCTCGGTGCAGCACCGGGAATTCAGGAGACGTTCTGGGCCGTGCGACGACTCTTCGAGCAGCTCGGCGAGCACGGCCTCGTAGTCGTGTTCGACGACATTCAGTGGGCGGAACCGACCTTCCTTGACCTGCTCGAGTACCTCGCGGTCTTCATTCAGGACACCCCGCTCCTGCTGGTGTGCCTCACACGCCCGGAATTGTTCGAACAGCGGCCCGCATGGATGGCGACCAACCCGAACAGCAGAGTGGTTTCGCTTGCGGCCCTAACCGACGCCGAGTGCGACGGCTTGATCACGAACCTCGTCGGTGGTGCTGACGTTCCGCGCAGCGCGCGTTCGCGGATCGCCGAGGTCGCCGAGGGAAATCCGTTGTTTGTCGAAGAGACGCTGCGGATGCTCGTCGACGACGGGCTGCTCGAGCCGTCCGAGGGCTCGTGGACGGTGACCGCGGACATTTCGGATCTCTCGATCCCCACCACGATCCAGACGCTGCTGAGCGCGCGCCTCGATCGCCTCCCGGAGGCGGAACGGGCGGTGCTCGAGCGGGCGTCCGTCATCGGGCGCGTGTTCTGGTGGAACGCGCTCGACGCGCTCTCTCCGGAGCCCGAGCGGGAGGAGTTGGCGCATGCGCTCCAGTCTCTCGTACGCAAGGAGCTGATCCGTCCCGACCGAACGGAGCCGCGCCAAGACGACGCCTTCAGTTTCGCGCACATCCTCGTGGGCGACGCCGCGTACCTCGGCATCCCAAAGGCCACGCGAGCGGATCTGCACGAGTCGCTCGTCGACTGGTTCGAAGCCAAAGCGGAAGACCGGACGGGAGACGCCGAGAGTATCCTCGGTTACCACCTTGAGGAAGCGCACAAGGCGCTGATCGATCTCGGGCCGACGAACGAACGAGCCGACAGGCTCGGCCGGCGGGCGGGCGCGCTGCTTGCGACCGCCGGGAAACAGGCATTCGCTCGCGGCGACATGCCTGCCGCCGTGAACCTCCTGACTCGCGCGGTGTCGCTGCTGCCAGCCACCGATCCAGTCAGGCTCGACTGCCTGCCGGCGCTGGCGTTCGCCCTGATCGAGACAGGCGACTTCACCCGGCTCGAGACGGTCTCGGTCGAGATGAACACTGCGGCGGCCGATTCCGGCGACCCAGGCGTCAAGGCGCATGCCGCGCTCGTCGGGCTCTGGATCCGGCTGTTCACGAGTCCCGAAGGCTGGGCGGAGGACGCGATGAACGAAGCGACGCGCGGGATAGGCGTCTTCGAGCAGCTCGGTGACGAGCAGGGCTTGTCGAAGAGCTGGTCACTCTTGGGGCTCGTCCACTTGTACACGACGCAGTTCCGTCCCTCGGAGGAGGCGTGGGAACGCTCGAGCGTGCATGCACACCGAGCCGGGAACCTACGCGAGGAGCTTGAGAGCCTTTCGTGGGTGCCGATCTGCGTCTGGGCGGGGCCGACACCCGCGGACCAGGCCCTCGAGCGGTGCCAGAGCGTGATCGAGCGTGCGCGCGGCGACAAGAAGGTCCTGTCCACCGCCCTCTTCGTGCAGGCCGAGCTCGAGGCGGGGCTCGGCAGATTCGACGAGGCGCTGGAGCTGATCGCGCGGTCGAAGGCTCTGCTGGAGGAGCTTGGACTTACCGTCTGGATCGCAGGGCCGCTGACGCAGTTCGCGGGCTGGGTCGACCTCTGGCGCGGCGACCCCGCGGCGGCCGAGACGCAACTTCGCTGGGGCCATGAGACGTTGAGCGAGATCAAGGAGATGGCGTGGCTCCCAACCGTTGACGGGATCCTGGCCGAGGCGATCTACGCTCAGGGCCGTGTCGACGAGGCGGACAATCTGGCCGTGGCGATCGCGGAATCGGCAGGCAGCGAGGACGTCTACTCGCAGTTGCTGTGGCGCGGTGTCCGTGCGAAGGTGTTCGCCAACCGCGGCAGAGTCGACGACGCGGAACGTCTTGCGCATGAGTCCGTCGAGCTCGTCTCGGGCACGGACTTTCTCCACGGGCACTGGTATGCGTGGATGACGCTTGGTGAGGTCTTGGAGCTCGCGGGGAGGCGGGCCGAGGCGCAGGTGGCGGCGGCGAACGCCACCAAGGTGGCCGAGGACAAGGGCCATCTCGTGCGCGCCAGGCTTGCGCGGGAGCTCGGCGTGCGCGTCGAAACGCCTGCGCTCTGAGCCCTGAAGCCGGCGCTCTCCCAGCAAGTCCGCGTCGTCGCCACGATGCTCGGCGGACGCTGGACGTACAACCCGCCGCCGTGGGAAAATCGCGCCGCGGGGTAGTCCAAAGCGCAGGAGGGCAACCGATGGAAGCAGGCGCCGGTCCAACTCGTTCCTTCGACCATCTGCGGGAGAGCTCGATTGGGCTGCCGCAGGTCCTGTTCCAGTCGATCACGCACATGGCTCCCGGAGCCGCGATCGCGTTCTCGATTCTCTTCTCGGTGCAGTTCGCGGGACCAGCGCTGCCACTGTCGGTCCTCTTTGCCCTCATCGCGTGCGTCCTCGTCGCCAGCTCGATTGGCCAGATGGCGAAGAAGGTTCCCTCGGCGGGAGGCTTGTACGCGTACGTCGCACGCGCGCTCGGCCCCCGGGCCGGGTTCATGGTCGGCTGGTCGTTCCTCCTCTTCGAGCCACTCGTCGCGCCGCTGCTCTTTCTCATCTTCGCCTGGTCGACCGCGAATGTCGTCAGCGCGGACAAGCACGGGCTCGGCTGGCACTACACGGGGCAGTGGTGGATCTGGGTCGTCGTCGCGTCGGCGATTGTCTTCTTCCTGACCTACCGCGACGTCCGCCTCTCGACCCAGGCCGGCGTGGTGCTCGGCATCTTCGAGATCGGCATCTTTGTCGCCCTCGCCGCGTGGATGCTGATCTCCAATGCGAGCGATCTCACCCTCCAGACGTTCAACCCGTCGCACGCGGCCGCAGGCACGTACAACGGCATCTTCAAGGGGATGGTGTTCGCCATCCTGGCCTTCATCGGCTTCGAGGCGGCGGCGCCGCTGGGCGAGGAGGCCAGGCGTCCCCGCTGGGCGATCCCGCGCGCCGTTGTCCTCTCGGCCTTCGGAATCGGCCTGTTCTACGTCTTCTGCTCCTACGCCTGGGTGATCGGGACGGGTTTCGGCGACTTCACGAAGGTGACGACGGCTTCGGCGAATCCCTGGCAGGACCTCGCAGTCGTCTTCTGGGGCGGGGGTTGGGTGCTCGTTTTCTTCGCGATCATCAACTCGGCCCTAGCGAATGCGAACGCCGGCGTCAATGCGGCGACGCGGATCATCTACGCGATGGGACGCAACGGGATCCTTCCGAGGGCGTTCGCGCGCACCCACCCCGTGTACAAGACGCCGTACATCGCGATCTATGCGCAGACCGCGATCGGGCTCGTCGTAGCAATCCTGACCGCGTGGAAGTGGGGACCGCTCGTCGCCTTCTCGATCATCGCCGTCGCGGTCACGATCGTCGTGATCACGGTCTACATGACGATCTGCTTCGCGACGATGATCTTCTACACGCAGGGGGAGGGGGCGAACGAATTCAATCCCTGGGTGCATTGGCTGTTCCCGCTGCTCGGCGCGGCAGCGTTCGTCCCGCCCCTCTACTACCAGTACTTCCCGCTCCCTCCGTATCCGCTCCGCTACGCCAACTGGATCGCGCTCGGCTGGCTGGTGTCCGGCGCGCTGATCACCGCGTTCTTGCCACGTGAACGGCTCGCCAACGCGGAGCGCGTGTTCATCGAGGAACGCGCGGTCGGAATCGCCGGCCCGGACGTCCCGCCGCCGGAGCCGTTGGCAGCATCCGCAAGCTGATGGCCGTCACGACCGTCGATCACGTCCTGACACGCGATCAGATCATCTGGGCCTTCGGTCCCGACCTCGAGCCCGTGCTCGAGGTCGAGCCGGGCGAGACGGTCACGTTTCAAACGAACGATTGCTTCACCGGCCAGATCACCTCGGAGGACGACCTCGTCACGAAGATCGACTTCGAGCGCGTGAACAGCGCGACCGGACCTGTGGCGGTCAAAGGAGCAGAGCCCGGTGACTCGCTCGTCGCGGAGATCCTCGACGTGCGCCCGATCGACGTGGGCTTCGCCTGCCTGATTCCCGGCTTCGGACAGCTGATCGACGAGGTGCAGGCGCCGACGACCAGACTCTTCCGCGTCGAGAACGGCTGGGTCGAGATGAACGAGCGCGTCCGTTTTCCGGCGCGGCCGATGGTCGGTGTGGTCGGTGTTGCGACCGACGGCGAGACGTTGACGAACGGCCTCGCCGGACGTCATGGCGGCAACCTCGACGACCACCTGCACGGCAAGGGTGCCCGCATGTTCTTCCCGGTCCGCCAACCGGGCGGCATGTTCGCCGTCGGCGACATGCACGCATCGATGGGAGACGGCGAGGTCTGCTTCACCGGCGTCGAGATCGCGGGTGAGGTCGACATCCGCTTCGACCTGCTCAAGGGCAAGCAGGGCACGTGGCCGGTGACCGAGCTCGCCGACCGCTGGCTCGCGCACGCAACGGCCCCCGAATATGATGAGGCCCTCCAGCTCTGCTCCGAGGAGGCCGCCCGTTTCCTCGTCGACGAGTGGAGCTTCACGATGGAGGATGCCTTCATCTTCCTGTCGGTCGCGTGTGACGCGGGCGTCGCGCAGGCGTGCAAGCCCGCGCCGAGCTTCGGCACGATCGCGCGCTTCTCGATCCCGAAGATCGAGGCCACGCCGACGCCTTTTCGCCCGTCATAGCCTGAAAGAGTGGTGTAAACCGAACCCTCGACGTCGTTGCACTCTCGATAGCGATGCGCACGACGGAAATCTGCTCGAATTCTGGTCGCCGGACGGGGCCTGAAAAGTACGAGAGCCCCGCCGAAGCAGGGCTCTCGTCGTCCTTTCCGGAAGGCGCTGCTTGCTCTCGCCTTACCCGTCTGCTCCGGCCGAGCCCAAAGCGCCGGCGGGAATCACCTCGAAGAGGAAGTTGTCGCCGTGCTGCTGAGTCCAGAACCAGCGCCAGCCGCCGTGGAAGATGTGCGGCGCCTTCGCGCCGAGGATTCCGTCGACGCCAGGGTCGCCATCCGAGATGTGTAGCCCGGTGATCTCGTTGTCACCGTCGTTGTTGGGGAATGCCCCGGGCGTCGATCCATCGATCGCCGCCGACGCGTCGCGGCCCTGGGCGAGCCACCGGACCGGCTTGTTGTTCGCGTTGGAGTAGTCGAGGTCGACGTCGAACGCGTAGGCGGCGTCGAAACCAGCGTTCACTCCGGTGACACCTGCGCGCGTGTCGTTGCTCCGCTGCGTGTGGAGTAGGTCGCCGGCGTCCTCGACGAAGGAGATCTTGCTGGTCGAGAGGAACGCGACGTTGTCGAAACCGGTCTGGTTCTCGTTCGACAGGAAGAAGAGCGACAGCTTTCCGGTGTCTGCAGACGGGCCGGACTGGGTCAGGCTCTGGATCGCTCCCCAACCGCCCGAACCGCCTGCGCCGGTCGTCTTGTCGCCGTTCTCGACGCTGAGGGCGTTCGTGTCGCCCGTCTCGTCGAAGAAGAACTGCTTGAAGTCCGAGCCCGGGCGGAACTGGCCGTTCTCGGGTCGCTTGAACGGGGTGCCCTGCGCCGTCTTCGCGAGCGCGTTCGCGTTGAAGGGAGAGGTCCCGTCGACGGCGGTATCGTGGATCGTG